>WNFY01007774.1_pt1 | contig 17116 bp, 15 predicted proteins | sample 5400091 | NCBI WGS metagenome assembly WNFY01 (sample SAMN13153364, study PRJNA577476) | soil metagenome | isolation source: 60 cm soil or saprolite under grassland replicate 1 | place: USA:California | collected 2016-06-15
GCCTTGGTGCCCTCGTCTCGACGTCCGTGGTACAGCTCGGCTCAGCGCCGCGCGTCCTCCCCTACGTCGTCCTGCTCGTCCTGTTCGCGCTCGCCTTCGCCGGCGCGTACTGGATGCCCGAGCCCGTCGCCGAGCGCGGCCGCTTCCGCTTGACCGCGGAGCGTCCGAGCGTCCCGCGCGTCGCTCGTCGGCCCTTCTTCCTCGCAGGGCTCGCGGTCGTGTCCTCCTGGTCGATCGGCGGCCTCTTCTTTTCGCTTGGCCCGGGGCTCTCGACGCATCTCTTCAACACGACAAACGTCGTCGTCTCCGCAATCGGCATCGTGGCCTTGGGCGCGTCGGCGGCGGTCTCGCAGCTCCTTCTCGGCCGCAGCGCTCCCTGGATCGGCGCGAGCGCAGGCTCCATCGCGCTGGCGGCTGGGATGGTCCTGATCGTCATCGCGGCGGCGACCGAGTCGAGCACCACCTACCTGATCGGCTCGATCCTGGGCGGCGGCGGCTTCGGGATCGCCTTCCTCGGCGGCCTGCGCTCGCTCGTCGCAGCCATCCCGCCGCACCAGCGCGCCGCGGTGCTCTCGGCGTTCTACGTCGTCGCGTACCTATTCGGGTCCGTGCCGGCCGTTCTTGCGGGACTCGTCGTCAGCCACCTCGCCCTGCAGTCGACGTTCGAGATCTTCGGCAGCGTCGTCGCCGGAATCGCGCTCGTCGTCGCCTTCGAGGCCTGGCGCACGCGGCCGACTCGCCGGACGGCGCCGGCAAGCGCCGCCCGCGCTCGCCCCGGCCGGCTCAGAGCGAACCGGAATTCCGCGAGTTCCGAAGCGAACGCATCGTCGAATGCGTGCGCGCGATTCCGGAGGGGTTCGTGCGCACGTATGGGGACATCGATCCGGGCGCGCCGCGCCTCGTCGGCCTCGTTCTCACTCGGACGCACGACATCCCCTGGCATCGGGTCGTCCGGGCCGACGGGAGCCTGCCCAAGGGCGCGGCGCAGCGCGCGCTCCTGCTTCGGGAGGGCGTGCCCATGCGCGGCGCCCGCGTCGATCTCCGAGAAGCCCGTCTGCCCCCCGACTTGTAGCGATGCGGATCTCGCTCCGTGCAGCGGTCGACGAAGTCGCGGCTCGTGATCCCGTGCTTGCGCACCTTGTCGCGCTCGCCGGGCCGATCACACATCGGCCGCGCGACCCCGACGGCCCTTTCGGAGCACTCGTGCGGGCGATCGTCTACCAACAACTCGCCGGACGCGCAGCCCAGGCGATCCACCAGCGGGTCCGCGCGACCGTCGGCGACAGCTTGACACCGGAGACACTCACCGCAGTTCCCGACGACGCGCTGCGAGCGGCCGGGCTGTCCGCCAACAAGCTGGCGTCGCTGCGCGACCTCTCGGCCAAGCTCCTCGACGGCACCCTCGAGCTGAACCGGTCGTCACGGCTCAGCGAAGACGAGCTGGTCGCCGCGCTTGTCACCGTCCGGGGCATTGGCCGCTGGACCGCCGAGATGTACCTGATGTTCGAACTGCGTCGGCTCGACGTGTGGCCTGTCGACGACCTCGGTGTCCGGCAGGGCTACGCCTCGGCATGGAGGCTCGACCCACCGCCGAGCGCGAAGCAGCTGGCGCCGTTAGGCGAGCGCTTCCGGCCGTACCGCTCGATCGTCGCACGCTACTGCTGGGCCGCGGTCGCCCTGTTCCGCGGCGGCACCGACCCGGCCCTTCGGTAACGCTGAAGAGGCTCTCGGGCCCGCGACTGCTCGCTGATGACTCCAAACGCGGGAGAAGATCAGGCGTTCAGCGCCTACCTCGCGGGAGTCCGCCCCACATGCCGCGCATGCCGAATGCTCTGCTCGGCGAGAAGATCGGAGACAGCGGCGGCCGCGGTCGTCTTCCCAACACCCCGGCAAGAACTCTCGCCGCGGCTGCGATACCGTGCCGACCGTCTTGCTGGTTCGCAGAGGGAGGCACGATCATGGAGCTCGACCAGACCTACGTCTGGATCACCACTCGCAGACTGAGCCCGGGCGCGCGCGACGAATTCAGTCGCGCGTGGCGGCCCACGGAGTTCCCGGAAGGGATGCTCCGCGCCTACGAGTGTTACTCCCCCGATGGAAATGAGGTCGTCGGGATCTCGATCTGGGACTCGCCCGAGTCGCGCGAACGCTATCGGCTTTCCGAGGTGGAAACGAAACGGCGCCAGGCGATGGCACCTTTCGTGATCGAGGAAAGCTCCGGTTTCTACGTCGGACGCGAACTGAAAATCCCCGGACACTGACCGACGAACGCCTAGCCAGCTTCAGTAGGCAGCAAGGGACGGAACAGTAAAAGGGACCGTGAGGCTCGGCGGTCGGTCTGTTTCGGCGTGGGTTGCGCGTCGTACTATCCGATGCCTTCAGTCACACGAAGCCGACGGCCTCTCGCCGCGTCCACGAGTCAGCTACCGGCTTGGCGTATCACCGAGCCAGTAGCGCGGACCCGGGCCGATGCGTCCAGCGCGGTCATTTGGATTCGAGAGCTTGCATCGATCGAGCGAAAGACAACCGCACCCGATGCAGTCGGTCAGGCCGACTCTGAGCCGCTCGAGTTCGGCGATCCGCTCGTCGATGCGCTCGCGCCAACCTTGGGAGAGGCGCGACCAGTCGCGCCGCGTCGGCGCGCGATCCGCCGGCAGGCTCGCCAACTCCGCGCCGATCTCGTCCAACGAGAGACCCACCCGCTGCGCGAAAACGATGAAGGCGACTCGGCGCAGCACCGGTCGCGGATAGCGGCGATGGCCCGAGCCGAGCCGCTCCGAGGCGATCAGACCGCGCTCCTCGTAGAAGCGCAGCGCCGAGGAGGCCACACCGCTGCGCCGCGAAACCTCGCCGATCGTCAGCAGAGCCGACACGACCCATAGATAAGCACAGCATCGAACTTGACTTCAAGCTCACTTGAACTTGTATCTTGGCCTCAGGTCCCAATGCGATTTCGAGGAGGCGTGAGTGAGCAAGACGCAGACAGCGAGCGAGCAGATCACCGCGGAGGTCACCGCCTGGCCAGGTGTGCAAGCGGGCCCGGGTCGACGAGGCGAGTTCGCCTTCAACGTTGAGGGACGCGACTTCAGCTTCCCGAAGAATGTGTGGACCGAGCTGGTCGAACAGGAGCGGATTACCGAGCATCCGGTCTTCCCCGGGAAGATCGGGCCGGCGGCGCGTCGCATCGCCAGCCAGACAGACGTCGAAGACGTCATCGCGCTGCTGCGGCTCAACTATGACCGGCTGGCGGCACGCCACCCACCGTCAGCAAGGGCGGAACGATGAATCCGGGCATTACGGCTGCGGGCGACGCCGCTCACGTGCGCCATGGACGTCCCGGGATGCACGCGTGGAGATAGACGCTCACCCGATCGTGCCAGAGACGCCGATGCCGCCGCCGCCCGGTATGCGCGCGCGTTCGGCGCGGAGGAGGAGAGCCGCATACCGCTCCCGGGCGGAAAGGTCCTGAGCGTCGTGCTTCGCTTCGGCCGCTCACACGTCCACGTCGCCGGCGAGTTCCCCGAGTTCAGCGTCGTCTCGCCACTGACGATCGGTGTGTGCCGGGCGCGAGCTCGAATGATCGAGCGACGGCCCGAGGGGGCCTTGACACCGTCGGAAGGAGTCCGCCGTGGCTGACCTGCAAGTCCTGATGAGTGGTATCGCATTCGGCGAGCAGCCACGGTGGCACGAGGACCGTCTCTGGTTCTCCGACTGGGGCCCGCCAGAGGTCATCGCCGTCGATCTCGAGGGCAACAGCGAAGTCGTCCTGCAAGCGCCGGCGTTTCCATGTTGCGTCGACTGGCTACCCGACGGGCGCCTGCTCATCGTCTCGGCGCGCGAAGGGCTTCTGCTGCGCAGGGAGCCCGACGGAACGCTGGTGACCTATGCCGACCTGAGCAGGCTCTCCGATCCCGCGCCAGGGAACGAGCTCGTCGTCGACGGACGCGGCAACGCCTACATCAACGGCGGCGGCTTCAACCTGATGGCCGGCGAGCCGTTCGCGCCCGGAATCGTCGCCCTCGTCACGCCCGACGGCGCCGCTCGCCAAGTCGCCGACGGCATCGCATTCCCCAACGGCATGCTCGTGACGGCCGACAACTCGACGCTGATCGTCGCCGAGTCCTACGCAAAGAGGCTCACCGCGTTCGACGTCGCAGTCGACGGCGGCCTCTCCAACCGCCGGGTCTGGTCGGACCTCGGCGAGGGGGTCCCCGACGGTATCTGCCTCGACGCCGAGGGCGCCGTCTGGTACGGGGACGTCCCCAACAAACGCTGCGTGCGCGTCCGCGAGGGAGGCGAGGTGCTGCAGACGATCGAACTCGACCGCGGCTGCTTCGCGTGCGCACTCGGAGGCGACGACAGGAGGACGCTGTTCATGATGGCAACTGAGTGGAACGGCCCACGGGGCATGTTCGCCGAGCCACGCACCGGCCAGGTGCTGACCGCGGCCGCGCCCGCCCCCGGCGCCGGGTGGCCGTAACGAACCCGCTCGCCGGACTATCTGTCTGGCGGCCGGCAACTCGGGCGTTCCGGCCGGTCGAGCCCGAGATCCACCACTGGCTCGCCTGCGCAAGCAGCCTTCGACGGCAACCGAACGGTGGAGAGAAAGCGGAAGCGGAGCTCGGCGTTGCGAAATCGCGCTTCTCTCCACGCAAGCGGGTAGCCTCAGCAGACCTGCAATCGATCAGTCGCCGCCAGCATCGCCAATGTTCGAGATCGGCAGCAGTCTTCGCGCGGCGCGGATGCGTCAGAGGCTCGAGCTGTCCGACGTCGAGCGCGACACGCGGATCCGTGCCAAGTACCTCGGAGCGCTCGAAGACGAACGCTTCGACGTCCTCCCTGGCCCTGCCTACACGAAGGGCTTCCTCCGCACTTACGCGGACTACCTCGGTCTCGACGCGCAGCGCTTCCTGGACGAGTACAAGACGCGCTTCGCCGCCGAGGAGGAGCTGGCGGCCGCACCTCCGCTCAGGATTCGACGCCGCCGGTTCGCGTTTGCGCCCTGGCTGCTCGTCCTGGTAGCGCTGGCGGCGAGCAGCGCCGTTCTCGCGTGGCGGCTCTCGAGCAACGGCAGCCATCGCGCCAACCCGGTGTCCCGGCCTGCGCAGACTCACGCGACCACCCCGGCGGCTCCTCCTGTTGCACCGCGCACGGCCACACAGCCGGTGACGGTCGCCCGGATCGTGCTCGTCGCGACGCGAGGCCCGTGTTGGCTCTCCGTCCATCGCGGCTCGGCGACCGGCAAAGCACTCTACGAGGGAACACTCGGAGAGGGTCGCACCGCCCGCTTCAGCTCGACCCGACTCTGGATCCGTATCGGCGCCCCCTGGAACATCGACGCAACCCTGAACGGAAACGCAGTTCAGCTACCCGCCGCGACCGGCGATGTCCTCGTCACCCCGGCGAGCCTCAGCCCAACCACCGGCTGACCTCGAGCCGACACCGGCTCGGGCCGAAGCGCACCGGTGGCCGGGGCCGCGTTGGGGGGAGCCGGACGGCTCCCCCCAATCTCCGCTCAGGCCGCGAGATCGAGCGCGGGTTCCACGTGCTCCACCTGCTCGAGCTCGTCGCGACGGATCAAGGTCAACGCGGCCACGATCCCCAGGCCGGCGATGACGGCGCCCGCCACGAATGCGCCGTGGAAGCCGTCGACGAGCGCGACGGCGTGCGAGGAGCCGCTCGCGACCGCGCTATCGGTCCGCGAGGTCGCGATGGTCGAGAGCGCTGCGATCCCGAGCGCACCGCCGATTTGCTGCGATGTGTTGATCAGCCCGGAGGCAAGCCCGGCCTCCGCGGCTTCGACGCCGGCGAGGGCTGCAATCGAGATCGGCACGAACGAGAAGCCGATGCCGACCGCGATCAGGAGGAAGCCCGGCAGCAGGTCGCCGAGGTACGAGCCGCCCACCGAGACTTGCGTGAAGTAGACGAGGCCCCCTGTGAGCGTCGTCATCCCGATCAGCAGCGCCGGCTTCACGCCGATGCGCGTCACGAGTTGCGCCGCGATCGCCGATGTGAAGATCGCGGTTCCCGCGACGGCCAGGTACGCGATGCCGGTCTTCATCGCCGAGTACCCGAGCACCTGCTGCATGTAGAGCGTCAGCATCAGGAACATCGCGAACAGCGCCGTGCCCATGATGAAGCCCGCCACATTGGCGCCGCTCACGGTCTTGATCCGCAGGATGCCGAGGCGCATGAGCGGCTCGGGATGGCGAAGCTCCCAGGCGACGAAGCCGACGAGCAGAACGAGCGAAGCCGCAAAGAAGCCGAGCGTCTGGCCGGCGAGCCAGCCGTCCCGGCCCGCCTGCGTGATCGCATAGACCACCGAAGAGAGGCCACCTGTCACGAATACCGCGCCGGGTACGTCGAAAGACTTGACGCGCGCATCCCGGCTCTCGTTGAGCAGGATCGGCGCCAGGATGAACGCCGTCACGCCGACGGGGACGTTGACGAAGAAGATCCATGACCAGCTGAGCGCGTCCGTGAGAATCCCGCCGAGCAGCACGCCGGCTGCCGCGCCGAAGCCCCCGACCGCACCCCAGGCACCGAGTGCGATGTTTCGCTCGCGGCCCTCGACGAACATCGTCGAGAGGATCGATAGCGCCGCGGGTGTGATGATGGCCGCACCGAGGCCCTGGAGCGCGCGCGCCGAGATCAGCGATGTCTCGGACCACGCAAGTCCGGCGAAGAGGGATGCAGCCGTGAAAAGGACGATGCCTGCGAGAAAGATCCGCCGTCGTCCGAGCAGGTCGGCCGCCCGTCCGCCGAGGAGCAGGAAACCGCCGAAGAAGAGCGCATACGCGCTGATTACCCATTGCAGGTTCTGCTCAGAGAACCCGAGATCGACCTGAATCGAAGGCAACGCCACGTTCACGATTGCGATGTCCAGGACGACCATGAACTGGACGACGCACAGGAGCGCCAGTGCCAGCCATTTGCGTCGATCAGAGGTCACCATGTCGTCCCCATTCCTTTCGTCCGGGAAGGTAAGGCTTGCAACCTAGCAGAGTGTCCTTGCTTTTTGCAAGTCTATCCTTCACAACAGCAAGAACCGGCGCTACACTAGGGCCGTGAGCAAGCGTTACGACCAGTACTGCCCCATTGCCCACGCGCTCGGCCTGGTCGGGGAGCGCTGGTCGCTGCTGATCGTGCGGGAGCTCCTCCAGGGCCCGAAGCGCTACACCGATCTCGCCGCCAGCCTTCCCGGCATCGGCACGAACATCCTCGCGGCGCGGCTCAAGGACCTCGAGACGGGCGGTCTCTTGACGAAGCACCGCCTGGATCCGCCGGCGGCCTCGCAGGTCTACGAACTGACCCCGTACGGTCAGGAGCTGAAGCCGGTCATGCGTGCGCTCGCCCTCTGGGGTCTTCGCTCGATCGAAGCCCCGACCGACGAGAACGACCTCCCCCCCGGCTGGCTGTACGGCGCACTCGACACTGTCTTCGCGCCTGTCGCGCCGCCCGGCTCGTTCGAGTTCCGCATCGGCAAGGAAGTCGCAGGGCTCGTCGACGGCGAGGCGCGGCGCGGCTCAATCGAGGACCCGCATGTCGTCGTCGAAGGCAGGGTGGATGCGTTCTACTGGCTTTTCGTGGAGCGGCGCTGGCAAGCCGTCAACGTGGACGGCGACCGCGAGCTCCTCGAGCGGCTGCTCGACGCCGCCGGCGCGCCCAATCCGCTCGCTTCCGCCCCGGTCTAGGAAGAAGACCCGCAGCTCGGGCAAATCCACCTGCCGGGTTGCTAATCACGGCGTTGTCACTGTCACTGTTATCAGCGTCATCATTACGGTGATTGCCGGTGCGAGTACCGTCACTGTCTGGGGACGGTCACGGTGTCTGTGCGGCCGGGACCAGTCACAGTGACGGGCTGAGTGACAGTGGCCTGCTCGATCCGGTCGGTCAGGTTGCTTGGACCTTGTGGTTTGCCGGGTGCACTGCTGAGGTTGCCGTGACCGGCAACTCGAGGAGGAACGTCGATCCCTTGCTATCGCTCGACTCGACCCAGATGCGCCCGCCCATGCGGCTTACGAGCTCGCTGCAGATGTAGAGACCAAGGCCCGTTCCTCCGACGCCGCGCGTCATCTGTGGGTCGAGCCGGTAGAACTTCTCGAAGATCCGTCCGCGCTCTTCGTAGGGAATTCCGAGTCCCTGGTCCTTGACCCAGAACCGGACGATGTCTTCCTCGGCCTCGAGCCCAATCTCGATCGCGCCGCCCTCCGGCGAGTACTTGATCGCGTTCTCGACCAGATTGACGAGCACCTGTCTTAGCTTGTCCCGATCTGCGGCGACAGCGGGAACCGCGGATGGCGCGGCGATCTCGAGCGAGATGTGAGGTGGTACGTGTGTGCGTGTCGCTTCCACTGTGCGCTCGACGAGCTCGACCGGATCGAACGGTTCGCACGCAAGTTCCAGTCGCCCGCCCTCGAGCTGGTTCGCGAGCAAGATCTCGTTGACGATGCGCCCGAGGCGTTCCGATTCCTCGACGATGAGCGAGAGGAAGCGGTCGCGACCTGCTTCGTCGAGCGCGAAGTCGTGACGACGGAGGGTCTGGGCCGCCCCGTACACGGCCGCAAGCGGCGTCCGCAGCTCGTGCGATGCCGTGGCGACGAATTCCGCCTTCAGCTCGTCGACACGATGCTCTTCGGTGAAGTCGCGGAACGCGTAGACGATTCCGCCGAAAAACTCCACTCCAGAGATCGAGATCCAGCGCTCGCCACCGGGAGTCTCGATCGGCACGGACTCGGTGTTGTGCAGCTCCGGCGACGCGGCGACCGGGATGTGCTCCACGACGGCGCGCCAGCCGGGAATCGCCTCGATCGCCTGACGGCCCAGCACTGCACCGGCCGGGAGACCCGTGATTGCCTCGGCGGCAGCGTTCCAGAGCCGCACGGCGCCCAATCGGTCGACGAGACATACGCCGTCTCCGACATGCGCGAGCACGCGGGCTGCCTCTGCCCGCTCCTCGACTTCGGCGTACAGCCGAGCATTGTCGACCGCGAGTCCGGCCCGGCAGGCGAGGTCTTGGGCGAGTGACAGGTCGTCGCGGCCGTACGTGCGCCCAGGGGTCACCGCCAGGAGGGTGAGAGCGCCCAGCGTCCGTCCGCGCGCATGGAGCGGGACACAGATGTAGGACTCGAACGCTCCGAAACTCGAGTCCCCTTCGTTGCGAACCCCACCGAGCGCAGGCTCTTCCCTCTTGATGACCCGCAGAATCGCGTCCTCGGGCTCATTCGGAAGCTTGTGCGCCGCGCCGACTCGGCGAGGCTCGCCGTAGGCGACGGCGACGCGTCGCACGGAGCCGTCGTCTTCGACGATGTCGATCACGCAGCAGTCGGCGACCTCCTGGGCCACGAGCTCGGCTGTGCGCCGCAGGGTGATCTGGTAGTCGAGCGAGGAGGCGAGGACGGCATTCGCCCGCGCCAGCAGGTCGAGCCTTCTCTGCTTCTCCAAAGCTTGCGCGAGCGCGCGATCCTCCGCCGCGACCAGTCGTTGGCGCCCTTCCTCCGACCGCTTCTCTGCTGTGAACTCCACGAAGTAGCCCAGCGTGCAGGCGGGCTCGCCGCCGGCATTCCTCAGCACGACTGACTCGTCACGGACCCACACGAGCCGACCGTCGCGGGCCAACAATCGGTACTCGACGCGACAGGACACGCCCTTCTCGCCCGCCGCGGCGAGCTCGCCCATGACCCGTTCACGATCGTCGGGGTGCAGCAGCCGCCCGAACAGCTCAGGTTCGGCGAGCCACTCGTCGACGGAGTAGCCGAGCATTGCCTCGACCGGGGTGCTGATCTCCACGAGCCGATCCCGCCTCCCAACGGCGTGGGCGTAGACCGCAAGCGGCAGGTGCGCAGCGAGCGCATCGTACTTCGAGGCCGCCTCGCGGACTCGCTCCTCCGCCCTGTGCAGCTGACGGAGGTCGCGCGCGACGACCAGCACCTGCGCCGTCTCGCCTTTCCCGGCCGGGACGCTGGCCGCGGTGAGGACGACGCCAAACTCGTTTCCGTCACTCTGTCGATGCACGACCTCCCTGGCCGCCGACCCTCCCTCTCCGACGCTGGCGACCAGCTCCAGCAGCTCGTCGTGCCGATCCTCGGGCGCAAGCGTCGTCACCGCCCTCCCCACGACCTCGTCGCGCGTGTAGCCATACAGCTCTTCCGCGCCGCGATTCCATTCGCGAATACTCCCCTTCGAGTCGACCGTAAAAATCGCGTCGCGGAAGCACTCCCGAAGCGCAGCGACCTCAGCGCCAAGCCGCTCACGATCTCGCGTCACGCCCCACAGACGAGCGCCCAGCAGACCGGTCAGCACGGCGAGCGCTATCCAAGCGGGTAACGCGAGCACCTCCCGGACTGCGCCATTTGCGACCAGCCAGAAGAAGAGCCCCCATCCGACAGCCGCTACGACTCCGCCCGCTACCGGCCCGCCAGCGAGACCTGCCGCCGCGGCCACAAGAATGCCCAGCCCGGCAGCCGGCCCCGTCGATCCGCCGTACCACGTGCCGAGCACGAGGCTGACCACAGCCTCCAAGCAGCCGGCCAGAATGACCGCAGCCCAAAGGCGCACACGCATCTCGTTCATCGAGTCCTCACTGGGCAGATCGGAAAGGTGCAGTCAAACACTTCCGCCACCCGTATGCGAGTCCTCCTCGGGCCGCCTCCACCGCCGGATGGAGGGGCATTGCTGTCGCTCAACTCGCCGGCGACGCCGGCCGATTTGGATCAGTCACACCGACTCTTCCGCGAGCAAGATCGCCCCGTCGCAAGTTCATGGCGGGGACGAAGATAGAGGACTGATCACCGACCTCCACGATGTCCGACTGTGACGCCGGTTGGCAGTTGCTCCACACAGCGAGTTCGGAGAGATGCACCCGCAGGGTGTGTGCTCGCTGCGGCGACGGCGCGGTGGCCGGAGCCCGTCGGTCAATGGGCGAGACAACGGCACCGTACCCGCGCCATCCGTTAGAGCGCCTTCTACCCGAGCTCCGGGTGGTAGATGAAGCATGTCCCTTCGACGGCGCGGCAACCCTGGCTGCATATCCAGATGCGAGCCGCCGTTCCGGCTAGGAGCTGACAGAAGGCGGAATCGGCAGGTCATTGCGGCTTCTGGCCGCCGAGACGGCGGCGACCCACGCCGATGGTGAGCCCGACTTCCCTCTAGCTTCCAGGGCCACACGGTGACGATGGTCGACGATCCTGAGTTCCTTGGTGACAGTGGCATCCCATCCGACGCCGGCCATTACTCGTTCCAACCGGCGGCGGGTGCCGCAGGCGAGGTGCAGGTGGCGTTCCGGCCGGGTGTACTAGCCGCAGACAAGCCGAATCCCGATGCTCCCGCTGCCCTTGAGCACGCGGGAGCCTCGGGCTGCTGTAGCTGACATCCGCGGACGGAGGAGCCGGAAGAGAAGTCGGCGGCCGCACGGGCGACGGTTTAGGGCAGCACCTTGAAGTCGCGCGTGTCCACATTCTCCTCGTGACCTGCTTCATCGCGCGGCCAGGGGTCTTCGGCGTTGAGTCGAAAATTTGCCGAGCCCTGCCGCACCGGGCTCGGCAAAGGACGTTCGGCTCCGACCCGCGTCCGGTTCAGTTCATCCACCGGCGTCAACACCTGAGAAAGAGGGGCGAGGCCGTCACCGGCCCGCCCCCCGGTTAACCCAGAGAATCGCGACTACGGAAGCCCGAACGCGTAGGTGTGGGTCGGGTTCGAGCCGCAGCTCTGCCAGACGAGGTAAAGCTGCCCGGTGACCGGATCGACGGCCGGAGCGGCGTCGAAGTCGGCGGTCCGCAGCGACTGCCCGGTGGTCGGGTCGGTCACCGTCACGGTGTCCATCTTGTTGACGATGTGCGGCGACGTCCACGTCTCGCCACCGTCGGTCGACTTGACGAAGGCGATCGCGAGGCCGTGCGGGGCGGTCGACTGCGGCCCCGTGTTCGGTCCCGTCCCGGTGATGAGCGTGAAGAAGTCGTAGAGCGTGCCGTTCGGCGCGACCACGATCACGTTGGCGATCGACTGCTGGTTCTGCCGCATGGGCACGATGATCTTCGACGAGCCCCACGTCACACCGCCGTCCGTCGTCTTCGCGAAGTAGCTCGGGCCGGTGAGACGGCGTTGTCGTTGTTGGTTGCGCTGAACGCGTAGGCGATGCCGTCCGGGCCGATCGAGACCCACGGGTCCGAAGCGCGCTCGTACGTGAGCCCGCCCGGTGCGCACATGTTGAACGGCAGCGCCTGCTGCGAGCCCCACGTCACCCCGCCGTCGAACGACGCGGCCGCCATCAACGCGTGCGCGCCGCCGTTCGACCAGCGGCCCTGCTGCCAGACGGCGATCTGGTTGGCGGTGCTGGCCGGGTTCACGGCGTTGAACGGCTCGACCTCCGTGTTCGGGTCAATGGTGCCGCCGGCGGCGGGCGCGGTGCACCCGGCGACCGGACTCGACTTCGCTGCCGTGGCAAGCGGCAGCTCGCGTGAAGGATGCGGCGGGACACTGGGGGCACTCACGGCCAAGTCCAGGCGACGAGTAGTGCCGCTCGCGTGCGTGGCCAAGGCGCCCAGGGCATCATTTGACGGTGCCGGAGAAGCATCAACCGGAATCCACAATCGTTTTTTGAGGCGACGCAACGGGAAGAAGGAGTGCGGTATGACGATCGAGCTCACCCCGGCCCAGGCCAGCGCAGTGGCGGAGCTCGCGGCAAGGGAGGGTGCAGTCTTGCTGCACCAGCTCCCCCACACCGATCCGCGAGCGAAGGCAGATGACGTCTACGCGACGCCGGTCGGCGCGCCCCGCGGCTACCGCGTCGCCGCCGACGGACAGATCAGCGAGATCGGCGAGACGCTGTCTGCGCACATCTGACCGTCCGCGGGCAATCCGCAACCCGCGTTTTGAGGACACCGGAGAGTGGGGCCTGCGCGTCCGCTCCCGTCTCACGATGCCCAAACCACGCTCGTCCTCGTCGCAACTGTCGCGTTTCCCCAAACTGCGACAGGGCCGGCCGGGCCGTCAGGAAGGCGTTACGGCGCCGATGTTGGTGAGCTTGTTCGGCGTGGTGCGGCATACGGCTCTGACACGCCGTGGGAACAAGCACAGGGCAATGCCCGCGCTGCGCCGACGGCACACGTATCCGTCGGCAACGCGCCACGAATGCGACGCCCGCCCCGCCACGGAGAGGCGTAGACTGCCACGTACACATCCTCGTCCACTTCGGTGTTCGGGTGCGAGACCGCCGAAAGGCGGTCTCTGCGTTCCGGGGTCATCTAGAGTCCTGGGACGTGAGGGCGAACGTTTACGTCGACGGGTTCAGCCTCTACTCCGCCGCTCTCAGGCGCACTCCGTACAAGTGGCTCGACCTCCGGAAGCTGTCGAAATTGCTGCTGCCGAACGATCGGATTCGCCGGATCCGCTACTTCACCGCGATCCCCAGCGTCTGCAGGCGTACGTGCGCGCGCTCGAGACGCTCCGCGGAGTGACCGTCCACTACGGCACGTGCCGCGCGGAGAGCGGCTCGCTGCCGGTACCCGGCTCGCGAACAGAGCACGAGTTCGTGATCGCGCGGCGCGCTAAGGGGTCGGATGTCAACCTGGCCACGATGCTGCTCGCGGACGGCTTCCGCGGCGATTACGAGGTCGCGGTCGTCGTCTCTAGCGATTCGGACCTCGCGCTGCCGATGAGGATCGTGAGGCGGCAGTTGCAGCTGCCCGTCGGCCTGCTGAAGCCCGGAGACCGGTATGCGAACGAGCTCGTTCGCGCCGCGACGTTCTGGAAGCCGATCCGGGAGGGCGTGCTCGCGACCAGCCAGTTGCCGGCCCAGCTGACAGACGAGCACGGAACGATCACGAAGCCGAGCGCCTGGTAGCGACTCAGGGTCATGGTTCGGCCGGCGTCGACAGGTGTCGAGCGTGCGATCGGCTTGACGTAGGTCCATCCAGCGATAGTGACGACGAGAGCGGCCAGACACGCGACGGCGGTGAGCTAAGTCGATCTGCGCGAGCGACCGATTCGTAGCGACGTACACCTCCCGGCCTAGTCGTCACGGGCGCGCGTAGGCCGAGGTGGAGGCGCGCCGCGCTTCATTCGTACCGGAGAGCATCGGCGGTGCGGACTCGGGTGGCTGATCGCGCTCGATTGCCTGTCAGTCCTTGCCACACCCTGACCGCTGTGGCCAAGAAAAGCAACAGAAAAGCTCTTATGCAGGGCTTTTCTATGTCCTAACTGGCCTTGAGAAGCTGGAGAACCAAAGGGCGTAACTCGTAACTACGCTCGAACTCCCAAGCGAACATCGTTTCGTCGTCTCCGCGCTCTCCGCCGGCTCGCTCATAAGCAGCGTGAGCCGCAACGTTTTCCTGCTCGGTGATAGTCCACACGCCGTAGCAACCGCGCTGACGAGCAAGCTCGGCGAGCTCTCGAACTACTAGCTGGCTGCCTATGCCTCGTCCGCGATGGTCCGCGTCAACGCCGAGTTAATTCCGTCACTCGACGGTTATGCACGTCAGCGGAGTCTTGCTCGTTGCTGCTGTCTATGGCGACGTCTTCCTCCATGACTCTAATTGTATGACGATGTCGTCCATTTCGACAACACAAGCAACTAGTCGTCAAACCAAGAACGGCCCTTTGTTACAGAGGTCGTTTGGTTTCGAATTAGTTGACAACGGTGGTGGGCGGTACTGCGCTCGAGCTAGTGACCCCCCAGCTTGTCGAGGCATAGCAGGCGTTGGCTCCTGTTAGCTCCTGTGACGTTCTCCTGCTGATCCGTCGTTTCCCGCCGAACCTGTTCGCACGTGTTACGTCTGAGCACACGCTTGGTGGCCCGATTGGCCCCACGATTTTCGTCGCTTACGGTTCTTCTCTCAGCTAATCGGCGTTATGCGTAGCCTGCCGTCACGGCAATTCGACGGGTGAAACTGTTCTGCGCATCACGCAATTGAACTTACCCTTGGGCCGGTCGTAGCTGAAGCCGGTCTCCTCAAAGAGGCTGCGCGTGGCGCTGTAGAGGAACGAGGACGACATCTTTTTGCCCTGCGTGTCCCGCGGATAGCCCTCGACCACGCCACCGCCCGCCTTCGCGATCAGATCGAGGGCACCGCGAAGCGCCACACCTGCGACGCCTTTCCGTCGATAGTCCCTGTCGACGAAGATGCATGTGACGCGATAGTCGGGCGGCTCCCCAGTGCGGGTCGCCTCGTATTCCTTCCGGTGGTAAATGCGCGGAAGCTCGTCAGGAGAACCGTATTGGCACCAGGCCACCGCGGCGTCGCCGTCGAAGACCAGGGCCGCGTGAGCCTTCCCCTCGCGAACGAGACGCTCCTTCCAGGCGCGGCCAACCTCGCCCTCGGGCCTGCCGACCCGCGAATGGAACCACGTGCACCAGCAACCGCCGAACCCCATGCCCTTGTGCTTCTCAGCGAGATGGGCGAAGGCATCCCACGTCGATGCATCAAGCGCCCTGAACGCATAGTCGCTCATCGCACCCTCCCGTTCGCCTGGCCTTGGTCAGCCTGACGAGCGAGGAGTCTACGCGCGTCCTTGAGGATGTCCCGCCCGTCGTGGAATTTCGGCGGCGGTCCGGTGTGATGGTCAGGCGGTGAGGACGATAGCTGCCTCCTTGCTCGTGGCCTGAGGTGCGCGACGACGGTCGAGGTCGCGTTCGATCGCGATGACGAGGGTGGCGAGGTCGCGGTAGCCGATGATCTTCCGAAACTGCCGTTCGGCTTCGAGCATGCCGGCTGCGGTCCAGCGCAGCGCCATCTCGCCCGAGGACCAGCGCTTCACGTTGCGCTGGGTGCGGCGGACGATCTCGATCATCGACTCGCACGGGTTCGTGCTCTCGAGCGTTCGTTTGAGCGAGCCGGTGACGCCGAGCCGGGTGAGCGTGAGTGTCTCTTGCATGCCTTCGCGCAGCGAGCCGGCGGCGCCGGGATGCAGGCGGTCGAGCTCGCCGGCGAGCTGGCGCAGCTGGTCGAGCGCGCGAGCGTGATCGTCGAGCGCCCACGCCCTGCGCAGCCGCTGCCGCACGTTCGGCCGCTCGCGCTCGGGCAGATGCTCGGTCACGTTGCGTTCCTTGTGGCGCACGCATCGCTGCACGGGCGCCTCGCCGAAGACGTTGCGAATCGCCTTGCGGAGCGCCTTGGCGCCGTCGATCACGAACAAGATCCCCTGCTCGGGGTCGAGGCCGCGCTCGACCAGGTCGGAGAGCCCGTCGCGACGGTCGCGTTCTCCGTGCTGCCTTCCCAGAGGCCGAGCGGGATCTTGACGCCCTCGGTCGTGATCCCGAGCGCGACCACGTTGGTGCGCCCCTGCAGCTCGAGCCCGTCGATCATCATCACCGCCAACCTGACGTCGTCGAGGCGCCGGCTCATCAACTCGCCGAGCGACCGGCGCGTCCGCTCGACGAGCGTCCGCGACACGGACGACTTCGACGTCGACCGCGCCCTCCGTTCGATCTCGTTACCGACCGGTTCGGCCGTGCGCCAGTAGCGGCGCGTCGAGACGCCGGCGAGCATCCGCTCCAACACGACCTTGGTCAGCGGATCGCGGTCGGCGAAGTGTGCGTACGTCTGAAGCGGCAGCTCGTTGCGACCATCGGCGCTCCTGACCCGCGGCCGCTCCACCTGCAGGCGCCGGCCGCCGAGCGTCACCTCGCCCGACTCGTGCCCATGACGGACGGCGACGCGCTCCGAGTCGTGCTTGCCCTTGGCGCCGACGAGCTCGACGACTTCCTCCTCGAGCAGCTCGGCCAGCACGCCCAGCCCGACGCCGACGCTCAACGCGAGCAGCCCCTCCCTCGCCGAGCCGATCAACTGGCCGAGCGCCTCCTGCACGCGCGCCGGCAACGCGATCTCGCCGACCCGCTCGCTCGTAGCGACCTGCTCCCGCGATACGGTCTTCATGGCGGTTCCTCCTCCTGTCGATTGACGACTTCGCACTCGCCACGGTCGCTGCGCGACCGGACAAGGCGGGAGGACCGCCACCTCAAGTTCTACGAGCTACGGGACAACCTCGACAACGATGACTAGTGAGGCCCTCGAGGCGACCAAGGGACGCTGAGGGATCAGTAAGCGGCCTCTGAGGTTGTCCCGTAGCTCGTAGAACTTGAGGTGGTGGTCCTCCCGCCTTGTCCGGTCGCGCAGCGACC
>WNFY01006116.1_pt1 | contig 17112 bp, 18 predicted proteins | sample 5400091 | NCBI WGS metagenome assembly WNFY01 (sample SAMN13153364, study PRJNA577476) | soil metagenome | isolation source: 60 cm soil or saprolite under grassland replicate 1 | place: USA:California | collected 2016-06-15
ATAAACAATATTATTTCTGCAGGAATGACTGCCGTGCCCGCGGCCACGCCCCTTGGACATCCGCAGCCGACCGCCAGCGAGGAAACGGTGCTGAGCAAGGCCGTGGTACGGGCTGCGCGCCTCCTGGGGCTTACGCAGCGCGAAGTGGCAGAAGTCCTCGGCGTATCGGTGGCGACCGCTTCGAGGCTGTTCGCCGACCGTTATCGACTCTCGTCCGAGCGGACCAAGGAGTGGGAGCTCGCGCGACTCTTCGTCCGGTTCTTTCGCGCGCTCGACGCGCTTTGGGGCCACGAGGAGGCGGCCCGGCGCTGGCTCGCGAGCGAAAACCTTGCGTTGGCGGCGCGGCCCGTCGATCTCATCGGTTCCGTCGAGGGCATCGTCCGTGTCGTCAACTACCTGGACAACGCAAGAGGTCGGCTCTAACGCGGGCCGGCAGCGCCACGCCTTGTGGCGCGCGGTCGAGGCGCAGCACATCGCGTCGACGATGGCGCTCGTCGATTCGATCGAGGAGCAGCATGTCCTGGAGCGCCTTCTAGACGATGCGAAGCCGCCGGTTCCGACGGCCGCCGCGCAACTGCACTGGTTGCTCTTTACGCCATTCCGGTATCCGCCCCCGCCAGGTGGCTCGCGCTTTCGGGGGCCGAACGACCCCGGCGTGTTCTATGGCGCCGACGAGGTGCGTACCGCGTGCGCCGAGCTCGGTTACTGGCGCTGGCGCCACTTGCTGGACTCGCCCGCGCTGAACGCAATGCCGACCAAACCGCAGACGGTGTTCCAGGTTCGCGTCGACGCCGCGAGCGTCGAGTTGCGCGCACCGCCGTTTGTGCGCGACCGCGACCGCTGGACCCGCCCGGATGACTATGCGGCTTGCCAGCGATTTGCGCGGACGGCGCGTGAGGCAAGCGTCGGCGTCATCCGCTACGAGTCCGTGCGTGACCCACTTCATGCCGGATGCGGCGCCATCCTTTCGCCAGCGGCCTTTTCGCGGCCCGTTCCGGTCGCGCAACAGACGTGGCTGCTTTCGGTGAGTCGGGAGCGGGTCGTGCACCGACTACGCGACGACGTGGCGCGCAATGCAGGAATTTACCGCCGATCGCCTCGCGGCGACGTCGGACGAGATCTGGCTCACCGAACATCCGCCGGTTTACACGCTCGGCCTCGCGGGTCGGCGCGAGCACCTGTTGCGCGACAACGGAATTCCGCTGATCAAGGTCGATCGCGGCGGGCAGATCACCTATCACGGTCCCGGGCAACTCGTTGCCTATCTGCTCTTCGATCTCAGGCGGCGCGGCCTCGGCGTTCGCGGCATGGTCCGGGCCATCGAAGCGAGCGTGATAGACTGGTTTGATTCGATGGGCATTTCTTCTTACGGCAAACCATCGGCCCCGGGCGTGTACGTGAGCGCCGGCGGCGTCGAGGCGAAGATCGCAGCGCTCGGGTTGCGCGTGCGCAATGGCTGCACCTACCACGGCCTCGCGCTCAACGTGGCGATGGATCTTTCGCCATTCGCCGCGATCGATCCGTGCGGCTACAAAGGACTCGCCGTGACGCAACTCAAAGACCTAGGTGTCACGCGAACCGTCACGGACGCCGGTGCCGAGCTCGCACCGATTCTCGCGGCGCATCTGAGGCAATGAGTGCCGACGCTGCCTCGGGTTCCGCCGCCGGGGTCAAAGAGAAGGGCGCCGCGAAGACCGCGCGCATCCCCATCAAAGTCGTCGCGGCCGAGCGCCTGAAAAAACCCGAGTGGATTCGCGTGCGCGCCGCGTCGTCGCCGCGCTTCTACGAAATCAAGGCGATCCTGCGCGAGCACCATCTGCATACGGTGTGCGAGGAAGCCTCCTGCCCGAACATCGGCGAGTGCTTCGGCAAGGGCACGGCGACGTTCATGATCATGGGTGACGTCTGCACGCGGCGTTGCCCGTTCTGCGACGTCGGCCACGGTCGGCCGCTGCCCCTCGACGCCGACGAGCCGGTCAACCTGGCCCGCACGATTGCGGCGCTTCGGCTCCGCTATGTCGTCGTCACGAGCGTCGACCGCGACGACCTGCGTGACGGCGGCGCGCAGCATTTCGTCGACTGCATTCGCGCGGTGCGGGAACACTCTCCGGCGACGCAAATCGAGATCCTCGTGCCGGATTTCCGCGGCCGGCTCGAGCGCGCGCTCGATGTGCTCGCCGCGGCGCCGCCCGACGTCATGAACCACAATCTCGAGACGGTACCGCGTTTGTACAGGGAAGCGCGTCCGGGCTCCGACTACGCGCATTCGCTTCGTCTGCTCCAGGAATTCAAGCGGCGCTTCCCGCACATTCCGACGAAATCCGGGCTGATGGTCGGCTTGGGCGAGACCGACGACGAAATCCTCGCGGTGATGCGCGACATGCGCGCGCACGGTATCGACATGCTGACGATCGGCCAGTATCTGCAGCCCACCGCCGGGCATCTGCCGGTGCGGCGTTACGTGCATCCGGACGGGTTCCTGAGGTTCGAGCGCGAGGCGTACGCGATGGGATTCCGGCACGCCGCCGTCGGCGCGCTCGTGCGCTCGTCGTATCACGCCGATCACCAGGCGAAGGAAGTGCTCGCTGCGCCGCGCGGCTGATATCAAGTCCCTCTCTCCCGCGCGCGGGAGAGGGTTGGGGTGAGGGCGAGTTAGGGCCCGACGGTCGTCGGCGGCCCCGCGTCTTTCGGCCACAAGAGCCACATCCGGCCGTCCTGTTTCATGCGCCCGGCGTCGCGACCGGCGTCGTCTCCGAAGCCCCAGAAGAAATCCGCACGGATCGCGCCGCGGATCGCGCCGCCGGTGTCCTGCGCCAGCATCAGCCGCTCGAGCGGCGTGGTCGCCAACGGCAACGTCGTCGCGAGAAAGACCGGTGCCCCGAGCGGGATCGAGCGCGTGTCGACGGCGAGCGTGCGACCGGCAGCGAGCGGAACGCCCAGCGTGCCGATCGGGCCATCGATGCGCGCTTCCAGCGATCCGGATGCCGGCGTTGGAACTTCGCGGAAAAACACGTAGCTCGGATTTTCGTCGAGCAGCGCGGGGAGCGCTTCCGGATGGCGCCGGCCCCACTCGCGGATTCCCTGCATCGAGGCACGATTCTGCGTGATCTCGCCGCGGTCGATCAGCACGCGCGCGATCGATCGATAGGGATGCCCATTCTGGTCCGCGTAGCCCACCCGCACCACGCTGCCATCGGCGAGCGCAACGCGGCCCGAGCCCTGAATCTCGAGAAAGAACGCCGCCACCGGATCCTCGACGTAGACCAGCACCTTGCCGGCGACCGGCGCCTTGCCATTTTCGATTTCGGCGCGCGACCAATACGGGACGACCTTCTTGCCCTCGACGCGTCCGCGCAGCCGTTTGTCCTTGAGCTCGGGATAGAGCGCAACGAGATCGATGGTCAGCAGGTCGTCAGGGGCCGCGTACAAAGGGACCGTATAACGCGCGGTCTTCGTGCGGCTGCCCGCAAGCAACGGCTCGTAGTAGCCGGTAATCGTTCCGGTGTCGCGGCCATCGGCGGCGATCACCTGGTATGGGATAAAATGCGCCTCGAAGAACGCGCGGATCGCGCCGGTGTCGCGCTCGTCGACGTTTTCGGCCGCAGCACACACGGGCTCCCACACGACACGTACCGCCTGCGCGGGTTTGACGAGTGCCGCGCAGCCGACACGGAACGCAGGCCATGCGTCGTCGACACGGTCGGCGGACCAGCCGGGCAGCGCGGTCCAGTCGACCGCGCGGTACGACGCGGGGAGCGACGGTCGCATCGTCGGGGTAGGCGTCGGCGTTACCTCCGGCGGCCGGGTCGCGCAACCGGCGACGAGCAGGACGAATGCCGCCACAGCGCAGAGGTGACGAGGTGCGCGTGCCGGGCGAAGGAGTCGCGCGGTCATGGGATGGTTTTTTCTGGAAGTGCTCGTGGCGCTCGTGATTGCGGTCGTCATCGTGTGGTGGACGATGGGGCCGAAACGCCGCGAGCCGCCCGCCGATGCCGGCCGGCGCGACAGCGACGCGCGTCGTTAATGGAGGATTCGCGGCACCGACAGCGTGAACGGCGGAATCGGCGCGTCGAACGTGCGGCCGTCCTCGGCGACCATCTGGTAGGTCCCGCGCATCGTGCCGACCGGCGTGGGCAGGTGCGTGCCGCTCGTGTACTCGAAGGACTCGCCGGGTTTCAGGAGCGGCTGCTGACCGACGACCCCGAGCCCGCGCACTTCCTGGACGTGATGATCGCCATCGGTGATGATCCAGTGCCGGCTGATGAGTTGCGCCGCGACGGCGCCCGTGTTGGTGACGGTGATCGTGTAGGCGAACACGTACTGGTTTTTCGACGGATCGGATTGATCGGCGATGTAGGCCGCGTTCGCCGCCACGGTGATGTCGTATTTTTTCGGATCGACCATCGGCCCTGTCCCGCACCATTTTCCTGACGATTATAACGCCATGCCCGACTACCGAATCGCGCCCTCGCTCCTGTCCGCCGACTTCGCGCGGCTGGGCGATGAAGTGCGTGCCGTCACCGCCGCCGGTGCCGATCTCATTCATTTCGATGTGATGGACAACCATTACGTCCCCAATCTGACGATCGGCCCGCTGGTCTGCGAAGCGCTGAAAAAGCACGCGACGATCCCCATCGATGTCCACCTGATGGTGAAGCCCGTGGATCGGATCGTCCCCGATTTCGCGAAAGCGGGCGCTGCGATCATCAGCTTTCATCCCGAAGCGTCCGAGCACGTCGATCGCACGATCGGGCTTATTCACGACTGCGGATGCAAGGCGGGCCTCGTGTTCAATCCCGCCACGCCGCTCGACTGGCTCGACTACACGCTGGAGAAGCTCGACCTCGTACTGATCATGTCGGTGAACCCCGGTTTCGGCGGGCAGTCGTTCATCCCGCTCGCACTCGACAAGCTGCGCGCCGCACGGGCGCGTATCGACGTGCTGGAGAAGAAGTCGGGCCGCAGCGTGATGCTCGAGGTCGACGGCGGCGTGAAGATCGACAACATCGGCGCGGCCGCGAAGGCCGGCGCCGATACCTTCGTCGCGGGATCGGCGATCTTCGGCACGACCGATTACGTGGCGACGATCGCGAAGATGCGCGCGGAGCTCGCGAAGGCTGGATAGGGACGAGAGGCATTACCACAGAGAACACGGTGAAAGATCCGGACGTGGACTTTGACGTGGTCGCGCCCGCGCGCATCTTCGAAGTGAGCGCCGTCGCCTTCGACCTCGACGGGACGCTGCTCGACACGATTCACGATCTCGCCGCGGCGGTGAACGCGCTGTTCGCCGAGCTCGATCTGCCGCCAGTCCCGAAGGACATCCTGCGCGCGATGGTTGGCAAGGGCATGGGCAATCTCGTGCGCCGGGCGCTCGCGCACACGATCGGCGTATCGCCGGAGGCAATTGAAGACGGCGAAGTGCGCGACGCGCTCGCTCGCTACCAGGCACACTATGCGGCGCTCCTCGGCCGCGAGACACTGCCGTTCCCGGGGATGATCGAAGGGCTCGACCGACTCGCGGCAATGGGCTTTCCGCTCGCGGTCGTCACCAACAAAGCGACGCGTTTCGTGTGGCCGCATCTCGAGCGTGCGCACATCGCGCATTACTTCACGCTCGCGGTCGGCGGCGACGATCTCCCTACCAGGAAGCCCGATCCCGCGCAGCTGCTGCACGTCGTCGCGATGCTGAAGGTTCCGGCGAGCCGTCTGTTGATGGTCGGCGACTCCGGCAACGATGCGAAGGCCGCGCGCGCGGCGGGCTGTCCGGTGCTGATCCTGCCCTATGGTTACAACGAGGGCGAGCCGGTGCAAAACCTCGATGCCGATGGTATAGTGCCCTCGCTCGTCGCGGTCGCCGATCGCGTCCGCTACGTCTCTCCCGACCCCGCATGAGTGGCGCCGGGCCGCCCCAAGGCGCGAATTGGTCCCCCTCGGGGGGCAGCGCAGCGGCCAAAGCCGCAAGCGTGGGGGCACACCAATGAGCTTCGATCTCTTCGACCGCAACGACCCCGTTCTCCCGACAGGATGGCGGTGCGCGACCGGTTGGCGCCGCTCCCGCCGCTGACCGTTCGTTCGAGCGTCGTTGTCCGGAACCGACGCGCCCGCAACCGTCGCCACCGTTGAAGCCCCTGTCGAAGCGCCATGACCGAAGCCGAATTCCGCGCCCTCGCGGCGCAAGGCTATAACCGCATCCCGCTCATCCTCGAGTCCTTCGCGGACCTCGATACGCCGCTGTCGCTGTACGTCAAGCTTGCCAACGGACGCGACACGTTCCTGCTCGAGTCCGTCGTCGGCGGCGAACGCTTCGGCCGCTACTCGTTCATCGGGCTGCCGGCGAGAATTCGCATTCGTGCACAGGGGACCGCGATTGCAGTCGAGAACGCGGGGACGATCGTCGAGCGACACGATGGTGATCCGCTCGCATTCGCACAAGCGTTCATGCGGCGCTACCGCGTCGCACCGCAGCCGGGGTTGCCGCGCTTCTGCGGCGGCCTTGCCGGCATGTTCGGCTACGACACGGTGCGCCACATCGAGCAAAAGCTTGCGGCCACCGCGCCGCCCGTCGCGCCCGGATTCGCCGACGTCCCCGACATCCTGCTGCTCTTAACCGAGGAGCTCGCGGTCGTCGACAATCTCGCCGGCAAGATCTCGCTCATCGTCTACGCCGACCCCGGCGAGCCCGACGCATTCGCGAAGGCGACCGCGCGCTTGACGGCGTTGCGGCGCCGACTGCGGGAACCGGTGGCGATTCCGTTTCAGACGGCGACCGGTCTGACCGAGGCGACGAGCGAATTCGGCGCGGCCGGATTCCAGGCGGCGGTCGCACGCGCGAAGGAGTACATCGCCGCCGGCGACGTCATGCAGGTCGTGCTTTCGCAACGCCTCCGCCGGCCGTTCACCTCGCCGCCATTGTCGCTCTACCGCGCGCTGCGCTCGCTCAACCCGTCGCCGTACATGTTCTATTACGATTTCGGCGACTTCCATGTCGTGGGCGCGTCGCCGGAGATTCTGGTGCGCAAGGAAGGCACGACTGTCACGTTGCGGCCGATCGCCGGGACGCGTCCGCGAGGCGCGACGCGGGACGCCGATGAAAAGCTCGCGCAGGAGCTCCTCGCCGATCCGAAGGAAATCGCCGAGCACGTGATGCTGGTCGACCTCGGACGCAACGATGTCGGCCGCGTCGCGCAGACGGGCACGGTCGAAGTGACCGACCGGATGGTGGTCGAGCGCTACTCGCACGTGATGCACATCGTGTCCAATGTCGAGGGAACGCTGAAGCCCGGGCTCACGAGCATCGATGTCCTGCGCGCATCGTTTCCCGCGGGCACCGTGAGCGGCGCGCCGAAGGTGCGCGCGATGGAGATCATCGACGAGCTCGAGCCTGCACGCCGCGGTCCGTACGCTGGCGCCGTCGGCTATCTGAGCTTCCAGGACGACATGGACACGGCCATCGCGATCCGCACGGCAGTGGTCAAGGACGGGACGCTCTACGTGCAGGTCGGCGCCGGCATCGTCCATGACTCGGTGCCCACGTCCGAGTGGACCGAGACGCTGAACAAGGCGCGCGCGGTGCTGCGCGCCGCCGACATGGTGCAGCAAGGGCTGGATGCGGAGGCCTAGCCCGTGGGACGACGAAGCGCGGTCGGTCCGTCACGCCCGAGCGCTTGCGCGGGTGCCGTCGTTCGCGCGCCCGAACGCAACCGTTGCCGCCGCGGTGCGTAATGAACTCGATTTCGCACGACCACGTCCTGCGTGCCTATCGTCGCTACGCGCCGCACTACGATCGGCTGTTCGGGACCATTCTCGACCCCGGGCGGCGCGCCTTGGCCAACGCCGTGGCCGCTCTGCAACCCGCCTCGGTGCTCGAAGTAGGGGTCGGCACCGGCCTCACCCTGCCCGGCTACCCACCGTCAGCGAAAGTCGTCGGCATCGACATCTCGCCGGAAATGCTCGCGCGCGCGCGAAAGCGCGTCGAAGGACTCCCGAACGGCGATATCCGGCTCGAGCTCATGGATGCCGAGGCACTCACGTTTGCCGACGACGCGTTCGATTGCGTAACAGTGCCCTACGTGCTGTCGGTGACGCCGCATCCGCACCGCCTGGTGGATGAAGTACGTCGCGTCTGCCGCACTGGTGGCATGATCTTCATCCTCAATCACTTCAGCGGCAGCGGCTTGTGGTGGTTTCTCGAGCGCATCGTTCATGCGCATGCCGGCCGCGTCGGCTTCCGCTCCGATTTCAAGCTGACACAGGAAGTCTCGCGGCACGACTGGAAGGTCGAGTGGATACGCGATGTCAACGTTCTCGGCCTTTCCAAGCTGGTGGCCATTCGCAATGTCTAGCACCTATCATTACCGCAGTCTTCGCGCATTGCGGACTCCGCCATGCTGCTGATGATCGACAACTACGACAGCTTTACCTACAACCTCGTGCAATACCTGGGCGAGCTGGGTGCGGACGTGCACGTGCATCGCAACGATGCGATCACGCTCTCCGAGATCGCCGCGTGGCAACCCGAGGCGATCGTCATCTCGCCCGGGCCCTGCACGCCGAACGAGGCGGGCATCTCGGTGCCGCTGATCCAGCGCTTCGCCGGCAAGATTCCGATCCTCGGCGTGTGCCTCGGCCATCAGGCGATCGGCCAGGCGTTCGGCGGTCGCATCGTCCGCGCGGAACGGGTCATGCACGGCAAGTTATCGTCGGTGACGCACGACAGTCGCGGCGTTTTTGCCGGGGTGCCCTCGCCGTTGACGGTGACCCGCTACCACTCGCTCGCGATCGAGCGGCAGAGCCTGCCGTCCGACCTCGTCGTGACCGCGACCGCCGACGATGGTGAGATCATGGGGGTCCGGCATCGCGAATGGAGGGTCGAAGGCGTGCAGTTCCACCCGGAAGCGATCCTCACCGAGCACGGTCACGCGCTGCTCGGGAATTTTCTCAAAGGGCGGCGATGAAGCCTTTCGCCCGCCGCATCGATCTGGCGCAGGAACGCGTCGAGACCTTCAAGTAATCCAACTCCGGAACGGCCATGCCCATCACCCTCACCGAAGCGTTACAGCGCACGATCGAACACCGCGAGATCTTCCCCGACGAGATGCTGTCGATCATGCGCCGGATCATGGGTGGCGAAGTGACGCCGGTGATGATCGCGGCGCTGACCGTCGGCCTGCGCGTCAAGAAGGAGACGATCGGCGAGATCGCCGCCGCAGCCGAAGTCATGCGCGAGTTTGCAACCCGGGTCGACGTGCCAGACCGCGACCATCTGCTCGACATCGTCGGCACCGGCGGCGACGCGTCGCACACTTTCAACATCTCGACCGCGGCGATGTTCGTTGCGGCTGCGGCCGGCGCACGCGTCGCGAAGCACGGCGGGCGTTCGGTGTCGTCGAAGTCGGGCAGCGCCGACGTCCTCGAGGCACTTGGCGCCAACATCATGCTCAAGCCCGATGCGGTCGCCCGCTCGATCGCGGAGACCGGCATCGGCTTCATGTTCGCGCCGTCGCACCATAGCGCGATGAAGCATGCGGCGCCCGTGCGCAAGGAGCTCGGCGTGCGGACGATCTTCAATATCCTGGGGCCGCTCACCAATCCGGCGGGCGCGAAGAACCAGCTCCTCGGCGTGTTCCACCCGGACCTGGTCGGCATCCAGGTGCGCGTCCTGCAGCGGCTCGGCAGCAAGCACGTGCTGGTCGTCCACGGCAAGGATGGGATGGACGAGGTGTCGCTCGGCGCGGCGACGATGGTCGGCGAACTGAAGGACGACGAAGTGCGCGAATACGAGATCCATCCCGAGGACTTCGGCCTGTCGATGAAATCTCATCGCGGCCTCAAAGTCGAGGGCGCGGCCGAATCGAAGGAGATGGTCCTGGAAGCGCTGTCGAACGTCGAGGGGACGCCGCGCGAGATCGTCGCGCTCAACGCCGGCACTGCCCTTTATGCCGCCGATATTGCCGCATCGATCGCGGAGGGCATCGAGCGCGCGCGCGCGGCCATCGCCTCGGGCGCCGCGATGAAAAAGCTCACGCAGTTCGTCGCGTTGACGCAGAAGCTCGCGACGTCGGTGTGAAGTTGGCATGTCATTCCCGCGCAGCGCATGCCCCCGACCTGATCGGGGGCGGGATTCCAGTGTCGTTCGACGAAAGTCGCTGGGTCAGGGCGTTCGCGGGGACGACGGGCAGCGTATGAGCGACATCCTCGCGCGCATTCTCGCGACCAAGGCGCAGGAAATCGCAGCGGCCAAGCGCGGGGTGAATTCCGTTGCCCTCGAAACGACCGCGCGCGCCGCGGGCACGCCGCGAGACTTCGAAGGTGCGCTCCGCACCAGGATCACCGCCGGCAAGGCGGCGGTCATCGCCGAGATCAAGAAGGCGAGCCCGAGCCGCGGCGTTCTGCGCGCCGATTTCGATCCGGCAGCGATTGCGCGTAGCTACGAGAGGGGCGGGGCCGCTTGTCTGTCGGTGCTGACCGATCGCTCGTATTTCCAGGGCGCGCCCGAGCACCTGACCGAGGCGCGTGCCGCGTGCTCGCTGCCGGTGCTGCGCAAGGATTTCATCGTCGACGAGTGGCAGGTCACCGAGGCGCGCGCGATGGGAGCCGACGCGATCCTGCTGATCGTCGCCGCCCTGGACGATGCGCGGCTTGCGGCGCTCGAAGCCTGTGCCCGCGATTTCGGAATGGCGGTGCTGGTCGAAGTGCACGATGCGCGCGAGCTCGACCGGGCGCTCAAGCTCGCAACCAGGCTCATCGGCATCAACAACCGCAACCTCAGGACGTTCGATGTCTCGCTCGCGACCACGCTCGACATCCTGGGGCGAGTCCCGGCGGACCGCGTGGTGGTGACGGAGAGCGGCATCCTCGCGCCGGGCGACGTGGCGCTGATGCGCGAGCACGGCGTCCATGCGTTCCTCGTGGGCGAGGCGTTCATGCGGGCCGCCGATCCCGGTACCGCGCTCGCGACGCTGTTTCCCTGATGCCGCAGCCGGTTTTGCGGGCTCCGGCGGCACGCGCGCCGGTGCTATCATGCGCTGCCGTTGCGACGCGGCGCCCGCGAATCCGGCGGCGGTGTCGGATGCGGCTTGGCAGCAAACTAGAACGCTGCGTCGCCGGGGGAGCGCTTCCTTTGTCGGCCATCGCCGCCGAAAACGTCAGCAAGCACTGGACGACCGCCGAAGGGAAGGTGCACGCCGTCGACGGCCTGTCGTTCGCTTTCGAGCCCGGAACGCTCAACGTCCTGCTCGGCCCGTCGGGCTGCGGCAAGTCGACGACGTTGCGCCTGATCGCCGGTCTCGAGGAGGCCGACGGCGGGCGCATCCTCATCGACGGACGCGATGTCACGAACCTGCCGCCATCGCGGCGCAACATCGCGATGGTGTTCCAGTCCTACGCGTTGTTTCCGCATCTTTCCGTCGCCGAAAACATCGCGTTCGGTCTCAAGGTGCGCAAGGTGCCCGCGGCGGAAGTGAGCCGGCGGCTGGCGCGGACCGCCGATCTGCTGGGCCTCTCGACGCTCCTCGACCGCAAGCCCTCGCAGCTTTCCGGCGGGCAGCAGCAGCGCGTCGCGCTCGGCCGCGCAATCATCGCCGAGGCGCCGGTGTGCCTGATGGACGAGCCGTTGTCGAATCTCGATGCGCAACTGCGGCAGGACATGCGCGCCGAGATCCGCCATCTGCAGCGTCAACTCGGCATCACGATGGTCTATGTCACGCACGATCAGGTCGAGGCGATGTCGATGGCCGACCGCGTCGCCAATACCTTCGTTGCGCGGTTCATCGGCACCCCGCCGATGAATCTGCTGCCGCTCGAAGCAGGATCCGACGGCGCGGTCGTCGCCGGCACTGCGGGGCCCGTCGTGGCGCCCGCCGCTTGCGCGGGATCGACACTTGGCGTGCGGCCCGAGCACATCGCACTCGGCTTTGATCGTGGCGCGCCCGCCGAGGTCGCCGCGATCGAATATCTTGGCGCCGATTCGCTGATCACCTGCCGCCTCGGCGCCGCGACGCTCGCAGTTCGCGTTCCCGGCAGCGTCGGCCTCGCGCGCGGCGACACGACGTGGCTGTCGTGGGCGCCCGGCGCGCAGCATCTGTTCCGACCTGACGGTGTTCGTCACGAAGACACCGTAAAACGAGAAGCGGCGACACTGGTCGCATGAGCACCGCAGGGCCGTCCCAAGGTGCGAGTTGGGCCCCTTCGGGGGGTGTGGGGGTCGTGCTAGCGCCGCCGGGCCGCCCCAAGCGCGAATTGCTCCCTCTCGGAGGGACGGCGCGCAGCGCCAAGGGTGCACCAAGTACCGTGCACGTACCGATCCATCCAAGGAGGACAGTCATGCTTTTTCATACCGTTGCGCGCACGCTGGCCGGTCTGGCCGTCGCGATCGTGTCGTTCGCCGCGCTCGCGCAGGCGCCCGTCGAAGTGTCGTTCTATTATCCGGTGGCGGTCGGCGGGCCGATCACCAAGATCGTCGATGGGCTGGCCGCCGATTTCGAGAAGGAAAATCCCGGCATCAAGCTGCGGCCCATCTATTCGGGCAGCTATCAGGAATCGATCACCAAGGCGCTCACCGCGGTAAAGAGCGGTGAGCCGCCGGTGACCTCGATCCTGCTTTCGACCGACATGTTTACGCTGATCGACGAGGAAGCGATCCTGCCCTTCGACGAGCTCATCAAGACGCCGGAGGACCAGGCCTGGCTCAAGAGCTTCTATCCGGCGTTCATGGAAAACAGCCAGACCGGCGGCAAGACGTGGGGCATTCCCTTCCAGCGCTCGACCATCGTGCTCTATTACAACAAGGAGATGTTCAAGGACGCCGGACTCGACCCCGGTCGTCCACCGGCGACCTGGAAGGAGCAGGTCGACTACGCGCAAAAGCTCACCAAGCGCGATGCTTCGGGCAAGGTCACGCAATGGGGAATCCAGATTCCCTCGTCCGGCTTTCCGTATTGGCTGTTCCAGGCGCTCGCGATCGAGAACGGCGTCAACCTGATGAACGCCGCGGGAACCGAAACGTATTACGACCGTCCGGAAGTGATTGGCGCGCTGCAGTATTGGGTCGACCTCGTCACCAAGTACAAGGTGCATCCCGAGGGAATCGTCGAGTGGGGCACGACGCCGAAGGATTTCTTCGAGCGCAAGGTCGCGATGATGTGGACGACTACCGGCAACCTCACCAACGTCCGCACCAACGCCAAGTTCAATTTCGGCGTGGCGATGCTGCCCGCGGGCAAGCAGCGTGGCAGCCCGACCGGCGGCGGGAACTTCTATTTGTTCAAGAAAAGCACGCCGGCGCAACAGCAGGCGGCATTGCGCTTCATCAAGTGGATCACCGCACCGGAGCGCGCGGCGCAGTGGGGCATTGATACCGGCTACGTGGCCGTCCGCGCCGATGCCTGGGAAACGCCGGCGATGAAGAAATACGTCGAAGGTTTCCCTGCGGCGGCCGTCGCGCGCGATCAGTTGCCGTTTGCCAAGGCCGAGCTGTCGACGCACGACAACCAGCGCGTCACCAAGGCGTTGAACGATGGGCTGCAGGCGGCGCTCACCGGCACCAAGACGCCCGAGCAGGCGATGAAGGACTCGCAGCGCGAGGCGGAGCGGCTGTTGCGGCCGTACAGGAAATAGAGCGACGCATCCCGATATCGACATGCGACCGAAACGCGTGGTATTTCGGATCAGGCGTTCGGCCGAAAGACGGATAGCGCGCGGGCCGTTGCACGCAGACACTCCCTCTCCCCGATTTTGGGGAGAGGGCTGGGGTGAGGGCAACAACGCGGGCGCGCGAACTTCGTCGGAAGCAAACCAATGCCGAACGATTGCTGTGGCGACACTTGCGAGATCGCAGCATCGCCGGGTTCAAGTTCCGCCGGCAGCATCCGATTGGGCCGTTCTTCGTAGATTTCGCATGTTTGCGCGCTCGTTTCGTGGTCGAGCTTGACGGCGGTCAGCATGTCGAGCACGCCCGATACGATGACGTACGTACTGGCTTCCTCGAACGCAACGGTTGGCGCGTCTCGCGTTTCTGGGACAACGATGTGCTGACGCAAACGGACGCCGTGCTCAACTGTATCTACGATGCGCTGACGCAGCACCCCTCACCCCACCCCTCTCCCCGGGGCCGGGGAGAGGGAGCAATGCGGTTCGATGCTGGCGCCACGCGCTCGGGCTCCTTGTTCGCGCACGCACAGGAACCCTCACCCGCACCCTCACCCGCACCCCCACCCTCTCCCCCTCCGAGGGCGACGGAGGGCACCGGACGAAACGCTAGCGCTGCAGCTCCCTCTCCCCGGCCACGGGGAGAGGGCTGGGGTGAGGGGCGATGACCCGCGCGACGCAATGGCTCTACGGGTGGCTCATGCTGCTGCCGGCCGCCGCCTTGCTTGCGCTCTTCACGCATTACCCGGCGACAGCGACTCTCTGGCACAGCTTCCTCTCGACACCGCGAGGCAGCCGACCGGGCGTGTGGGTGGGTCTCGACAATTATCAGCAACTCATCGACGATCCGATCTTCTGGCAGGCGCTCGCGAACAATCTCTGGTACGCGCTCGGCACGATTCCGCTATCGATCGCCCTTGCGTTGCTGATGGCGGCGTGGGTCAACGGCAGCGTCCCCGGACGCGGACTCCTGCGCCTCGCCTACTTCACCCCGACTGTGCTGCCGATGATCGCCGTCGCCAACATCTGGCTTTTCTTCTACACGCCGGAATACGGCCTGGTCGAGAAAGTGTTATCCGCATTCGGGGCGAGCACGCACAACTGGCTCGGCAGCAAGAGCACGGCGCTCGGATGCCTGATGGTCGTCGCCGTCTGGAAGGAGGCGGGCTTTTTCATGATCTTCTACCTCGCCGCGCTGCAGTCGATCTCGCCACATCTCGCCGAGGCCGCGGCGATCGAGGGCGCATCGCGCTGGCACTTCTTTCGGCGGGTGACGTTCCCGCTGCTGATGCCGACGACGCTGTTCGTGCTCGTCAACGCCGTGATCAACGCATTCCGTCTGGTCGACCACGTCGTCGTGATGACACGCGGCGGCCCGGACAACGCGACTTCGCTGTTGCTCTACTACATTTACGAAATCGGTTTCCGCTTCTGGGATTCGGCCTATGCCGCCGCGCTGACGATGGTGCTGCTCGCGATTCTCGGCCTCGCCGCGCTGGCGCAATTCTGGTTCGTCGAGCGCAAGGTTCATTACCAGTGACGCACGTCTACGCAGCGCGCGGCGGTGCCCGTGTCGTCGAGACCGCAGGCGCGTGGACGCTCGGGCTGCTGTGGCTCCTGCCGCTCGCCTACGCCTTCTGGACCGCGTTTCACCCCACGGAATTCTCGACGCGCTTCGTGCTGACGGCGCCGTTGACGCTCGACAATTTCGCCAAGGCCTGGGCGGCGGCGCCGTTCGCACGCTACTTCGTCAACACGGTGCTGCTGGTCACGATGGTGCTCGGCGCGCAGCTCGTCCTGGTGACGCTCGCCGCGTACGCGTTCGCGCGCTTCGCCTTTCCCGGTCGCGGTATCCTCTTCGCGCTGGTCCTGGTCCAGTTGATGGTGATGCCTGACGTGCTGATCGTCGAGAACTATCGAACGATGACGCTGCTCGGCCTCAAGGACACGATCCTCGCGATCGGCCTTCCGTACATGGCGAGCGCATTCGGGATCTTCCTCCTCCGGCAGACGTTCAAGGGCGTGCCGCGCGAGCTTGACGAGGCCGCACGCGTCGAGGGCTGCGGGCCGCTCGCCGTCCTGTGGAAGGTCTACGTGCCCCTCGCCCGGCCGGTCTACCTCGCCTACGCGCTCGTGAGCGTCAGCTACCATTGGAACAATTTCCTGTGGCCGCTCATCATCACGAATTCGGTAGAATCGCGGCCGCTGACCGTCGGGCTGCAGGTGTTCTCGGCGACGGACCAGGGGATCGACTGGTCGATCATCACGGCCGCGACGCTGCTCACCACCGCGCCGCTGTTGATCGCGTTCCTGCTGTTTCAGCGACAATTCGTCCAATCGTTCATGAGGGCCGGCATTCGATGAAGATCATCACCTGGAATACCCAATGGTGCTGCGGCATCGACGGTCGCGTCGATCCGGCCCGGATCGTTGCCGAGGCGAAACGCCTCGCCGACTTCGACGTGCTCTGCCTGCAGGAAATCGCCGACAATTTTCCCCACCCGCGACTCGCGGGCAGCGCGGGCGAAGACCAGTTCGCGGCGATCGCGGCGCTGCTGCCCGGTTACGTCGCGGTGCCGGGCATCGCCGTAGATCATCCGGGGGAAAACGGCCGGCGCCGCCGATTCGGCAACATGATTCTCTCGCGCCTGCCGGTGCGCCAGGTGTTTCGCCATCTGCTGCCCTTTCCCGTCGAGCCGGGAATCAACGGCATGCCGCGCCTTGCGCTGGAGGCCGCGATCGTCGCGCCGTTCGGCGAGGTGCGCGTGATCACGACGCATCTCGAGTGGTACTCGAAAAAACAGCGCACCGCGCAGGTCGAAGCGCTGCGCGCGATCCATGCCGACGGCAATGCGCACGCGCGGCTGGGGTCGATCACCGACACGTCGGGAGGTCCCTTCCATACGCATCTGCGACCGGCTGCGACGATCTTCACCGGCGATTTCAACCTCGAGCCCGTCGACCCGCTGCACGCGAGGATGAAAACGCGCTTTGAGGACGCTACGCCGCCCCTCGTCGACGCGTGGGAGCACCTCAACCCGGGCGTGCCGCATCCGACGACGTTCTGTCTGTACATGAAGATGGAACCGGGCGGTCCGGAGCTGCACTGCGACTTCTTTTTCGCGAGTGAAAACCTGGTGCCACGCTTGAAGTCGATTCGCGTCGATCAGCAGACGCAGGCGTCCGATCACCAGCCGGTGATCCTGGAACTGGGTTAGAGCTATCCGTAGCAAACATCAGCCGGCCGGCGGCAGGCCCCGAAGCGCCCGCCAGACGCGGCGCAGTGGCAGCATGAGCCACCAACGGAGGCCCGCCCGGCGCGCGAGCTCGTGTTGCTGGCGTTCGATCTCCGCGCTGAGCCGTGTCCGCTCCGCCGCGTCGGTTGCGCGTGCAGCGTCGGCGATGCCGGCTTCCCGAATCGACGCCGTGAGGCGCTCATTCAGTGTGGCCACTTCCTGTGCGAGC
>WNFY01002604.1_pt1 | contig 17095 bp, 13 predicted proteins | sample 5400091 | NCBI WGS metagenome assembly WNFY01 (sample SAMN13153364, study PRJNA577476) | soil metagenome | isolation source: 60 cm soil or saprolite under grassland replicate 1 | place: USA:California | collected 2016-06-15
GACCTTTCACAAGCGCACGCGTCGCTCGAAAACAATTGCGCGGCCTGCCACACCCCCGTCAAAGGCGTTGAGGCAGGCAAATGCATCGTCTGTCATGCCGATAATCGAGCCCTTCTTCAGCGACAACCAACCGCATTTCACGCGAACATTCAAAGCTGCACACCGTGTCATCTCGAACATCGCGGACGAACTACCCGTCCCACCGATATGGATCATGCCGCCCTCGCGCGCATCGGCTTGCGACAAATGGAAAAATCCTCCGGGGGCGCGCGCACCCAGGCAATGCAGATCAAAAACTGGTTGGAGCAAACCGACCGCGTCGCTCTTTCCGGAGCAAAGCTTCAGCGAAGTGAACGAGGGCTGAACTGCGCCACCTGCCATCAGACGAAAGATCGACATCTAGGCCTGTTTGGGACCGACTGCGCCGAGTGTCATACAAGAACCAAGTGGACTATTGCTGAATTCCGGCACCCGTCCGCGACTTCGCAATCATGCGCCCAATGTCATCAAGCGCCACCGAGCCATTACATGGAACATTTTAGAATGATCGATCAAACGATCTGCGGACAGCCGAATGCCAAAGTCAACCAATGTTTCCTCTGCCATCAGACCACTGTATGGAACGACATTAAAGGCGTCGGCTTCTACAAACATCATTAACCAATCATGAAATAGTGTGGTCGGGCGTGAAATTTCATTTTTCCCGCGGCGCAAATGCGCCGTTGCCTTCATCGAGATAAATCGTCGAGCCGACGCATGAAGTTTGAAGCGATTGTCGCCAAGTTCCTCCGGGGAAATCTTTTCTGGCTTCGATTGTCTTGGTTTCCGGTTTCAATCCTGCAGTTGCGGGATCAGTCTTAACCAGCGCTTCGGACAAAACCCTGCCGTCCAATTTCTGTGGCGGTGTTATTCCGAGAATGCGCAGGATCGTCGGCGCAAGATCAACATTGCCGCTCGGCACATCGTCCACCTGACCGCGGCGAAAATCCGGACCGGCTGCGATCAAAGTGTTGTGCATGTCGAATCGGCTGAGGGTAGCGTGCGTCCCCTTCCCCGCTCCTCGTTGCCAATCCGCGTCAATCATGCCGGAAACATCGAATTGATTTTTTGAGTCATTCCAGCGGAAAGCCATCACCACCTCCGGCGCATGTTGAGTATCGATCTTTGCCTGATCCAGGCCGAACGTCCCTTGCATCGGTTCCTTCGTGAAAATAACGCCCGCAAAATCTGATTGTTGCAAAAATTCGACGAGGCGATGCGTGACCGCGGCGTCGTGCTGCACAACGTAAAAAAGAACGGAGCCGCCGTTTCCAACCAGCATGATGTCTCCGGCTTTCGGCTCGTCGCTGAGTTCGGTCATCGCAGTGAAACCGGCATCATTTAAGATTTTCCGCAGATCAACAGACCGCTCGATCGTAGAGAAGCCGTGATCGGAGACAACAAAGACATCCGTGGTCCCGCGCGCTCCTTGCCGATCCAACGCCGAAAGGACAGTGGCGAGATTTTCATCAGCGGATTTGATTGCGGCCAGCGCCGGTGGCGCACCGGGCGCTGATTCATGCTGCGTAAGATCGGGCTCGCCCAACCAAAGAACCGAAAACGCTGGCACACCATCTTTCCAAAGAAAATTTGTCAGAGCTTTTGTTGTCCAGACGTCCTGTTGCAAATGAGCAGACGGAAATGGACCGAGCGCATCGGCGATTGGAGCGAGAGCCTCGCGCGGGAGCGACTTACCAGCAAAGAGCGTAACGCAATTTTTCCCACGCGCAGGATCGACAACCTGTCCTGAGCGAAGCGCAGCGGAGTCGAACGGATGTCGATCCAATAAAAGGCCGACGGTTTTTGCAGTGGAGATTGCTGTGCGTCCTCCCGCGCTTTGCACGAGTTCGGCAATCGTCGGAACTGAAATGTATTTTCCGCCGGACAATTTATCGCCCTTCTCCACGACCGCCGGAATTTCAACGTCGATTGAGTGCTTGTTATCGATTTCCGGGCGGTAGTCATGATTTGCGATTATGCCGCTGTGGCCCGGATAAACGCCAGTGATCAGCGCTGTTCCATTTACGTTTGTCGCACTAGGATAAACCGCGTGGTGATTGTGAAAAATGACTCCCTTATGCGCCAGCTTCCAAAGCGCTGGCGTGTTTTCCTGGCTGACGAAATCCGGCCGCATCCCGTCCCACACAACCACAAGAATGTGTCGCGAAGGGGAAGACCCTTCGCGCGCGGTCGCCTGGCATACGCAAGAAACCGTTACGATCCCGAGCAAGATCGATACCGCAAAAGCGCGTTTCACTTCAATTCTCATTGCGCGAATCATATCCGAATCCAAACCGTCAAAAGAAACGCTAACCTTTTCGGCAGTCTGGAGATTTGGCGCCGCCGTTGATAAGCAGTAAGGAAGCGATGCTGCTCGCCAGCGCCAGTGCCGCTCCGATAAGCATAACGCGCCGAAATCCTCTCACGAAAGATTCATCGATCGCCTTTTTTACAGCCTCGCGAGCCGGCGAAGCGATCTCTCCCGGAATTTTCTCGGCTGCCAGGCTGATTCGTTCATTCTCCAGCGAACGTCGTGCCGCCGGTGGCAGCTCAAGGCTGGATAAACGCGAATCAAGAGAACGATTGAAGACGTCGAACATCACGATACCGAGCACCGCGATGGCGAGCAGCCCGGCCACCCGGGAGACAGCATTGTTAATTCCCGATGCAATCCCGACGCGATTTCGCGGGACCGCGTTCATGACCGTGGTCGTCAACGGCGCGACACTTATCGCCATACCCAGACCAAGCACGACTGTCGCTGGAAAAAATTTGCTCCAGTAATTCGCACCCAACCCCGGCAGAATAAAAAGCGCAAATCCGATCGCGGCGATGGTTGGACCAACAACCAGTGGAAGCTTGCCACCGTAACGTTCCACGAGTCCGCCCGACCAGCGTGATAGGAGAAACATGATCAGAATAAAAGGAAGCAGCGCGGCGCCCGCAGCCGTGGCCGTGTAACCTTGAACCTGAATCAGGTTTAACGGCAGGAAGAAGAGCGTGCCTCCGAGCGCGCTATAAAGAAACAGTGTGAGCAAATTCGCGCCAGTGAAATCGCGCGAACGAAACAGGGCGAGTGGCAACATCGGATTTCTCACGCGCGTTTCCACAAGCAGGAACATGATCAGAAAAAAACTCCCGCCAATCAGCGCAGCCAGCACCGCAGGATGTCCGAAACTCAACCGCGAGGATTCGATCAAGCCGTAAACAAGCGATCCAAGGCCGATCGCCGTGAGTGCGGCTCCCATCCAATCCGGTCGCTCCTTTTGGCTTTCGTCCCGGCTTTCCGGGAGCCGGGATGCGGAGATAACCAACACGATCGCCGCCAGCGGTACATTGATGAAAAACACCGCGCGCCACGATACTTGCTCGATTAACCATCCCCCGATCACCGGGCCGATTGCCGCGGTGATCGCAGTAAAGCCAGACCATGTGCCGATCGCGCGGCCACGATCTTCTTCGCGGAACGAGGCGCTTATGATGGCAAGACTTCCTGGCACGAGAAGAGCGCCGCCGGCGCCTTGTAGCGCGCGGGAAAAGATCAATTCGTGAATATTAGTCGCGAACCCGCACCACAATGAGCCGAGAGAAAAGATCGCCACGCCAAGGATAAAGATGCGACGTCGTCCGTAACGATCTCCCAATGAACCACCCAGAAGCAGGAACGCGGAAAGCAGAAGTGAATACGCTTCGACGACCCATTGAACATCGACAACGGTTGCGTTCAAGCTCTGTTGTAACGCAGGCAGCGCCACGTTAACAACGGTTCCGTCAATAAACGCCATGCTAGATCCAAGAATTGTCGCCGCGAGAATCCATGGCCCGGAAGCCTTCGTGCACGGCGCGGCTGCGGCTCGCCAACGAATGACAGCTTCATCGCAGGGTGGTTGAACGAAAATTGCCATCTCGTGTCAGAATGCGTGTCGATGCAGATCAGACCACGTTGACGCTGCGAGAATTTTCGCACTTTCCCAAGCGTAAAATGAAAATTCTAAGCCTCCTGCTTGCTGCAGCGCCGCTGGCTCTCGCCTCGGCAGCACAATCGATTCCAACTGCGGACGGAACCGGGTGGCGATACAATATGACGCAGGAAGTGAGCAAAGGACTCAGGGTGCCCGATGTAAAAGCAGACACTGACGGGAAAATTCACCTTCCGGTTTTGTACCGCATCGGAGGAACGGAGAACGTGGACGGACAGGACCTTCTCAAATTCGAGATGCACCGGGCCGGCGTGGTTACAAATACAGATCTCCTCACGGTGGACGAACGTGGAATAATTTGTTGGGCGCGGATTAACGTGGACGGCGAATTCGTCAACCTTAATCCGCCGCAGACGATGATCGCCATGCCACTCAAGCGTGGCGCAAACTGGAATTTCAACGGACAGGCCGGCGACCTAAAGGTGCATCAGCGCTACGAGGTCGTCGGAGAAGAAGATGTCGAAGTGCCGGCTGGAGAATTCCATGCGTTCCGCATCCACGGCGAACAAACATCACCGAGCCTTATGACGATTGACCGCTGGTTTGCGACTGGCACTGGAATCGTCAAGGATGTCACAACGATGCGCGCTGCAAACGGCGACTTGCTTGAGCGGATTTCGCTCGAATTGGCCGAACGGCCTGGGATTACAAAGAGACCGCAGATAAAAATCGACGCGACGCCGAAAGAACTTTCCGTGAGCCTTGCAAAGGAGCCGTTCGGTAAAGCGACCACGACATTTTCATCCGACACGCCTCAGATTTATGTGCGCTGGCGGGGACATCGTCTGCGAAAAGGGGCAAAAGTGCGCGTGGTCTGGATCGCGGAGAATATTGGGGACGATGCTCCGCCGGACTACAAGGTCGATGAAGCTGTCGCGATTGCGGAAAGCCCAACAGCTCATGGAGCGTTTACACTGTCGCAGCCCGAAGATGGTTGGGCTCCCGGCGAGTATCGAGCGGAGTTCTACGTGGATGACTCGTTAGCCGAGACGGTGAAGCTGCAGATTGTGGAATGAATGACGCATGGTTGCGCTGTCCATCGAGATACTGGCTGAGCCCGCTAAAGGCGGGCCCATCATCGGTGCGCCCCCGCTGCTCGACAAAATCCAACGAACTTATTTCGTCACCGGGCCGAGCGGGAGCACAGTTTTGCCGAACAATTCGTTGAGCACCTGCGCAAGTCCGGCGTAAATCGCCGAAAAACCACAGAAGATTCCTTCATATCCGGTGAGATGCCTGAAGCCTGGACTTGCGTTGGTAAAATCGCCGATGGCGAGCATGAAGAAAAGAATCGTCAGCGTGGCAAACACGACTTGTAACGCGCGGTTAAGCCGCAGCGTGCCCAGAAACATGACGGCGGTGAACAGTCCCCACATTGCGAGATACGCGGCCATCGCTGTGTCGTTGGATGCCGCACCCCATCCGACTTTTGGCAGCACAACCAGCGCAACCAGGGAGAGCCAGAACAAGCCGTAGGAAACAAAGGCGGTCGTGGCAAAGGTGTTGCCTTTCTTCCATTCCATGATGCCGGCGATGATCTGCGCAGCGCCGCCATAGCAAATCCCCATCGCCAGAATCATGCTATTGAGTTCGTAAAAGCCAGCGTTGTGCAGGTTCAGCAACACGGTGGTCATGCCGAACCCGAGCAGCCCCAGTGGCGCGGGATTCCCGGTCGTGTCCTGGATTTGAGTAACCGATTCATTCATGGCGCAGCCAGTCTGCCGAAAGAAAGAGAGACAATGCAATCACAATATCGCCTGTAGCCACGCGCCTCTAGCGCGTCTAAGACTGGACGTCGCACCGCGACGTGGCTACAACAGCGAGCGTGCTGAATTACGTCTGGTTGGCGTACTCATAAGTGCCGCAGGATTTCTTCTCTTTGCACGCCTTGGACTTCCGCAACCGCTTTGAGGATCGCATTTAGCGTTCCGATTCTGAGTGGGGAATGGTCGGGAATTGAAATACGATGTTGTTGCGGAGCATTCGTCTCGATGATGATATGGCTGCCCTCCTGGTGCACACAGTGATAGCCATAATGCCTGCAGAGGAGTTTGACCAGCCCTGCTCCACTCAAATCACGCGGCAGCTTCACGCCACGGCCATCACTTCATCACGAACCAGATGCAGGCGAACTGCCGTCGGTTTGGGCTGATCGAAAAAGTAACCCGTCACCGCCTCGCGGACGTTTGCCCGCAATTCTTCCCATGTGTTTCCCTGCGTGAAAATGTCGTGCGAGAGACATTCGGCTACGAAGCCACCATCGGCTTCCTGTGTGATGGCGAAGACGATCTCCATGCTGTGATTATCGCAGAACGCGTATGGAAGACAAGACGCGCGAGCTGCTAGACTGTGGCCCCATACCCACGCGCCTGTGGCGCGTCTAAGGCTGGACGTCGCACAGCGACGTGGCTACAACAGCGAGCGTGCTGAATTACATTTGGCTTGCGCTGGTTTTGCTCGCGGTGGCGATCGGCGGTTGGAACGATCGTTTGAAAGATGTAACCGAAGGCGCATTCGATGGCGCCAAGACGGCCGTCACCATTGCACTGGGTTTGATCGGTATCATGGCATTGTGGCTGGGCGTGATGCGTCTGGCCGAGCGCGCGGGGCTGGTGCAACGGATCGCGCGCGGTCTGCGCCCGATCATGCGCCGGCTTTTCCCGGATGTTCCACCCGAACATCCCGCGATGGGTTCGATGGTAATGAACATGTCGGCTAACATGCTCGGTCTCGGCAATGCAGCTACGCCGCTCGGCTTGCGCGCGATGCGCGATCTGGAGTCGCTTAATCCACAACCTGGCGTGGCAACCAACGCGATGTGCACGTTTCTGGCGATCAACACCAGCTCTGTGCAATTGATTCCAGCGACCGCGATCGCAATCCTTGTCGCGTCGGGATCGACAAGACCAACCGCAATCGTCGGCACTGCGCTGCTCGCGACGCTTTGCGCGGCGAGCGTGGCAATCATTTCCGTAAAACTTCTTGAGAAATTGCCGGCTTTTCGTATTTCGCCGTCCAATCAAAGGGCGAAAATCAAACAGGATTTGGAGAAAGAGGAAATTAAGGAAGAGGCCGGGATCAGCGATGCCGGCTACAGCAGCAGCAGCGTCGTCCCTCAAGAACCGGTGAAGCGATTGTCAATCTGGGGTTTGATTGCGCTGATCGCGCTGGTTGTTCTCTTCATCGCGTTCTTTGTCCGGATGGTAGCGCCAACCTGGTTTGGTGTTCCAGCTGCGCCAAACACCGCGGCGCAGAATGTTTTTGTTCGCAGCATAAACGCCTTGTCGATCCTGGCGATACCATTTCTCCTCAGCTTCTTCCCGCTCTATGCAGAGGCGCGTGGCGTGAAAGTCTATGACGAGTTTGTCGAGGGCGCGAAGGAAGGATTCGGCGTGATTCTCAAGATCATTCCGTTTCTCGTGACGATGCTGGTGGCGATTGGGATGTTCAAAGGCGCCGGCGGCATCGATTTGTTGAGTCGCCTGCTTTCACCAATTCTGACGCCGCTGCAATTTCCGACCGATCTCCTCCCGCTTGCCTTGATGCGTCCGCTGAGCGGGAGCGCAACGCTCGCTCTGCTCACGGACATTGTGCATCGTCTCGGGCCAGACAACATCGTGAGTCTGACTGCGGCGACGATTTATGGAAGCACGGAGACCACATTTTACGTCGCGGCGGTTTACTTTGGCGCTGTGGGAATAAAACAAACGAGACACGCGATCCCGGCGGGTTTGCTGGCCGATCTCACGGGCGTGATCGCTTCAGTAATAATCTGCAGGGCGGTGTTGTAACGAAGTAAGGAGTTAAAAAGTAACAGGTTTTGACGATTTAACTTGTCGGCGCACCGGCGCCGAAATTATCGTGCGACTTTTCACAAATGATTCAACGCGATTATCTCATCATCGGTGGCGGGATCAGCGGGGCGAGCGCCTGTGAAGGAATTCGCCGCCACGACAAGCGCGGCAGCGTTACCCTGGTCGGCGCGGAGGTTTCTCCTCCTTACAAGCGCTGGATTCTCTCGAAGAGCTTTTTGCGCGAAAAGAATCCTCAGCTAAAAAAATTACAGGAACCCGATGAACGCTGGTACCAGGCGCACAAGATCGAGACGCGATTCGGCACGGTCGTAACGCAGTTCAACATCGACCGGCGTCTGGCTGTGCTTGCTAATGGTGAAAGCATTGAATTCAACAAAGCGTGCCTGGCCATGGGAAGCCGCCCGCTGCGACCGCTGGTTGCCGGAACCAGTCTCGGTAACGTGATCTACCTGCGAACCATTCGGGACGCGCTCGCGTTAAAAGAAATGGCGAGCCTGGAGAAGACCGTGATGGTCGTGGGCGGCGGACTGCTCGCATGTGAGGCGGCATCGAGTTTGCGAATGATGAAACTGAAGGTCGGCCTCATGCATCGTGATTCTCATCTGTTGAACCGCTATCTCGACGCTGATACGGGCGCGTGGCTCACGGATTATTTTGCGAAACACGGTGTGACATTGGCCATGGGCGAAAGTCTCAATGGCTTTGAGGGCAAAACCGTCCTGCGCAATATCCAGACAAAAAGCGGCAATCGCTATCCCGTTGGCCTCGCCGTTGTCGCCTGCGGCGCCGAACCCAATCTCGATCTGGTTCGCAACACGCCGCTGTCCGGACCGCATGGATCGCCGGTCACGGACTATCTTGAGACGGAGGAAAAAGGAATTTATGCGGTTGGCGACCTGGCATTTTATCCCGATCGGGTGATGGGCGGCGTGCGGCGGCAGACGCATTGGGAGAACGCCCGTAAGCAGGGCCTGATCGCCGGCGCAAACATGACAGGAAAGAAACGCATCCGTTACGAGCAGATTCCCTACTTCTGGACGGAGATGTTCGATTTACGAATGGATTTTGTCGGCGACTTCAGCGTGCTGCCGACCCGTATCGATCTTCACGGCACGTACGCAAAGAAAAAGTTTGTGGCACGTTATTATCAGGGAGAAAAGCTCCGTGGTATTTTGCTTTGTCAGCAACCTCCCCGCGAGGTGGAATCCGCCACGACGCAGTTGCGCCACGCACTGGGCAAATAGGCTGTAGCGGCGCTCTATGAGCGCCGAATCGCCAGCCGCCCAACAGCTGGCGCTCAAAGCTCAACGCGGAATGATGAATAAGAAGCTAGTTAAAAGCCCGCGTTCTTGATGTTAAAATTTAGGCGGCAGAGCCGCACGCATTTAACATCGCCAGGCGGGGCGACCAATCTACCCTGTCGACCTCGCAAAGACTTCAAACGTTTGATTCCAACGCGCATGTTGCTGGTTTAAACAGCGCCGCGCTTTCAACTCGCGAAAGCTTTCAGCGTTAATAAACATCGGGCGGGATTTCAAACGCCGAATTGGTCACTCGCACGAGCTTCCAATCCCACGGCTTGCGCGAGAGGCGATGCCACTCCAGTTCGAACGGCGCGGGTAATGAGTTGACCCGTTGGTCGAGCAACTCCATCACTTCATCGTCCATGCTATAGAGCATGATTTTGCTTTTCCACACCGCGCGCCGCGTTTCGACTTTCACATTTGGATTAGGAGCGATGATCCTGGGACCGCGGACGTATCGAAAGCCTTCACGCATGCGCTCCAAAACACGTGCTCGATCGTCGCCCCACTGATCCAGATAATCGCCGCCGATAAAATCGGCGACTGCCGCCCAGTCTTTGTGTTCGATTGCTTGGAGAAAATTCTCCGTGTGACGCCTGACCTGATGCTCAGGCCGCCAGAGCCAGATGAGATACAGTCCAATGCAAAGCGCGAGAGCCAATCCCACGTAAAATCCTCCACGAAACGAGATCGACACAGATTGCGATTTTATTCCGCCCCACAGATTCTGCGATTAGGGAGATTCATTTTCTTTCATTCTCTTCTCGCCTGACGGAGAATCGCCCTGCTAAGATTTTCTTCGGAGCGGGTGATGGGAACACAGGCAAGTTGCCTGTGCGGCCAACGGACATCCATGTCCGGTGCTTGTGACTCAGCAGAGTGCAACTCTGCTGGCCGCACAGACTCCAAGTCTGTGTTCCTGGCAAACCCACGCTTCATTTGCTCGCCAACTCCAAGCCAACTGACAATAAACGAGCACTAGCCCCGACGCCTGGGTCTGGGCGGTTCTGCGAGGTAAACGTTCTTGTTCGTTCCTATCTTCGCTTGTTCTAGCTTGCGTCGCGCGCGTACCAATCGACTTTGCGCGTCACGTACATCACGACTGCCAGCACGATGAACAGCGCGATCGCGCCCATGAGCAGCGCATAATCCTGCTGCCGGAGAGTAATGTATAGAAATGTGTAAACGCCCGCGAGCCCCGCGCCGATCATCAACGTTCTCACGCCGCCGCCCAGGAAAAACCGGCAATACCACGTGATCAATAGTGTCGATGCAACGGCGGCGATCAGATACGCCCAACCGAACCCGATGAATTCCGAAATCGACAACAATAGAAGATAAAACAAGCAGAGCGCCGCGCCGACCATCAGATATTGAAACGGATGAATCTTCTGTCGCGCCGTGACTTCGAAGAGAAAGAACGTCGTGAAAACAAGCACAAGAAAAAGCACACCGTATTTGATTGAGCGTTCGACATAGCGATACGCGTCCAGAATCGACAGGAGCTCGACACCGAAACGCGAATTCGTCACGGAAAGAACGTTAAAGCGCTCGTTGCCATTGCGGCTGGTCCAGGACTGCGGGTAATCGCGGCCGTAATATGAAACTTTCCATTTCGCATCGAATCCATCCGGACGCACCGACCGTTCCGCGGGTAAAAACGCGCCGCGAAAGGCCGGATCAGCCCAATTCGATTTCAAACTCGCCTCGTTCTGCACCCCAAAAGGCGCAAAGAAAATTCCCTCGCTGCCATTGAAATCGAGCGGAATGGAAAATTCGATTTCGCTCGCAATCGGCTTGTCAGTTCCAAGCGATGCGGTCGCGCCCGTGGTGTAACCGGGGACTTGCGAGCCGGGCAACAGCGGGCGCCTGGCGCCACCCCAGTCGAGCACTATTCCTTCGCGTGTTCCGCGCAAATCGTTCACCGCGATCGTGACGAACGCGTCTTTCCATTGCACATCCTTCAAATCGATCTTGAGCGGGCCGAAATCGGGCGGCGCAAATTTTCCAGAGAGCGTCACCTGAGCGCGAAAAACCGCCGCATTGTAAATACCGCGGTGCAACATCTGCGTTTGCGCGTCGCCGGTGATGTGCAGCGTCTCCGGCAGGAAATACGCGGCTGCAGTCGCAGTTTCCTCCACTTCGCGTCGCTCCATCTTTCCGTCAGGAGCAGGCATTTCCTTCACCGCTTTAAATTTGTATTGATACGGAATCCCGAGCACCGGGCCGATGACGTTCTGTTCCTTGCCCCACGACGAAGTGATGTCGGTCACGGCTTCATTGCGCCGCGAAAGTCGATCGCTCAACACGCCCCTAATCATTACCAGCGGAATCAGCAACACGAGAACGAGTGCGCCGACCCCAAGCAACTTGATGATCGTACTGTGCCGCCGCCCAAACGACGGCTGCGATTTTGGTAACGGTGGCGGCGCTTGTGTTTCAGGCATGGGCGGAGAATGAACAAGTCAGCTCATTTCCGCAATCAAATCCCGCACGAGAATGGCTGGGGGCGGAATCGAACCGCCGACACGTGGATTTTCAGTCCACTGCTCTGCCAACTGAGCTACCCAGCCGTCGCGGATGTCGACCTTGAGTCTAGGTCGCGTCGCGGGTTGTCAGTAAAGCAGAAAACATCGAACGCTCAACCCAGCTTAGCCGGCGTGGCTGTAGTCGCTTCGCTGCCTGCCACGCCGTGGCCTTGGCGAAGGCGGGTGCGAAGCGCGGTGTTGACGTCTTTAGCACGCACGCGTCGCGCCCGCGGCGCCGCCCAGCCGCCTTCGCCAAGCTTCGGTGCGCCATGGAGGTCGGCGTCTACAATTTTGAGGTCTAGAATTTACGCGGTAATTCGACTGCTCCGCGCAAGAGTCGCAGATAATGGTTCCGCGAAATTTCGATGCCGCCGAATTGTTGCAGATGCGGCGTGAGCCACTGCGTATCGAGCAATGCAAATTTCCTGGCACGCAAATGCTCGACCAGCGCCACCAACGCGATCTTCGATGCGTCGGTAACGCGATGAAACATCGATTCACCAAAAAAAGCGCCGCCGATCGCCACGCCGTAGAGTCCGCCGCCGAGATGCCCGTTGGTCCACGCTTCGACCGAATGCGCATAACCGAGCTCGTGCAGCCGGATATAACTCTCGATAATCTCGCGATTGATCCACGTGTCTTCACGCGCCGCGCAGGCCTCGATCACGTCCAGGAAGCGATTGTCGATTTTGGTTTCAAAAATTTTCTTGCGCAGAAGACCCCGTAGCGCATGCGGCACATGAAAATCCTCCAGCGGCAAGATCGCACGCGGATCGGGCGAGAACCATTCGATGGAGCCATTCTCCATCGCCATCGGGAAAACACCGAGGCGATAGCCTTGTAGCAAAAGTTCCGGATCAATCATGACTTGTTGAAGCGTAAAACAGCAAAATGCTAACATGGAATCCGCTTCGACCCTGCAACTCTTCACGCTTTACGCTTCTACCTTCTTGCAATGCCGCGCGCGCTTTCTAAAATAAGCAGATGAAACGCCTGTCGATCCTTCGACTCCGCTTAGGACAAGCCTGGTTGATGATCGCATGGCTCATCGCAGGCGGTTGCGCTGACCCGCTCGAACAACGCACCACGCAAGAAGTGCAAGGACAGTTTGAACGCGGCGTGACCGGACAGGGAACTCTTGGCCCAATGCAGCGTTCTTCCGAGGATGTGGCGGGCCAGCATAGCATCCCAGAAACTCATCCGTAGCGCGTAAAGACAGTGGCCGCACCAGCGCATTCAAGAATTCTCATCCTCGATTTCGGCTCGCAGTACACCCAGGTCATCGCGCGACGCATCCGCGAGTGCCAGGTGTATTCGGAAATTGTTCGCTTCGATACGCCGGCGGCTGAAATCGAAAGGCTGAGACCAAACGGCCTGATCCTTTCCGGCGGGCCGGCGAGCGTTTACGACAAAGGAGCGCCACATCTTGATCCGCAAATCTTTTCTCTTGGAATTCCGGTGCTTGGAATTTGTTACGGGCTGATGCTGATGGCGCATCATCTTGGCGGCGAGGTTGTGTTCACCGGGCGACGCGAGTACGGCGCTGGGACGCTGCACATCGCAAACGGCTCGCAACTGCTGGATGGACTCGGCCCACAGATCGATGTCTGGAACAGTCATGGCGACGAAGTGACGGCGTTGCCGAAAGGATTTCGCGCTGCCGGGAGAACGGAGAGCTCCAACTTCGCGGCGGTGGAAGATCCGCAGCGCAAGCTCTACGGACTGCAATTTCATCCCGAAGTGGCGCACACGCCGCGGGGGAAGGAGATTCTACAGAATTTTGTCTATCACATCTGCCACTGCGCGATGGATTGGACTATGGGCTCGTTTATCGAAGAGGCTTGTGCGCGCATTAGGGAGCAGGTTGGCGATCAAAAGGTCGTGCTCGGTTTGAGCGGCGGGGTTGATTCTTCCGTGACCGCTGCGCTGCTGCACAAAGCAATCGGCGACCAGCTTACCTGTATTTTCGTGAATAACGGACTGTTGCGCTCGCGTGAAGAAGAAATCGTGCAGCGCGTTTTCGGCGAAAATTTTCACGTCCGTTTGAAGTACGTGGACGCAAGCGAACGCTTTCTCGATCTGCTCAAAGGCGTAAGCGACCCGGAAACGAAACGAAAGCTGATCGGCAATGAATTCATCAAAGTGTTTCAACATGCGACCGAGGAGTTGCTCGAAGAAGACCAGAGGAACGGTGCGCGCAAACTCGCCGCAGCCCCGAAAGCTTTCGGGGGTGGCGGACACGGCGGTTATAAGTTTCTTGCTCAAGGCACGCTTTATCCGGATGTGATCGAGAGCGTATCGATCGAGGGCAATCCGGCGCAGGTAATCAAGAGCCATCACAACGTCGGCGGGTTACCGGAAAAAATGCACTTCGAGCTGGTCGAACCGGTGCGCCAATTATTCAAAGACGAAGTGCGACAGGCGGGACTGCAGCTCGGTTTGCCCAAAGAGATCGTATATCGTCAGCCCTTCCCGGGGCCGGGTCTCGCCGTTCGCATTCTCGGTGAAGTTACGCCCGAGCGATTATCCATCTTGCGCGAAGCGGACATGATTGTTGTGAGCGAGATGGAATCTTCCGATTGGTATTATCGCGTATGGCAATCGTTCGCCGTTTTGCTCCCGGTGCGTTCGGTGGGCGTGATGGGTGATCAACGGACTTATGAAAACACGGTCGTGCTCCGCATCGTTGAAAGCCAGGACGGGATGACCGCCGATTGGGTACGCCTCCCCTACGAATTGCTGGCGCGCATTTCCGCTCGAATCAGTAATGAAGTCAAAGGCGTCAACCGCGTCTGCTATGATATCTCAAGCAAGCCGCCGAGCACGATCGAGTGGGAGTGATTGTATTCCGATTGCTAATTGGGGAATGCGGATTCGGGAATGTCCCTAGATCTGCGCCAAGATTTCGGAGTTGGAAGCATTCGGGAAAGATTGTTTCGGCGGGACGCCGAAACCAGCACGCGAGACGCGTGCGCTACCTGAATCTGCGCCATCCGGCGAAGGGCGGTCGCGGGCTAACGTTAATCGCTGATCTCACTGATCGCGCGAATAAATTCGGCGAAATCTTTGCCGTTGCGCGCGGCGTGATTGAGCGCGTCGAGCCGCGCATTCATTGCCGCTTCGGGCAGCGCGACGCGGCATGATTGCGCTCCGTTTGTAAATACAATTTCGTCCCATTGGATTGAGGAAATCTCATCATTGAAACGCGCCACGGCGCGGCCACGAAAAAACGCGCGAGTGGTTTCGGGCGGATTGAAGATCGCGGTTTTGATATCGCCTTCCGCCACGACGCGACGAGCGGAACCCTGGCGCACGAGCTCGTAATACAAGCCGCGCTCAAGATCGACATTATGATACTCGAGATCGATTGATTGCAGCCACGGATCGCTCCAGGACAGTCTTTCTTCGTCCTGCAATGCATTCAGCAAGAACTTCTTCGCGGCCCAATCGACGCGATCGCGCGTCAACATCACGTCGCGCTCGAGATCATTGAGAACATTTTCCCACTCGCGCAGAACCCATTCCCGATCCTCGCCAGCGCCCGCCTGAGGCGGATCCATCTTGCTCGCTGCCCGCAAATAAATCCGTTGGACATCAATCGCAGAGATTTTCCGGCCATCTTTCAGTTCGATGATCCAATCGTAAGTTTGATCGCGGCTGATTGCTTTGTTTGCATCAATCGGCTGCGCGATTTCAAGCTGCGGCGCTGCGCCGCGCTCAATCAGATCGAGAATGAGCGCCGTAGTGCCGATTTTCATGGCCGTTGCCCATTCGCTCATGTTCGAGTCGCCCAGGATAACGTGAAATCGGCGAAACCGGCTCGCATCCACATGCGGCTCGTCGCGTGTGTTAATCAGCGGGCGTCGATTCATCGTATCGATGCTCACCAGCACGCTGAAAAAATCCGCGCGTTGCGAGATTTGATAAACACCAGGATCGCCCGATGCGCTCTCCGCTTCGATACCCATCTTGCCGGCGCCCGCGAAAATCTGGCGAGTAATGAGAAACGGCAGGATCCCGGCGACGATCCGGTCCCACGCGATGTCGCGACTCATCAGGTAATTGTCGTGACAGCCGTAACTGTGCCCGACAAAGTCGGTGTTGTTTTTGTAAAGCCAAACTTCCTGGCCGGGCGGTAACTTCTGATTTCGGCGTCGCGCGCATTCAGCGAGAATGCGTTCCCCGGCCTTGTCCTGTGCCACGATTTGCCGAAGGGTCATGCATTCTGGCGTGGAATATTCCGGGTGTGCGTGGTCGTTGTAAAAACGGGCGCCATTTGAAAGAACCAGGTCGCTTTTTATTTCCTCAAAACTGAGCGGGCGATTTTTGTCGATTTCATAATAAGCCGACTCATCAGTGTCCTGGAGTAATTCGCGGGCGCGAAAACCGCGGGCGTCCAGATGCGGATCTTCCAGCTCGTAATCCCATTTCATGAGCGCGCCGTGCTCGGTGTAACGGCGCACCAGCTCGATTGATTCGGCGACCACATCGACACTCTCCGCACCACTGAGAGTGATGCCGTACTCCGTCTCAAGTCCGAAAACGCGTTTCATCAGATTCTGCGATCCCCACATTTGCCCAGATAAGCCACGGATAAAGATTAAGCTAAACTTGTGCGGCAGCCGTGATCATGCGTACTCCGCCGCTTAGATAACTCCAGATCCAGGCCGCGAGCGTGAATCAGAGATCGGTTTCACGGGCGCAATCTTGACGACGTTTTCTGGATCGTAATCGATTAGTTTGAGCCAGTCTTCGGTGATGTCCGTGGTCGGGAAAATGTCGTTCTCTACGTACTCGGCATTAAACGCGAGTTGCAGATCCGTTTCCCGGATCCCTTCCTCCTGTTGAGTGGCAATGGCCCGCTTTATCGCCATCGCTTTCGCGCGCTCCACAATGGAGGCAATGATCGCGCCGCTGATGAGATCGCTGCGATACAACGTCTCTTTTCGCCCGCTGCGCAGCGTCACCTCCAGAAACTTGTTTTCGTCACGGCGCATAAATTGCCAGTTCACGAATCGCTCGATCAAACGCTCAATCGACGCGCCGATTCCATCGGCTTCTTTGGCGAGCACACCGTCATAGGGCAGCTCGTCGGTGAGATAAATTCGGTAAATCTCCCGGGTGCCCTGTTTGTCCGGACGATTAACTTTGATTTTCCGATCGATCCGGCCGGGACGCAGAATGGCCGGGTCAATCAGGTCGGCGCGATTGGAAGCCAGAATAATTACGACATCGTTAAGCGAATCGATTCCATCCATTTCCGAGCAAAACATCGGTACGAGCGTCGAAAGAATATTCGAATGACGCGACGCGCGGCGCGTCCCGAGAATTGATTCGGCCTCGTCGATAAAAAGGAAAGGCATCAAACCTTCCCGCCGTTTTTCACGCGCGGTCGCGAAAATCTCGCGCACCATCCGCTCCGATTCGCC
>WNFY01003896.1_pt1 | contig 17084 bp, 8 predicted proteins | sample 5400091 | NCBI WGS metagenome assembly WNFY01 (sample SAMN13153364, study PRJNA577476) | soil metagenome | isolation source: 60 cm soil or saprolite under grassland replicate 1 | place: USA:California | collected 2016-06-15
TACCCCAACCACCGGTAATGGCAATAGCGGTCAGACGGGTACCAACGTTCGAGTGAGTGCATCTGGTTCCCGTATCAGCCGGCCTGGCCGGTCACGTGAGTCAGCCAACGCTGTGATTGTTCGGCCGAAAGCGATCGATTTCGGTGAAGTGTATCCAGGCCTTTCTGCTCCAATCTTACTGACGATTTCTGGTGTAAAAGGCGCCCTGGTCAGTGGGACAATTCGCCCTGTTGAGTCATGGATTGTATTAGATCAGACGGCTTTTGACGGCATGAGCACACCTGTGCGCGTGCGAGCAGACAGTACACGTTTACGAGGTTCCACCCATTATACGGGAACTATTCTGATAAAACCTGATAACAATGAACAAGATATCGCCGTGAAGGTGGAACTGAGCGTACTCGGTTTTACCACGTTCAGCGGGCAGAGTTTCATTGGACAAACAGCATACTCACAAGGGGTAGTAGATGATGAGGATGATCGGGTATACCGGCAAAGCGCAACATCGACGCAAAAAAACACGATGGCCGCGCCTACGACAATGACGAGCGTCAGGACAAGTACCGCAGGTACATCGGGTACGTCGACCCAGGTTAATCAACCCTATACCAGCGCGAAAGACAGCGAATACAAAGCAAAATATGGACTACCAGGCAGCGGCGGTTGGAAGGCGCTGCAAACTTCACCACAGCAAGCAGCAAGGCTACAATATGGCCTGACTTTCTTCGCTTCATGTATGCTTGCTGCCCTCTTCTACCTTATATTGTCACATATCTCTTCATCTGCTCAGACATCGCTGTTACCTCCCAATCCCTGGTTTATAGGAGTACTGGTTGGCCTGGTACCATTCACCACGGCGGGAGCCATCCTGGTCAATTGGGGCAGTTCATGGAAAACGCGAGAGACCATTAGTCGCGCCTGTACAGGAGCGTGTACGGCATTACTAGCGCTAGGGCTTAGCGAGGCGATCTGGCAGAATCTGTTTAGAGGGGCTGCACCCCCATTACATTTAGTGGTAATGTTGCTGCTGACTGCAGCTGGAGCAACCATCGGAACTGCACCCAGGGTGAGCAATTCGATAATAAACGCCGGCATGTGGTCCATGCAGCATATGCGCTGGGTGATGTTTGGGCTGGCAGTACTGGTCGGCGGTGGTCTTGGTTTCGCTTTGACAAGCGGTATCGCCTTTGGCTGCTTCACACCCTTTGGTGTGCTGCTGGGCATTGGCGTTGCATTGGCATTGGTGCTGCGCATTGATCGCCTGGTTAAACAGAAGCTACCTCATCCATGAGCAACTCTATCCCAAAATTGGTAGTAGTGCTGGGGCCGACCGCATCCGGTAAAAGCAGTTTAGGCATCGCATTGGCACGGCGTTTTCGTGGAGAGATCGTATCTGCCGACTCGCGCCAGGCCTATCGCTGCCTGGATATCGGCACAGCCAAAGTAACGTTGGAAGAACAAAAGCTCGTTCCCCACCATTTGCTGGATGTGGCCGACCCACACGAGGCCTACACGGTAGCACAATTCCAGCGAGATGCCAGCACTGCTATCAGCGCCATCCTGGAGCGTGGCCATCAACCATTCCTGGTCGGCGGCTCACCTCATTACATCCAGGCAGTGGTAGACAACCTGGAAATACCTCGTATTGAACCGCAACCCGAACTGCGAGCGCAACTCGAGAAACTCCCGCTGGCAGAACTGCTTGCGCAACTGGAGGAGTTAGACCCCCAAAGCTCCGCCACGATTGATCGTCACAATCCCCGCCGGGTGATAAGGGCATTAGAAGTTTGCCTCGTCTCAGGCAAACCTTTCTCGCAACAGCGCAAGCTGGCAGAGCCTTTCTACCAATCCTTGTTGCTGGGCATAGAGTGGCCCCGCAATGTGCTGTATGAGAGAATCGATAAGCGGGTGGATGAGCGCATGCGCCAGGGAATGGTACAGGAGGTACAGAGGCTATTGGATGAAGGAGTGAGCTACGAGCGGCTTGAGGCTCTTGGATTGGAGTACCGCTATGTCAGTCTATGGTTAAGGGGAGAATTTAAGAGCGAAGACGAGATGGTGGTAAGGCTGAAGTACGCCATCCACGATTTTACCCGGAGACAGTTAACTTGGTACCGCAAGGATAAGAGAATCGTATGGGTGGAGGGGGCAGATGTGGAGAAAGCGGTGGTGGTGGTGAGTAGGTTTTTAAATCAATGACTTGTAGATTACCCCCCACTATACCCAATCACATCACTGCCACCCTGCGTAGCTGAAGCATTCCAATACATGGGACGTTCAACAACAAAGGGGCCATTAGTAGATTGTACAGCCATTGAGACCTCGTAGCCTTCATAGCCATCGTTCTTGTGATAGAGGTGCCCTATAACCGTCCCCACAATGTCGACTGTATAACGACTATGTCCAGGCACATTGACCGAGAATGTGTAGACCGTACCTTTTGCGTTAGCCAGTGTAATTTTGATCGTTTCCGTGTTCGCCGTGGGATTCTGCATAGTCAACCACTCGTCATACCCCACATTAGTGTAGCCCTCGGCAAAACTGTAGGCATCGGTAGTTGCTGGTCCTATCTGGCCAACCACATCGGTCCCACCAGTAGCTGTTAGTGTCCTGTTTTTGGCAACATGATTATACTTGAAGAACATTTCACGTTCTACGACGATTTTGGCTCCAGTCGAAGTAATCTCCGCCGAAACGGATGGGGAGCTTGGATTGAGACCCTTTGTATTAACATTCCAGTTAAGCTGGCTCTGAGAGTTCACTGTGACGGTGTAAGAACGCCTTACACCATTGGTATACTCTAAGTTTATAGTTACGATCGCCTGTGAATTGCTCGGGTCGAGATTCGCAATGACAAAATTCTCCTGGAAGTGACCGCCCGTATAGCCTTCGGCAAAGAGCCAATCATTCGCCAGGTCCTGCGCTCCCACGACATCCGCTGCGCCGGAGACGATACCTGCGTTACCAGCATGAAGATTGCTAAAGTAGGTAGGGCGCTCGATCACCACAGGCTGACTCGAGGTAAGCTTTACCGAAACACGTGCTGGCAATCTGGGAGTCGCATTGCCAGGGAAGATCGTCCCACGAGTATTGGGCGCGACTGTCAATTGCTGCATCGCAATCTGCTGCCCGTTGGCAAAATAGCTGACTGTTACTGTTGCAGGAGATGAGCCAGGATTCAAGATGGGCAGGAATGAAGCATAGCTTCCACCTCCTGGCTGATTCCCTGCTGCGAGATCAGCAAAATAGAAGATTATACCCGTCTGAGTAATACCAACCACGTCGCTTCCACTATTGACCTCAAGGGCGTTGAAGTACATTGGCCGCTCTGCTACGATCCCTTTACAATTGGGCGTGGAGTTGGTATCAACCTTAACAATAGCAGAGTCAGAGATACCAGGCCCGTTTTGCTGAGTACCCAGATCCCTGTCAACCCCCTTGGTCACACGGTGGGCAGCCGGGACTTTCACCGAAACCGTCTTAGTTTGCGCATTTCCTCTATCTGGGGAGTACAGGTATTGTATATTCACTTGACAGTCGTTATTTGTGGGATTCCCCAGGGTGAGGAACTCTGTGAAGCCGGCGCCAACGCGTCCCTCTGCAAAATACCAGAGTTTATTGACCGGGCCAGTTGCTGGAGAAAGCGGCGGCGTCGGACTGGGCGATGGTAAAGGTGTGGGTGAAGGTACGGGTGCCGGTACGGAAGCGTAGCCCCGCAAACGCTGATAGATCAAGATTCCCATATTGGCAGATGGCATACCCGAGTAATCCGTAATTAATTGGGGATAGCCGCAAGTAGAGCCTACCGAGACCCACGACCAGGCCATCCAGCTGATCATATGCGCATCGAAATACGAGAGCAATTGACTCATGTAGCTCGTGCCACAATCGTACTCCCCATTTTCAGCAGACGTGACCGGATAGGTATTGCTGATGTTACCAAAAGCATTATCCCAACTGGGTGGCAGCTTTTCATTGTAGGGATATGGGTGCGTATCGTACACTATGTTTGTGTCTGTAAGGTGATAAGTGGTAATCTGGCTGAGATCGAAACCCCAATTCATACCTGCCACCAGTACAAGATTGGTTGCGCCCATGCCACGCACAGCATCGACCAGAGCCTGCATACCGGCACTGTGGTAGCTAAAGGTCTGCGTACATAAGCAGTCACTCACCCAGGAGGTGTCGTTCGTGATGGTACATGGCGCATCCCAACATGACCACGACCCCGGATGGGGCTCATTGAATAGCTCAAAAAGCACATTGGAGTAGCCTGCGTAAATCTTAGCAACCTGCTTCCAGAACGTGACACTATCGTCATCAGGCATTTGCCAGGCTGCGCCTCCACCTGCTGCTTGCCCGCCGGCATCAGTCCATTGCAAATCAATAATGACATTCAGCTTCATCGAAGACAGCTTATCAACTGTCGTTTTGACGAGTCCCTGGTACTGTGCGGCAGTACACTGCTGGGATGGTTGCCCATTTAGCCAGTAGCCCTCGCTGAGAGGAAGCCGGACAGTGTTTGCGTACCAATAGGTTCCTTCGGAGGTATTGGTTCCAGGGCCCATATACGCAAGATGCTGGGCATCAAAATATCCATCTCCATTGCAGGCATATTCCAGGCTATCACGCCCAATACCATGAAACAAGTAGCGTTTGCCGTCTGCTCCTAGAATAGCATTGCCTTGCACTTTATAGGGACCACTCGCATATTTATTATAGGGCAGAGATGCCGCGCGGACAGCCATGCCTGCCTTATGTACCCCGAAGGAGCTGAAAGGATCGAACCAGAACATGCCAAGAGAGGCCATTGCGAGTAGGAGAATACTAATCAATCTAAACTTAAGCTTGTTCGACATCTACAAATTCCTTCGTTCGCAAGAACTTCTCATCCCTTTTGACAGGCTCGAATCATTGTTACAGTGATTACTCAATCGTCAATATTCCATAACGTTTCATGGCGTTCCATCTTTGTAAAACGGAAATATTTGCGAAGCTAGGATAGTAGGGGTACGAAAGTACCATACATAACATCCTACCGCGGTATTCAGAAACCTTGAGCCATTTTGAGAGAACCCTGCATGATATACTCTATATAGTTCAGTAACAAAATCAGTTGAGGGTAATTACATGTCCATTGAGGTGTTGCGTCTCATAAAAGTCAGAGCACACATTGAGCCAGCCTTTAGAGAGCAACTCATGAGGAGTCCATTACAATTCTTGCAGGAGTATGACCTCAGCGAAGATGAGAAGCGGCAGATTATCCTCCCGAATTTTGGCTGGCTCTTCGAAAATAAACTGGCCGCTATGGCCTATCCAGAGTCGGAAGATGCTTTTACTCTCTTATATCGGATAGGAATTAGGGCTCTGCTCAATCTGTCTGAGACACCATTCTCTTATGAGGCTCCCCATAAAATCGGTCTGCTCACCAAACATATCCCGGTTGCTGACTTTACAGCCCCGACTCTTCAGCAGGTGATACAGGCTGTTGCCATGATTTCCTCTTGCCTTGACAGACACCTGCCTATCGCGGTTCACTGTGTAGCAGGACTTGGACGGACAGGCACTATTCTCGCCTGTTATCTGGTTGGGATGGAAATGCCTGCGAACAATGCCATTATCGTCATTCGGGAGTGGAGGCCTGGCTCAATAGAGGTTCCTGAACAGGAAGCCGTTGTGTACGAATACGAGCGTTTCATTAACACATAGGGATAGTTTCTCCCTCTCTCAAGAGAAGAGCCTCACACAGACACGTTTCACCTCTCTGTTTTACCCTATGAAAGGCTCAATCTTTCTGATCAACGCTGTAGGTGTGGCTACCACTCAGATCAGACCCATAACGTGACACCTATGGTATGCCCTGGATCGAACCTACCCTAGCACTCCCAATTTACGCTAGATCGTAAGTTCCCGCAAGTCACGAACAGATTCTGATGAATTGAGATCCGCATCAGGATTCGCCGATACGGCAGTGTTGCCATTGTTACCGTCCAGTGCCTCTAGCAGCGAGGAAGCAGAGATGGACGGGAGATTACTTCGTATGATCAGGCCATCTTCAATGTAGATATGGTAAGGGAACATGGTTGGATTGAAGGCGCTGCTGTGGGAGATAAAGAAGGTTTGCTCAAAATGCTGTGAGAGTAAGGCGCCCGTGACGAGTTCGACCAGGGCCTGCATGCGATCATGGCTAGCCAGGCTCAACGGCTCATCCAATAAGAGGAAGCCTGGAGCAGCGTTCAATTCACTTGGAAGTGCAGCGATGGCGAAGGCCAGTCGCAAAGCAAGCGAGATTTGATCAGAGGCACCACTTGAGAGGGCTGATCGCGGGATATACTCAGCTGCAGCTGGTTCCCAGACACTGAGTTGGAATTCGCCACCGCTGGCAACTCCCTCTTCAGGTTCAGTGGAGAGGGATACGTCATGATAGCGTCCTCGAGTGAGCAGAGGCAGGAGCTGTAGCATGTAATACTCGGTACGTGTTAGCATCTTGCGCATGAGTCGTTCAATAGTAGCATTGATCAGCAACCCACCGCGCTTTTTAGTCTCATAACTGCGTTCCTGTTGCTGCATACGTTTGTAGGCCTGCTCCAGGTCAAGTTTCTTCTTACCTGTTTCAAGACGCGTACTGGCTTCCAGTTCTTGCTGTTCGAGCTTGCGCAGTTCATGCGCAACAGCGTCAAGTTGCTCTTCCAGCCGGGAGCGGTCTTCAGGGGTATTCTCTCTGACGAGTGGCCAGACGGCAGCGATATCTGTAAGTGTGTAAGCTTTGGCAAATGGCCGATTTCGCTGAGCGAGCATAGAAGCAATGTGTTCATGAGCCAGCTCGATCTCGTGCTTACACAGCTCTATTTTAGCTTGAGAGGCCCCTTCCTGCACTTTGAGATCCTCGAGTTCACGCAGGATACCTGGCTCGTTAGCCTCTTGAATTTCTCGTTCGCAACGAGAAAGCAAGCTTTTTAAAGCTTCAGCAAAGGGATTGGGCGGAATAACCCAACTGCCGAGGGAGCTACTGCACTTTGCAAGCTGCCGGTAGTATTCTGAGAGTGATTCCTGGCTCCCTTTAAGCATAGTAACCTGGGCGCTATGACGATCCTGGATTTCGAGTTTACGATCGAGGGCGATATGCAACACCTCTAGCTGTTTGCGTGCCGCAGTCTCGGCCGTGCTGATAGCGGCCTGCCCGAAGGAGACACCTAGTGGCTGGACGCGTTGGCGTAAGGAATCCTGCAAGCTGCGCAAGGCATTACGCAAGGCAACTTGTTGTTGCCGTGCGCGCTCGATCTGTTGAAGAGGATTGTTGGCCTGCAATTGCTCATATTGCTGCGTAGTAGCCTGCTTACGGGCAATGAGGAGATCCAGAGCGTCTTGATGAACCTTGATCTGTGCCACAAGCTCGGGAAGCGCATTCATCTTATCATCGAGAGCAGCAATTTCGTGCTCAGTAGATTTGATAGCCTCCTCAATATGGGTACGTAGTTGCCCATCAGAAGGCATAGAGGTCAATGGTGAAGACGGAGCATCCTCCATAGCAGGTGCAACAGGCGAAAGCAACAGTGAAATGGGTAAGCCTTCCTCACCCACAGCGGTAGCTATCTCACCGCGCAAGCGCTCGGCGTTTTCCTGGTCGGCGCGTATTTTTTCATCGAGATCATCCCAACCCTCCGCCTGGCGCAGGTCTTGCAATTGTGCTTGTTGCTTACGCATCGATGCAACCGCTTCCTCGCTGACATTGACCTGGCTGTGAGCAGAAAGGGCTTGATTACGGCTATCAGTCACTTGCTGCTCAAGGTCAGCCAGGCTTTCATCCTGAACCGGTATTTGTTCGAGAAGATATTTAGCCTCTTCAGTGGAGCGAGGTACACTACCGTCGAGGGAGCGAATTTCATGCTCAACCTGAGCAAGAGCCTTGCGGTTATCACCCATGCGGGCAGCGGTTTCGCGGGCAGCGACCATCCTACCAACACGACTGATTGCTTCCTGCATCTGTTGATTAGCTTGCTGTTCCTTCTCGCGAGTTTTGCTGTAGTTTTGCAGGCTAAATCCTGTGCCAGCGAGGAGCAAGAGGGCAGCCATTCCAGCGAGGGTTGCGAAGATGTATGATTGGTGCAGCGCCTGAATTAGAGCAGCTCCGCCACAGAGGATAAGCAAGACGACGCAGGCAACAACTATGCCGAGTTGTATAGTGGCAGCACGACGCAAAGCGAGGGCCGCGAGCGTGAGATGCTCCTGCCGCTCATGGGCGGCCCTAACCTGCTGTTCAGCCTCAACGATTCCCCGAGCCAGCCCTTTTAAGCGTTGCCATTCTTCGAGCTGGCGGTGGATGCTGAGCTGTCTCCAGCGCTTTTCGATAGCCTCGGTGCTTTGCTGGACCTGCTCCGCTTCACGTTCGACCAGGGTGAGTTTCTTTTCGGTCTCTTGCAGTTCCGTACGTACTTTGGCAAGTTCGGCACCGTTTTCTTCAGCTTTTGCACGCTCGCTAAGCTTGCTGGCATACGCTTGCTCAGCCTGTTCGAGAGCGGTGAGTCGGGCGCATACGCCTTGTAGACGTTGGAGGCGTGCTTCCAACTGTGGTCGTGCTGAGCGATATTGCACTTCCAGTTCTTGTTGAGATTGTTTTATCTCATCGACAAGTAGACGCGTATGCGAGATCTGATCATCGAGGTCGGCAAGCTCTTCCTGCGTATGCTCAAGCTGTTTGAGTTCCCGCTCGAGTTCTCTAATGGTGTTGACGGCGGCAAGCAAATCTGTAGCCATGCGCTCTAGAGTACCAAAGGAGCGAGTCAGTTCTGATAGCTCACGCACTCGTTGTTCAAGGGCGGGTAACTCTTCACGTTCGCGCCGCTCGATATCGGCAAACTGCTGTTCAAGTTTAGGAATCTCGCGCTGCGCTTCGGCGATGTTTTCATAGGCAGCGATAATATCCTCAAGTATGCTCTGCGCTTTTCTGAGTTGTTGTATGCGGCCCTGTTGTTCTTTGAGCTCTGCGCGTTTGTGCTGAATTTGTTCAAGCGCAAGCTCTTGTTCCACAATCTCAGCCTCTTGCTGGCTAACCTCGTCGAGATATTCGCGAATCGTTACAGCGTCGAGGGCTGCCTCGAGTTCGCCCAATTGTGTGCTCAAGTCAGGTATACGATTCTGTATTTCAGCTAGTTGGAGGAGTTCAGTGCTTTCAGCAAGCAGACGCTCATCTTCATCGGTCACTTTGAATTGCTCGGCCAGGTGGGTAAGTTTATCGAGCCTAAGCAGTTTGTGCAAGGTGGCTTCACGTTCTCTGCCACCCAGGTGCTCTAAACGTCTCAATGCTTTCTGCTCTATAAAGCAGGAGTTACGCAGTACTGCTCCATCGATGCGCCCCATCTCGTCGATGATTCGCGCATTGGCTTCATCGAGGTTAGTAATTAGCTCCTCTGCCGGCATGCCCAGCTTACGAACATTGAGAGCAATAGCCTGGCCTTTACCACGCTCAATGCTACGCGTGATAGTGAGTTCCGTAGGGCCGATCGTGAGCATAAGGGTAATGGTAGCCTGGGTTTCGCCATATAGAATGAGCTCGTCATAGCGGCTGTCCTCGCCTTGCAAGCGTTTTTTTCGTTTGGAGGCGAGGGGTTCACCGTAAAGAGCAAAGTAGATGCATTCAAATAAGGTTGATTTGCCTGCTTCGTTTGGGCCCTGAATCAGGATGCTGCCCCTTTGCGGAAAGTGGAGGTCAATTTCTCGTAAGAGCCTGAAACGTTCGACTGTCAGATGTTTAAGAATTATCATACATTTTTACTCCAAACGGCCAAAAGTTCTTCTTTGGTGGCTTGCAAAGCAGCCTGTTCCTGTTCATCAGGGGAGCTAGCGATCCATTCATCTGCAAGGGCAATCAATTCTTCACGGGGAGAAAGACGTTCACCTCTGCTAAGTGCACTCACCTGCCCAGGGGCCGATGAAATGAGTTCTTGCTCGGGCAAGAACGTAAGAGCGCTGTCATCGATAGCCAGGGCGAAACAATGTTCTTCACTGTATTGCCGTATGTGATTGAGATTCAGTTGATGATATTGACTGCGCGTGAGCTCGCCTTCAAGTCGAAGTTGTATCATGGCATCGTCAGCACATAATGGACTGAGCTGTTCTAGAATATTCGCAGTAGCATCAGCATGAGTTGTTGTGTCCTGAGGCCACAGGTCAGTCGCATGCACAACTAGGCGGCGCAACTGAAGAGCATCTACGGGTATATGCTTGCACCAGCGTATGCCATCAGCAGCGAGGCCGATAAAGACGAAACCTGGAACATCATCAGGGTCGTTGAAATCGATATGCTGTGTAGCACCGGCGATGATGAGGTCACACTGGCCAATTGATAGATGCTGATAGGTATGATGGTAGCCTGCCAGAATATAGCGAAATGCTGATTGGCTGGCGATACTGGCACGGCCGATCTGAGTCTGTATGTCGAGTAGAGATAGGGGTGTTCCTGTCGCAAAACCTTCAATTGGGGCATGCAACACGAGCAGGGAAATAGCGGCACGTTCTGCGTCGCTTTGCACACGTACATGTTCTAGTGTATCGCCTTCTTGACCTGGACGCACACTGAGGCCACAGATAGCGACGAGAGTACCTCGTACATCAACAACCACGGGTTCAAGAGATAGGATGTCTTGTGCTTGTTCGGTATTTTGCAGTTTCGAAGTATCTGTAGAAGGCGCGAAGTAGTAGAGCGCTCCTAAACGCGCATAACTGAGTTGAGGCGCAGGAGCGGTAATTGCAAATTCGGCTTTTCCAACATTCACTGAATGTTGCGCATCGATCGGTGTATCATGGACGCCACCTACAGCAAACGCACGAACGCCAGCCTGGCGCAGTTGGGCGAGGCATTCTGCTACAAAACTACGTTCTTGCTCATCTGGATTGGTAGTATTGAACAGATCGCCAGCCTGCACAAAGAGGTCGACACTTTGCCCAATGGCAAAATCGGTTGCCTGCTGAAAAGCATGGCGCAGTTGCTGCTTACACTGTTCGCGCTTGCGTGGATGTTGACTCAATGCGGCATACCCGAGATGATTGTCAGCCGTTAGAACAAGCGTGATAACGCCATCAGCCTGTTCTTGTAGACCGCTCTTTGACTGCTCTAATTCAGAATTCTGCTCCATATTTTCTGCACCGTTGTTCTGTTAATTGCTAATTCTTCATTATGACGAGTCTATCATAAACTTCAGCATTTAAAAACTTGTTGCGTAGAAAGCGGGACTATTTGGGGGGATGGATGGGAAAGGGCACTTTTTGCACAGATTAAATTTTCCGCAGCGCTTGCGTACTCATTTCTTATTCGCCGTTGTTCGTCATTGTTCATCACTGTTCGCCGGTGTAGCTGTCAAATCTGCTGTCGATATCGGCTCACCCTCCTTTTTGCTAATGAAGGGAACGAAGCCGAATAGTGAGATGGAAAACACCCAACGGGAGTACCTATTGACACACTGAGGAACACTAATGAGCTACCATCACCATTTGATGACTTCTACCTCCTCTTTTCCATTAGATCCATTGACGATGAAAATCCTGACACCTGCACGACGATTCACACGCCATAGGGCACTGTTTATAAGCCATTACCTCATCTTCTCTCAGAGCGCCCACGGACCTAGCATTGTTCACACGTACATTCGCATCTAGCTTCTCATCGGAGAGCAAACGCACCAGTTCCGGTACCGCCGCGCGTTCTCCAAAGTTGATTATGTCAAAAGCCATAAACACACGGAAGTTTCTATTTATCCTAGTATCAGGGAGCAAGCGCACCAGTTCCGCTGCAACCCAACGGTCTCCCAGCTTTCCTACAGCAAAAGCAATGCTGGCGCGCACATTCACGTCCAGCGTATCGCAAGTAAGTAGGTATATCAGATTAGGTATCACCGTACGCTCCCCCAAGATTCCCAAGGCATAAGCAATACCTACTCGCATGATGATTTTAATCAGGGGGATTGTTGTGTTGAAGCGGAATGATGGCACAAAAGTAAATCAATGAAAAGCCGCCAGTTCAAAACATGTCCGAATTAGCAAGATTTAGGGTAAGCCGATATCGAGGCTCACCCTAAGTCTTGCTAATTCGGTCAAGTACTATTGTTGTGCTCAAGCAGAATGATGTCGCTGGAGCGGATCAATGAAAACCCGCTAGGACAAAATAAAATCCGAATCAGTAAAATTAATGGAGGGTCCAAGCTGACAGCAATGCCGGTTCTGTCGTAGGTTTCGTGATTTGGGATCTTGAAGAGCAATACCACTATCTACAGATGGGCTTCAGTGGCTAGCTCTCACGAAAGTCGATTCAGAACCAATTTTGCACCGTAACTGATAAACAATTACAAAGAAAACAGCATTTTCATTGACAGGTGAGATAGTTAACCTATAGAATACGTCATTAATCTCTTGTGTTTAAACGAACTTCTCTTTTTCAGGCTTTGATTAGAAGTGAGAGTTGATGATCTTTTCTCTAGCGGTGATAGACGCTGAACTACTGCTAGACTCATCATTTTTGATGTACTTATATGATTTTGTTAGGCATCCGGAATCAACTCGTTTGGGACTATGCCTGGTATATTGATTGCATAATCCAGATTCGCGATCCCTATAAATGTAATTATGCCCGGGCAGAAACTGCAAGAAAGCGTACTTTGGTCGGAACCCTATATTCAGCTGAATCCGTTATTTGTGCTTAGAGATTCCATCAACGAGCAGGTGAGCTAAGCATTCTTCATACGGAATAATATGCGTGTTTTCGGTAAAGATAATTAAGCGTGTGGTTTAAGAAGATTATGATGAGACGCGACGTTCGATAAAGACAAGCTAGTTGTATAAGGCGATGTCAAAGCCGACGTTGCTGATCGGTCGGTGGCACACATAGTAAGCAAGAGCTGCGCTATAGAGTATAGAAATGCATGTAAACTAGTATCATACCTGTAAGATTGAAGCAGACACTACACAATGGGAGATGGGGGGAACACGATGGCAGAATTGTTGAGCATTATAGGGTCATTTGTCACCGAAGGGGAAAAAAGAGCCGCCGAGGTGTTGAAGCAATTGCCCGATTCCTGGCTTGTTATCTGTAATAAGACTTTGCCAACTCGCAACGGTCGCTCTCACGAAATGGACTTTGTGGTTGTTGGAAAACGCTGGGTATTTTTGCTAGATGAGAAGTCCTGGATTGGGAAGATACGCGGCAATGATGAACTGTGGATCAGAGCGGATGACTCTTCGGAACGCAGCCCTCTGGCGAAAGTTGATTATGTAGCGAAGGTATTGGCAGGCCATCTAAGTTGGCGCGTGCCTGCATTAAAAGGTGGAGGCCATTTCGTGCGCAGCGGCGTTTTGCTCTCTGCCGCCGATAACCTCCCACAAATATTTGACCCCCGCGCTGCCGATGGTATTTTTCTTCTGACGGACGTATGCCAGCATCTGCAGGCACTCGACAGTTATGAAGGCAACCCATATGTAGGACAGGTACATAATCTGGTGAAAAATGCACTGGTGAATCTGTCTGATCGCCCTGCTTTCCCTAAACGTATCGACCTCTATACCATTGATGATGTCATCTTGATACGTCCTGGGGTGCGCCTGTTCCACGCCACTATGGATGGAGGAGAACCACGCTTGCTCATGGTCTATGATCTGGGTAAAGACCCACTGGCGGCGCGCGAGAATTATGAGTTTTACTTGCGGGAGTTTAAGGTACTCCAGGAACTGCGTACTACAGGGCTGGTAGCCGAGGTAAGAGACCCGTCCAAATGGTCCGACGATTTTCTTATTATTCCCATCGTTCCCTTGAAGGGCAAACCATTAAGTGTTTATCCGCATCCTGAGACCCGTGAAGAGCTTGGCCAGGTAGCAAGGGCATACTGCATCGCGCTATTGGACCTGATACCGTCTACGTCTTGCAAGGTGGACAGACGCCAAAGATTGCTTTTACCAACTTCTTCGCGGCTCGTGTAGGCACCACTTCGATAGCTGCACCTCTCGACAAGCTTGATCTAGCAGCCGAAGATCCTTACGCATCTATGGATCTCGCTATCGGCTACGAGTATGCCACTCTTGCAACCGATGTTTTTAGTCTGGCGTTGGTGTTCCTGGAGCGCATAGCGGGTGTTCCGATCGCCACGATACGAGCTTCGATTGAAAGCGATATCACTTTTCCTGATCTACAAAAACGCTGGTCGATTCTTCCGACTGAGCTCACAGCCGAACTTTCCGATTTTTTCCAACAAATCGTTATGCCTGATCATCTTTCACCACCACCTTCAGAAAAAGAAATTGTTGCGCGTCTGGGTGAACTGGCCCGTCGCCTACAAGCGGGAGTGACACAAGAAGAGGAAAAATATCTCTTAGAAGGGCGTTTCAAAGTGCATCGAGTCTTGGGACAAGGCAGTATGGCAAAAACGTATCTTGCCAGTTATGCAGATTACGCCGATGCAGGATTGGGGCTTTTTGTGCTCAAGCAGTTTCTCAGGCCATCAGAAGTCTATGAACAAGCAGTTGCAGAATATCGCGCTCTGATGCACATCAAGAGTAAATATTTGCCCAGCATTCTGGAGATTTATCGACAGCAAGATGACGCGCATATTAAGATGGAATATATTCCTGGGCCTACATTGAAAGAGCTCGAGGCAAAGTTTCCGTGGCCCGTAGATCGTTGGTGGTCATTCGCGCAGGATTTGCTGAATGCCATCGAAGAACTGGAAAAGAGACACCTGCTGCATCGCGATATTAAATCGGAAAACATTATCCTCTATGAAGGCGAACAACATCCTGTTTTGATCGATCTGGGCTTCGCCGTCCAACAGGGGACCGTCCCTAATGTTCGTGCAGCCGGTACACCGCTTTATATGCCGCCTGAAGCGTCATTGTCTCCGGTACCGCCGTCATCATGCGATCGTTATGCTGCGGGGATTGTGTTATTTAGAATGTTGACTGGCTTCTTGCCCTTTGAATTAACGGGGACTCAGCAGCGCATACTACGTATACCTGAGCATATTACAGATGAGAAAGTGCGCAGGGTTGCCTCGGTTCTACTCGCCGTGGTCTCAAATGATCCAACAGAGCGACCAGCTTCGATTGATCAGATGCGCCAGGAATTGCAAGCAGCTGTATTGGCTGTCGAGGAATTGCCGCAAACGCACGAAGCAGCAGAACTAGTCAATCCCTGGGTGGATGATATTCGTAGTCTTTACCGTAATAGTGAGAGCGGCAATGCAAACAACCGGGGACTAGATACCCCGTTCGTGCGCGAAACCTATGTTGCTACTGCGCTTGATTTGCGCCTGCTTCCCGCGATTTTTGAGTATCGTCCGAAAGTGATATTTCTGTCCGGTAATCCCGGCGACGGAAAAACGGCCTTTTTGGAACAGTTGAAAAAGGAGTTAGAGAATAAGCGGGCCACTTTCCACAAACAAGATGCCAGTGGGTGGGAGTGTGTTTACAAAGGGCATATTTTCCGTAGTTGCTACGACGCATCAGAAGCGTATCAAGGACTGAGCGCTGATGAGCAGCTTGCGCAAAAATTACAGGGGTTGGAAGGAACCAGCAGGCCAGATGTTGCCTTGACCGTGTTGATCGCCATTAATGATGGACGTTTGATGGACTATTTTGAGCGTCATAAGGAGTGTTTTCATTGGCTGGCAAAACAGATAGAACGCTCAAGAGACGAAAGCGAGTTAGCGCATCTTGCCGTCTGGTTGATCGATCTAAAACGGCGAGCCTTTGTGAGCATACCTGACGTAGATAAGCCATCGATTTTTACCCGCGTGCTGCAAAGTCTCGTTGCCCAGGAGCACTGGAAGGTATGTGAGGACTGTGCAGCCGCTGATATCTGTCCTATACGTAATAATGCTGGAGCATTACGTGGGCGCAATATTAGTAAATGGCTGGAATACCTACTGTTGCTTACCCACCTGCGTCGCCAGCGACATATGACAATGCGTGATCTGCGCTCTGCCCTGGCCTATCTTATCACAGGTAATTCCAGCTGCCAGCAAGTACATGAAGCGCGGCATGGTGAAGAAGCTGGGGCTTCACTCATCAACCTAACTTATTGGCGCTCAGCTTTCGCGCCCCTCGAATTGAATGATGAGTTGTTGAAAGATATGGCAAACCTTGATCCGGCCAGATTTGCGCATCCCCAACTTGACCGGTTTCTGCATTTTCATTACTCACCAGAAGAAGCAGAAGCGCGGCGATATCTTTTTGCTGACCATGTCGATCTTCCTTCACAACGTTTTAGAAATGAGCGCGAGTGGATGGCGGCAATCAAACGTCGTCTCTACTTTGAGATCAATAGAGAGGTCAGCAAGGGAGCGAAGACACGGGAAAGCGTTTCTCAAATCGTTCCACGTATTCGTAGACTACCATTATTGCCGTACAAGTACGCTAAGTACTTTGTCGCGCTCCTGGATAATCGCTTCGATAACGAGGACATAGCGTGGATACGTGAACGTCTCGCTCTCGGCATCCTGCGCTCCGACGGCATCATTGAGGATATGCTACCTGGCAAACTGAGCGTCAAAGTCAATGCATCTGAAGAGCAGCAACTGATTGTACTCAAACAAATCAACCTCGAAGACTTTGAAATTTATCGAGAACCATTTGATGACATGCAAGTGCTTGAGCGAATACCGGAATATGTGATATTCGAACATAGCTCAGGAACGCCTCGCCTCGAGATCACGCTCGACCTGTTTGAGTTACTCATGCGTATGGCGGATGGATTACTACCAGACGCGCAAGAGTACCAACCATTGCTTGAAGACCTCAAACGTTTTAAAGATGTGTTGCTCCTGCAAGAAACGCATGATCTGGTTCTGATCGAAAACCAGTATCGTATACATCAGATCGCCCAACTTGACGGCAAAATCACGAGAATCGCGCTATAGAAAGAAAGCAGAGCATGAAAGTCAAATTGCCAAAAGATATGCGAGGGGTAAAATTTCCTCATGTACTTACCATTGAAATGAACGATTTTGATATTGATCTTTTTTTGCCTTCACTCTTCTTTACTATCCTGTCGCAGGGACGTGGCAAAGCACGGCGAGCTAACGATCCCACTAAGATCAAAGACTACA
>WNFY01005094.1_pt1 | contig 17082 bp, 17 predicted proteins | sample 5400091 | NCBI WGS metagenome assembly WNFY01 (sample SAMN13153364, study PRJNA577476) | soil metagenome | isolation source: 60 cm soil or saprolite under grassland replicate 1 | place: USA:California | collected 2016-06-15
TCTCAAGGTTCCGCCGATGCTGCGCGAGGGACGATTCGCCAGCCTCGGATTGGCTCAATCGTGAATGGTCACAGGAGGTCATGCCGTTCTTGCAGTCGGCAACGTTCTGCTGGTGGTCAGCTAAAGCCAGGGCGATCGTTTCTTGCGGCGTAAGTTTCGAACGATCGCAGGATTGAAAACTGTTTCGGCAGTTCGAAACGTCTCGACGGTGTTCGGCAAGGGCCACGTCGGCCAATTCTGATTGGCTCAACCTGGAGCGATCGCAGGTCTCCCGGCCGTTCTTGCAGTCGGCAAGGTTTTGCGTGACATCAGACGACTGCGCAAATAGAAGGATAGACCAGAAACCGAAACAGGCGGTCAGGACCACGAAGCGTTTCACAAGACTGCATGTCATGTTTGCCGCCTTTCGGGCAATAGACGAATTACACTGCCGCTGAAGCGTATAGAACCAACTTAGCTCAGATGACCTGAAAGAGAGAGAAGAAGTGTTCGTCTCCACAATCATCATCGCCCCATCTGGAAGCAATAGCTGGTCTAAATTGCTCACTTCCGCGGTCACCAAGGGCACATACGGAAATGTGCACCCGTGCGAAAGCTGCGAGCCTCCGAAGAATATGAGCAATTCGGCACAGAATCGCACTGCCTGTCGGTGTCATCCTGGACGTGCCGGAGATGCCAACTGAGAAGCTACTCTCGCCAGGCTCGTTGGAAGCGATCCCGGCGCACGGAGAAGTAGCGTAGGGTAGATCTATGGCATCCAACTTTCGTCGGCTGTTCAATCATTTGCGTAGGAAGCTAGCTCTCATCGCTGACTCATTGATTTATTCGCGCGCAACGTCCAAGCCGGAAAGCCAAACTTTCAGAGCGCAAAGGATGTGCCCGTTTTGCGGATTGATTACGCCACGCAAGAAGAGATGCTGCCTGGAATGCGGCAAGGCTCTCAAACCGGCCTAGAGGCTGCCCGATCAATAGCGAAGGCATTCGGTCCGAATTGCGTCAATTGGGTGGAGACTCCTGGTTCCTCCAGCTATTTAGTCATACTCCATGCGAACTGTGGCACTCAGATATGCGTACAATAGATTATGCAGATTGAAGCACACTCGACGCGGAAACAATCGAACACTTGGAGGAACAGAGCGGATTACTGTTAAGGACATACGAGGCAGAATTCGCTAAGGATCCGACTAGCTCGGCAACCGAAACCTCCCGCAGCAATATGATTGCTTTGCGCCACAGTATTAACCAGATTTATGGTGCTGCCGCTGGGCTTGACGTAGTTAATGCTATAGGCATTCCAACTGATGCCGGCGCGTAGATCAGTGGGCCGGCTTCAAAAGACTTCCTTTGACAAGCAAGACTCAGGAGCCTATCGTGGTTAGTGAGCGAGTACGTTCTTCCACTCTTTCAGATCCTCTGAACTAAGTCAGCCCATCTGAAGTTTCCCCACCTTAGTATCAGCAACGACGTGAAAGGATCACATCACATGAAAAGAATCATGCTTACGCTTCTTGCTTCAATCGTGGTATCGGCCGTTCTGAGCCCGCTTGCCGTAGCGAAAAAACAACCTACAAATGATCAGGCCGTTGCAGCCATCACCCAGTTTGAGAAGGATGCTGTAAAAGCTAATCTCGCTGGAGATTCATCTTTCGTCGAGAAGAATTACGCCAACGATTGGACCGGCGGCTTCAGCGGCGGAATCTGGACAACGAAGGAATCCGTATTGGCGGATACGAAAGACTCGGCCAACAATAAGATGAATAGCGAACAGATCAGCGATCTCAAAGTCCGCATCTACGACAACAACACCGCGATTGCGACCTATACCGATACTTATGATGGAATGGTCCGGGGCGAACACCGCGTCAAGACTGTACTTAGTACCGATACTTTCGTCCGGCAGAACGGCATGTGGAAACTGGTTGCCGGCCATAGTTCCGTAGCCAAGTAGGGCCGGAACGACGGTAGTTCGACGTGCTGCCAAGGCCCCACTTTTCACGCGAGCTGCGAAACCTGGGGCACTGTGCACGAAAACCGAACCAAGTACATTTCTCAGACAGTGATTCTGGTTCTCTCGGAGCCGGAGGGGATTTCACCGCAGACTCGAGTGATCACCGGCAATAAGCGAGCGGGGGCGTCGTTCTTGGAAACGAAGGCGTCCACCACCTTCAGCGCGTCTGCTGGAATCTCCTCGTCGCTGGAAAGCATGACGATGGGTACTTGTGGCGTAAGACGCTTTATTTCGGTCGCGACCTCATGCCCATTCATCTCGGGCATATGGTAGTCGACAATAACGGCGGCAATCGCGCAGGCTGCCGCTATCTGTAAACCCTGTCTTGCAGAGGCGGCGGTGAGCACTGCATACCCACGTCGTTCGAGCAGCACTCTTTGATAATCCAGCATTCCGTCATCATCGTCGATGCAAAGAATCGTTTTGCGGCCGGGATAATTGAACATCTCTATTTTCCCAGTCACGATAATCACTGATTTGCTCTGACAAGGCTGTTCAAATTTGCACACTTTTGGCGCGACAGTGTTGTACAACTTAATCTCTCAATTCGAGGGCAACGCCTGAGGCTCTCTTGTCCCTAGTGCGTGGCACGCGGTCGTGTCTTCCTATACATTTGGTCCGAAAAGCTCGGAGCCACTGACCGAGCAATGGTGAACAGATGTTCCAACCAGTAGAGGCTAGGATTGGGTACGGATTTCTTGACCCGTTAGGAAGGAATATGAGAAGACATTACCTTCACGTTTCCGCTTATTCGTGTGACAAATGCGGAGGACCGGTTATTTCAGGGTGGACCGCGGTACGCGAGAATGAAATATCGAACGAGACTGACATCAGAAGCGTGGGAGCGATTTGCCTATCTTGCGGCCACCGCCAAAGCAACGCCACTGCGCCGGGCGGCACCCGCAACTTTCCGCCAGTTCAATGGGACCCACCGAGAGCTACCGACACCGAACATCTTGTAAGCGCGTACTTTGAGATGGTCAATCGTGAAGAACTACATTGAGCAGCGAGCTGTGAACCTGCAATCCGCCGTCTTCGCCTCCGGCGTAGTGAATGAAGCCTAATTTCCTGAACCGGTTCATGAAAAAACTACACGGGCCAACCGCTTTTCGCTGGAATTAAACAGTTGGTCAACTAGGTCCTCTTCATAACGGATATTGCGCGCCAATAAGTAGGCCACGAACATATCGGAAAGTGTGTGTTCCCGATGAAGCGCCTCCATCATGGCCTTCTTTTCAATCCGCAGAACGGAGCAATCGGTCATTGCAGTTGCGGTACCCATACGGAGAGCCTGCCCGGCAAGCGAACCCTCGCCGAAAAAACTCCTATCACTTAATATCCCGATGGTCGCTTCCTTGCCAGTTTTGGAGACAACCGCAAGTTTGACTTTTCCCGTCTGCAGATAGAAAACCGCATCTGCCGGATTTCCTTGCGCGAAAATGGTTCGCTTCTTCGGAAAGAGCATAGCTTTCCTACCCTCCCCGATGGTGGCAAGCAGTGCCTCGGGGTCGAACTCGCGGCTTTTCTTAGCAACTGCACTAGGACTCATGTCCCTAATTCTAGCTCCAAAGTGGCGAGGGTTCGGCACAATCATTTCTCAGGCAACTGCTCACCTCCTGCCGGAAGTGAGCCATTGTGCACAGAATTGTTTTCGGAAGTGAGCGAGACTACGGATGAATCAAGGGCCCTTGGGCCAGCAGCTTGCCCAACAAGTTGGCTTCGGGCCGTTGCCGCAAGGAGAAACCACATGCATCCGGAAGAGCTGATGAAGCCCGATCTGCTCAGCGAAGTTGTGCTGTTCACCTTCGGCACGCTGATACTCGCATCACTTGTACTGTTCGTAACCCTTGCTCGATTTTGAGCGCAGGAGGATTCTGTCACGCCAACCCTAGAAGTCGGAACGATTCTGATCGAAGAGCGACCTCTGATCACGAAATACCTTGGGCTAGAGACTGAGCCCTGCTCGGGAAGATGGAGCGTAGTCCAGGGGCTCGATGGTTTCGCGCTTGATCGCAAGGTCCATGCGGCGGGCTGGAATTTCTTTTTCATGGCGGCAGAAGTAAAGGTGATGTTCTTTGGCGCTCCCGGAACGGCCAAGGTCAAGAACGCCTTGCACCGAATTCTCACGAAGGTGAAACCGCAGGAGTTCAATTGCCTCGAAGTGACCGGCATTGTAGCCAAGCGCTTTCTTGGTGTGCCCTATGCCACTGTTTCCGCGCACTCACGGCATATCCAACAGGGCTGCTATTTGGAGGGCACTAACGAACGCCGCGCGTCCCAGCACGATGCCGAGTCGGCCAAAGATTGACCGCATTCGGCAATTGCGGTTCGACCCGAGGGTAAGCGCATGGAGGCACTTTGACATCTCAGATTGATCTGTATCTCGCAGCAATTGTCACGGCGATGTTCCTCATAGGCTGCGTCCTCTTAGTCTTGAGTAGACGTGAACGATCTCAGCAACGCAGACGGTGGGATGGTAAATCCGCCGGTTGAAAAACAATTTGACTTCGTTGCCGGCGTTGCTTACCGGGACCTGATTACGGACGAACCTCGATGACCAAAGCCATCGGCGACCTCGGCTCAGCGCTCGCAGAGCTTGTTCTGATCCTGAATTCTGCAAGGACTCACTTCCTTCGGTTAATCTTCTGCGAGGAATGCGCCTGTTTTTGCAGAAGTAACTACTTGTCAGAAGCCGCCAGGCGGCGATCTCGATGAGGATCGGTACGTGGCAAGCCGGTGCTAAGCTCGCATTTCTCTCCTGGCCTGGCCCCACAGGTGGGACAGCGAACCAATAGCGCTTGTTTCTCGCTCACTTTCATAGTTGCATGATGCACTGCTCACTCGACTGGAAGCTGGTCAATTCTGACCAGTGCATCCAAACAGAAGGAACCTTGCGTTGCTAGGAAGCCTTGGCTGCGCTGTCCTCACGCAATGCTCCGACTTTCGTCAAATTGGAGGGGGCCGCTCTACGATGATGACCCTATTTGGCGGATCGAATTGGCAACTCAGGCCGGATTCTAATCGTCCGTCAACCGGATCTCCGCAAAACTTTCTCGCGCAGGAGGTTTGGTTCGCGTCCCGGCCCGCTGTTGAGAATGAATCGTTTTCCTGACTTCGCACATCAAATAGATAATCAGCTTAGTTTGATTCACCCGCAGTTGAAGATCGGTTTCGCCAACCAGCGCCACCCCATATCACCCGCAGCGACTCTTCTTAGCAGAAATTCAAAACAATAGAAACAGGTAACATAATGGAACAAGGAACAGTGAAGTGGTTTAACGACGCCAAAGGCTTCGGCTTTCTCAGCCGCCAGTCCGGCGACGATGTTTTCGTACATTTTTCGGCCATTCAGGCAGGCGGCTTTCGCAGCTTGCAAGAAGGCCAGACAGTCCAGTTCGACGTCACCAAGGGGCCAAAAGGCTTCCAGGCAGACAACGTCCGACCTGTCTAACTGAGGAAACAAACGACTGCCCGGCGCGAGAACTCGCGACCGGGCTGTTTTGTCTTGAACTCCAACGCAAGACGAATTCTTGCGTGCGCGGGATCTCGTTTTCTGCGATATGCGTTTTAGCGTCTGCGGCTGGTCGAAGATCAGGCGAATTGTTTGGGCCCCTGGTTCTGCACGTTTCTCTCGGGGCGAAGGCAGACTCGAGCGGGTAATCCCTCTCCTCTGAGGTGATCTCAACAATCGCAGCGCGTTCTATCTTTGTGGTAGGCTATGCGAAAATGAACCAGATGACTAGCTTCAGAGCATCGGTTTTTTTGCATGCATTTTGCATGCAGTAATCGGAGATGTATCCCTTTTATGCTTTTTGTCCGTTCTGAGAATCAATAACTTACGTGTTTTCAATACCTGCGCGGGTTCGACTCCCGTCGCCTCCACCAGCCTTTATTTTCAATAACTTACTAAGATTATAACGACTAAAACCCACTTGATATGCTTGTCAGGCTTTATTTTCGGACGTGGGTTCCTTTTCAGCAGCGATCAGATTCGGTTTTCAGCCGCAGTCAGACTCTTGTCGTGAGTGCTCGTGCTCGAATAATGCCCCTGGTTATACCAATGAGATGAGGGCGACATTTCGTGGTAATTGATCGCCGCCCGAAATACTAGAAAGCGGACACACTTCAAAACGGCTATCACCCTTCACGGAGACATGTCGTCGAACCTCACTGGCACTTTTCACTGACCGTCTGGAGATCAGTTACTCGAATATGTCTTGCTTCGTTCATCACTGTCTTTTTGTTCTCTCAACGGGGCTGCGACGGCAAGCCGCCCTCGTAGCTCGGCTACGATGGCAGCAGCGATGGCGTGGGCGGCGCGCGCATTGGGGTGTCGGTCCCAGGGCAGACGCCACGACGAATCAATATCGACGAAGACGTAAGGTATGTTCACGTTGTCGAGAATCCGGCGACGCAACGCTTTCTCGGCTTCCTCTTCCTGCCCAAACTGCAGCACGACGAGAAGGGGCGTCGCCCCATGCGCTCGTGCCAGTTCGCTGGTGGCACGAAACACCTCCTGGGTCATCCTTACGCCACGTTCGACGGTCGCGTCGGTGCGGTAGGGCACGATCAGTTTCGTCAGCGATGAGAGTCGCGAGGGGTGTTTTGCCGGGAGCCAGACAAGACCCGGACCGAGGTGTGGCCGATCCTGGTCGAGGTTCCTCCCGAAGAGGTCGGTCATGAACAGCGACACCACTGCGACTGGCCGGCGAAAATGTGGCAGCTCCGCTTCCAGCCTGAGATATGCCTGGTCGTTACCATAGCCGTGGACCGCCAGATTCGCAGTTTGTACTGCCATCATCGCGCCGACTTGCGCCGGTACGCTCTCCGCGTACGTTAATCCCTCCCCGAACATCACTGACTCACCGGTGAACAAAATGGTCGGTCGATTAGGGTCCACCGGTTCGTGCATACTGCTGACGCGATATCCTGCCGGGTCGATGGCATAGTCGATGACACGTCCACCGATGTTCTTATGTCCAGTGCGCGCGGGTACCCAAGTCCAGCCAAGTCGCGGGTCGGGCTGGCGGCGTGGTTCGTCTTTGGCCGACAGCCACTCAGCCGGACGCAGGTGCACACGGCTCAGCACGAGTTCACTCGCGCCGAGCGCTAAGACCACAGAAATGACAATGCGGAGAGCTCCTGCGGGCGCTCGCGCGGCGAAACGTCCAGCATGGGGACGTGCAACGAGCGCTAGCCACGTGCCCGCGAAGGCCATGATCAATCGAGCGGACGTTTGGATCACCACGTACCACTGGCGCGGCAGGAAAAAAGACGGTACGAAGTGCCTGTCAAGAAACCGTTGATTCGCGATGAGTGCGCACGATAAGAGCGTGACTCCAACGCATGCGACCGTAGTCTCAGCTACTACTCGCGTCCAGAAAGATTCCCGGCGCTGGTGAAGCCCCGCAGACATATTCTCCAAAGCTCACCTCGACTTCTTTGTCAAATGCGTGATCGCTGTGATGCCACAACTAAACACTGCGCATACAATCAGCGCCATATCCGTCCCATCACCCTTTTCCTCAAAAGAACGGTAGGAAAAGAACGGTTTCAGCGCACCTTTTCTTCAACCATGTGTAGCACCTCGAGGGACGATCCTCGCGCGGAGTAACGAAAAGCTTGCAAATTTAACAAACTAACGACAACTCCTATTTGCCAACTCAAATCAAATGTATTCGTGCAGGGATGAAGGAATGAATTCCGCCCGGCCCCATGAGCGACCCACAGCATTTGATCGAATGCTGACCCCTGTACATCGCTGGGCATGGAGAGATACTGATCGGCGTGTACAGAAACTGCTCCGTTTCAGCGAAACCGAAACTGACGGGGGACGCGATATTCTGCGCGCCGCCGAGGTTACGTCAGATCCTCTCTTACGACGCCTGTATCTAGAGCACGCGATTGACGAGTTTCGTCATGGCGTTTTGTTCCGTCACCGGGCAGCAGCTCTTTTGAAAATGTCTTCGTCCCGTTCCAACGGGTTCCAAGGTGCCTGGCTTGCCCCAGGTGGCCACGGTCTCGATGATCTGCAGGTTGACGGTGAATCGGATAGCGACATGCTGGCCTTCCTTCATTTATCGGAAAAGGCAGCTGCCAGCCGCTTCACCGTTTATCGCGACGTAATGCAGCACGATCCGCCGACGCGTGCAGTGTTTGAGGAAATTCTGCACGACGAAACTTTTCATATGGGTTACACACTTACGCAGCTAGCCCGCGTTGAACCCCAACGGCACAGGCGTCATTTATGGCGTGCACGGCTTAGCCGCCTCTGGAAAGCCTACTTGCGCCTAGCGACGGGCATCGCCGGAATACTGGGTTCAATCCTGCTCACGATTCAGTACTTCGTCCTGTTGCCGCCATTCGCTTGGCTGGCCAAACGCGGCGAGCGGCGTGAAATTCCTGGATGGACCGTCGTCCCGCCCGGACGGAGCGAATCACTCAACAGGCAATACTGACCATGAATATTCTTGGCATTTCGGCGCATTACCACGATTCAGCCGCTGCCCTGGCTATTGACGGTGTACCCGTCTGCGCAGTGCAAGAGGAACGGCTATCACAGCACAAAGGGGATTCTGCCTTTCCGCTGTTGGCAATTGAATCGTGTCTTCAGCATGCAGGGATCGAGCCGGATGAACTAGACGCTGTTGTCTTCTACGAACGCCCGATGCTGAAGTTCGATCGGATACTCACTTGCGCGTTGCGCGCTTTCCCACAGTCCTGGCGGGCATTTCCCAAGGCAATGAAGAATTCGCTCGGCGAAAAAGTATGGATGCGCGGAATTATTTCATCGCACTTGGGCGTGCCCGGACGCAAGGTCCTGTTTACCGAGCATCATCAATCTCACGCCGCAGCCGCATTTCTCACTGCGCCAACACGCCGTGCCGCGATCATGACAGTCGACGCAGTGGGCGAGTGGGCGACACTTTCAGTCGGCAATGGCGAGCGACTACCAAACGGTCCCACAACAATCAGGCGCTTTCGTGAAATCAGGTTTCCGCATTCTCTGGGAATGCTGTATTCGACATTCACTGCGTATCTCGGGTTCAAAGTGAATGAGGATGAATACAAGGTCATGGGCCTCGCTGCCTACGGCCAGCCAACGCTAGTTGAGCAAGTCCGTAAGCTGATACGCCGCACAGCCGATGGCGCGTTCGCACTCGATCTGAATTACTTCGAATTTCACACCACCGCAGAACGCTCTTATTCGTCGCGTTTCATTGAACTCTTTGGTCCGCCGCGAAATCCGTACGAACCAATTGATCTGGACAGCGCGGAAGGCCGGCGATTCGCTGATTGCGCTGCCAGCGTCCAGCGGGTCCTGGAGGACACGCTTGTGGAGCTTGCCCGAGCACTCTATGAGGAAACCGGCTTGCCAGATCTATGCTTGGGAGGAGGTGTGGCCTTAAACGGCGTGGCCAACGCACGTATCCTCGCGGAATCCGGCTTTGAGCGCGTGTTCGTTCCGCCTGCGCCCGGAGATGCTGGATGCGCAATTGGCGCGGCGCTCTATTGCGACCGCATTCATTTTGGAAATCCCGATCGCGATCTACCCGACCATCCTTTTTGGGGACCTTCGGTTGATGGATCAGAGCTGGCACGGCTCGCACGGGAAGACGGTCACGTCGCTGTGGAGCTCAAGGATGGCGCGCTCATCGACCAGATCGCTGACGATTTAGCAGCCGACCGCATCGTCGGATGGATGGAGGGCGCTCTTGAATTCGGCCCGCGAGCGCTTGGCCACCGCAGTATCCTGGCGGCGCCTCATACGACCGAAATGCGCGATCGACTCAACCGCGAAATCAAGTACCGCGAAGAGTTTCGACCTTTTGCACCGGTCGTTCCCATCGAGGTGGCGGCCCGTTATTTCGATATTCCGCCTGGCGGCGCGCGCTTGGCACGTTTCATGTCGGGCGTCTTTCCGGTTCGGCGCGAATGGCGCTCGTCGCTACAGGCAATCACACATGTCGATGGAAGCGCTCGGGTCCAGGTGCTAGAGCGTGCGATGGCGCCACGTCTGCATGCATTGTTGGAGGCGTACGGGCGGCGCACCGGGATACCAGTGCTGCTCAACACGTCGTTCAATCTGGCGGGAGAACCGATTGTCAATCGGGCGGTCGAGGGGTACTCGACATTCCTGCGCTGCAAGATCGACGTTCTGGTCGCCGGAGGCACTCGTGTGGTGCGCACCTCGGCAATGGCAAAAACGCAGGTGGACAAGATAAAGGAGGAGGTCGCGTGATTAAGGCGCGTGGCAGGACCCGACGCGGACTAATCGTGTTTGGCAGCACGTTCGGATCGATGGCAGAGCTGACGCGCGGATTATGGCACAGCGATTCCGATAAACGTTGGCTTACGCCGCTGGCCATCTTTCTGTGTGTAACTGGGCTGCTGCTCATAGTGGCAACAACAGTGGAAGTACTGGCACCATTCATCTACTCAATCTGGTAGTCCGTGGACGCCTTCCTGGAGTTACTAGCCTGCCCATCGTGTGAGGGCCAGCTCGGTCCCGATTGGTCCTGTCGCGACTGCGGTATGCGCTACGAAGCACCCGATGGCATTCCTAACTTACGACTGCCGGGCGACACGCGAACCGAAGTTGTGCGCGGCTTTTACGACAGGGCACCTTTCCCCGACTATCCGCCCCGCGCCAGCCTGAATTGGTTGCGAGCGCGTGCCGAGCGAAGTGAGTTCGCGCGCCTCATCGACCGAGCGATTCCCGGCGATGCGCGCTTCTTAGAGATCGGGTGCGGCACCGGCCAGATGAGCCTGTATTTGGCGCGTGCTGACAGGGTTGTAATTGCCGCCGATCTCACACGCGCATCGCTCAGGCTGGGGGCCGAGGCGGCCCGACGTTTTCAACTTGATCAGGTGCGGTTCATCGAAACCGACTTGCATCATCCGGGCTTGCGAGCCGGCGCTTTCGATGTGGTCTATTCGTCAGGGGTTTTGCACCACACTCCAGACCCGAGTGCGGCATTCGCGCGCATCGTGCGCCTGGCGCGTCCAGGGGGGATGATCGTGCTCGGGGTTTACAACGCATTCGCGCGCATACCTCTCCAGGCCAGGCGCCTCGTCGCAAGCCTCTCTGGATACAGATTCATTCCTTGCGATCCAGTTCTACGCGACCGAAATAATGAGCCGGAACGTCGTAGTGCTTGGCTACAAGACCAATACCAGCATCCCGAGGAGCACCGTCACACCTTAGCTGAGGTCCAGAGCTGGTTTGCCGAGAATGGCGTCGAATATCTGCGCGCGTATCCAAGTGCGATGCTGTCTGAGGAGTCGGAGGAGTTGTTCACTAGCGCTGCAGACAACTGGCGCATTGAGGGATGGCTGGCACAGATTGGATGGATTGGAGCTCTCGGGCATGAGGGTGGCCTTTTCGTCACTGTCGGTCGGCGCACTTAGATTTTTGCCAGACGTCTCTTCATGCATCTCTGTACGTCCGGCGGAGGTAGCTTGCTGAATAAACTTGTCTTCGAGAACTTACGCCAGCGGCCCGTCCGAACATGTTTAAGCGTGCTCGCGATCGGCGTTGAGGTCACGATGATGCTCACGCTCGTCGGGATCAGCTACGGTACACTCCACGAAGCTGCCCGTCGTGCCCGCGGAGTCGGGGCAGATATCCTAGTCCGCCCTCCGGCAAGTTCCATCATTAGCCTGAGTTCCTCTCCCATGCCCGAAAGCCTTGTGCCGTTCTTGATGAAGCAGCCCCATGTCACACTTGCTACAGGCACGATGGGGCAACCTCTAGGCGGCTTTGACGTCCTACGAGACGAAGTGGCCGCTTCTCCCTCGGAACCAGTTGCATCGCCGCAGCGCAGTCCCAGCGCAAGTGCCTGCACCGCGTATCGCGATGCCCATCGAACAGGGACTCAGCCGAGGCCGCAATGCCATGGCGATCTGGCAGGACTTGGTTTCCGAGTACAGCTTCGCCAGCAGCTATCAAAGCGTGCAGCTATACCGTTTCAGAACGACCACTACGTCCTGAAGCATGAAACGTCTGACCGGGAGTAGACAACATTTGCGACCCGATTGTTGGCGAAGCACCTCAAACCATTCTTGAATTGGCGCTTTCTAAACGTTCTTCAGCACCCATGGGCGTTCCGTGCTCAACTTGACGATCAGTTCCCCAAATAGCGAATTGGCCCACGCAAACCAACCACGAGTGAATCGCGTGGGATCGTCCTTGTGGAACGCCTCGTGAATGAAACCGGTTCCGGCGTGACTGGCCTTAATCCAGAGTAAGCATTGCCGGATTTCGTCGTCCTCGGTGCTGGTCAGGGCCCGCATGATGATGGACATGGGCCAGATCATATCCAAACCCACATGTGGCCCGCCAACACCTGCGGCTACTTTGCCCTTGAAAAAATAAGGATTGGCATCGCTTAAGACGTGCGCCCGTGTGCGGCGATAAAGCGGATCATTTGCTGCACAGCATCCCAAGTAAGGAAGGCCGAGAAGTCCCGGCGTGTTTGCGTCATCCATAAAGAGCTGGTTTCCAAACCCATCAACTTCATATGCCCAAACTTGTTTGTGCTCCGCGGCCGAGGAACGTCCATATCGCTCTAGCGATGACTCAATTTCTGAAGCGAGCGCCCGGCATTCGGCTGCAAACGAAGCATCGTGCAGAATGTCCGATGCCATATCGCCCAACTGCTTCAGTGAAACAACTGCAAACAAGTTGCCGGGAACAGACAAGGGATAGATGCACGCGTCGTCGGAAGGGCGGAACATGGAGTAAATCATCCCGACGGGTCGCGCAGGGTTCCCATAGCCATCCATGGCCTGAGTATCCGTCGGCGTCTCAGTGCGACGCTGGAAATGGTAGGTGCCTGGCCCCCGTTTCCTCTGTTGCTCGCGAAGAGTTGCTACCACGAGGCGCATTGCGCGTGCCCAATCGACTTCGAAGGGTGAGGCATCGTCTGTCGCACGCCAGTAACCGTGAGCCAACCGAATGCAGTAGCACAGTGAATCCACTTCCCACTTGCGCTCGGCTACGCCTGGGCGCATGTCGGTCAAGTCGCCGACCGCCCAAGAGAGTGCCTGCGATTTTGTGTCGAACAAGAATGCGTTTGCAAATGGATCCAGCAGTATGCAGCGCGTTTGTCGTCCGATCAGCCCGCGAAAGAGCTGGCTGAGATCGCGATCGTCCTTGGCGAACTCCAAGTACGGCCAGACCTGGCATGAGGAATCGCGCAGCCACATGGCGTCAATATCGCCCGTTATCACGAACGTGTCGGGCTCGCCATCCGTGGCCCCAATTCTTACCGTCGTGTCCAGAGTGTTCGCATAACAGTTTTCGAAGATCCACGCCAACTCCCGATCGGCGATCTTGGCCTTCACCGCGCGTATGTTCTCCTCGACAGCATGCGAATTGAACTTTCGTTGCGACTGTGGTGGACGCCGCGAAGTTGGATTCTCTTCAACAACGCTACCATCCAAATATGAGATAGAGGCTGGGAGCGCAATGGCCGCGATCGTCCTCAGAATTTCGCGGCGAGTGTAGATTGATTGCATGTGTTTACGTAATCCACGCTTTGTCGGCAAATTGTATCGTTCAAGCGAAAATATTTCGCTCGAGGAACTTGTTGCGAAACTTGCCTTGCGGATCGAGTTTCCTGGCAAGAACTACAAAGTCCGGCAGCCGCTCGTATCTTGATTTCAGTTGCGCGGGCGACATGCTGAAAAGTTTTCCCCAATGCGGTCTGGGGTTGAAGGGTGCCAATTCCCTTTCGATCTCTGGCAGCAGCTTGCTTACTGCGGGCCAATCCTGCTTCCAGGTGAAATGGATGGCGACACTGTCCTGCTTGTATGCCATACTCATCCAGAGATCGTCTGCCGCGATCGCACGAATCTCCGAAATCAGCAAATGTGGGCCAATCTTGTCGCGCAATTTTTCCACCGCGAGAATGGTATCTACAGCGTGCCGGCGAGGAACAAAGTATTCTGACTGTAATTCCTTACCCGCACTCGGTGTGAATCCCATTCGGAAGTGCGGCAAACGCGCATACCAGGGGCCCACCACGCCCATCTGTTCCGTGCAATTCTCGGCAGAGAGTTCTGCGATCGGGTGCAGGTTCTTAGTCGCGAGCCTCGCGCCGAAAAATTCAGGCTTGGCGTCGAACTTGGCTTCTGCATCGGTCCGCGTCTTGAGCCAGACTTCATTCACTCGCTGCTTTTGCCAGTCGGTAAACAGGCTGACACTGTAGGCGCTCGCTTCAATCTCATCGAAATGTTGCTGCAGTTGATTGAGAGGAAGATTTTCGTAAACATATTGTTTCATGCTGAATGCCGGCTGCACGTCGAGTGTGACCTTCGTGATCACACCAAGAGCGCCAAGCCCAACAACCGCGCCACGAAACGTGTCACCGTCTTTGTCACGCGTGAGCTTCAGCACGTCTCCGGAAGCCGTTACCAATTCGAGCGCAGAAACTTGTGTCGCCAGATTCCCATTCTTCATTCCGGAGCCATGCGTCGCCGTGCCGCACGCGCCTACCACCGAAATGTGCGGTAACGACGCCAGATTGTGCAACGCGAAATCGTGTTGGTCGAGATAGGGACACAATTGCCCGTAGCTCATCCCGCTTTCAATTGTCACGGTCCGGGTCTGAGCGTTCAGCTCGACGACCTTATCCTGCGATCTCAGAGAAAGGAATTGTGCAGCAGTATTGGCGATTTCGTTGAAGCAATGTCGTGTGCCCAAGACCTTGAACTGACTGTTCGCCTTCACAAATTTCTGAACATCTTCGAGCGAAGTCGCGGCATACAGGCGGCCCGTTCCGTACTCGAGATTTCCAGCCCAGTTCGTCAGCTTGGGCTCCACGGCCCACCCGATTGCACGCGAGAGAAATGTGCTCACCGCCGTGGCGGAAGCACACTTAATGAAGGTTCGCTTGTTCAAGTTCGCTCCTGTTCTAGTCCGCCCTGTTAGGAAGCACCGTGACTACTCACATGTTTGGAACGACAATGCCCCGCTGCAGTGCGGCGGCAACAGCCTCCGCGCGATCACTCACATAGAGTTTCGCAAAGATGCTGATGGTGTGATTGCGAACTGTGTTTTCGCTGTTGCCAAGTACTGAAGCAATTTCGCGGTTGGTGAGCCCAGCGACCAAGAGCTTCAATACTTCCATCTCTCGAGGCGTCAATTCTGGCCGGTCAGCTCGTTGCGACACAAGGGTTTGAATTGAAGACTGGATCCATTTTTCGCCCGCATAGACATGCTCTATCGCTGCCAGAAGTTCTTCGCGGCCTGTATCCTTCAGAACATATCCGGCGGCCCCGGCTTGTAGCGCACCGTACACTTCTTCTTCGTTACCATAACTTGAACGAATTAGAATTCTTGCCTCGCGCTCAGTCTGTCGGATGCTGCGCAGCGCATTCATTCCGCCGCCATCTGGCATTCGCAAATCCAGCAGCAATACGTCAGGGTGCATCTCCTTAAATCTCTCGATGGTCTGAGACCCAGTGCTAGCTTCACCGATTACGCAAAGATTGGGTTCGCCATTGAGCAGCGTCTTCAGACCCAAACGGAAGACCAGATGATCATCCGCGATCAGAACTCGAATCTTGGGGCCATGTCTCATCCCTTTGCCCTTCGATAAGAGACAGGTTGCTTGTAAGACTTGAACGTTTGGAGGGATGACCAAAATAGATGCTCCCAAACGTGTTTGCCACGCCGTGCAATCGGCACATTCAATGTGATTCGGGTGCCGGCGTTGCCGGAGAGAATAGCGAACTCGGCCTTAATACTGTCCGCCCGTTCTTTCATGCCCGTAATACCGAAATGGCCATCGTCAAGCGCGGATGATGCGGAAACATCGAAACCGCGGCCATCATCGGTAATCTCCACCAGCAGGCGGTTGGATTCGAACACCAAGCGTACGTCGATCCGCCGCGCATCGGCGTGTTGCAAAACGTTGGCTACAGCCTCTTGCGCAATTCGCAACACCTGACTCGTGTGCTCGCCAGATAATCGCTGCTCAGTACCGGCTGCCGTGACGGTAAGCTGCGCAGAGCTTCCAGTGACTTGCGGCTGCAAAAGCTTCTTTAGCATGTGTTCCAGAGTCTCTTCTGTATGCAACGTACGCAGGGCGGCAATAGAGCGGTGGGCGTCGCTACGGCTCTGCCGCGCCATGTTGCAGGCCAGCGCAATCGGCGCGACTTCTTCCTGTTTTGCCCAGGGTTTTTGCAGCACCGATTCGAGCTGCAAAGCGATACCAGCAAAGCTTTGCGCCAGAGTATCGTGAATTTCACGGGCCATCCGTGAACGTTCCTCGACAACCGCATGCAATCTCCAATGTTCGGCGCGAATGTAGATGAGAACCCCGATAAACGTAAGAGTACCCAAAGCAAGCGCGATCTCTCCCAAATGTCGCACATCCCACCAGGGAGGTCCGGAGATAACACTCACATCCCCAGCAGAACGGAGGAATAGAACAAACGGCGTCAAGCTTTTGGATACTTCGGGATCAATGGCGCACACCCCCCGCAACCGCAACACACTATGGGGGAGTAATCCGCCGAGAATATTTTCTTGTCCGGCCCCACTCAGTATGGCCCGATAGCGATGATTTCCGCTGGACAGATTGATGACGGCAGATTGAGGAGCTATTGCTGCTTTGCCGTCCAGCCTGCCCTCGATTTCGATATACATGCCGTCAAAAGCTCCAATAGCAGCTTGTCCAGCGGTAACGGAAACAGGCGGGGCGGGTTCTTGGGACCAAAGTAAGCTGACAGTTGCTTGCTTGAGTGTGGTCCCTAAGCCATTGGACTCGATCATTCCGGTAGCCTGTACCTCATCTCCCAGTTTCGGTGCGGCTCCGTGGGCGCCTTCGATCGCCAGTCCCCCGGTCGCATCCTCTATATAAAGGACCGGCGAAGTCAGCACGACATTTCCTCGGACCGTTACCTGCGGCGGATGCAACTCGGACGCCAAGAGTTTCTGAATTTCGGGGCTGTCAATATTGCTCTTGTCCACGAGCACGGGGGCAACTTCGACCTGATCAGGAAGGCTGTCTCCATGTTGGCGCGCTGCAATCCACTGCACCGCGAGCGACCCCATTTTATTG
>WNFY01014263.1_pt1 | contig 17076 bp, 18 predicted proteins | sample 5400091 | NCBI WGS metagenome assembly WNFY01 (sample SAMN13153364, study PRJNA577476) | soil metagenome | isolation source: 60 cm soil or saprolite under grassland replicate 1 | place: USA:California | collected 2016-06-15
CTCTGGTCCTTGCCCCGCTCGCGCATCGTGGTCGCCATCTCGTAGGGGTGCATCGGGTGCTCCGCGAGACACGCCAGCACCACCAGCGCGAGCAGATTGTTCACCTTGCGCTTCGTTATCGTTCATCCCTCCGTGCTGATATTCAACACAGTATTATCTGGTTGTAATCATTTATTTCAGATTATTCTGCTACAAGTATATAGATCGGAATATCAGTTGTCAAGTGCTGGCGCTACGAATTTCGTATACTGGAGTAGAGGTACCTCCTGCCGTCATGAGGCGTGGCATAGAACGGTTTTCGGTCGAGAGGACTCTTGCTTGAAGCAATCCAGGCCCTTCAGACGCGCTCCGTAGAAGCCCCCGGCTTTAGCCGTCTGGTACTCTCACTGGACGATGCGTGGGTAGAGCGCAGCTCCGATCAGGACGAGAACTGTTGTTATCGTCAGGAGCACCAACATATCGATGCCCAGACTTGACAGATCTATCGTCGCGTTCGCCAGCATGAGCATGCGGATACCATCGACAACATAGGTCAATGGGTTGCCATGTGCGATCACTTGCAACCAGCCGGGCATAATCGCAATGGGATAGATCGCATTACTGGCGAAGAAGAGCGGCATCGTCAGCACCTGCCCAATACCCATGACACGGTCACGCGTCTTCAATAAGCAGGCGATAATCATAGAGAAGGTGGAGAAGCAAGCTGCTCCAAGCATTACGAGGACGATAACACCCAGGATGGCAAGCGGATTTGGATTCATATGCACACCCAGAATCAGGGCAAGTATATAAATGATAATCGCTTGCGGAAGAGTGCGTATACCTGCGGAAATAGCTTTTCCTAGCACAATCGTAGAGCGAGGAATAGGGCTGGCCAGGTATTTATGGATCACCCCCAGGTCACGTTCCCAGATAATCGCAATGCCGTAGAAGATCGAGATGAACAGAACGCTTTGTGCCAGAATGCCCGGCGCCAGAAAGTCGATATACTGCACTCCATTAGTAGGAATGGCACGAATACGTGAGAACACCTCTCCGAAGATCACCAACCACAGAGCAGGTTGGACAGCGCGGGTAATCAGATCAGTTGGATCATGGCGCAGCTTGCGTATCTCCCACTCGGTAATATTCAGTGTCTTGGCGATAAAATTCGGCAGCGCAGGCAGATGATGCGGTTGTACCGTCGTAATAGTGCTAGCCGAGGCGCCGGGCTGTGCGGCGGGATCTTGAAGTTTCACGGTAACTTCCTCCTGATTCTAAGGTATCACCAGCATAATGAACGAATACGTCGTTGAGTGTCGTTTCCGGCCCTCCAACAGCAGCTTTCAGATTGGCGGGAGTATCAAGTGCCACGATATCACCGTGGTGCATGATACCAACGTGAGTACAGAGGCTGTCAGCTTCCTCCATCGAATGGGTAGTTAATAAAATGGTCATATCAGACTGAGAGCGCAATGCCAGGAGATGATCCCAGATGGCCTGCCGGGCGATCGGGTCCAGTCCAACGGTTGGCTCATCCAGGAAGAGCACGCGGGGCTGGTGGAGCAGCGACTGCGCGACCTCCAGGCGTCGAATCATCCCTCCCGAGTAGTGATGTACGAGTTGATTGCTCGCATCGGCGAGACCGACAAATGAAAGTACTTCATTCACGCGTCTTGCCTGTATCTTGCGGGGAAGGTCATACAATTTAGCAAAGATCAGCAGGTTCTCAAATCCGGTCAGGGTCGCGTCGGCGGAGAGCGCCTGCGGAACATAGCCGATACTGCGACGGACGTTTGCCGTATCATGCATAATATCGAAGCCTGCTACCCGGGCGTTACCAGACGTGGGGGATAAGAGTGTAATCAACATTTTGATTGTCGTACTCTTACCCGCACCATTTGGTCCAAGCAAGCCAAAGACTTCGCCCTGCTCAACCTCAAAACTAATACCGTTGACCGCGGTATGCTCGCCAAAACGCTTGACGAGATTATGGACTTCAATTATGGCTGTCATGAGTTATGACTTGCCTTTCTTGCTCAAACTCAGAATGAACTTCATGAGCACCTGCAGCTTCCAACACACGCTCAAGCATGCGTTGAAGTTCCTCTTGCTCATACTGATCCAACACGCTTAGCAACTTCGTCAGTGCCTCGCGTTTACGCTGTTTCCATGCTTCAATGCGCGCACGTCCCTGCTCGGTCAGAGCCACCTGAACGACGCGCTCATCCTCAGCCTGGCGTGCACGTGTGAGCAGCCCGGCTTTCTCCAGGCGCTTGCACGCTGACGTTGCTGAACTCATCGCAATACCAAGCTGGCTGGCTACTTCACCAATACTCAGTGGACCAGCACGGCTGAGCAGGCGAAGTAGCCAATATTGTTCCGGAGTTATCTCTGCATGCCGCACTGGATGAGAGAGGCCGCGTAGAATACGCCAGAGCGAGAGCAGCTCCTCTGCGAGTTTCTCAGTTGTCATCATCTATAATTCCCTTCGGCCATCAATTATTTCGATGCTCTCACTAAATTAGACCACAAAATAGAAAGAAAGCGCAAACTCGGCAATAAGACCCTTGACAATCGAGTAACTATATCGTAAAATTAAATGACTAAAGAGTCACGAAAACACCTGATGGTCAGAGTCAATACTGAACAGTCAAAATAGAAGTTCTTGAGTCAAAGCACAGATACATTGTCAGCAAAGAGGCTTATTATGCAAACAGCTCACACAACAAATCTTTCTCTAAAGGAGAAACAGCGCCAGGAGCGCGAGCAGCTTATCATCCAGGCAGCGGAAGAAGTATTACAGGAAAAGGGATACTATGAGACCTCGATGGATGAGATCGCCGCTCGGGTTGGCATCGCCAAGGGAACAATTTATACACATTTTCCAGGAAAGGAAGAGCTGGTACTGGCGATCTTCAAGCGCAATATGCAGACGTTTATGCAAGGGATTGATGAGGTGATTGGGGCCAGACCCACGCCGGGCACAAAGCTTGAGGCGCTCCTTCAGTTCCTCTATACGGGTTTCTATAGTAAGCAAACAAGATTGCTCTCATCCATTTACAATGGCGTAGATCTAAAGCGCTTGCTCGCTGAAAAGGGCGGATGCATGAGTGAGCTCTGGGAAGGCATAGTTTCGCCCATCACGAAACTACTTGAGGAAGGCAAAGAAGCAGGGGAATTTAATCCATCCATTCCAACAAAAGTGATGGTGTTCTCGTTTTTTAGCCTGTTTTCGCCCAAAAGCTATGATCATATCTTGCTAGGGGAAGATCTCTCCCGCGAGGACATGGTCAAACATCTATGGCGCATTTATTGCAACGGAATAGCCAATTCCAAAGTTATATAAAATACACGCTTTTCTTCCTGGCATACATGCGGCTACTTGCGCATATATGCGGGATGAGCTCTCGTCTGCCGATACAATAAACTGTAGATAGAGAGTACGCCAGTGGCGTTTCGCACGCTTAGAGCTTATTCAAAGGATTTTTTTATAATGGGAACAAAATCACAAGAATTGATGAATGGCGCTATGGCTGTCAAAAGCAGGTCTACTGACCTGGGCGCAGATATGCCCCGATATACGCGCAGAGAGACACTTTCGACCATGGCAGCAGTCTTGCTCGTTATGTTGCTAGCATCGCTTGACCAGACAATTGTAGGTACAGCGATGCCACACATCATAAGCGATCTGCAAGGCTTTGATCGCTATACCTGGGTAACAACCGCTTACCTGTTGACATCAACCGTGATGGTACCTATCTATGGAAAGTTGTCTGATATTTTCGGACGAAAGCCAATCTTCTTAATTGGCGTCACACTTTTCCTGGTAGGATCGGCCGCCTCGGGAGCAGCGCAGTCGATGAATCAACTGATCGCCTTCCGCGCCTTCCAGGGACTGGGCGCCGCTGCCTTGATGCCAATCGCGATTGCCGTGATTGGAGATCTGTTTACTCCACGTGAGCGTGGCAAATGGCAGGGTTTGACGGGCGCGGTATTCGGCCTCTCATCCATCCTTGGTCCGACCGCAGGTGGCTGGATTACCGATCACTCCACATGGCGCTGGGTTTTCTATGTCAACTTGCCGATTGGTATTATCGCGCTGCTGGTGCTCATTTTCTTGATGCCAACGCTGCGCACCCAAAAGGCCGGTAAAGTTTCGGTTGACTATGTGGGTGCAATGTTATTGATCGTAGCCACAGTACCACTCCTCCTGGGCTTCACCTGGGCTGGTTCGCAATACGACTGGGCCTCGTGGCAGATTATCAGTCTGTTCGCTGGATCGATCGTATTCATAGCCCTGTTCGTTCTCTACGAGGCACGCCTGGAGCGGCTGAATGCACAACCAATTATCGATCCGAGCATGTTTAAGAACCGCATCTTCAGTGTATCCGTGCTGGTCACGATGATCACAAGCATGGGAATGTTTGGAAGTATCCTGTTCTTGCCACTGTATGCACAGGGGGTACTGGGCATCTCAGCTACCAACAGCGGTCTGTTGCTCACACCATTGATGCTTGGTCTGATCTTCAGCAGTATCATTTCTGGACAGCTCGTAGCACGCTTTGGGAAATATAAATGGATCGCGTTCGTGGGTATGGCAATTACGATTGGCGGTTCGTTACTATTGCTCCGCCTGGGTGTGAACTCGACAAATACAGATCTGATCGTAGCAATGGTTGTGCTGGGCCTGGGTCTCGGTTTCAGCATGTCGCTCTACACAGTTATCGTACAGAATGCACTGCCGAACAAGATTGGGCAGTCAACATCGGGTCTCACTTTCTTCCGCTCGATTGGTGGCACCATCGCGGTTGCAGCAATGGGTTCGCTCTTAACGTCGGCCTATGTACCGGGTTTCCACAATGCCATTCCAGCGCAGATCAAAGCGGCCGTTCCTGCGAAGGTAATCAGCATCTTTGATAATGCGAATGTATTGCTCTCGTCGGACGTACAGAAGCAATTGATGGCACAGTTCGCGAAATATGGTCCACAGGGACACGTATTGTATAATCAACTGATGGAAGCGGTAAAGGTCGGATTGACGAGCGGTATACATAACGTGTATGTTCTCAGCACGATACTCATGGTTATAGGCTTCTTCTTCATCTTCTTCCTGAAAGAGATTCCGCTGCGTGGCGGTAAGAGCAGCGTGGCGCGCAGGCAGGCTCCTGAGGATGCAACGGAAGAAATCTCATCAGTAGTAATGACGCATTAGCTGAATGAATAGAAGGAGACTCCAATGATCCGCCATATTATCGTCTTCAATTCTGATGCTCCGCACGAGCAAGTTCTTGCGCGCGAGGAAAAGGGATACTGGGCGCGATCAATGGAGTCACCGACGTGCGTTTTGGGATTGCTGTTTGTAACCAGCCTGTGAGAATTAAGCAGCAAGATGTGATAAGCTGGAGAGTTTTATAGAGTATATGATCTTTGTCCAGGCGAATTAATTTATGCCTGGTTGGGCAAATATGCTGTGATATATACCTTGAAGGGCTGAAGAGCAGGAGAAAGAGGCAAGCCATGTATATCGCAATCCGAAATTACCCTATTCTGCCAGGAACAGGCGAGGAACTTTTACAGCGCGTGCAAGAGGATTTTGTACCGATCATTAGCCATACATCTGACTTCATCGCTTACGACGCCCGGCAGGTCGGATACAATCATGTGGTCACCACCAGTACTTTTAACACGCAGGCTGGAGCGGAAGCATCGATTCTGCGAGCGCTGCGGTGGGCTCAGGAGAATATAGCCGAGTTCATTCAGGGATTGCCCAGGATGAGACTGCACCAGGTGGGAAACTCACATGAGCTTGCTTCTTTAACACATAGCTACAAACATCGAGGTGAAAAAAGGCTGGTACTCGACCTCACATTTGAGATCGTCAGACCAGGTGAACTGGGTGAGCGCGCTTATGAGGACCCTCGTGTCAGAGAGATGGTTACTGCTATTAAAAATTTATTAACCATGATGAAGACAGAGCCAGTCAGACGAGATGCGGTGATCTATCGCTTCGAAGGGGATGTTCTTCCCGAAGAAGAAACCCAAAAACTCTATACTGCCGATGAGGTTATCCTGATAAAGAGGGGACGTCAGCTTGCTGGATATGCAGAGATCAATAGAGATACTAATGAGTGGCTTGGAAGAGACCGTTATGAGGGTGATATCCTTGTTGATCCAGCGGTTTATAAGAAAGGCGAAGATGGAATTAACGTCGAGAGAGGAATCGGTGAACAAGGATTGCTAGAGATGCGCAGACAGGGCAGGTTAATGAAGATAAAAAATATTGAACTGGATGTTTACTTGCGCAATCAGCCTATGCAGCATTTTCTCGATCATTTGATTACAAGGTACGAATTTCCACTGGCAAAACATGATATGAAATATGGAAGGCCGTTGGATTGTACCTACCTGTTAACTTGCGAAAGTTCTTCCAGGGGAAATACCGTTGAGGCATCCTGATACACTAATCGACTTTAATCTTTTACATCCTCTACAGGCTGGATTCGCAATAAGTCCTCGACTTCTGCCCGCTTATAAAATACTTCACGACCGACCTTGCGTCGATATTTTTTCAAAAGACCATCTCTCGCGTAACGCTCAAGTGTACGAGCAGAAAAATATTAACTATAGACCTTTTTTATGATTTTTTCGTCGTATATTGACACGTATTTAAAAGATGTGCTATGCTGCTTTTATCATATAGAAACATCTTGTATGCATTATTGATGCTTGATGTCGTTTAAAGGAGATGTAAATGGGGTTGTCAGGGAAGATCACACGTAATACTAACAGCATAGGGGAGATTAGCGAGTCGGCTATCATCACACGGTTTCTACAACTTGGCTGTGGGGTCCTGACCGTCTATGGAGGAAACCAACGGTATGATTTGATCATAGAGTATGAGGACGAAAAGTTCTGGCGCGTGCAGTGTAAAACGGCACGGATACAAGACAATGGGACAGTGGTTGCATTTGATACGGCAAACCACAATGTTGCTTTAAAAAATAGTCGGTATCGGCATTATAGAGGGCAATGTGACTATTTTGCTGTGTATTGTGAGGAACTGAATAAGGTTTATCTCATTGCAGTAGATGAGGTCGGCACTACCAAAACGAATCTCCGGCTAGTACCGGCAAAAAAAAAAATTTAACCAGGAAAAAAATGTGCGGTGAGCGCGAGACTACGAACTATAAATGGGCCCAGCTGGGATCGAACCAGCGACCAAAGAGTTATGAGCTCTCTGCTCTAACCGCTGAGCTATGGGCCCTTGCGGAACGCATTATACCATGTCTCACGCAAGTTGTGAAGGGGGGAAATACTGTGCGCCTTAGAGCAAGAATTCAACACCGCAGAAAACAGCGTTAAAAACGTTTACACGATGGTAAACAATACTACCCTTGCAAAAAAACACTTTTCACAGAGATAGTCAGGAACCCGATCCCCTTTAAGGGGATGGGCTTGTTTCGACAAGCTCACCTGTCCAGACTCAGCGAGCAAGCTCGCTACGTTCAGTGCGAAATTAGGTACGCCGAAGTACGCGCCAGCTTCGGCCACTACGGTGCAGGTTTAAACATCGGTACAAGGGTTAACGAAGTGATTTGCACGTCAAACCGCATTGAACCTTGTCAAGGCACACATCACCCGCGTAAGCGGAGGCTCTTTCCAGAGCAAACAAAGGAGCAATCTCTTGAGTTGTATCTTCGTCGTCGATACCAACAAACAGCCCTTGAAGCCGGTGCATCCGGGACGTGCACGCCTGTTGCTCAAAGCCGGGAAAGCCGCTGTACTCAAACGATACCCATTCACGCTGATACTCAAGTCAGCCATCTGCTCACCACAGGGACAACCCTTGCGTGTGAAGCTTGACCCAGGCAGCCGCACAACCGGGATTGCCATTGTCGATGACCAGAGCGGCCAGGTGCTTTTTGCCGCTGAACTGACGCACCGTGGGCAGGACATCAAGAAAGCCCTGGATGATCGCCGAGCCGTACGCAGAAGCCGCAGACGCAGACATACCCGCTACCGTCAGCCAAAGTTCGACAATCGTCGCAGACCAAAGGGCTGGCTTGCCCCTTCCCTCATGAGTCGAGTAGATAACATCGAGACCTGGGTGAACCGGTTGATGAAACTGTGCCCGATCACGGCGATCAGTATGGAACTGGTTCGGTTCGATCTGCAAAAGATGGAGAAGCCTGACATTGAGGGATGTAGCTATCAGCAGGGAACACTGGCAGGCTATGAACTGCGTGAGTATTTGCTGCAAAAGTGGAGCCACACCTGTTCTTATTGCTCAAAGCAAAACCTTCCCTTGCAGGTAGAACATATTGTGCCTCGTGCGAAAGGAGGCACGGACAGGGTAAGTAACCTTACAGTAGCCTGCGAGAAATGCAATCTTGCGAAAGGCACTCAGGATATTGCCGTGTTTCTCAAGAACAAACCTGACCTTCTCAAAAAGATACAGGCTCAGGCGAAAGCCCCTCTCAAGGACGCAGCATCTGTCAACAGCACACGCTGGGCCCTCTTGGAGCGTTTGAAGGCGACAGGTTTACCCGTAGAGTGTGGTTCAGGTGGGATGACGAGGTACAACCGTTCGATCAGGCAACTGCCCAAAACGCACTGGTTAGATGCAGCAAATGTCGGCAAGAGTACGCCACCAGTGCTCCTGTTCAATCACGTGAGACCACTGCTCATCACGGCCAAGGGGCATGGGTGCAGGCAGATGTGCTTAATGAACGAACGCGGTTTTCCCCGCACCAAAGCGAAAGCGAAGCACTTCCCACACGCATTTCGCACGGGCGATATCGTCAAAGCGGTCGTTCCCGCCCATCTCAACCACTCAGGAGTCCACACAGGGAGAATGTCAGCCAGGGCTGAAGGAGGATTTAGCATCTCCACCAACAAAGGCAAAGTGACCGATATTGGCAAAAAGTATTGTCAGGTCCTGCAAAAAGCAGACGGTTATGGGTATACCCAGGATTCAACACCTGCTGGTGCCTTTCTTTCTTCCCTCAGCCTGAAGGCATGAGGGTCCCCAGAAAGGAGTTTTATAGCAAGTTGAAGAACCAAAAAGGCATAGATGAGCTTCACATCTCACACCAAAACAGGACAGGGTATGCTATAATAGCAGGAGTTACGTGCAAGGTTCTGTTCGACCTCTTCCGTATGCCTGGAAAGGGTCTGAAATGAGGGTGCACAAGAGGAGGCAGATCGCTGAAGAGATCTGCCCAGGTGCTTCTTGTAGCAGAACTCCCCATTATAACGAGCCCCGCTTTTACAGAACCGCGCCATTTCTGGATGCATGGCGCGGTCTAACCATTTTTTGAGGGAGCATTCAATGGAGAATGAAGTAACAATAAGGATTGGTGGCGAATCGGGCGAAGGTACTATCTCCGGTGGCGATATTCTTGCTCTGGCAGCCGCGCGCTGGGGATACCATGTCTATACCTTCAGAACATTCCCTGCCGAGATTCTCGGTGGGCCCTGTATGTTCCAGGTTCGCATCAGCGATCGCCCTGTGAAATCGATGGGTGATAGCGCCGATGTGCTCATCTGTCTCAATAAAGAGGCGTATGACCGCAATATGAGCGAGTTGCGGCACGGCGGCGTTTTGATCTATGATCCTTCCGATTTCACACCGGATACCGGCGATTGTATTACATACGCTATTCCGTTCAATGAGATTGCGCGCAAAGAGGTCCAGCTCTTCCAGACGAAGAATATGGTGATGCTCGGTGCCATTTCAGGTCTGTTTGGGCCTCCTCTGGAGGCAATTGTCCAGGTAGTGCAGTCCAAGCTCTCCAAGACGCGTAAATCGAACTCCACCCTGATGGAGAAGAATATACTGGGGCTGGAGATCGCAAAGAAATACGTTTCCGAGAAATTATCCAAACATGATCCTTACCTTCTGGGTCCCGTAGAAAAGGCTGACCGTGTTGTGCTCAATGGCAACCAGGCCGTGGTTGCTGGTGCGCTGGCGGCAGAGTGTCGTTTCTTCGCGGGCTATCCTATCACACCGGCCAGTGATATCATGGAAGGTCTGGCGAAAGAGTTACCCCAGGTCGGTGGCACATTCCTGCAGGCAGAAGATGAGATAGCCGCGCTGGCCGCCGTGCTTGGTGCTTCCTATGGTGGCAAGCGTGCAATGACTGCTACATCCGGACCGGGTTTCTCCCTGATGACTGAACTCATTGGTCTTTCATCGATGGCGGAACTGCCTGCGGTTATTGTGGATGCCCAGCGTGCAGGTCCCAGTACGGGTATGCCGACAAAGATGGAGCAATCCGACCTGAGCTTTGCGTTAAACGCTGGACATGGTGACACGCCCCGTATGATTGTGGCACCTGCTAATGTTGCTGACTGTTATGACCTCACTATTCTTGCCTTCAACATGGCTGAACGCTACCAGATGCCAGTGCTCTTCCTCACGGACCAGTCGCTCACAGCGCGAGTAGAGAGTGTTGACACGAGTGTATTCAAGCCAGCGAAATTGCAAGGTCGCATTGAACATGACAACCATGACAGAAATGGAGCCAGCGAAAACGGCAAAGTTGCAGTTGGGGCCGCATCTAATGGCTATGCACGTTATGCTTATACGGCTACGGGCATCTCGCCTATGACAAAGCCAGGACCAGGAGCTGTTACGTATGTAGCTACAGGACTGGAACATGATGAGCATGGTCATCCCGACTACGAGCCGGAAGATCACACGGCTATGATGGAGAAACGCTTCCGTAAGCTTGATACTGCGGCAGAGGAATTGCCAAAGCCAGAACGCTACGGAGACGAGAATGCAACAATTGGTATTATCGGCTGGGGCTCAACCGAGGGTGCGATCCAGGAGGCCATCGATCGCGCACGCGCTAAAGGGTATAAAGTAGCCTCGCTTCATCCCAAAATTCTTTCACCATTGCCTGATCGTACTATTCGTGATTTCATCCACTCGGTAGAAAAGGTTATCGTCCCCGAGTGTAACTACTCGGGTCAACTGGCCAATCTACTGGGGGCAAAATATGGACTACAAGCTATTCGTGTTAATAAGTTCGGCGGTATCCCGTTCACCGCTGGTGAGATCCTGCGGGCAATCGAGGAGGTTAGTTAATCCATGACGCAGACAATCATCAATCCCACCCCCAAAGACTATAAAAGCGAGGTCAAGCCAACCTGGTGTCCTGGTTGTGGCGATTTCGGCGTGCTCAATGCCGCCTACCGTGGCATGGCGGGGCTGAAGTTGTCGCCCGAGCAGACGGTGGTGGTCTCTGGCATTGGCTGCTCAAGCCGATTCCCGCACTTCATGAAAACCTTTGGCTTTCATAGTGTGCATGGGCGCGCCTTGCCTGTCGCTCAGGGATTGAAGATGGCACGACCTGACCTCACTGTAGTTGCCGTTGGTGGCGATGGAGACTTTTTCAGTATTGGTGCCGGGCATCTTGTACATGCCGCCTTACGCAATATCGATATCACTGTGATTGTGATGGACAACGAGGTCTACGGGTTGACAAAGGGCCAGACTTCTCCGACCTCTCCAAAAGGTCACGTTACGAAATCGACGCCCTATGGCCTGTTGGCCTCGCAGTTTAATCCCATTGCCACAGCGCTTTCACTGAACGTCAGCTTTGTGGCACGTGGTTATTCGGCCAAGCCAAAAGATCTGGCTGCGCTGATTGAGCAGGGGATGCTGCATAAGGGCTTCTCCTTCATTCACGTGCTCAGTCCCTGTCCGACGTTCTATCACACTTTCGATGCCTGGGATGCTGCAGTAACGCCTATTCCTGCTGATCACAACATTCATGATCGCGGCAGAGCCGTTACGCTAGCGATGGAGACGGAGAAACAGTTCACAGGTCTCTTCTTCCAGGAGGAGCGGCCAACTATGGACCAGGCTGCTTACCAGTTGTCACAGCAGGCTAAAGAGTTCGATATCGAACAATATATGAAGCGTTACGCCTAAAAAAACGGGGTCGGCCTTGTTACCGACCCCATTTTTCTGGTTTTCATTCAATCTGGCAGTGAGAGCATTCACAATGGCCTGTAAAGCTATTGTGCCTCTATTGGGGTAGCAACGATATTCAGGGAACTTACGACAGCCTGCGAGAATTTCTCGCCGCAGGATCGACAGAACACACCACTCTCATTATGAAAGGTTCCACCAATAGCGGTTAATTGTCGTTCGGCAGGTTTTCCACACCACTCGCAAAGACTACCACGGGGAGCAAAGTCTACAGAGACGGGGCGGCGGAATTCATTCATTGACATGAGGCATCCTCCTAAGTTGTGCTGACGGGTGCAACTATCCATACACGCAAAAAGGGACAGCACAGAAGGGGATTTTCGTATGCAGTGGTCAGCACACTCGGAAGCAGCCACGGCGATACGGCATCCACAGGGTCGCGCATCATCGCCCAGAAGCAACACTGCTCCTCATAATAGCAACGTTTGGAGTGGCCAATCGTTGTTTGTGTAAATGACAATATAGCATAGTTGCTAAAAACATAGACATGTATGACACGCCCACATTTTCAACGTTGACCTACATCCGTTGAAGCCAGTGAGAGATCCCACAAACCCAACTGGATGGGAGGTTGGACTACGGCCAACCCAAAGTGCTGCTTCCACCGCTCATGACGACGCATGAGCAATGCTTTGACTTCAGCCCGACTGGTGCATGTTTGTAACTCCACATCATGCAAGCGAGCCGCAATGTTGTGTGAGGCATTCACGTCAGCATGAGCCGTTTGTCCACAGACCCGGCAACAAAACGTTTGCTGATCGGGTCGATTCTTCTTGTCTACATAATAACACACAGAGCACTGCTGTGACGAGTATGCGCTCTTGACCCGTGTCGCCTGCACCCCTCGTTTGGCAGCGTTCCACTCGATTTGCCTGGGGATATGGGCCAGATTGGAGGCACGCATGTAGGCATTCATGGCTCGTGCTTTGTGCTTCATCGTGGCGACCGAAAGCTGCTCGTAGGCCAACTGACAGTCTGGATGCTCTTCAAAGCATTGGTTGACCGCGCGATTGATCTCTTGCTTGACATGGCGGATGAGACGCTGACCGGTGGCACTGCTGGTGGAGGGCAGTTTTTCCTTTGGCACCCCCTTCTTTTGCAGGCACGCCCGCAGCTTCGCCTTCCTGCGCCGCTTCTCCCGATCGCGCTTCTGTCGGTCTCGTAGTTTGCCGTGAAACGCTCCGTAATGCTTGCCGTCGGAGGTCGTGAGGAAGTTGGCGATCCCAACATCGATGCCGATCACTGAAGCCTCCGGTTCGGCCTGGACGGTGACCACTTCATCATAGGAAAGCGTCAACCACCAGCCATCCTCCCGCTTGTTGAGTTGGACGCTGCTGTTGATAGGGCGACGCTTGCCGGTCTTTGGATCGGTGAGGGCCGCTTTGTGGTAGTCAGCCAGTTTTACGGGCACCAGGATGGGATGGCCTGACTCAAGGGTGCTGATCCGTAGCCAGTAGTCAAAGGTGGAGTCCTCGGAAACCTGGAGCTTCACCACATTGACATTGGCCTGGATGCACATCTGGCGCAAGGTGGGAACGTCCCACTCGCGCCAGACGGGTTCTTTGGCTCCTGCTTCTAGAGTGCCTTCCGCCTCTTGCTCCTGGTACTCTTCCAGGTCTTCGAGGTAGTCTTGATAGGCGTTGGCGCGGTTGGTGTGCCAGGATCTGGCAATCCCTGTCGCCTGTTGGATCGCGACGCGGTGCCAGCGCTCAGAGAGTGAGGTCGCAAAGAGCGGCTCCTGAAACTTGTCGGGGTGCTGCTCGGTACAAAAATAGGTGACATACTCCTGGCAGAGCGAAAGATAGACCGGTGCCAGCGTATCGAGGGCGCCCAGCTTGCCTGCATTGGCTTCCAGCAGGCGGATATGGGTCACTGCTTTGGTGAGACGTTGGGGCGTGCCTGCAACGGGTCGCTTCTTCTTTCGCTTCTGCTTCTTCATCGGGTTATCCTCTTCGTCCTACTGGTTGCTTGCTGAGACGACGAGGGTGGAAGATCGGAAGTGGCAGTCTCGTGCGTCTCTTCCTCAAGAGCGGGGAAGCGGGATGAGAGACGATCACCGATGATCCACCCTAGCACACCCAGACCAAGCGTAATAGCGAGCCAGGTCCAGAGGATGGTGTTCAGCGGGACATAGAAGACCGATGCCAGCACGCCAGCAAGAATAATACCCAGTGTCAAACCCAACGTTATCCCTATGAGGCAGCCCGGATGTTTGAGGTTACGCCCACGCAATCTTTTTATCATCGCAATGAATGATATCCTTATCTAGTTCACGCAACTTCTGCAGAATGGAATCTGCTCACCGAGAGCGCGTAATGCCACGAAAGTAATGTGATTGTACTTAGAGATGTTTCAGTACCCGATAATGATCATAACGCGTCAGAGAGAGAGCGTCAACATGAACATCTTCATCAGCCACCCAAAGAGCACAAAATTTCCGCTCAGTCTTATAATTGATATATACTAAAGCGACTTGCATAAATATGCAAGAAAAGATTGCAGACTTTTATTTCTGAAAGGATAACCTGTTATGGCAAAGACAACACCAGGCACCATTAAAGAGAACATCGAAATCGTAGATCTGCCAGAAGAACTCACCGAGGGCAAAGGCTTCAATGCATGGCTGCTCATTCCTGTGCTTCTGGCCGCGGCAGTGGGCATCTTCTTCGTTCTAAGTCGTTTCCTCAATAAAGACGAGGAATAACCTATCCTGCAAAGAAGGATCGTAGACGTTGCAGCAGGCGTCTATGATCCTTCTTTGCTTTCTTCAAACGTATAGCGCAGTACCAGCATATCACGTAAAGCGATGCCATTATGCACAATGGGAGGCTGAATATAGCTAAAATAGTCTCGACGTACGTGATCCATACGAAAACCGCACTTCTGATAGAATGCAATAGTTTCAAAAGCAGTATTATCGGTTCCTACGAGCAAAGAGCGTACTCCACGCCGTAGCGCCTCAGCAAGCAATGCCGCCATAATAGCTTTCCCGTACCCATGTCCGCGTAGATCAGCAACGACAGCAATATATTCAATCTCGCTCTCGTCTTCTTGCCAGCGCAACAGAGCGGCTCCAATCATCGTTTCATCGAGCAGAGCTACATAGGCTGTATGGCGCTCATCGGCCACCATAGCACGTACACGCATCTCGTCTTCATCAGCATCTAGCAGGACGGGTATCAGGGCGTCAGTTTCCAGAGCATTCACGGCACGCAGTATAATAGGCATGATATTATTTTCCCTTTCAGTTGTAATTCAGGAACATGTTAGTACTGTTTCAGTGTCTCCGTATATAAATTGCTATGATAGCACATGTGCACGGAATGTGCCCCGTGAATACAAAGGAGACGATATGCCATGCAGAAACAACGAATGTTCTGGCTGACAGGAATATGTAGTATATTCCTTGCTATCTTAGCGGCATGTGGACCACAAGGTTCTGCCAGTTCTGGCCCGACTGTTCCTACAACTCCTGTGAGAGATAACCTCTATGTTCTTGATGGTTCTACGCCAGGTGCAAGCAGTAGTTCAGATCAACATATTGTTGCTTTTCATCCTGGCAACACCACTGCATCTATGACTCTGCCAGCAGGACTGTTCTCCCAGGATCATCAAAGAATCTATAGTGCCGCGCCTCAAAACGGACAGACGACTATTACAATTACCAGTACCCAGACAGGCGCCACGCTTCGTACGTTCACTATCGCAGGCACCTACTCAACAGCAGGCACACCCTACACCACTTCGGACCTGACACAGGATGGGAGGTGGCTGGCTTTGCGTGCTTCAGATCAGGCAGGAGGAACGATTGCGCTTGTTGATACTCAGGCAGGAAAGCTCACTAAGACGCTCAATCTGGATAAGAGCTTCTACCTGGACGCGATCTCCCCTGATGGAAGTACTATCTTTTTGCTCCAGTATCTTACTGGCCAGGCAGGACGCTACTATGTACGCTCCTACGACGTAAGTGCAAATCATCTCAACGATGGGATTATTGCAGACAAAGATGAAATCAACGATCCCCGCATGGTCGGTTCTGCACTGACACGCCTGGTAGCAAAGGACGGCAAATTTGCATATACGCTGTACATTGACACAACACGCAATATCGCCTTTGTACATATGCTGCCACTTATCCAGGGAAACAATCTACCATATCCACCCTACTTCGCACGCTGCCTGGATCTGCCAGTGGGTAAAACGGCTGATCTGTTGCGCTACTATACGATGACTTTATCCAGCGATGGATCGACACTCTATGCAGTTAATGGAGCGTTGGGCATAGTCGCTGATATTGGACTAACAGAGACTGTTGTCGATTCACAGGTTCGTCTCAGTCGGCATTTTGATCCTGGGCAGATTGGTCCAGCCAGCAACGGAGGCACACAACCACTTTATAATGGTGCAGCGCTCTCTCCTGACAACAGGACGCTGTACTTTGCTGGAGTGCGAGGGATCTGGTCCATGCGCACAAATGACTTCCAGTTAGAGAAAAGTTATACGGCGCAACAGGCATTTACAGGCATTGCACTCAGTACTGATGGTCGCACCCTCTATGCAGTTCATCCACAGGATGGTATAACCTTTGTTGATGTTACATCGGGACAGGCAAGACAGGTAACACAAAGTTCAGTACGTAATCCCTGGGGAATTGCATGGGTAACAGGTTAAAGTAATGAGTGCACATATTCTTATTGTCGATGATGAAAGCCACGTCACCAATGCATTGCGGCGCACGCTCGCTTATGAGGGTTACCGGATTTCTACGGCGGTAGATGGTGAGAGCGCCCTGGCGCTGGCACGCACAAAGCCGCCTGACCTGGTCATCCTCGACCTGATGCTACCAGGAATAAATGGCCTGGAAGTATGTCGAAGATTAAGAGCAGCAGGCGAAGGAGTAGCAGTACTTATGTTGACGGCACGAGATACAGTAGCTGATCGTGTGCTAGGTCTGGGTAGAACCGCACTAAGTGGTGAAAGGAAGGGAGGGAGCTTGAAAAATGACGCGTTTGGCGACATTCTGTCAGTATGCAAACAAAAACAGAAGTCATGGACGCGTCCATTCAATTTTGCCCCAACGCGACGTGTCC
>WNFY01003211.1_pt1 | contig 17075 bp, 14 predicted proteins | sample 5400091 | NCBI WGS metagenome assembly WNFY01 (sample SAMN13153364, study PRJNA577476) | soil metagenome | isolation source: 60 cm soil or saprolite under grassland replicate 1 | place: USA:California | collected 2016-06-15
TCGGGGAGCGCGACGGCGAGGTCGCGCCGGTCGACGGGGCCGAATTCGTCCACGCCCGAGGGGGCGAGGAAGCACTTGAATCCGGGCACTCCCTGCTCTGCCATCCCCGCGAGCTCGAGATGATTGCCGGGGACGACCCCTCCCCAGAACCCGACGTCGACGAACGTCCGCCCCTTCGCGGCGGCCGCCTTCTCGGTCAAGCCTTCCACGGAAGTCGTGGGAGGCACGCTGTTCAGGGGCATGTCGAAGATCGTCGTCACGCCGCCCGCGGCCGCGGCGCGGCTGGCCGTTTCGAAGCCTTCCCACTCCGTACGGCCTGGCTCGTTGACGTGGACGTGCGTGTCGACCAGCCCGGGCATCACCACCGAGTCGCCGAAGTCGAGAGACTCGGCGCCCGCGTGAATGTCCTCGATCGACGCGATCACGCCGCCTCGGACGTAGAGAGACGCCGGCCGGACCCCGGTCGGAGTCACGACACGCCGGCTCGTGAGAACGAGATCCGCGCCTTTCAATTCAATGATTCAATTCCCCACCATGAAAGCGCCGGCGCTTATTGCAGGGATTTCCCTGATCGCAATCGTCCTCTGGGATGCCTTCGAAACCATCATCCTCTCGCGGCGCGTTTCCCGAAAACTCCGACTGACCCGTCTGTTCTACTGGCTCACGTGGCGTCCCTGGCGCGCCCTCGCGCTCCGGATGCGCCCGGGCAACCCCCGCGAGAATTATTTGAGCGTCTATGGTCCCCTCTCGCTCATTCTCCTGCTCGTGCTCTGGGCGGTCGGGCTGATCTTCGCCTTCGCGCTGATCGACTGGGGGGAGGGAGCCCGGCTCGCGGCGCCGCCGGGCACCAGCGGTTTCTCCGCCGACCTCTACCTGAGCGGCACGACGTTCTTCACGCTGGGGTACGGCGACGTGACTCCGCTCACCCCGGCCGGGCGAGTTCTTTCGATCGTCGAAGCGGGTACGGGCTTCGGATTCCTCGCGCTGGTCATCGGATATCTCCCGACACTTTCGCAGGCGTTCTCCCGGCGGGAGGTCAACATCGCGCTGCTCGACGCGCGGGCGGGCTCTCCTCCGACCGCAGCCGAGCTCCTTCGCCGGCATGCCGGAGACCCGGTCGCGCTCGGAAACCTCCTCGCGGAATGGGAGCGCTGGTCGGCGGAGCTCCTCGAGAGCCATGTTTCCTTTCCCGTGCTCGCTTATTACCGATCCCAGCACGACAACCAGTCGTGGGTCGCGGGGCTGACGACGATCCTCGATACCTGCTCGCTGGTGATCGCGGCGATGCACGGCCCCGTTGTCGGCTCCGCGAGGCTCACGTTCGCGATGGCGCGCCACGCAATCGTGGACCTCGCGCGGATCTTCTCGCCGCGGCCGCAAGCGTTGCAAACGGACCGGCTCGACCCTCCCGAGCTCGCCCGGCTGTGCGAAGCCTTGACGTCGGCGGGGACCCCGATCCGCAAAGGCGAGGAGACCGACCGCCTTGCGGAGCTGCGCGCGATGTACGAGCCGTACGCGACGGGGCTCTCGAGCCATCTGATCATGCCGCTGCCGCGCTGGGTCCCGCCCGCCGGGGCGGCGGCGGACAACTGGCAGCGGACCGCGTGACGGAGGATCGGAGCCTGGAGCTCTCGCGCGAAGAGCTGCGCGCGCTCGTCGACGCAGCCGCCCGCCGCGTCCTCGACTACGTCGAATCCCTGCCGCGCCAGCCCTCCGCGGACGACGAAGGTGGAGCGGCGCTCGCGCGATCCCTGGTCGAGCCCCTGCCCGAGACCGGCCGGCCGTACGAGGAGCTTCTCGATCTCCTCTTCGACAAAGTCGTGCGAAAGGGGTTCGGCACCGCGGGTCCGGGCTACCTCGCGTACATCCCGGGAGGCGGCATCGTCCACTCCGCGGTCGCCGACTTCGTCGCGGACGCCGTCAACCGGTACGTGGGCGTCTTCGCAGCCGCGCCCGGGGTCGCGCAGGTCGAGGCGAACGTCGTGCGCTGGTTCGCGGACATCGTCGGCTACCCGGAGACGGCGGGCGGGATCCTCACGACCGGAGGATCGCTCGCGAACTTTTCCGCGCTCGTGACCGCTCGGCGCGAGCGCCTTCCCGACGATTTCCTCTCCGGAGTCCTCTACGCCTCGGACCAGGCGCACCATTCGATCGCGAAAGCCGCGATGCACGCCGGTTTTCCCGAAGGAAACGTCCGGAGCATTCCGTCGGACGCGGCGTACCGCCTCCGCCTCGATGCGCTCGCGGCGGCGGTCTCCGAGGACCGCGCAGCCGGGAGGCGGCCCTTCTTCGTCACCGGCAACGCGGGCACCACAAATACGGGCGCCGTGGACGGCCTCGGCGCGCTCGCGGACTTCTGCTCCCGCGAAGGCCTCTGGTTCCACGTCGACGCCGCCTACGGAGGTTTTTTTCTGCTGACCGCCGAGGGCAGGCGGGCGCTCGAAGGCATCTCGAGGGCCGATTCGGTGGTGCTCGACCCGCACAAAGGTCTCTTCCTGCCCTACGGCACCGGATCGCTCCTGGTCCGGGATGCCGGGTCGTTGCGGCGCGCGCACGCACTCTCCGCGGACTACATGCCGGTCATGCAGGAGGACCCTGGTCTCGTGGACTTCAACCTGATTTCGCCGGAGCTCTCGCGCGAGTGGAGGGGACTGCGCGTCTGGCTTCCGATCGCGATGCACGGGATCGCGCCCTTCCGGCGCAACCTCGAAGAGAAGCTCGAGCTCGCGCGGTGGGCGACTGAAGAGCTGCGAACGACCCCCGGAATCGAGATCGTCGCCGAGCCGCAGCTCTCGATCGTCGCGTTCGCCCTGGCCAGACCGGAGCTGCCCATCTCCGAAGCGAACGAATTGAACCGAGCGTTCCTCTCGGCGATCAATGCGCGCAAACGCATTTACCTGACGGGCACGATGCTCGGACCCCGGTTTGCTCTGCGGATCTGCGTTCTCTCCTTCCGTACGCACCTCGACAGAATGCGCGAAGGGTTGGAAGACATTCGCGCCGCGGTCGCAGAGGTCGTCTCCTAAACTTTTTCCGGGCGTTCCCGTACGGATAGAGTCCGTCCGGAAAGTCCTCGAGAGGAGGAGTCGATGAAATCCCTGCTCCGACTGGCCGTGATTTCGAGCCTGGCCGTGCTCGCCTGCGCCGGAAACCCCCCGGCGGCCCGGCCCTCGAGCCGGCCGGTCACCTCCGCTCAGACGGCCGCCAGCACGTCCCGCTTCACGGTACCGGTCGATTACTACAAGCTGCCGAACGGGTTGAAGGTCGTCCTGTCTCCGGACCGGACAGCGCCGACGGCGGTCGTGGCCCTCTATTACAACATCGGGTTCCGGATCGAGCCGCGCGACCGCACCGGATTCGCCCACCTCTTCGAGCACATGATGTTCCAGGGCTCCCAGAACCTCGGGAAGATGGAGTTCATCAAGCTCGTGCAGAAAAACGGCGGGGTCCTGAACGGCTCGACCCGGTTCGACTTCACCAACTACTTCCAGATCGTTCCATCGCACACCTTAGAGACCATCCTGTGGGCGGAGGCCGACCGCATGCGCGGGCTCGCGATCACCCAGGAGAACCTGACCAACCAGCAGGGAGTCGTGAAGAACGAGGTGCGGGTCAACGTCTTGAACCAGCCGTACGGCGGCTTCCCCTGGCTCGACCTGCCGCAGGCAGCGAACACGAACTGGTACAACGCGCACAACTTCTACGGCGACTTGAAAGAGATCGACGCCGCAACGCTCGACGACGTCAAGAAGTTCTTCCAGACGTACTACTCCCCCAACAACGCTGCGCTCGTCGTGGTCGGAGACTTCGATTCCGTGCAGACTCGGGGATGGATCGAGAAATATTTCGCGCCGATTGCCTCGACGCCGCGCCCGGCCGCGCCCGACATCCAGGAACCGCGCCAGGAGAAGGAAAAGCGCGTCACGAAGCCCGATTCCCTGGCGACCCGGCCCGCGCTCGCCGTCGGCTACCACGCCCCCGCGCAGAACACGCCGGAGTACTACGCCATGGGCCTCCTCGACGAGATCCTGCTGCAGGGCAAGGACAGCCGCCTCTACGAAGCGCTCGTCCAGAAGGGCGGGCTGACTGGAGACGTGACCGGAGGGATCAACGAGGACCTCGGAAACATGTTCGACATCAACGGGCCGACACTGTGGATCGCCTCGCTCTTTCACGATCCGGACAAGTCGCCCGACGCGATCCTGAAAGTCTTCGACGCCGAGATCGAACGCGTGGTAAGCGCGCCGGTCGACCAGGCCACGCTCGATCTCGCGATCATCAAGATGCGCTCGCGGCTCTACGACGACATCGAAGGGTTTTTCGGCTTCGGACGCGCGGATCTGCTCGCGAGCTTCGCGCTCTTCGGCGACGATCCCGGCCGAATCAACCGGCTCGAAGACGAGTTTCGGCGCGTGACGCCGGACCTTCTGTGGAAGACCGCGCAGGAGTATCTGCGTCCGACGAACCGGACCGTGCTGCTGGTCGAGCCGAAAGCGCCGGCAAAGCCCGCAGCCGCTCCCGTACCGGAGAAGAAATCATGACCCTCTCGACGTTCTTCCGGCGCACCGGCGCCGCTGGACTCGTCCTCGCGCTCTACGCCGCCGCCGCCTTCGGCCAGAGAGAGACGCCTCCGGCTCCCGGCGCTCCGAAGGACTTCTCCATCCCGACGCTGACGAAGTTCACGCTCGACAACGGGATGAAAGTCACCCTCGTCCCGTACGGCACGATCCCGAAGGTGACCGTGGACCTCGCCGTTCTCGGTGGAAATGCAAACGAGGGTGCCAACGAAGTCTGGTTGGGTGAGCTCATGGGCAACTGGATGCGCGAGGGAACGACGACGCAGACGGCGAGCCAGATCTCTCAGTCGGCGGCGCGGATGGGCGGCTCGCTCGACGTCAGCGTCGGACCGAACTCGGCCAGCGTCACAGCGGACTCTCTGTCGGACTTCGGCCCGGAGATGGTCCGGCTGGTGGCCGACGTCGCCGAGCACCCGATTTTCCCGGAGTCGGAGCTCGGGCGGTTGAAGGCGGACCAGGTCCGACAGCTCTCGATCGCGAAGAGCCGGCCGCAACAAATCGCGCTCGAGAAGTTCCGCTCCCTGATGTACCCGAACCATGCCTACGGCCGGGTCTTTCCGACGCCCGAGATGATCCAGGGATTCACGGCCACCCAGGTCCGGGCGTTCTACGACGCGAACGTCGGCGCCGCGCGTGCCCATCTCTACGTCACGGGCCGCTTCGATCCCGCCGCAATGGAGGCCGCCGTCCGGAACGCCTTCGGGGGATGGAAAGCCGGAACGCCGGTCTCTTTTCCACCCCCGTCCCCGCGCACTTCCCGGGCAATCCACCTGATCGACCGGCCGGGCTCCGTTCAGTCGACGATTTTGATCGGGGTGCCGGTCATCGATCCGAGCAATCCCGATTACGTTACCCTGCTCGTCACCAACACGCTTCTCGGCGGGTACTTCTCGTCCCGAATCACTTCGAACATCCGGGAGGCGAAGGGATACACCTATTCGCCGGTCAGCCAGGTCTCGGTGCGCTATCGCGACGCCTACTGGGCGCAGAACGCCGACGTCACCACGAACGTGACGGGACCATCCCTGAAGGAAATTTTCTACGAGATCGACCGGCTCCGGGGAGAGGCGCCGTCGGCGGAAGAGCTGAAGGCGGTCCAGAACTACATGGCCGGGGTCTTCGTGCTCCAGAACTCCTCGCGGGCGGGAATCATCGGACAGCTCGAGTTCGTGGACCTGCACGGCCTGCCCGACGACTACCTGTCGGGCTACGTCCGGCGCGTGTATGCCGTGACGCCCGCCGACGTCCAGCGGATGGCGCAGAAGTACATCCAGGACGACAAGGCCACGATCGTCGTGGTCGGCGACAAGAAGGTGATCGAGGAGCAGCTGAAGCCATTCGGCAGCATAGTCCCCTGAGCGCCTTCACTCCCTAGTCCTCAGTCCACGGTCCTCGGTCCTGGAAACCGATTCAGGACGGTGGCTTGAGGACTCACTTATCATCCGCCCAACTGCTCCGCAGGAGGGTCGATGGCCTCTCGAGCAAACGAAGTCCACCATCCCGACGGCCGGGTCGAGCTCGCCGACACGTCGCGCATCGATGCGAGCCCGCTCTCGAACCCCGACCTCGCCCCGGTCCCGATCGGGCGGCGCAACTGGACGACCTACAACTACGCCGCTCTCTGGATCAGCATGGCGCACTGCATCCCGACCTACATGCTCGCGTCGGGACTGATGGCGGCGGGAATGAACTGGAAGCAGGCGCTCGTCACCATCCTGCTCGGCAACACGATCGTGCTCGTCCCGATCCTCCTGAACTCGCACCCCGGCACGAAGTACGGCATTCCGTTTCCGGTCTTCGCCCGCGCGGCGTACGGGACGCTCGGGTCGAACCTGCCGGCGTTGATGCGCGCGCTCGTCGCGTGCGGGTGGTTCGGGATCCAGTCCTGGATCGGCGGCGAAGCTCTGCACACTTTCTTCTCGGCGATCCTTCCGGGCTGGAACGACCTGCTCGGGCGCGGATTCAGCGGCCACACGACCACCGCCTGGCTCTCTTTTCTCCTTTTCTGGGGGTTGAACGTCTTCATCATCTACAGGGGCATGGACCTGCTGCGCAAAGTCGAGAACTGGGCCGCGCCGTTCGTGCTCGTCATGACGACGGTCCTTCTCGTCTGGGCCGTGAAGAACGCGCGCGGGCTGGGACCCCTCCTCGCTCAGCCCGGCAAGTTCCCGACGTTCCGCGAGTTCTTTCCGATCTTCATCCCCTCGCTGACCGCGATGATCGGCTACTGGGCGACGCTGTCGCTCAACATGCCCGACTTCACGCGCTTCGGGCGCAGCCAGCGCGAGCAGATCGTGGGCCAGGTGGTCGCCCTGCCGACCACGATGTCGGTCTTCGCCGCGATGGGAGTTCTCATCACGAGCGCGACCGTCATCATTTTCGGCCGCGCGATCTGGGACCCAGTCCAGCTCGTCGGGCAGTTCAAGGCGCCGGTCGTCGTCGCGATCTCCATGTTCACCGCGGTCGTCGCGACGCTCGCCGTCAACATCGCGGCCAACGTCGTCTCGCCGGCCAACGATTTCGCCAACGCCTTCCCGCGCGCCATCCGCTTCAAGACCGGCGGACTCATCACGGGGATCGTCGGGATCCTGATGCAGCCGTGGAGGCTCCTCGCCGACCCGTCCGGCTACATCTTTCAGTGGCTGCTCGGCTATTCCGGCGGCCTCGGATCGATCGCCGGGGTCCTGATCGCCGACTACTGGCTGGTGCGGAGGAAGGAGCTCGCTCTCGAGGATCTCTACCTCGTCGACGGCGCGTACAGGTATCGCGCCGGCTGGAACTGGAAGGCGGTCGTCGCGACGGCGGTGGGCTGCGTGCTCGCCTGGATTGGCCTCGTCGCGAAGCCGCTCGCGCCGCTCTATTCGTATGCGTGGTTCGTCGGCTTCCTCGCGGCTGGCTTCCTCTACTGGACGCTGTCCGCCGCCGGGGCGCCGGAGCTCCGCGCCTCCCCGGCCCCGGGGACTCCCTGAAGTCGTCGCGATCCTCCGGTCTCCTCGCGTGACGCGATGGAGCGAGCGCCTCACCTACTACTCCGGCTTCGCCGTCGGAGGTCTCTGGTTTCTTTTCTGCTCGGCGCTCGGGATCGTGTGGCTGCTCGTGGCGCCGCGCAGCCGCCAGGCGCTCTACGTGTATGGACGCGTCTTCTGCCGGGGACTCGTTCGCCTGATGGGGTGGAGAATCGACGTGGCGAACCGGGATGTCTTGGACGCCGCGCGCCCCTGCGTTTTCGTCGGAAACCACCAGAGCTTTTTGGACGTCGTGACGTTCGGGTCGATCTTCCCGAAGCGGACGGTCTCGGCGGGAAAGCGGGAGATCGGGCGGATCCCGATCTTCGGCTGGTTCTACCGGCTCTCGGGGAACCTGGTCATCGACCGCGGGAACCCCCGGGGGGCGCGCGATTCCTTGGAGGAAGCGGCGCGAACGATCCGCGAGGAAGGGGTTTCCGTCTGGTTCATGCCGGAGGGCCACCGCAACAAGAGTCCGGAGCTGCTCCCCTTCAAGACCGGCGCGTTCCGGCTGGCGCTCGCGGCCGGCGTCCCGGTGGTCCCGATCGTCGCGGAGCCGCTCGAGGTCATCGCGGACACGGGCAGACGCCTCGCCCGGCCCGGAGCGTTGCGGGTGACCGTCCTCGAGCCGATTCCGACGGACGGCGCAGCCGCCGGGCGATCGTTTGCCGAGCTCGCCTCAGTCACGCGGTCGCGGATGCAGGAGGAGCTGGAACGGCTGAGAGGACGCCGGTGAGCCTGGCAACTCTTTTGCTCTGGTCCGTGCCGGCATGATGCTCGTCTTCCTCGTCGCGACGCTCCTGGGACTCGTCTTCTCCGCCTGGCGCCTTGCGCGCAACCGTCGGAACCCCGGCTTCTGGGAAGGGGGCCTCCTGTGGCTCATGTCCTTCCTGGTCGCCGTGATCCTGCTCGCGCGCACGTAACTGGGTCCGCGCCGTTCGCTTCGCGAACGGCGGACAGAGAGTTCAAACGAGAGCCTGGGAAGCACGCTCTGTGACGAAAGTCGCCGGGCATGCCTCTTATTCGAACCATCCCGAGACGTCGAGCACGAAGTTCGTCGAGCCGGACGGCATCCCGCAGGCAACCCAGATCCGACCGGACGTCCCGAGCCCCACGATGGCGTTGTTCGCGCGGACGATCCCGGCTCGGAAGTTGATCGTGCTCGCGTTCGGCAGCACCGACCCCGCGGGATAGGCCGTCAGGAAGCCCTCGGCCGTCGGGTTGACGATGGTCAGGTTGGCCGCGACGGCCTTCGCAGTCGACGGCACCCCGCACACCCCGGCGACGGGAAACTCCCGGACAGTCCCTGCGGCGAGAGGCGGGCCGCCAAACGTCCCGTTCGCGTCGCGCGTGTCGGCCAGGCGGCACGGCGTCAACGTGTGGAAGTCCGTACCGCCGAGTGAAACCGGAGTCGGCGTCGGGGTGACTGTCGGAGTCGGACTGGGCGTGGGCGTCGCGGACGGCGGCGTCGTGGTCAGAGTCGGAGTTCGGGTCGGAGTTGGGGTCGGCGTCGGCGTCGGGGTCACCGTCGGTGTCGGAGTCGGTCCGAACGGCGTCGCCGTCGAAGTCGGCGTCCGCGTGGACGTCGGGGTTGGCGGAACTGGCGTCGGTGTCGGCGTCGGTGTCGCGGTCGCCGTCGGTGTCGCGGTCGCCGTCGGTGTCGGAGTCCGGGTCGGGGTGGCCGTCGGAGTCCGCGTCGGCGTGGGAGTGGGAGTCGGCGTTCTCGTCGCCGTGCTGGTCGGTGTGTTGATCGGAGTGGGCGTGCCCGCGAACAGGGAGCACTGCGGGAAACGGAAGGAGCCGATCCGGGTGTGGTCGTCCTTCCCGTTCGTCACGTAGTACTCGTTGGTGTACCAGAACGTGCATCCGTCCGGGTCGAGCGTCATGGCGCTGTAGTCACCCCAGCGATGATCCAGCGTTCCGTCGATGAACGTGTGGACCTGCCCGCCGGTCCCCTCGATCAGCGAGGTCTCGGTCTGCGAGATGGTATTGACCGGGTCGCCGGCCAGGCGTCCCGAATAGCGGATCGCCGGATACATCGTGGCATCGGACACGCTGTAGCCGATGGCCATGTTGCCGGCCCGATCCACGGCCGCGCTAGGCATGAAGCGGTTCCTCGAGTCCGGGTTGTACGTCGACGCCTGGAGGGCGCTGCCAATCGTGCCCCCGGTGACGGGCACCTGGTACCAGCGCACCGTGGCCTGGCTCGAGCTGCTGCCGGCCACCGTGTGGCTGTTCCACAGCGATTCGACCCCGCCGATGTTCGTGTACTGGTTCTGCATCATCGCCCGGTATGTCAGCGTGTCGAGGGTATTGCCTTCCAGCTCCGGCACGTCCCCCGGGCCCGGAGCCCAGGTCGCTCCGGTCGCGGCGTCGGTGGGCCCGGTGAACGTCGAGTTGGCGGTGTTGTTCCAGTCCACGTGAAACTTCCAGATCCGGACCACGTTGGTGAAACCGGTCAGTGCGGCGAACAGGTTCTCGCGGCCCGCCGGAGGCGTGCCGGTCTGGAGCCGTGCATTGCTGGGAAGCAACCCGAAGTTCATGCCGCCGTGGGAGACCTTGGCTGCGTCGAAGGTGACGACCTGGGCGGTCGGAGTCCCGGCATACATCTGCGCCTTGTTGAACGCCCACACCCGCACGTTCGAGAAGGAACCGTTGGCCGAGAAGCCGTACATGTTGGCCGACATGTACAGCCCGTCGGCCCAGATGCCGAACTTCGGGTAGTCGTTCAGCTTGTCCGTGATGTTGATCGAGTAGAAGTTCCAACCGCCGCTGACGGGATCGCCACTCCGGGAAGCCGCAAAGCACTGGTACGCCCCGGGCGGACTGACGACAGCCTGGTTCGCGTCGAGCTGGAACGCGAAGTCGGTGATGATCCAGCGGTCGGCGAAGGTGTCGTACACGACGACCGGGTCGCCGAAGTTGTCCGTGTCGCACAGATTGCCGAAGTTACCCTGGCTCATGAACGTGTCGAAGGTGAACGCCGCGACGCGGACGCCGTCGGTCTTGCGATAGATCCCGATCGACGTGTTGACCGTCTGGATGTAGTAATCCGGGCCCACGTCGCCGTTCGGGTCCGGCGGGTGCCCGGCCCCCCAGTTCGCGAAATCGAGGCCGTCAAAGTTCGCGATCGGCGAGGGCGCGGGCGCGGCCAACGACGGGGCTGCCAGACCGGAACCGATCGGGGCGAGCTCGCCCGGCAGGTCCTGAACTGGCGCCTGGCGCTCCGGCCGTTCCCTCTGCCGAGGCGGAATACGCGGTAGCCGCCGGAGGTCGCCGTGGAATGGCGTGGCCCGAGTCAGTGATCGTTCGACGGGGCTCGGTCGACCGTCAGCGGATTGGGTTTGCGCCGGCGCGCCTGAAGTCCCGCTCGCAGCCTTCAGCGAGGGCGAGATTGCCAGACCGAGGAGAAGAACTCCGGCGGTGAGACCAAAAACGGCGAACCGATTCGACATCGGTCAGATCTCTTTATCCGCCAGCCCAATTGCTCACGGCCGGAACGTCGATCCGGGAACCCGCGGCGAGGGCTGCCAGCACCACGAGCAAAAGAGCGAGGCTCGACAGAATCCTCCGCGGTGTCGGGGGAAATGACATTTTTCTTCAATTGTACTGTACGTGCCCGGAATCGGACGGCGGAACAAGGCTTCCTGAGTTAGGCTCTTTCCGGGAGCTCTCTCGTGACACAGGAACCCGGTGCCACCCTCGATCGGTTGATCGAGCTGCGGGTCTTCGGAAGGAAGCCCGTGACCGATGTGCCGCCGTACTCGACGAGTGACCCGGCGGCGGACATGGTCGTGCGCGCGCTCTTCCGCCCGCCGTGGCGCTGGATGTGTCTCCAGAGCGGGCGGGACTGGACGTTTCACTGGCGCCAGCCCATGGCGAACCCGGACCTCGACTCCTCGACCATCAGTCGCTACGTCACCCTGATCACGGTCACGGCGCCGACGCGGCCGCTGGCGATCTGCCGGGCGGCGCTGAAGCTCGTCGGACCGATCGGCGGAGACGCCGACGGGCGCCGCAAATCGCGAACCGCCCCGGACGAGCCGCCACCCTCGGGTCCCGCCGGGAAGCCGGGCTGATTCTTCGCGAAACGATTCTCCTGACCCGGCGTGACGTCGCGGAGCTTCTGACTCTGCCGGACTGCGTCGAGTTTCTAGGAGCTCGCTTCCGGCCCCCGTTCTCGCGCCGAGCGAAGCTCCGCTCCCGGCGGCGCGAGGAACCGGCGGAACCAGTCGCGCGCGAGCCGCGCGACCTCCTCGAGCGCGCCCGGCTCTTCGAAAAGATGGGTCGCGCCGGGAACGATCTCGAGCTTCTTTTCGCAGCGAAGTCTTTCGCTGGTTTCTCGGTTCAGATCGATGACCGCGTGATCCCGCCCTCCGACGATCAGGAGCGTGGGCGCGCGAACCCGCGATAGAGAGGCGCCGGCGAGATCCGGCCTTCCGCCGCGCGAGACGACCGCCCGAACCGTGTTCGGCCGCTGGGCCGCCGCGACGAGCGCCGCGCCGCCGCCCGTCGAGGCCCCGAACAACCCGATCGGAAGGGAGCGGGTCTCCTCGTTCCCAGTCAGCCAGTCGGCCGCATCGACGAGGCGGTCCGCGAGCAACCCGATGTCGAAGCGCAGGTGCCCCGTCTGCTCGTCGGCCGATTCCTCTGCCGGCGTCAGGAGATCGACGAGAAGGGTCGCAAGTCCTCCCTCGTTCAGCGCGCGCGCGACGGCGCGGTTGCGCGGGCTGTGTCGGCTGCTCCCGCTGCCGTGCGCGAACATCACGACGCCCAAGGCGTTCGTGGGAACCGCGAGGTTGCCCTCCAGCATCACCGTGCCGGCGGGAACCCGGACGAGGCCACCCTCGACCCCGGGATTCACTTCTTCTCGAGCCCGGGTCCGACGCCGTCCACCGTCTCCGGCAAGGCGGCCGCGCGAAAACGGACGAGAGTCGTCCCCTCGTCGCTCGACTGGATCTCCAGCGCCGATTCGGCGCCCTCCGGAGTCTCTTCGACTCACGCGCGTCGGATGCGCCACGGCGTGCGTGAAGGTCTCGTCCAGCGTGGCTCCCGTCAGGATCTCGACCGCCGGCGTTTCTTTCTTACCCTCGGCGAAAATCCCCTTGAGCGGTCTTTCGTGCTCCTCGACCTGGGCGCCCAGGTCGCCGAAGTTCTCGACCGTAACGAGCCAGCCTTCGTGCCGCCGGGTGAACTCCTCGAAGAACTCCGGCCACTCTTCCCGCGGGATCTCGCGGGTGACCATTTCGGTCTCGGTCACGTTCGATGTCATCAGAACCTCCCCTTACAAGGCGGATGGATAAGTCTCCGGCACCTCTTCTCCGATGGACTGTGGCGGGTGCAGGTCCGCAGGACCTGTCCCCGCGACATGCTCGAGGGGCTCGACCGCGCGCGTCTCGTCGAAGTGGATCACGGCGTCGAACTGGTGCGGGAGCCTGGCGGAAAAGTAGTGGCTGGACCGCTCCGTCTCCGGCCGGTAGATCACGCCGATTGCCCGCTCGAGCCGCGGCTCCGAGAGGGCGCGCGCGGCGCGGCCATTCTCGCGTAGGTCGAGAAGGAACCGCGGAATACCGACGCCGTGGAAGAGCGCCTCATAGCTGCCGGGAAGGCCGGGCCGGACCTGCTTCATCTCGGCCGGAGCATCCCAGTCCGAGGCCGCGGTCACCGTGCCGGTGTAGGTCGTGAACCCGACGAGAACCGCCTCCTGGGCAGACCGCTCCCGCACGAGCTGTCCGAGATTCAACTCCCCGGCGCCGCCGAACTCGGTCGCCCGCGCGTCCCCGAGATGCGAGTTGTGGGCCCACACGGCGATCTTCGGTTCCCGCCTCTCCGACTGGAGGAATCGCGCGAGCGCGTCGAGCGTCTCCGCCATGTGCGTATCGCGCAGATTCCAGGAAGAGACGCGGCCCTGGAACATTGCGCGGTAGTAGCGCTCCGCGTTGCGGACGAGGCGTGCGTTCTGCTCGGCGAAAAAGTACTCGTCCCGCGCGATCCGGCCGTCGCGCTGCGCGTACTCCGCCGCGCGCCGCCGCATTTCGACCAACTGGCGGACGACCTCGTCCTCGCAGCCGGGCGTGAGCCCGGCCGTCGCCGCGTAGCCATAGGCCTGCGTGTCCTCGCCGAAGTGGTCGAAGCAAGCGTACCGGTTCCGCGCGCGCCGCGCGGCCTCGGGGTCGACCTTGTCCAGATATCCGAGGACCGCTTCCATCGAAGCGTGGAGGCTGTAGAGGTCGAGCCCGTAGAACCCGACGCGGGCCTCGGGCGACAGATCGTCGTTGTGGGCGCGCAGCCAGCCGACGAAATCGAGGACGTCCGCGTTGCGCCACATCCAGGTCGGGAAACGCCGGAATCCCGAGAGCGCTTCGGCGGCGTCGGCGTCCTTCGACTCGCCCCGCACGTAGCGGTTGACCCGATACGCGTCGGGCCAGTCCGCCTCGACGGCGACGGCCGTGAATCCCTTCTCCCGGATCAGGCGCTTGGTGATCTCGGCCCGCTCCCGGTAGAACTGATGCGTCCCGTGGGAAGCCTCGCCGAGAAGCGCCTTCGTCGCGGAATCGAAGAGCGAGAGCAGCGGGTCGTAGTCGGACGGCGCTCCCGAGAGCGCATGGGTCTCTCGACGGACCGTGGAAACGAGGCCGTCTTCAGAAATGAGACGCTCCCTTCCGCCCGGCAGGCGACGTCTCTCGAATCCGTGCGGCCGGTCGTTCCGCGCGGGCTCGCCGCAGGAGCTCGCGGACCTCGTCGTCGGTCGTCTGGCTGAAGTCGTCGTACCACTGTCCGACCGCGACGAAGGGCTCGGGCATCTCCGCGCAGACGACTTCGTCCACGATTGCGCCGAAGTCTTCGCACGTCGACGGCGCCCCGACCGGAACGGCGACGACGATCCGAGCCGGCTCCTGGCGCCGGAGAGCGGCCGCGGCGGCATGCATCGAGGCCCCGGTCGCGAGTCCGTCGTCGACCAGGATGATCGTCTTCCCGCGGACCGACGGGAGTGCGTGCGCGCCGCGATAGGCCTCCTCGCGGCGCTCGAGCTCCCGGAGCTCCTTCGCCGCGATGGCGTCGACCGTCTCGGTCGGCACGTGCAGCCGCCGCAGCAGGCTCGTGTTCAAAACCCGCGCGCCGCCGCTCGCGATCGCGCCCATCGCGAGCTCCTCCTGTCCCGGAAAGCCCAGTTTGCGAACGAGAAAGACGTCGAGCGGAGCGGCGAGCGCACGGGCGACTTCGTAGGCGACGGGGACGCCTCCGCGGGGCAGGGCGAGGACGAGGACGTCGGGACGCTTGGCGTACTGGCGAAGCTTTTCCGCGAGCCGTCGCCCGGCCTCCGCGCGATCACGAAAGATCAAGAGGTCTCCCCTTTCTGCGGGACGTATCCATTCCATGGAAAGTGCAAAACCCGCGCCCGGTTCGGCGGCCTCTCGAGGGCGTTGACCGGTTTGGCCCGACCGAGCTATCCCGAACCGGCGGCGCGCTTTAGGTGCGCGTAGAGCGAGTCGTAGAGGAAACTCGCGCGTTCGAGAATCTCATCGTCATCGTTCCCCACGTCCGTGAACCCCTGACTGATCGCCCAGAGACCGGCCGACTCCGGAGTCGTATCGATCTGCTCGGGGAAGTCGGCGCCGTGGACGATCGCCGCGAGGCGCATCAGCGCGCGGTCGCCGGAGAGACGCTCGTGAACGAGCTGCTCGAACGAGCAGCGGCCCGATGCATCCTTGTGCGGGAACCGCGCTCCCGGCGCGTCGAAGCCGATCAAGCGGCGAATCAGCCAGCCCGTCGCCGCGCGGTTGACGTGGATGCGCTTGCGGGTGACCCACTTCATGGGCTGTCCGCCGCCCTCTTGGCGATCACTTCCCGCGTCGGTGTGTGATCAGCGCCGTCGAACATAGGGAAAGCTGGCTCCTCAGGTAGGACTTGAACCTACAACCCTCCGGTTAACAGCCGGATGCTCTGCCATTGAGCTACTGAGGAAAAGAGCGGCTCGTTCGAGCGGCCGCTGACGATAGCCGAGCCCGCCGGGGGTGTCAACGGCCGACGCCCCTTCCGTCCCTCGAATCCCTCGTCCGCCGATCGGCATAGTTCGCCCCGGTACGGAGGCATCTCATGAAATTTGGAGTGCTGGGATCGGGAATGGTCGGACAGGCGATCGCAGGCAAGCTCGTTTCGCTCGGGCACCAAGTGAAGATGGGCTCCCGCAGCGCGACGAACGAAAAGGCCGCGGCCTGGGTCAAGTCCGCCGGAAAGGGAGCCTCGCAGGGCACGTTCGCGGACGCGGCCGGCTTCGGCGAGATCGTCTTCAACTGCACCGCGGGGGCCGGCTCCTTGGACGCGCTCCAGGCGGCGGGAGCGCAGAAGCTCACCGGCAAGATCCTCGTCGACGTTGCGAACCCGCTCGACTTCTCGCACGGAATGCCGCCGACGCTCTTCATCTCGAACGACGATTCGCTCGCGGAGCGGATCCAGGCGGCCTTTCCCGAAACGAAAGTCGTCAAGGCGCTCAACACCGTCAACGCCAACGTAATGGTGAACCCGGGCCGCGTCCCCGGCGAGACCGACGTCTTCGTCAGCGGCAACGACGCAGGCGCCAAGGCACAGGTGACGCGGATCCTGAAGGACGAGTTCGGTTGGACGAGCGTGATCGATCTGGGCGACGTCAAGGCGGCGCGCGGCACCGAGTCCTACCTGCACCTCTGGCTCCGTCTCCTGGGCGCTTTGAAGACCGCCGACTTCAACGTGAAAGTGGTCCACTGAGTCACCGACCCGACGCCTCTTCCCAGCCCGCAGAGGTCACCATCCAGCGCCCGCTCAGATCGGGCGACAGGCGCAGGTCGAAACGGTAGGACGCAGTCCGCGGCAACCAGCCGTCGAGCCCCGCGATCTGCCTCGGCTTTCCGGACAGGTCCGCGCGAAACCGGGCCCTCGCGGCGCCGGCGGCGCGTTCGATCACCAGGTCCGAGATCCGGACGTTTAACCCGTCGTACCCGGCGAAATAACCGCGCAGGGCCGACTCCATGTCGGCGCGGCCCGTGCCGTCGGCGGCCTGGAAATCGGGGGCCAGCCGAGCCATCATGGAAGGCGCGTCCCTCTTTTCGGCGGCCCGGACCATTTCGTCGATCGTCCCGCGGACGGGGTCGGACCCGCCCCCGCACCCCGTGAAAAGAAACAGCCCGGCGAGACAGAGGAAGCGCAACGCTTTATTCTCCCCGATCGGATGAGTCGGCGACGCGCAGCCTTCGCGTTCCTCGTCTTTTTTCTCGCGAGAGCGCTCGGCGCCGCGGAGAAGCCGGCGCTCGTCGTCGTCCTCTCCGTCGACCAGATGCGAAACGACTACCTCAACCGCTTCCGCCCCTGGTTCGGACGCGACGGGTTCAACCGCTTTTTGGAGCGCGGCGCGCGATACGCGGAGGCACGCCACCGCCACGCCGCGACGCTGACCTGTCCGGGGCACACGGCGATCGGCACGGGGCTCGACCCGCGCGAGACGGGGATCGTCGCCAAC
>WNFY01003759.1_pt1 | contig 17073 bp, 14 predicted proteins | sample 5400091 | NCBI WGS metagenome assembly WNFY01 (sample SAMN13153364, study PRJNA577476) | soil metagenome | isolation source: 60 cm soil or saprolite under grassland replicate 1 | place: USA:California | collected 2016-06-15
TGTTCCAGGCAGCGGCAAAAGGAAATGCCTTGTTCCAGGCACCACAGGTCTTTGAGCAACGGATCTCCAACCATCAGGCAAATGCTGGTAACGAAGGCAATAGTAATCAACCAATCACCATCAGTTTTTTGGGTCTGAAGCTTAGTATCCCGAACTTGCAGGCACTAGCCATTGTTGGCCTTGCTGTGCTTGGAGTATTATTGGGACTGATGACAGTGGGATTAGTGCGGGCACGGGCTCGACGACAACTGGCACTTGCAGGTAGGAATGTGCTTTCCAGTACTCCTGCCGTTGCTCAAGTGTCTGCAGAGAAGGATGACATTCAATCGCCCATAGCCCAGATTCCGCAAGCAAAGCCCATACCGCAAAACACTCCCTTTACGAGCCCTATTGTGAAGCCTGATCCTCCAGCATCTACTCCTGAAGCGCATTGTCCTAACTGTGGAGTAACTGTACGCAAAGGGGCATCTTACTGCTCAAATTGTCGCCTGCCACTTACATCTTTAAGCGCAAGTGTTCAACCTCCTGTTCAGTCTGCTCCTTCAGCGCCCATGCCTGTACAGGCACCACCAACTGTTCCTTTCACCTCTGCTCAGTCCAGGCCAACTGAAGAATCACCTCTATCTGCGCATTCTCCCACATTGCCTGTTCCCGCATGGCCTGAGCCTGATAAATCTGCTGTTGTCCCTGCATTCTCCGAAACGCCAGATGTTCCTCTAAAAGAAAATGTACAGCCTATAGCGAAATCAGGTATGACTACGCGTATAGGGCAGCGGCTCGGTAACTATCGCCTCAAAAGTCTCCTTGGACATGGTGGATTTGCAGATGTCTATCTGGGTGAGCATGTCTTCCTCAAGACAAATGCAGCGATCAAAGTGCTGCACACTCGCCTCACGAGCGTAGACCTGGCGCGGTTTTTAACGGAGGCTCGCACGATCGCTGGCTTGATCCATCCACATATTGTACGCGTGCTGGAGTTTGGCGTGGAGGGAAGCGAGCCCGATAGGGAGCAGAGCGCCATTGATGTTGAGGGCAGCATTCCTTACCTGATTATGGACTACGCTCCCGGCGGAACATTGCGTAAGCGCTACCCTAAAGGTACGCGTGTTCCGCCCGCGAAGATCGTTCCTTATGTCAAACAAGTTGCCGAGGCTTTGTACTATGCGCACGGGAAAAAGCTGATCCATCGCGATGTGAAACCGGAAAATATTTTGCTGGGTCAGAACGGCGAGGTGTTGCTGAGCGATTTTGGGATTGTGGCAGTGGCGCATGGCGAGCATTCGATGAGTACGCAGGAGATGGCCGGTACTGTTCCATATATCGCTCCCGAACAGATTAAAGGGAGACCTCGTCCTGCCAGCGATCAATATTCTCTTGCTGTAGTTGTTTATGAATGGCTCTCCGGTAATCGTCCCTTCCAGGGTGACAGTCAATGGGAGATTATCGAACAACATCTCTCCGCTGTGCCTGCCCGTTTGCGTACAAAAGATCCTTCCATTCCTCGCGCCGTTGATGATATTATACTCAAGGCGCTCGCGAAAGATCCCCAGCAACGTTTCGAAAGCGTCAAAGCCTTCGCAGACGCATTAGAACAGGCCTGGTAACCCGTAGAGGCACGCCTCGCGTGTGCCGAGTGTCTCCTGACCATGTGTCTCTCCAAAGACTTTCCGGCACACGCGAGGCGTGCCTCTACGGGTTGTATCTCCGTTCGTATTGGATGATGCGCATTGCTGCCAGTATGAACAGGAGCAGGATAACCTGCGTGTAGAAGAGGATTGGTTCGCCATTATGCGGGAATTGAATGCCCAGGAGACGCTGGATGACAGGATTAGTGCCCAGGAGAAAGGTTAGTCCTGGCTGCGCTTTCCAACAGGAGGGGCGCAACCACCAGACGGCCATGCATAAATAGAGGGCAATATTTGTTGTGTGATTCTCAAGTTGGGATAGTGTGCGAAGCTCTGCCGGAGCATGAAAATGAGCGACTACAACAGCTGCAATGCCGATTATCGGCGCAAGTCTAAAGAACCACATGTCCCAACGCCGGAATGGTGTATTCGCGATGGAAATACAGATAAAGCTGCCAAGAAGCGCGATATTACTTGCACCATTGATATATCCAATAAGAATAGAGTTATGCTCAAGGGGGATGAGCATAAGCGTTATGAAGTTGGCACCCATGAAGATCGTCCAGATAACGCCGAAAATAGCTCCAAGACGCACCCATGCTGAGCGTGCAAAGAATATAACGGCTATCCAACAGCAAAACGCAACGCTATCATAACCTAGCTCCGCCCACGGGGCCTCGTAATATCCATTTAGCCATCCCTGTGTCAGAAGACTCGCTGTGCTGAGTCCGACGACTAGAACCAATGCGAAAATAACGATAAAGCGCGGTGTCCAGATAATTAGTGGTTGCGCTCTGGCTGCGAGCCTGTCAAGCAGCATTTCGTCATGCTGGCCGTCATGTAAAAACAGTTCCTTGTTTTTGACGGTTCCTTCATTGTGATCCTTCTCGGATTCGGTAATACTTTCTGGCATGTATTTAGATACCTCGCGCGGTTTAGCTTTCTATTATTATATTGTAACGAACGAGCCATAGGATCAGGCACAAATTTTTTTTGTAATAGGAGTATTTATACATCGTAATAAGACGTATCACATTTTATAGAAAAAGGGAAGTCAGCACTACTGCTGACTTCCCTTTTTCTACTCAGACTGCTTGCAACGCCTCTACTTATAGAGAAGCAATTGCACTAGATATTTCGGCTTGCTTAGTAGCGTCTGTCGCGGTATCCACCGCCACCGCCACCGCCATCGCGACGACCACCACCACCTCGCTGAAAGCCACCGCCACCGGAACGTGGTTCACGGCGCTCATTTGCTTCATTGACGATAATGGTGCGCCCCTCAAGGGTGGAGTTGTTGAGCTGATTGATTGCGTTCTGCGCATCCTGATCGTTGCTCATTTCGACAAAACCAAAGCCTTTGCTACGTCCTGTCTCGCGATCAATGATAACGGTTGCGGAAATGACCTCTCCCAGTTGTCCAAAAAGATCGGCAAGGTCCTGGTCTGTGGTGCGGTATGGCAGTCTGCCAACGTATAATTTCACTCTGAAATGCTCCCATGCGACGCCTGTGAACTGTTGCTGTCGGTAGAAGCACCTTCTCACTCATCGATACAACAATATTCGGACGTCATCTTCTATTCACCAAAACATCCGCCTGCGTCCTTTTATTCCTCAAACAAAATATGTTTCAAAAAGAAGTACGCGTGGCAAAAGATCTCTCTTTATGCTTGCGTCCATCTTTCGTGCGATACAAACGGTTTCTCCGTCCAATCCGCTTCCCGCTAAAGAGGTACTCTGTCTCATCATTGGGTTTGTAGGTAGGGATAGGGTCCAGATCAACAAAGCTGGCTTTTGATGTGTAGCTCTCTTCCTGCACTTCTACCTGGATGCCCACAAGTGAAGCTTTGTAGGTGAGCATGTCAATAAAGCGTGCATGAGGAATATTCACAAAGTTCTGGTTGTTACGCTTCCCCATGCCCGTCTCTTGCTTCCAAAGCGGATTTTTCCCAACGATGATCGTACCCACTCCCTCTTTTGCCAGAAAGTCAATAATGCGTTTGGAGGCCGCGTGCAGGTAGTGGTTAATCTGCCTGTTACGATGGTTCGTGATCTGTTCCATTTGCTTTGTCACACGCTCTCGATTCTCTTTGGGAAGGCACAGCTTCAGCTCTTTCATGCGCTTATTGTACCACTGGTTGCACGCTTTGATCGGACGACCGTTAACCAATCGGGATACCCACCCCGCACGGTTTGCTGTTATCGCCGCCAAGTTCGTGACTCCTAGATCAATCGCTGCACAGAAAGAGGGATCTACTTTGGCCTGGACTGCTTTCTTGCTGTAAATCACTTCCACGACATAATGACCATTACGAGGGACGATGCGTACTTGATCAATGGTGGCAGGGTCTTGTTTCGTCTTCACTTCAATGGGAAGCTGAGAAGGCTTGATGATGCCTCGTTGCAACGTCTTCTTGCCTCCACCGATCGCCTGCCCTCCACTAATGGCTTGCATGGTGTAGACGAGAATGTTTCTCCCTTCGGTTTTGTGCTTGTACTTTGGCAAGCGTGGCCGTCCGGTAAACTTAGACGGGTCTCCCTGGTAAGCTTCGAGTCCCTCTCGAAACGATTTCCAATTCTTATCGAGAAGCATCAAAATCTGTTGACTGACCTTCGCTGGCAGGGCTTTGTAGGCCTCATGCGACTGCATACGCTTCTGGACTTCGTTGTAGACGAGGTACTTGCCTTCGTGAATGAACGCTTGTCGGTACTCATAGAGAGCAGCATTGTACAGATTCTTCGACGCAAAGGCGGCGGCATCAATCACGGCAAAACGTGGGTCGGCTCGATCAATGACGTGCTGTTCTGTCAGTTGCATGATGCCGCTCTCCTTTCGTCTGATTGCTGAACGTGCTAACGTGTGTAGGTGAGTCCCTGGTCAATGATCCCAATCACGCATCCAAGGCCATAGAGGTAGGAGGATGGCTTCCACCCATACACACGACAGATTTCTTTCTCTCGTTCAGTGATGTGACGACTCAAGTTCCCCTCAAGTTCCTCGATCATCTCATCCTCGGTGAGTGGAGCGTCTTCATAGCTGTCAGAGAATTGCTCATGCCCATCTGCAAGCCCTCGCTGAAACTCAGGATGAGCCAGTAAAGCGGACAGTGAAGGGACAACGGTTGTGACCTGCATTTGATCTAACATGGTATGCGCCTCCTTTTGCGCGTGCTTGACATCGGACCCTCATGCAGGTATCATCCCGCTTGAGAGTCTAGGCTAGTGTTAACTGTGGCTAGACTGCTTGCTAGCCAGCGTCTGCAAGACGCTGGCTTTTCTATGAAGCGGCACTACTTGTTTCTTATGTTCCTAGTGTTAAATTTGATGAAATTGATTAAAATGCTTACATAAGCATAGTAACATATCTACTTATCTGTTGTCAATGGTTCAAAATTGTAATTTGATGAACTTGGTGATACTATGAGAAGGTGAACGAACAAGCAGGCAACTTACAGGAGAGCAGTTGTATGAAAAACTTTTACACAGCAAAAGAGGCCCAGGAGCGGCTAGGGATGAACAATAACAGTTTTCATTATTTGGTAAGAAAAGGGACGATCAAAGGAGTCGTTTTGCCAGGGAGAAAGCACAAAGTGTACCCGAGAACAGAAATCGATAAGCTAGCAGCGACCCTTGTAGCGATAATAGAGCAGTATGAGCACGAAAGCAGCGTCTTTGAGCCTGCAACGCTTGAAGATCTGCCAACTGAGTACCAGATAGACATGTCTGTCTTTGGAAGACGTGGAACAACAGCACTTGAAGCGCGTATCGAACGCCTTAAAACCATCGCTGAAGGGAACTTTGTCTTAAAAAACGCTGGTGATGTTGTTGGTTACGCCTGTTACTACCCTATTGAGCGTTCTTACTTACTGGACGTACTAGCTGGCCGAGCGGCACAACCAATTCCCATCGACAAATTTTTGCCGTTTGTGCCAAGCATCCCTCTAGATGTTTATGTCTTTATGATTGCAGTAAAGCCAGGGTTTCCTCCCGATACGGAGAAACACTATGGATTGCGGCTCATTAGCGGCATGGTAGAACACTTTCGGCAGTTAGGTGAACGAGGGGTGATTATTGAGAACTTATATGCCCGTTCGTGGACAACAAGTGGTATCCGATTGTGTAAAAAACTAGGTATGGAGGGTGAAGAACTTGAAAATGAGCCGGGACGCTGGCTCTTTTCACTCAATATACTTTCCTCTGATTCGCTCCTGGTGCAAGAGTACAGACATGCTTATAACGACTACCTTGTCTCACAACCTGAAAAAGATCGTGAGAGTTGAAAAAATTCGTAACTCTCTCGCTCACTCGGCACACGCAAGGCATGCCGCTACGGGTCAACGCAACGACGGACAGAGAGGGAATGCGAAAAGTTTTAACATATTTCTATCTCACGTCCCGATACATCTGTTGTAATCGTGCTGGTGAGACACCGTATGCATAGAGCGTCCGCAGATACCACATGAAAAGCACGCTGCGTAATAACCCTATCTTTTCATGTCGTCGTGCTGATGTTGTGACGTACAATGGCAATAATACAACCTGGCCACGTGCACGCAGGCGCTTGATAATCTCAAGATCTTCCATCAATGGCTGATCCGGATAGCCCCCGATCTCCTGGAAACTCCTGGCGCGTATAAAATATGCCTGGTCGCCAGTAAAGATAGTGCTCAGGCGCGAACGCATATTGGTAAAGAAAGACACGCAGTGGTAAGACCAGCGCTCACAGTCAAAGCGGACGCGGAACGCTCCGGCGACGATATGTGGGGATTTCAAGGTATACTCAATGGCCTGGAATGCCTGTGGTGGTAATTGTGTATCGGCATGCAGAAAAATAAAGACATCACCGTTTGCCACCGCTGCACCGGTATTCATCTGGGTTGCGCGCCCACGTGCCGAATGGATAACGCTTCCATATTGCTCAGCTATAGCAACCGTTCTATCACTACTACCGCCATCAACGATAAGCAGCTCGTAATCAAAGTGAGCACATTGTTCCGTCAGACAAGCGAGCTGAGACTCCAGCACAGCCTCCTCGTTCAGTACCGGAACGATAATCGAGAAACGCATTAAAAAATCCTCCTACGCCAGACATATGCCGCCTGCTTAATAGCAAGACACATGCCAATCATCAGGGTCGCCATGAGTCTTAAATTTCTACATTATTGCACTGCTGTTGATTGTGGTCTGGCCCGGCGCGTAGGAAGCGAGATGAAGGCGCTCTCTTGTGCATGTGGCTGCGCCGGGCGCATCTTTGCATTGAGCGCACAGAAAGACATTACCCCTCTGGGCGATGCATTATGGAAACAGCAGCGTTCGATGCGGCTCATATCGATATCGCTTTCGTCCATAAAGGGTTTGACGAAGAGTGTGAGGGTCTTGCGACTGGTCCAGAAGGAGGGATCGGTACCGATATGTGGCCAGAGCGTCTTCATGAGCTTGAGGCTCCCGCCGATGTTGGTGACGATCTGCGGCAGAATAGCGGCTCGTCCACGCGTGAGCATGCGCAGGGTCATGTTCGGACGTGGCCCCATGACCCCCATAAACTCCTGTAGCGTAAAGTTGGGTGCCATGGGTTTGTAGCCTTCCTTTGTGTGTTTGAGCAATGTGAAGGCGTTGCAGAGTGGCGAACCTTCACCAACGGGGAAGAACAGATCCTGTGATACACCCGTCTGCTCTTCGATGAGCTTGAGAATCTCCGGCATACGTAACTTGCGCGGCGCTGTACTTACCTGCTCTTTGCTGCCCTGCGCTTCGATCTCCTTGCCAGCGATCTCGAAGCGACCGAAGGGCGTTGCAGCCTGGAAGGCAATCGCACAGACTGTATCGGGATGCTGCCAGGCGAAGTGCACAACCTGCTGAATCTGGTCGCTGTTCAGCCCATCGTAGAGCGAAACAGCCAGGGTTGAGGGGAGCTTGACGCGTTCCAGGGCGGCAATAGCCTTCTGGCGAACTTCCCATAGATCCTCACCGCGCAGTTTCATAATGTCTTCTGGTCGCGTGCTATCAAACTGTAAATAGACCGAGGTAAAGCCCCAGGAGACCAGTTTCTCTGCAAAATCCGCTTCGCGGGCCAGGCGAATGCCATTGCTAACCATCTCTAATTGCCCGAAGCCCTTCCGCTTGACGAGCGCGGCAATCTGATCCAGGTCTTTCCGGACAGAAGGCTCGCCGCCGGAGATCTGTAGGGAAATACCTTTCCCTTCGACAGCGATCAATTGATCTAAGCGCGTCTCGATCTCTTCAAGCGAATAATCACGCTCTGAAGGACTGGAATAGGCGTAACACATCGGACAGGTCAGGTTACAGCGTTCAGTTACCTCCAGAATCGCCAGCCCGGCAGGTTTGCGCAGTGCAAAAGGAGAGAGGCCCTTAGAAATGTCTGTATCCCCACCATCGCCATAGCGCTCAATCATCAAATTCTCTACGTGGAACGATTTGCGATAGTAAGCGGCATGATAGCCGAGATTGGTATCCACAACGCCGTGGACAGGACAGACACGCGAAAAGAAGACCTGTTCTTGTTCGCGTACTTCGTAGGTTGCCGGAACGATCTCGCCGCAAGCGGAACAGATACTACGGGTCTGCTTCAGAATTTCAGCCAAGGAAGCACTCCTTCTCTGCAGCACAGAAAATTATCAGGCACACAATATAGATAGTATAACCTGCCTATGCATCTCTTGTTTAGTCATGATAATATTGTTTATTGCAGGGGAATATCCTTGCCGATCAAGAGCGTTGCCTGCTTGCGCAGAGATTGGAGTCCACTGCTGAAATGTACCGGGTAAGGCTGTTCAACGTTCAATGCCCTATATTGCGCTGGCAAGTGTGCCAGGTTTTCTTGCGCCAGCTCACGAATTTCGGACAGGGGCGGAAGACTTCCTGGAATCACCTCGCCGTTACGCATGACGGGTCGTAGCAGGCGCTGATAGCCTTCTGGCCGTGGCTCTTGCGCGAGTTGAATGATATCCTCTTCCCAGTGTGGATGGCGATAGATTTCTTTCTTGCCAGGCCATGTGCTCTTAGGGCCAGCAACCTTCATCTTGGGATATTCGGTGCCCGACTCATCTACATACCAGACCTCCTTATAAACGGTACCGAGCGCGCCACCAGAAATATTATGTTCAGACGAACCTGCCCCGCTTCCCAGCGTGGTTCCTACTCCAAATGAATCGATTGCCGCACCAGCTTCCAATAACTCCGTGATTTTCCACTCGTCCAGGTCGCCGCTACCAAGGATACGTACGCCCGTCAGACCAGCTTTATCGAGTTGCTCGCGGATATACAGGCTATCTGCCAGTAGATCTCCACTATCCAGGCGTACAGCAGCAAGGGTATGGCCGAACGTTTCCTGTGAGCGTAGTGCGACCGCAATTGCTGTATGGATGGCCGCGCGCTGATCGTAGGTGTCAAGCAGCAAAGTATAACGATTATAGGCCTGCGCGACCGCTTCAAACGCCTCCTCTTCTGTTGGGAACATTTCTATCAGGGCATGAGGCACGGTCCCTGTCGCTGGCAGACGGTACTCATAAGCTGCATTCAGCAGAGAGGTGCTGGCACAACCGCCGATATAGGATGCGCGTGCAACCGTCATTGGCTCCTGTGCACGCCTGAAAGCGAACTCCGCCACCCGGTGTGGATGTCCCTTCGAGGCTGCGTAGACGATACGTGAAGCCTTTGTCCCGATCAGCGTCGAAAGCCCGATCGCCTGTAGCAGTCCTGACTCTAGCAACATTGCTTCACGAAATGGAGCAGTCACACGTATAAGAGGTTCGTTAGGGAACGCAATCGAGCCTTCTGGCAGAGCCAGAATCTCGCCGCTAAAACGTAACTGCGCCAGCTCATCCAGGAAGGCAGAATCATAATCACGAATACGCGCAAGAAATTTCAATTCCTGGTCGGTATAGCGAAATGCCTGTGCAAACTCCAGGGCAGATTCCAATCCCGCGACAAGCAAATAAGCGCCGCCAAACGGAGCTGTGCGCGTATACAGGTCGAATGTAGTAAGACCATTGCGACCGGTGCGCCAGGAAACGTAAGCCGAATCAGGGTGGTACATATCTGTCATCAATCCTGGGTGAAAATCGGGTGCACGACGATGCATCTCAGTTCTATCCTCGCTTCCGTTAGCCATAACTGAATTAGTGTGCATTGTACGATATTGGTTCCCTGTTTGCAATCCCGGCAATCCTATAAGATTTTTGACACTTTTTCTATCTCTATCATCTCTAAACAATTAACTCTGCATAATCATGGAGACCGCAAAGGAGTTTATCATGTCAGGTCACCACCGTCTGTTTGTGGGCCTTGCAAGTAGCGCTGGTATTCTTGGTTTGACCGTTACCAGTGGCCTCGCTGTGTTAGCCAATCGCTTTGTAGAAGAACTATCACGTCCCCACACACTTTTAGATGATTCTGTATTCACCTGGGAGTTGCCGCGCACTAATTCTGAGCCTCCTCTCGCTCTGCAACGTTCTCTGCTCTTTGAAACTGCCGATGGCACGCTGCTGTCTGGCGATTTCTGGGCGCAGCCACGTCCGGCTCCGACTATCGTGCTCTGCCACGGTTATAGAACATCACGTTCTCATCTGCGCACGGTTGCTGCGCTGGAGTATTCGCATGGCTATAATATGCTATTCTTCGATTTTCGAGGACATGGCGAAAGCGATAGTGTGATGACGAGCGGTGGCAATGCCGAGGTATGCGATCTCGAAGCCGCGCTTGAAGTAGCCGCCCGTCAGCCGGAGACGATTCCCGGCAAGATTATCATTCACGGTTTCTCTATGGGCGCATCTGTTGCTCTGCTCACACCACCTCGCCTCGATGTTGTCGCAATTATTGCCGATAGCCCCTACGCGCATTCGGACGATATCCTGCGCCGCCTGGTCCGTTATCAACTCACTGAGGGAAGCAAAAGCTGGCGAGCACCATTGCGCAGACTCCAACGCTTCTGGCCTGTTGTGGCCTGGCTGACCGTTTTCGTCAGTACCATTGTTTTTCGAGTACGCTTTGGCTACGATGTTATTGCCCACCCGGCTACCAGCTTCAAACGCTGGTGTATGCGTACAAAAGCTGCCCGTGAGCACTATGTCATTCCCATTTTGCTGATTCACGCGTCTGGTGATACCTTGATACCGATTGCTCATTCCCATCAGATTGCCGCCGAAGCTCAACTGTATGGCGTTCCTGTGGACACATACTTTATTGAGGAGATGGACCATTGTGGAGCGTACGGTTACGATCCCGCAGCGTATGTCAATGTGCTGCATCGTTTTCTCTCACAGTATCTGCATGATGATTTTCCAGGACAACGCTAAAAAATCAATAGAAATAACCAGTAAAAGACTTGCAACTTTGCCTTCTTGCAGGCATAATTGGAACAGAGAGCTATTGTGGGAATTGCACGACGTGCATCATCGCAGGCATATCACTTTCTAACAACAGGTAAGGACGCCAAAGGAGCGGACATGCTATCATCAGACGATACGACGCAAACAACTCAGGTGACTGAGGCGATTGAACGACTGCCTCGCCCATTAGACCGCCGCAGCTCGGGAAACGAGCGCCGACAGCCGCTATTGCAGCAAAAACAGACCGATGTTTTGCCACAGGTGACTGTCGATACGCCTCACTCGAAGGTAGCCTGGCGACAGGTTATCTACCTTCGGGAAGAGAACAGGCGTCTGCGCTTCGAATTAGAGGGGCAGCGCGCGGAAATGCAGCAACTTGTCGCCGAGTATACTTCTTTACAGGCCCATTTTGAGCAAGAGGTTGCCGTTGTCCATAGCGGCTACCAGCAAGAGAGAGAACAGTATCAGAGTCATCTGCAGGATTTGATGGACGAGCGCAATCGTCTGCAAGAGGCTCAGACTCAGTTAGAACATCGTTATCAGGACCTGTATCACACGTTCCAGGATGCCGTTGAAGAAGAGGCCCAGAAGATGGTCACGGAGGCTGCTCAGACGCTTGAGCTGTCTCCTGATAGTACTCCCCTGGTCTTGCAAGATGTCATGAAGACGCTTGAATTGCAGGTCAGGCAGGAGGAAGACAAGCATCTTGTTGAGGCACTGTACTTGAAGCGTGAAGTCCAACGCATGGCTGAGTCATTAGAACAAGAGCGAGCACTGATTGCCGAGGAGCGCCAGCGCCTGCTGGTAATGCAGAATACGGCGCGTGAGCAGGCCGAATTGCGCCAGAAAACGCTCCAATTGCGTTTACGTTCGCGCTGGAAAGCCAGAACTATCATCACTACAGTAGGTATGATTTTTCTCCTGGTGATTCTACAGTTCCTGTTCCTGAACCTGGCCCATGTGAAACTGGCCGCCTACATTTCCTTCCTGCTACTTCTCCCCATTATCATTTGCTCGCTACTGGCTTTCCTCTTGTTCGGCCCTCTCGCCAGAGCACGCGAAAGCTACTACATCGCACCCCATAAAAAGAAGGCCGGGAAAGACTGACCGATTTAAGAACCTGGCACATAAGCGAGTGCCAGGTTTTTTCTGTTTATCCGCGAAGATTGAGCACTGTCCGTACGATTCTACGGTTGCTAGCGGCTGATGAACCTTCCAGATAGGCTTCATAAGCGGTTTGCTGGATGCCGGTATTCATGGTTGGGTAAGCGTGGATGGTATTGAAGATGTCGTTCAGCGTAAGGTTATGCCGCATCGCGAGCGACATCTCTCCCAATAACTCGCCAGCTCTTGCTCCGACCATGTGTGCGCCGACGATCTCGTCTTTCTTCCCGGCCAGTACGAGTTTGATGAAGCCGGTGGTTTCGTTCTCAGTCTGCGCACGGTCTATGTTGGCCCAGGGGAACTTGACGACACGGACCTGTTTATGTTGCTTCTCTGCCTCCTCGGGTGTGAGTCCAACACGTGCAGCTTCTGGATCGGTAAAGGTACACCAGGGCACTACGCGGTAATCGACCTTCTTCTTGCCAATCGGCAATACGGCGTTACGTACGGCGATGCCCGCCTGGTACGCTGCTACATGGGTGAAGAGGTACCCGCCAATCACGTCTCCGATGGCAAGAATATTGGGACTGCTGGTCTGGAGATACTCGTCGACCTTGATCCCCTGTGTGCTATAGTTGACTCCTGCCGCGGCCAGGTTCAGCCCTTCGACATTCGGGTGCCGTCCCAGGGCAAGGAGCAGTTCATCTCCCTCAAACGTCAATTCTTGCTCGCCCTGCCTGGCTGTGACGACTTTTTTGTTTCCCTGGCGGCTTGCTTTGATAAGACGTGCGCTGGTAACAATGGTGATGCCTTCAGACTTTAGTACATCGGTCACTGTGGTAGAGACTTCTGGGTCCTCGCGCGGCAGGATACGCTCCGGCCCCTGGATGATTGTGACCTTTGATCCCAGGCGCGCGAATGCCTGCCCCATTTCTACTCCAATGGGACCACCGCCAACGATAATGAGTGTTTTCGGCAGGGCTGCAAGATTAAAAATATCCTCGTTGGTCATATAGCCCGCCTCGGCGAGTCCTTCTACCGGGGGAATGGCAGGACGTGAGCCGGTGGCGATGAGGGTGGTGCGGCTCGTCACTTCCTCGTCGTTGAGTATCAGTTTTGTAGGAGACTTGAATGACACCTTGCCAAATTTGACGGTAATGCCCTCGACGTAGACCTGTTCTGCCTGGCGGACACGTCCAATAACACCCTGCACATACGCACTTACTTTTGCCATGTCGATGCCCAGGGTCGCGGGGGTCAATCCCAGGTCCATGGCTTCTCTGTCCTGCTGTACGACACGGGCCACGTGGATCAAGCTTTTGCTAGGCACACAGCCATAGTTGAGACAATCGCCTCCGAGCCGTTCTTTGTCGATTAGCAAGACGTCTGCTCCCAACGACCTGGCTGCGCGTGCGGCCGTCAGGCCGCCTGAACCCCCACCGATGATGGTCATATCGTATTGGGTGTGTGCCATTCTATCCTCCTGATAGAGTAAGTTCTGAGAGTAGTGTATCACTTAGCTAGCAAAAGGTCCGTATTCGCCGTCTCATATCCTGGAGGATTCAAACGCTCCGTAGAGGCATGCCTTGCGTGTGCCGAGTGGGTGGGCAACAACACTATTGAGGTCAGGAACTTCCTCCCGAACCACTCGGCACACGCAAGGCATGCCTCTACGGGCCCATGCGGGCGACTTTTCGCCCTGACCTCATATCTGAGATACTTGCTTATACTGAGACGTAGTGCTAATCTGTGTACGGGTAACCGGATCGCGTAGATTATTGCTAATGTGTAACATCTGGTAAAGGTACGCTACTATTACGCATAGCAATATGTTCTCAGCTTGCGCGTCATTGCATCTGTAGGAACTCGTCCAGGCATCGAGAATGTACGTTTCAATATCTGGAAGGCTAAAAATTTTCTGATGAGGAGAGTATTATGACACAACATGCTCAAACTGGAGCCAGGCTAAAGCAGCACTCTATATGGCAGAACGGGCATCGGCCAGACCCCTGCAATGTAGTTATCTTCGGCGCTACAGGTGATCTTACCCAACGCAAACTCCTACCTACGCTCGCACATCTCGCACATGATCATCCACTTCCCGACGGTTTCTGTATAGTAGCGTATGCGCGTCGCCCATTTACTGACGATCAATGGCGTGCGCTGGCACTGGAATCGGTCAATAAATATCTGCCGGACGATGATAAGCTGGATGGTGCGGCACAAAGAACCTTTGCACAGCGCCTGTTCTACTGTCAGGGCGACCTCGATGATCGTGAGGGCTATAACAAACTGTCTGATCTGCTGGATAAGTTAGATGATGAGAAGGGGACTGACGGCAATCGCATCTTTTACCTGGCAACACCACCCGATCTGGATTCCACGATCATCTATCATCTGGGTGGTTCTGGCCTTGCTCGTGGTCGTACTACGAATAATGGAGAGAGTAGTGAGGGTTGGACGCGTATTGTAACTGAAAAGCCCTTTGGTCATGATCTTATCTCGGCCCAGAAGCTCAATCGCGACCTGGCACGCGTTTTCCGTGAGAATCAAATCTTCCGTATCGATCACTATATGGGCAAAGAGACGGTTCAAAACATCCTGGCCTTTCGCTTTGCCAACGGCATTTTTGAGCCGCTCTGGAATCAGAAGTATATCGATCATGTGCAAATTCTAGTAGGTGAGAGCCTGGGTGTCGGCACGCGAGCGGAGTTTTATGAAACGTCCGGCGCTATCCGCGACATTGTGCAAAATCATATTATGCAGGTTCTGTGCCTCACTGCTCTGGAGCCACCTGTGGCCTTTGATGCGGAGGCCATTCGCGACGAGAAAGTAAAAGTGTTACGTGCTATCCATCCATATAAGCCTGAAGATGTTGCTACGCACGTGGTACGTGGACAATATACCAGTGGGACCATCGATGGTCTGTCGGTCGTTGGCTATAAACAGGAGAAGGGTATTAGTCCCAATTCAGCTACTGAGACATATGTTGCGCTCAAGCTATTCATCGAGAACTGGCGTTGGGAAGATGTGCCATTTTACATTCGCACAGGCAAGCGTCTTCCGACACGTAGTACAGAAGTAACGATCCAGTTTAAACGTGTGCCTCATCAGATGTACACTCCTACAGAGACAAAAGGGCTGGTTCCCAATCGTTTAACCATACGCATTCAGCCTGATGAGGGCATCGCGCTCAAAATAGGTGCGAAAATCCCTGGAGCCGCGCAGCAACTCGAATCAGTGGATATGGGCTTCTCTTATAGCAGTGCGTTTGGTATTCAATCGCCGGATGCCTATGAGCGACTGATTGCCGATTGCATGCTTGGTGACTCTACGCTCTTTATCCGCCGTGATGAGATTGAGGCTTCCTGGCGTATTATCGATAGCATCACCAGTGAGTGGGCGAAAATGTCTCCCGATACCGTCTATCCTTACCCGGCTGGGACATGGGGACCACCAGAAGCAGATTCGCTCATAGAGAATGATGGCCGCAGGTGGGATAACCCCTCTGAGTGAGAATACCTCTCTCGCCCTGCCACCTGAGGGCGGGGAGTTTACGCCTTTAATAATAAAGAGGGCGACAACCATTGGTTGCCACCCTTCTTACCTTTTTGGGACAAGCACGACCCCTGCAAAGCACTACGGCGATGTGTCTGTTGGATCTGTTTTGTCTGGGTTGAGTGCGCGATCTACCTTTTGCTCTACTTTGCCGCCCGTTGCCTGTACCTTGCCTCCAACCCGCCTGGCATTACCTTTGGCCTGCATCTCTTTGTTGCCAGTCAGTTCGCCAGCCTTGCTCTGAACCTTACCGGCGGTGTCCTTTAACTTGCCCTTTAGTGTATCTTCTTTCCCCTGGGTATCAAGGTCTTTTTTCTGGGTGTCATCATAATCTGCCATATGTTTATCTCCTCTTTAACTATTACAACATCCGTTTCAACAACGGAACTCAATTGTCTCCGAGGTCATTTTTCGTGTTCTTGCGTAAGTAACGCGGTCTGCGTAATATTCCGCAATAACTGGAGTACTCACTTCAGAATCCTCTTTATTGTATACTCTTGAGAAGACTAAAAAGGATACAGTTTTGATCGTGCTTCCATATAGCTATATATGTAAATAGATGAGCTATCAGTGCGTGCTTAGAAGCTACAGCCTTGTGGATGATATTAGATATAGTATCTCTATTCCCTCAATCACCTATAAAGAGAAAGGCTGGAGCGTAAGCCCCAGCCTTCTTGTCTGCCTTCAACTTTCTTACTTTCCAGGCTTCTGTACGTTACGCTGAATCTGCTGAGCTGCCTCCTGCCATTGTTTGATTCCCTGTTGTGTTACCTGCTCAAAGTTCTCCGTTGCCTTCTGAAAGCTTTGTAAGCCTTCCCGTGAAGTGGTCTCCAGCAGATCGAGCATCTGCTGAAAAGAGGCGAGCGGAAGGCGGATGAGATCCGAGTAAGCAGCCATATCGCTGGAAGATGTTGGCACCGGGGAGAGCTTCTGGAATGTCTCCTGCTGCTTCTCCAGGATGGAACGCGTGCTGGCTACGTTGCTTTTGAGTACCTCAATTGTGCTTGCAAATATGCCTTGAGCGTACTTCAGATTGCGTTCCTGGGCGCTCATAAGATTCTCCACAAGGGTCTGGTTGGCATCGCGTAAGGCGTCGATCATTTGCTTTTCCTGATTGTCTGCCATAACTTGCTCCTGATTGAAATATCTAGTAAGTTCAAGCTACTGCTTTCAGGGAGGCCATCAATAGCCTCTCATGTGCAGTATATCGCATTCCTCACTGGTTTGTATAGGAAAAGAGCCGGAAGATTTTGATGAGCACCGCACACCATTAACCGCATGATCGCCGCAGTGAAGCGCATTGTACGCGAGCTGGCCAGCCGTGAGCGAATAGCAGAGCAGCTTTCACTCAAGTTCGATCTATCCGAGGCGTCAAGGTCAAGGCTCTCAAACCACGATTGAAGCAGCATAGCAGGACCAGGATCTCACCCGACGACATG
>WNFY01006917.1_pt1 | contig 17071 bp, 20 predicted proteins | sample 5400091 | NCBI WGS metagenome assembly WNFY01 (sample SAMN13153364, study PRJNA577476) | soil metagenome | isolation source: 60 cm soil or saprolite under grassland replicate 1 | place: USA:California | collected 2016-06-15
AGGCACGGTCACCGGTTTTCTGGCATGCTGTTTTCCCTTGTTGTCCTTTCGGACTCCGGTAAGCCATCAGACCCAGAGATATCTCCTCTCATCTCTGCCCGCTGCGCGGGCTATACAGCAGTGCGCCTCATGGCGCACTCACGCAGTTCTCCACCTTCCCCGTGACCCCGGCATGCTGCGGCGAGACGCAGGCAGTGGACTTCCCTTTCTTCAGGTGCGCGGTCTCGTCGAACGCGATCCCCGGCCCGATCAGGTCGCCCGGGTCATCCGGCAGGCACTCCGCCGCCAGCGCCGGAAGCAGCCCGCGAAGTGCCTCCCACGGCCACTTGTACCTCCTGAGCAGGGCCTGCATCCGGCAGGGCCCCTCATGCCCGGCCGCTTCGGCCATCTCCCAGCAGTTCGCCCGCGTCCCCCGCGACAGCGCCCGCACGTAATCCAGCGCCGCCGCGATGCTGCGCCGCTGCCTCAGAACCCTGCCCAGCACCCCGCTGACCAGCGCATCCGCTCTCTCCCCGTACTCCGCGGCATCCTCTATGCTGGCCATCGCGGCCGTGGCGGTCTCTTGTTTTCTCACAAAATCCAGGAACGAGCCACGGCCGCCCCGCGTTACGCGCCGGTCAGCCCTTGCCCCCGCCGCCGCGCCAGTCCGCCGGCGTCACTCACTGTCACGACAGCCGCCCGTCATTCGGTCACGCAGAAAGTAGCACTCGAACACTCAACGTGAAACAGCAACTGTAATACCTGCCACTGTCTTCACCGGCAGAGGTGTATCTGAATGGTTCGGCTCCCACCAAAAGGAGGCTATGACAGACCCGCTCTCGCTGGCTGTCATCCCGCGCATATCCTGCTTTGCCCCCATCTTCCTCGCAGGCGCCAATCCCTGGTGAGCGGCCCGGCGGGTCAAGGGTCGCGCAGCGATCGCATGCGACGCCGTAGGCGCCCTTGACGCGGTGGCCGTGACTGGGACACTGGCAAGCCGAGGAAGACGGCGCACACCGGTGCTCGTCCTCGGGGCTGCCGATGAGCCCGATCCGATCTGCGGATGCTGACTGCCTGCCCGGCGCGCCGCCCGGGTCGGCCCCCCAGGGCCGCAGCCCGGGGCGTGCGCGACCGGGCGCGGCGGAGCGCTGCGGAGCCGCCTTGATCTAAGAACGGCTCAACTCGGCAACGAGGCGCTATACAGCATTCCTCTGCTGTGACCTCGCCGCCCTCAGTCCCGCCGCGGCAGCCCGTCTCTACGTTTCGTCTGTGTTGCCTCTGAAAATCAATAATAGGCGTCGCCAGGGCCAGACGACTCATAAGTCAAGGCGTGACGCCAGTCGTGTAGACCCCGGCGGCACGAGGGGAAGCCGCGGGTCACCGGGGCGTGAGCTTGATGACCCGCGCGCCTCCTGCCCAGGCCAGGTGCAGGTCCCGGTGGCTGGCGTTGCCGTCCTGATCCAGGTGAACCCTGCTGAAGCGGGCGAATGCGGGATTGGCGGCCGCCATGTGGGCGTATGCCGTGACGACGTCGGGCTCAGCGGTCAAGGTCTGGACGTCTGCCAGCCTGGTCTTTCCCTTGAACCTGAAGGCCACGGGCTCGCCTGTGCGAAGGTTCCGGGCCCAGCCGGAACTGGTGCCGATGAGGAGGTCGTCACCGTGGGCCAGGTAGGAGACGGGCACTGTGTACCTGCGTCCTGACTTTCGTCCCGCTACGTACAGCGTTACCAGCCGGCTTCCGATGATCCGGCTTAGGCCCGGGGTGCGCAGCAGGCCGCGTACCACGAGATTGACCAGTCCCTGCGCGCGCATGACCGGTACGGCGGGGGTGCCCGGCTTGTCAGTCATCGCTGTGGGTCGCCACCGCCCGGACGGGAGGCAGCGCGGGGGGCTGGTCCGGGTCGCCGGCTGGGACCATGCGCATGACTGCCTCTGGCATCGCGCCGACCGTGAACGCGCGGACGGCTGGCCCGACGGCCACGGTGACGAACGACGCCGCGGGCGGAACCTCGGCCGGGAGCGGAATAACGTACTCCCCTGCATCGAAGCGGGAGTCGATCACGCGCATCGAGGTGCTCGCCGGCTCCGGCGGCGTGAATGAGGTGGCCCACCAGGCCTCGACGACCACCTGGGCCGGTTCGTGCAGGGTGAGCTGCACCGTTCTGTTCGTCGTGTCATATGCCACGCCGCTGCCGTCTCCGGCACCCGACGTGACACCCTCGACCTGGGCGGCGATCAGGCCCGCGATTCCGGCGAGTCCCTGCACGAAGGCGACGTGGCCGTTGACCTTGGAGATCTGTTCTGTGAGGTACTGCTTGGCGTGAGGCGGAACCATGCCACCGAAGACGACGACATCGATGTTCGCGGTGTCGTACTGCGTCAGCACCTCGTCGAACTGGTTTGTCGCATCGGCGCGGAAGCCCTTGCTGCGCAGGATGCCGGCGGCGTCAAGGATCACGCCCGGGCTTCTGCCGATAACCAGGATCCGTTCGGGCCTGCTGGTGGCTGGATCGTCCATGAGCCGGTCTCCTCGCTAGAGTTAATGTTGGTATGGCCAACATAGCAGACGTTGGCCGCGCCAACAAACTGGTACTGTCTGCCTATGCCGACCGATCACCCGCCAGGCCGTACTCCCGCCCGCGTCAGGGATCGTCCGACCTGGCTGATAAGCCGGACCTTCGCCCGCTCGTCGGGTCTGCTCGCCGCCGGGTTCGAGTCATACGGCCGCGGCCTTCGCAGCTACCACTACCGCCTTCTGGCCGCGCTCGACGAGTGGGGGCCCGCGAGCCAGGCCGACCTGGGCCGCGGGACCGGGATCGATCGCAGTGACGTCACGGCGGCGCTGTCCGAGCTCGAGTCACGCCGGCTCGTCGAGCGGTCTGTCGACCCCGGGCACAGGCGCCGTAACATCGTCACCATCACCCCGGCCGGAGCCGAACGGCTCCGCGAACTCGACACCGTCATCGACGGTATCCAGGAGCAAGTCCTGAAACCCCTGACACAGGCGCAGCGGCGTCAGTTCACCGCCTTGATGGTCAAGCTTCTCGCGGCCGAAGACCAGCCGCCGAAGCGATGACCCTGACGGCCGCGGCGCCCCTGACCCCAGGCTCAGGCCGCGCCGGGCGCGATGTCCTCGCCGAACCCGGCGGCCACCCGGCACAGGACGTGGCCGCAGACCTTGCGGGTATCCGCCTGCCCGGCTCCGGCCAGAGCCGGTGAGATAGGCGCCGGCGGCACGGCCGAGGGTGACGCCCGGGCAAGGCAGCGGACTGTTCCGACACGCCGGACCTCATCAGAGACAACGGCACATTACCTCTGATAACCCGGCAACCATCCTGCGGAAACTGTGATCTTCGGCGGTAAGTGGCAGGGAATCTTCGGCGCTGTCTGGCCGGTCCCCATCATCAGCGACGGGCATTCTCTCGGGGTGCAAAACGGGCATTTAGCCTGTCGTGATGATTTTCCCTGGTCAGCGGCTTGGGATTTCGGCTGGCTAGCGCAACAGGTGTGGTGTTTGCCGGGTGCCGGTCATGTGCGTCGTGTCGTCGCGTTGAGCTGGGCCATGAGCTCGCGGTTGGCTGCTCGGGCAGCGGCGAGGTCCTGCTCACGCTCCTGGACCTGGAGACGCAGATCGACGATGTGCTGTTCGAGGGCCTGGTTCTGGTGCTTGAGCGCATCGACGTCGGCGGGTGTGCCGAGCCCTGATTCGTGCCAGGCCTGTTCGCCGAGCAGGCCGGAGAGGCGGCGTTCGAGATGCTGGACACGGGCGGCGAGGCGCGCGGCTCGCTGCTGGGCGTTGAGGAAGTCTGCCTGCAATGACGCATGGCTCACGGCGGCACCGGCGCCGGCCGCCGGGGACGGTGCGCTGGCCTGGGCCGCGTGGATCTGCCCGATCAGGTCGCGGTGCCGGTAGAGGAAGGTGCGGTCGACTCCGGCAGCACGGGCGATGCCGCTGGGGCTGATCTCCTGCCCGGCGGCGGTGGCGGCGGCTATGGCGGTCAGGACGCGGGCGCGCCTCCGGGCGGAGTCGGCCTGACGGCCGCGCAGCCCGGGCACGGGCGACGGGGGCGCGGTCATGCGGAGCGTTCCGGGCGGATGTCGGGCAGTGCCTGGCGCAGGCGCGGCATGCCGAGGGCCACGGTGCGGTGGCGGCGCACGATATCGACGGCCTGGCTTGTCTGCTCGCGTTCGGCGGCGGTCAGGTCCTCCAGCCCGTTCTCGACCCGGGCGATGAGCTGCCGGATCCGGGAGATCTCCTCCTGGGACGGTACTGCTTCGGCGCGCGCCCACTGATCGACGTCGGCCGCGGCGAGGACGCGTTCCCGGTTGCGGAGCAGGTCATCGAGGTAGGCGTGCAGGTCAGGCAGGTAGGAGACGTCGGTGCGGAAGTGGTCGCAGCCGGTGCAGCGGAACCGGAAGGGGCAGGCGTTCCCGCCTGCTTGCACGTTGGACGGCTCGGAGCAGGTGCCGAACGGCACGGCGACCTCGCCGACCGCGCGGCGAGCGTGCTCGGAATCCAGCAGCGCTTTCGCGCCACGCCAGAGGCGGTTGCCGTGCCGGTCGAACTGCAAAGCGGTGACCCGGTCGACTGCTTGCCTGCGGCGCGGCTCCCCGACCGAATAGTAACCGCGGGTGGTGTCGAGGCTGCGATGGTCCATCAAAGTGCTGAGCACGTCGACCGGGACACCGGCGTCTGCGTGCCTTTGGGCGTAGGTATGCCGGTAGGCGTAAGGAACCACGCGTTCCTTGTCGAACTCGGTGCCGTCGGCGCGCAGCAGCGGCGGCAGGCCACCGACCCAGCTGCGGTGCCGCTGGCCGAAGTGGCCTTCGGTGATCGCCCTCCGTCCGTGCGGGTTGGCGTATGCGGCAGGGAAGAGCTTCAGCTCGCTGAGCGGGGTGCCGGGGAACTGCTGCCTCACCCGGGTTTTCTGGGCGACGGCCAGGTCCGCGGTGGCCTGGGCGACCGGGAGCCGCCGTCCCAGGCGGGCGCTCTTGTGGTTGAAGTAGACCAGCACGGGCAGGTGCCCGGGCTCGTCGTATTCGAGGCAGTCCCACGCCAGCGCGCAGATCTCGTCGGGGCGGCGGCCGGTGTCGATCATCAGCTCAGCCGCAACCCGGGTCTCGCGGCACGACACGTCCTCAAGTGCGGGCAGGCAGTCGCATAGCTGACGCATGATCTCAGGCGGCAGGTCACGGCCGGCCTCAGGTTCGTCCGGCTTGAGCGGGATGTCGCTGTCGCGGACAGCGAAGTCGTCGGGCAGCCCGGCCGCCGGACCGCCGCGCCGGGTCAGCCCCAGCGCCCGGAACTGGCGCAGCAGGTGCCGGACTTCCCGGCAGGTCCTGGTGCGCGCATCGGCGGAGATCCGTTCCTGGTTCGCGAGGAAGGCCAGCCGGTGCACGAACGACTCGACGTCGGCACGGCTGAGCAGCGCCGGGTCGTCCCCGTGGTCGTCGCGGGCACCGTGCAGGCTCTCCGACAGCATGGCCAGGCTGTTCAGGTAGTGCCGCAACGGGCCGGCGGCGACCTTGCCGCGACGGCGCGGCAGGTCATCAGCGGCCCACCGCTTAGCGGCCTCCCGCAGCCAGCGCTGCCTGATCGGGGTGAAGGTGAGCTTGCCGGGCTGCCCGAACACCACCAGGTCCCACACGTCCTTGCGGACCTCGGTTTCCGGGTCCAGGAACGCCGACGCGGCATGCCGGGCCAGGCAGCGGACCAGCCGGTGCTGCATGCCGGTCCCGCCGGCGAGCTCGTCCAGCCCGCGAGCCCCGGTCCGCCTCAGCTCCCAGGCAACCTGGCGCAGCTGCGCCGGGCTGGTGATGGTCCCGATCCGGGTGCGCTGCTGCAATCCGTAGAGCAGCTCGGCAACAGCGCCGTCGGCGACCCCGCGGAGACTGACCTGGCCAGGCTCCTCGACCGCCGGCTCGATGGCCCGCCACGCCGCCTCGTCGAAGGCCGCGCCTGCCCGCAGCTTGCGGGCACGCTCGTCATGCGCACGGCAGTACCGCCGCTTCCCCCGGTCCCGGCCGCACGCCCCCACCTGGCACAGATCGCCGGCTGCCAGCGGCACCAGCCCCGGACCCGGGCCGGGAGCCCGTTCACCAGCGGGCGTGCCGTCGCGATCGCCGGCGTGCTCTCCGGAGCCGGCACGCCGGCACGATCCGCATTCCTCGTCACGGCCATAGAGCGAGTTGCCGCATCCGGGAACCGGGCATCCCCGCCAGCCCAGCAGCGGATGGCCGCTCGGCAGCGAGAGCACCCGCGTCACGTGGTCCCATCCGGCCTCGGCGAGGAACGGCGCTCCGGTCAGGTCCGCCAGCCGCCTCGCGGCATCACCAGCATCCCGCCCGGGACCAGGCACCCGGGCGCGACCCGCCGCGGCCATCACGGCTTCCCGCCGGCCAGGCGCGGGCTGGGCACCCGGGCGACCGCAGCACGCAACCGTGCCGGGTCAGGGTGCAGGTAGACCTGCGTCGAACTGAGGGAGCGGTGACCCATCAGATCCTGGATCTCATCAGCCGCACCGCCCGCGTCGGCGACGTTACTCCCGAAAGCATGCCGCAGCTGATGCGGGGTGACCGCCCGGTCCAGGCCGGCCCGGCGGACCGCAGCAGAGATGATGTCGTTGACCGCGGCGGGCGGGACCGGAGCCCCGGCCGGCTCGCGGAACAAGTTGACCAGCACGAATTGTCCCGAACCCGGCGTTATCCGGATTTTTAGTCCGGAAGCCGGGCCTGAACAGGCATTCTTTGCTGGCGAAGTCAGGATAATATCCTGGCCGTATCGGTTAGTGATTTATTGAATCCGTTAAGTCATCATCGCCTTGTCTGCGTCAACGGGAGGCGAGGATGACGGAGAAATCGCAGGACCCGGGTGTCCTGGATCCGCACGCCGACGGGTTCGGCGTATGGCTCTCAGCCCAGGGATATGCGCCGTCAACGGTCGAGAAACAGCTCAGGCTGATGGGCCGGCTTGGCCGGTGGCTCGCGGATGAGCGCATTCCGCTGAGTGCCCTGGATGAGGATACTGCCGGGCGTTTCGCCTGCTGTGTCCGGTCTTCGGGGCGGGCGCGCCTGAGTATGCGCGGGGTCGTGCCCGTTCTGGAGTACCTGCGGAGCGCCGGGGTGGTCCCGCCGGAAGCGCCGCCGTGCAGCAGCTCGCCCCGGCAGTGCCTGCTGCGGGCGTATGAACGCTACCTGTCGGGCGAACGGAGCCTGGGCCAGTCCGCGATCACCAAGTACTCGCGCATCGCCGGCGCGTTCCTGGACGCGCTGCCGGATCCGGCGGACGACACGCTGGCCCGGCTGCCGGCCGCGCAGGTGCACGCGTTCGTGCTCAGCCGGGGAACCGGGGCCAAGAGCATCGCCGGCGGGCTGCGGTCGTTCCTGCGCTACCTCTTCCTCAGCGGCGCCGTGCCCCGCCAGCTGGCCGGTGCGGTGCCGCCGGCCGCGTCCTGGAAACTGGCCGGCCTGCCGGCCAGGATGGACGCCGAAGCGGTGTCCGCGGTCATGCGGTCATGCGACCGGGCCACGGTCACCGGCCGCCGCGATTACGCGATTCTCCTGCTCCTGGCCCGGCTGGGGCTGCGGGCGCACGAGGTCGCCGGCCTAGAGCTGGATGACATCCGCTGGCGGGCGGGGACGATCGTGGTGCGCCGCAAGGGCGGCCGCAGCGAGGAGCTCCCGCTCCCGGCCGACGCCGGGCAGGCCATCGCGGACTACCTGACCGTCCGCCCCGCCGTCAGGGACACCCGGGCGGTGTTCATCTCCGCGTGCGCCCCCCGGCGTCCGGTGACCAGGAGCACGGTAACCCTGCTGGTCAAGAGCCACTGCAAGACAGCGGGAACCCCGGGCCGGGCGCACCTGCTGCGTCACACGCTGGCCAGCGACCTGCTGGCGGCCGGCGCCTCGCTGCCGGAGATCGGGCTGGTGCTCGGGCACCGCAGCCCGTTCGTGACATCGCTATACGCCAAAGTCGACCGGGGCGCCCTGGCCCAGCTCGTGCGCCCGTGGCCCGCCGCGGGAAGGACAGGTTCTTGATGGGCGCGCTGACCGAGGCCGCGCAGCACTACCTGCGGCTGCGCCGCGCCCTGGGATACGAGCTGGAAGAACCGGGGAAGCTCGTCCTTTCCTTCGCCGCCCATCTTGACGGCCTGGGCATCACGCACGTGACGGCCGACGCGGCAGCGGAATGGGCGACCGCCCCGCGCGACGCCGCACCGTACTGGCACTGGCTGCGGATGTCCGCGGTCCGCGGCTTCGCCATTCATCTCCACGCGCTCGATCCCCGGCACCAGGTCCCGCCGCCGGACATGCTGCCGCGCCAGTACACGCGCCCGGCACCGTACCTGTTCAGCGACGACGAGATCGCCGCGCTGATCCGCGCCGCCGGCCGGATGCGCCACGGGCCTGCCGTCACGGCGACCTACCAGACCCTGATCGGGCTTCTCGCGGTGACAGGCTGCCGGCCCGGGGAAGCCTGCCGCCTGGACCGGGAGCACTTCAGCCCGCGCGACCGGACCCTGACGATCGTCCGCAGCAAGTACGGCAAGTCCCGCCAGCTGCTCCTGGACCCGACCACGGTGACCGCACTGGAGGAATACGGGCGCCACCGTGACCGGCTGCACCCGCACCCGGCCGAGCCCAGCCTGCTGGTCTCGATGCAGGGCACCCGGATGGACATCATCCCCACCGAGCGCGTCTTCGTCCGCCTGGCCCGCGCCGCCGGGATCCAGCCGGTCTCGGACCGGACCCGCCCGCGCATGAAGGACCTGAGACACACGTTCGCGGTCAGCACGCTGATCAGCTGGTACCGCTCCGGCGCCGACGTCGAGGCCCGGCTGCCGTCCCTGTCCACATGGCTCGGTCACGTCGATCCGCAGGCCACGTACTGGTACCTGCAGCAAAGCCCGGAGCTCCTCGCCCTCGCCGCCCAGCGGGCCGGGCGAAGCCATCACGACCCGGAGGACCCGTCATGAGCGATCTTGCCCCTATCCTGCAGAGCTTCTTCACCGACCGGATGATCGCCCAGAAGCACGCCAGCGAGCACACGATCCGCTCCTACCGGGACACCTGGCGGCTGCTGCTGGCCTTCGCCCAGGACGCCACCGGCACCCCGGCATGGAAACTCGACACCGGGCAGCTCGACGCCGGCCTGATCACCGATTTCCTGCGCTGGCTGGAGACCAGCCGCAGTTGCAGCCCGGCCACCCGCAACGCCCGGCTGTCCGCGATCCGCTCGCTGTTCCGCTACGCGTCGCTGCGGGCACCGGACAACGCGGCCGTCATCCAGCGCGTCCTGGCCATCGAGGCCAGCCGGACGGACACGACGATCGTCAGCTGGCTCACCGATGACGAAGCCGACGCCCTGCTGGCCGCCCCGGACCGGGAAACCTGGACCGGGTGCCGCGACTACGCCCTCCTGCTCACCGCGGTCCGTGCCGGGCTGCGCGTGTCCGAGCTCACCCGGCTCATCCGCGCGGACATCCGCCTGGGCACCGGAGCGCATGTCCACTGCACAGGCAAGGGCCGGAAGGAACGGTGCACGCCGCTCGACGCCCAGGCCGTCGCAGCGCTCAGCGCGTGGCTGGCCAGGCAGCCCGGCAGCGACGGCGACCCGCTGTTCGTCACCAGGCGCGGAACCGCGATGTCCCGCGACGCGGTCCACGCCCGGATCACCCGGTATCAGCAGGCCGCAGCGGAATCCTGCCCGTCGCTGGCCGGCAAGAACCTCACACCTCATACCCTGAGGCATTCCACGGCCATGCATCTCCGCCACTCAGGCGTGGACAGTGCCGTCATCGCCTTGTGGTTGGGGCACCAGGACATTCGCTCTACCCAGGTCTACATCCATGCCGACCTCAAGCTGAAACAGAAAGCGCTGGACCGTGTCACCCCGCCGGACGTCCCGTCCGGACGCTACCAGCCCCCGGACAAGCTCCTCGCCTTCCTCGAAGGACTGTAGCCCAAAGCGCCATTATGTCGTACTCCGGAACATCGTCATGGCGATGACCAGCAGCTGAGCAAGGCCAGTCCGGATAACGCCGGGTTCGGGACAATACGTGTTGCACCGTCATCCGCTCGAACTCGTGCTCGTCGAACGCCTGCACCGTCACGAAGTCCAGCGGCACGACGCGCTGCCGCCGGGACTTGGCCAGTGCCCCGTTCGGATTACCCTCCCGGCGGACGACATGCAGATGCGTTCCCGGCATCTCGCATCCCAGCGCACGCGAATCGGGCAGCAGGTGAACATCGCAGCGGTGAAGCCCGCACACCTCACCGCGGCGCAGCCCGGCACGGGCCATCAACAGCACGATCAGCCGGTCACGGGCCGACAAGCACGCGCGCAGCAGCGCGACGATCTCCTCATCGCTGGCCCGGTCCACCGGACGCTCGTCCTCCCGCAGGCGGTGCCGTGCCCGCATCCGCCACGCCATCCCGCCATCGCCCTCGCCCCGGGCGAGCTCCGGAAGATCACGGTCATCAGCAACTTCATACAGCACCGGAACCAGATGCGCTGGCGCCTGTCCCGACACCGCCGCGTGCACGACGAAGCCGCGCACCGCGGTCAGCACCGCGTTAACCCGCCGGGCGCCCCGGGCCGGCCGGGCACCCGGCCCGGCGAGCACCTGCCCGGTCCCTCCCGCCGCGGCATCAGGGCCGCTGGCCTGCGGCCCGGCATGCCGAAGCCAGGTCATGAACAGCCCGAGATGCTCCGCACCCGCCTGCCAGGTCCGCCCCGTCAGCCGGCACCACCGCAGGAACAACGCGATCGAACCCGCATACGATCTCGTCGTCAGTTCCGAGCCGTCCCGCCCGAACCGGATCTGCCGCAAGAACGAGTCCGCCTCCGCGACAAGCCCCAGTTCGTCATCAAGCACCGTCCAGTACCTCTCTCCGGACGGCAACCGCACCGCAAAAGCCCGCACCCGCATCCCCCGATCCCGTGCCCGACAGCAATAACTACTATCAGCAACAAGAACAACACAGGAGCAGATACGTTGCGGAACAAACTACGTGTCGCACTTTCGCAACGTCACACCACAGCCCAGAGACCCCGAGAGAACGCTCAACACCGGGCGCCGTCGAGCTGATGCAGGCCGGTGGTGGCGAGGCCGGGGGCGTAGCCGATGTCGTGCAGCCAGGCCGCGGCCTCCAGCAGATCGGCGTCCGCGCCGAGAACGTGTGCCAGGTCGCGTGCTCGGGCGGCGACGCCCTGGACGTGCGCCTAGCGGCGGGGCAGGGGTTCTTGGAGGAGTTCCCGGGCGAGCTGTTGCGCCCATGATGCCAGTGTGCTCATGCGGGCCAGGCTAGGCAGCCGCGGCGGGACGTTGCACGGACGCGGCAGGGCGTCTGAAAGACGTCTTGTTCCGCGCCAGAGTCCCGTCATGCGGCAGGGGTACCAGTCCGCCGCGAGACGGACTTGGCGCCTCCACAGTTCTGCAGATTCCGGTTGCACGGAGGTCTTGCCGGAGATGACCGTGGTGGTCTGGCCGCCGCGGTCCATGGACTGTGCCGCTCCCAGGATCTTGCAGGCCACAGGCGCTATGTGATCATGGAGACGTGCCGAGGGGGACGGCCAGCAGGCGGAACAGGCGGTACGCGGTGCGGCTCACCGTCCCGAGCCGGGGCGGCTGGCGTGCCGGGGGGACCGTCCGCGCGGACTTCGAGCGGGCTCTCGCCGATTCCGCCGATCCGGCCATCGTCTCGGCCGAGATCGCGTCCGGGCTCCGCCGGGGTGCCGGCTACGTCCGGGTAACCGTCGCGCACTGCGTCGCCGCCACGGACGTGGCCGGCGCGCTGGCCATCGCGTGGGGCGCCTTCCTTAGCGCTGCCGGGGATGACCTGACCGGCTGGGAATCGGCCGGCGCCGCAGCGCAGGTCCAGCCAGAGCCGCCATTAACCTGCGCATGCGATCACACTGACCGGCGCTCTGGGTTGCCTGTCTGCGGGCACGCCGCCAGAGTGCGGGGGACGAGGCCGCCCTCCAGCTTCATCCGGGCGGCCAGGGCGAGCATGGCGCCGCGTTCGGTCCCGGTGATGGCGATCGTGTCCTGGGCGAGCGTGCCGGCGATTTCCTCCAGCGCCAGGCCGTACTCGCCGACGTCGATGAAGTGGTGCAGCAGCCGGGCCTGCTCGCTGCCGATGCGGTCATCCAGGCCGATCAGCAGGCCGTACAGCCGCCCGGCCAGCTCCTCGTAGTACGCCGCGTCCATGCGCATCACTCCCGGGCAGGTAAGGGGCCACGGCAGCGGCGTCTGGTTCGGTTACCAGTGCGGGTCCAGGCTCTTGCCGTGCCCGGCAGGGCAGTGCCCGTACCCGGTCTCGGAGACGTGCCAGTGCCGGTAGCAGTACGGCGCGTCACAGTCCTGGCAAAAGCCGGCGTCATCGTAGAACCCGGCCGTGACTACCTGGTCATAGCGCAGCGGTGGCCGGAACGCCTGGGCGATCCGCCCGGCCTCCCCGGCCGCGACGGGATCCCCGTAACCGTTGCTGGTGGCCACGCCGTCGAGGATCAGGTACCACTGGCCCGGCCCGCGGTGCCGCAGGAAGCTGTCCCGCGCGGTGCGGGGCCACTGCTCCCACTGGGCGGGCAGCTCGCCCGGCCCCGCCAGCTCGATCCGGGTGGCCGGGGCCCCGCAATTCGCGCACGGCGGAGTGACCACCATCGCCTGAGCCATCTCCGGCATCAGCTGTGCCCGGGCATGATCCCGCGCCCGGATCCGGGCGCGGACCCGCGCCGCCTCCCCGGACAGGAGGCGTGCCAGGTCCTGGCACCGGCCGACCGCGTCCCGGTCCAGGATCCGGTAGCCGCCGCCGGCCCGCTCCCACACCCGAGCCGAGCACAGCTCAGCCGCCAGGACCGTCGTCCCGGTACCCAGGCCATCGAGGTAGGCATCAGGCACGAACCCCAGATGGTCATCGACCGCAGAATCTGCTGTCGCCCGGCAATGCAGCTCCTACGCCGCCCCGGACGTCACCCGCTCCCGGGCACCGGAAGCCTCCCCGGCCCGCGCCCCGGCCCGGCCGCGCGCTAGGCCGAAGTTGCTGTAACTCCCTGTAGCAGTGCTTCTGAGCTGCGAAAACTCCGTTGAGATGGCGGTCTTTCTATGCCAGTAGTCAGAAAGATCTTCGATCCACAGCGCTGTGACCAGGGCAGATACGCTCCATCATCGTCGCCCGCGGGCCCGCCGCTGCTCACCGGGCATCACCGCCGGGACAGTAAAGTCGCCTCACCACAGACTCCTTGCTGATGCCCCGGCAGAAACGATTCTGGCCTGAGGTGCGCGAGGCCCGCCGCCCGGCCGGGCCGTCGTAAGCGAACCGTCACGCACTGAACCGCCTGGAACCTGTTGGACGGTCAGGCGATCGTTACGGGTGGCCAGGTGGTGCCGGACGGGGCTGCACGGGCGATTTGAACTGGTGTTATCAGGCTCGACGCTCGCCTCGCCGTCCAGCTGCTCATCCAGGCCGTCACCAGCCAGGCTCACCGGATCACCATCAGCCCTCTGCCCTTCGACCTGGCCGTCCTGGCCGCCATCTGCGCGGTCGGCATCCCCGGACACCTGCCATTTCCTGACCCATCCGCACGTGATCAGCAGCCCGGCCAGTACCTCTGACAGGCCGCGATCAGTCGTGGCGGTGCTTGCGGCGCCCGGGGACTGGGCGCGCAACGAGCCGGACCGGATGTTATTTCCGCTGATCAGGTTGTCCTTAACGTAGTCAAGTTCGATCCTGGCAAGATGAACCAAGATCGTTCCGGGGCTAATGCCGACCGGATCCTGGTGGCTCAGCTGACCGGCGAGGCGCGGCATCGCGCGAGGTGGCGCCCGCTGACCGGCGAGGAGGAAGCGGCCGCGCTGGCCGAACTGCGCGCGCTGGCCGGGGGCCGGGCCGACCTGCTGGCCGAGGTGGCCGGGATCTTCGAGGGGACCAGCGAGGGCGAGCCGGACGAGCCGCTGGCCCGGTCCGCCGCCCGGCTGTGCCGGATGGCTGGGGCCGACGCCGGCGCCATACCGGGCTGGATCGAGGAGGGCCGCCGCCGCTCGGCGAACGCCAGGCGCCCGCCGTTCTCCGGCGGCCTATCTTCTTGACCTTTGCCTGAGTGATGCGCTGAGTGATCGATAAGCCCGCGGATAACGCGCACCGAGTCCCCGCCGTTCGGTGTGCCAACGTTCGCTGAATGTCGCCTGATGCTGGCGTCCAGATTTGGTGGATATGGCCGCGCCGAGACTGGCCAGCTGCCAGGCTCCGTGTTTGGCCCCTCGCCGTGGACTTCTCGGGGGCTGCCCGCGGGTGGTTTGCGTTCTGCCCTTGGCCGGATGCCTGCTGAACTCGAATCCTTGTGGATGTGGTCACCAGCGTGCGGGGCTCGTTGAGCGCTTCAGCGGCGGCGCTCCGTGCGGCGCCGCCGCTGCTGGCGGGGTGGGGCGGGGTCAGGCTGCGTCTCGCCGTAGCACGAGCCGGGAGGCGATGGCGAGCAGCACCACGGCGTAGGCGCTGAGGACAGCGGCAGCGGCGGCCGGGGTGAGGGCGCCGCTGCCGGTCACCGGGGGGTTGGTGAGCGCGACGGCGCTGCCGGTGATCAGCCACTTGGCCAGGTGCGGGGCGAGGGTGCCCAGGATAGCCAGTTCGGCGAAGAGCACCCAGCCGACGGCGCCGACGACGGCGGCGACGGTGCTGCGGGTGATGTAGCCGAGGGCGACGCCGGCCGGAGGGCAGGTAGGTGATGCCGCGGGCGGACAGCTCCGCGACGACGGTGGCCAGGCCGAGGCCGAAGGTCAGGCCGCTGAGCATCACCCCGGCGGTGGCGGTGGCGATGGCTTTGGCGGCGAGCAGGGCGCCGCGCCGCGGGGTGATGAGCATAGCCGGGATGATGGTCTTGTGCCGGTATTCGCCGCCGGCGGAGATGATGCCCAGCACCAGCATGGCCACGGAGGTAACCGCGCCGAACTTGAGCATCTGGTAGGTGCTGGCTGTCGTTCCGAGGGGCGGGGTGCCGTACTTGCCGGCACCCCACGCGTCGACGACGACGCTGATCACGGCGAGGCCCACAGACAGGGCGAGGGTGATCAGGAAGGTCCGGGTGGTCGCGAGCTTGCGCAGCTCGGCGCGGGTGAGACGGGCGATGGCAGTCATGACGGGCGAGCCTCCAGAGTGCGGTCGTCAGCGCGATCGCTGACGAGGTCGAAGAACAGTTCCTCGAGATTGCCGGTGTGCCGGGTGAGTTCCAGGACGATGACGCCGGCGCTGGCCGCGATGCGGGCGACCAGGTCCGGGTCCCGCCCGCGGTTGATCACCACGACGTCGTCTACCGTCTGGGCGGCCTCGGCCAGCAGGTGGCTGGAGACCAGCACGGTACGGCCGTCGCGGGCCAGCTGGCGGAGCAGGTCGCGCATCCAGCGGATTCCGTCGGGGTCCAGGCCGTTGAGCGGCTCGTCGAGGATGAGCACGCCAGGGTCGCCGAGCAGGGTGGTGGCCAAGGTGAGGCGCTGGCGCATGCCGAGGGAGAAGGTCCCGACCCGGCGACCGGCGGCCTCGGTGAGGCCGGCCATGCGCAGGACCTCGGCCGCCCGGCCACGGCCGATCCCGGCTGCGGTGGCCGTGATCCGCAGGTGCTCGATGGCGCTGCGGCCCGGGTGGAAGCAGTCGTTGTCGAGCGCCGCGCCGACGCTGCGGGCTGGCTGGGGCAGGTCGCGGTAGCGGACGCCGTCAATGGTCGCGGTCCCGCTGGTCGGGGCCGTCAGGCCGAGGAGCATCCGCAGGGTGGTGGTCTTGCCGACGCCGTTGGGCCCCAGGAAGCCGGTGACCCGGCCGGGTCCGACTTCGAAGCTCAGGCCGTCGACGGCGACGACAGTGCCGTAGCGCTTGGTGAGGTGGTCTACGTTGATCATCGGGCTGTCCTTTCGGGCGGTAGGGAATCGGTGAATCGTTTACGTCACGAAGGTTGTGGTGCCGTGGCGTGACCGGTTTCTGCTGACCGCCAACCTGCCGGGCCGGCCGTCCCGCGAGGCGGGGGTGACTGTCCCGTTCACCGCACTGGTTGGCTCAGGGACACGGCCGGGACGCTGGTCCCATGACAGCGGGACGACCCGCCGGCACGGCGGCGGTAGGTGTCGCGTCTGGGGGGCATGGTGACAGGTCGGCTCACGGCCGCCAGCGCGATGGGTCTCGGGGTCTCGGGTGGCTTTCCCTGTCTTCCTGGCCCACGTCTCGGGCGCGGGGTTCGTGCAGAATCGTCCGGGCAAAGTAACTTGTTCGGATACTGCCGCCGGGCCCGGTTGGTTTGTCCGGGCCCGGCGGCTACTGGTGTTGGATTATGCGACGGTCGTAAGGTCCTCCTTTCTGCGCGCTTGTCCTGCGGCGGGAAATACTGTGGTGTTGGATTATGCGACTGTCGTAGGCTCCCTCCTTTCTGCGCGCTTATCCCGCGGCAGGAAATCCTGTGCCTGCCGACGGCGGGCGGCGAGGAGCAGGCCGACGGCTGCTCCGATGAACGATGCGGCGAGGAGGATCGCGCCCCATTGAGTCAGGCCGGTGTGGCTGAGCTGGATGCCGGCTTCGATCACGCCAAGGCCGGTAATGGCCCAGAACCCGAGCGAGATGGGGATCGCCACGAGGGCGTCGCGCCCGGCGATGAGCGCGGCCAGGGCGGCGGCGAGCGTGGTGACCGCGACCGTTGCCACCAGGCTCACCCCGTAGCCAGGCGGGAAGCTGACTGCAGGGGACGTGCCGTTCAGGCCGGTGGTGAGCGCGCCGGAGGTAGACACCGCGGGGGCGGCCAGGGTTGCAAGGACGGCGGCCGTTCCCCGGATCCAGCGCGCGAACAGCGGGTGCGCGGAACGGAGAGGTGCTGATTCCAGGTGCTGCATTGTCTTTTCCTGTTCTTCGGGTTGGGCGGCGTTCTTGTCGTGCGCCGTGATTCGGTGTTGTTTCATGCCGTAGCCAGGGATTTGAGCGTGGCGAGGCTGGCGGGGAACGCCAGGTGGCGGGGGTGGTCAGGTTTCCGCGGCCTTGACCTGGCCGGGGGAAGTTCCCGGCGCCGTGGCGGGGCTGGTCTTGCGGCGCTGCAGGGCGATCGCCGCGACGGCCGATG
>WNFY01003218.1_pt1 | contig 17056 bp, 8 predicted proteins | sample 5400091 | NCBI WGS metagenome assembly WNFY01 (sample SAMN13153364, study PRJNA577476) | soil metagenome | isolation source: 60 cm soil or saprolite under grassland replicate 1 | place: USA:California | collected 2016-06-15
GAATGCCCTGTTCGTGGGCCAGGCGCGACCACTTCTCCAACCAGCAATCGCTCGGACGTTCGGACTCCGCCCGCGACTGGTGGCAGAGCAGCCAGAACAGCACAAAGTCCGCGTAAGACTCGCCCTGCAACATCGCTTCCAGATCAAACTCGACATATGCCTGCCGTGTCAGGCTCACATTCTTGCGCAGCAGACGCAGGCGCAGACCATTAGAGACGACGCCCCACAGATGCTCGCCGGAGCGATTGAGCAGCTCCTGCGTCAGACTATACGGGCTATAGCGATATTCACCTGCGCCGCTCCTGCTAAGCTGATCCAGGTCGGTCCTATAACTCACGAGATGAATGGGCATATGCTGCCAGCCATGCGAAATCGGGTAACTCTTGCCATCCGCCTCCAACGCCTTCATGCTAAAGAGGCGACCATAGCCCAATTCGTTGAAGAGAGGCAGCAGCCAGCGTTCGCGTGTCAACGTCGTCCCCGTGTCGCCTTCGGGCAAGCGTCCACGCAACGTCTGAAACGTATTCCACGCTCGCAGGACGTGTAACCAGGCATCGTTAATCACCTCATTGAGCTTCTCGCCATCGTGGTGATAGTCTTCTGCCGTGATGCCCCCGAGGCTGGCGTCGAATTGTGCGATGCGTTGCAGCACATCGACGGGCAAGAGTGCGCCTTCGCTGGTCACGGTTGGGAACGCGGTACGCTGGTTGTTACGCATGGTTGCTCCTGATCATTTGTCTATGATATTTCTGCTGACGAACGGCGATGCATCGTCGGACCCATCGATGCCGTTTACTACTGCATTGACGGTTTTTCCTGGGGTAGGGACCAGATTTATCGCGTCCGTGATTTATCATGTTCCTCCCCGCAACATCGATTGCCACCGTAGAGGAAACGATAAATCGCGGACGCCGTAAACGTGGTCCCTACCCCAGAAAACCCAATAATCATTTATTAAACCACCTGATCGCGGACGCCGTAAACGTGGTCCCTACCCCGAAAATCTATCACCAATGAATTAACCTACCTGACACTGAAAACCCATCATTCATTTATTAAACCGCCTAATCGCGGATCGGCAAATACACATACATGCCGAGCACATCGGGCGGCAACTGTGGTTCGACGGACACGTTTCTGATGGCGAGCGAGGCTGAGCGGCGCACGCGACGATGAGCATCACGCAGTTCACCGGCGCGCTCGTGGGCCAGTTGTGCCAGGCGTGGGCCGATATACTCAGAGAAACCATCGCTCACCTGTTGCAAAAAGTGTTGTATCTGCACATCGGGCGTATTGGCTTCCGACGTTGCCAGCAAGAGTTGCTCGATCTCTTGCTCATCGTCGAGCCATTGCGCCTTTGCTGGTACGCCTCGGAAGGCAAACGTGCGGCACTCTTCGGCCAGCAGCGGCTGTATCTCTTTGCCATCGCGTGCAGGCGTATTGATATGGAAACGCAGGCGCACCAGCAGCAGAGTCGTGCGCATCTGCACTCTGCGCGTCTTGATCAGGCCACAGCGGCGGGCAATCGGCTTATTGCGCACATCCTCAACCGGATCGAGGGCCGTATCCATCACATACGCCGCCAATCCCTCGATCAACGGATGTGTGCGGCTCAGATAGAGCGTATTGGGCAGACCGGGTGTGGCAAAGCTGGTACGCAGGAGGAGCTGCTCTCTGACGGTCACGAAATGACGCATATCGATGGCATCACGCAGCGCGATGGGCACATCCTTGAGATTGAATTCTACGATATTGCCGCCGCGCGCCTCACTGACAAACGCGCCATAGCCCTGCAACGCCTCTTTCGTAAAGTTCGCCACATCGGCGGACAGGCCAATAGAATTCTGCACCGCGTTCAGTTCGCGCTCCACCTCATCGGTCTTGATGCTGTGCTGGGCGAAGATTGTGCGCGACACCCGTTCGCGTTCGGATGCCGCATCCCACAGCTTGAATAGTTCATCGCGTTTCTCGTGAACAACATCAGCGAAGCCCGGCAACTGCTGCTGCTGAGCCGGAATCTTGCTCTCATGGCCGCGCGATAACACGCCCTCAAAGATCGCCTCCACCACCTGCTCCGTATCGAGCGGCACCGGAACCGAGACGCCCAACGAACTGCGAATTGTGCGGTGCTTGCGTATCAGCACGTCCAGCACGATGCCATCGATAATATTGTTCTGCCCATAATACGTCATGACCCTGACCTGGGGACTGGTCTGCCCGAAGCGATCAACACGGCCCTCGCGCTGCTCGTGGCGCGTCGGGTTCCAGGAGAGATCATAGTGAAAGACGGCGTTAAACGTCTCCTGTAGATTGATGCCCTCGCTCAGACAGTCCGTACAGACCAGCACCCGCTGCGGAGATTGCGCGAGTTGGAGCACGCGCTCTTCACGTTCCGCCGGTGGCAACAGGCCCGTGACTGCAACGACCTCGACCTTTGGCAAGCGGCGGCGCAACTCCTGGGCCACATATTCGGCGGTCGGAATAAAGCGACAGAAGACAATCGGCTGATAGCCATCCTTGACCAGGCCAGCAATGATCGTCACCGCCTTTTGCAGCTTGGCATCCTTCTCACCTTTGAGCGCTTCGGCCTCACGCGCCATCGCGGCCAGGCGATGGCGCACCTTGCGCCCGCTCTCTTCGTCTTCATCCTCATCAATATCCGCGCCCGGCGCAACATCCATCCCCTCGGTCGCATCGCTATCAACCAGGTCCAGCACGCTATGCCGACCGATACGATCAGCCTCCTCCACCGTCTCCGCGCCTACATTCTGCGAACGATTGCGCAATGTGAACGCCGCCGCCGCCGGACTGGAAGCCATCGAGCGCAACAGGGCCAGCACGGACCACCAGCGCACACGCTGGCGGCTGCGCCCACCGCTGGTATCCTGAACCGTCTCGCGTGCATAGCTCATCACCTTATCGACCAGCTTGCGGTACTCGGCGTTCAATACATAATGATCCTCGCCATCTTCGCGCTCAGGGAAAGGCGTGTCACTATGGAGATAGGTGCGAATATCGGCACGGCGGCGCTGAATGAAATGAGCGGCCAGGCGCTGCCGCTGGCGCTCGTTCTGCCTGCCCGTCAAATCCTGTGGAAGATCACTGAAATCCTCATTCAGCAGCGTCAGCAGTGAGCGAAACGCATCTTCATTGCCGCTATGTGGTGTTGCCGTGACCAGGATCATGTGACGATCCTTCTTCACAGCGAGCTGAGAGATCAACTGAAAGCGCTGATGGCGTCCGCCGCGTCCCTCGCCAGCCGAGGCACAGGTATGCGCCTCGTCCACCATCACAAAATTGGGACAGGCACGCACAAAATCGGCGCGACGACGATCCGCTTTAATAAAATCCGTCGAGATGATGAGGTAGGGATAGCGGTCAAAGATCGACTCATCGCGCGCGCACTGGCGCTCCAACTGGGCAACCGTACTGGAGAGCACCAGGGAGGCATCAATATGAAATTTCGCTTGCAGTTCGTCCTGCCACTGCTCTGCCAGGTGGGGAGGACAGAGCACCGCGAGGCGCTCAATCTCGCGCCGATCCAGCAGCTCGCGCGCGATCAGTCCGGCCTCGATGGTCTTGCCAATACCGACATCATCGGCGATCAGGAGGCGCACCGGGTCCAGGCGCAGCGCCATCAGCAGCGGAACCAGTTGATACGGACGCGGCTCTACCGAGATGCGCGCGAACGAACGGAACGGTCCCGAACTGGCCCGGAAGCCGAAACGCACCGCATCACGCAGCAGGCGACCAGAGTGACTATCGCCCCACAGAGCGGGATTGGGCAGATCGAACTGCGCGGGCTCTACGTCCTCAAGGGGCAGATAGATGCCGGTCACCTCCTCATTGGTGCCACCGAGCGGGCGTAGAATCAGCATCTGCTCCTCGGATTCCGGCAACACAACCCATTCACGCCCACGAGCCTTCACCAGTGAGCCGACTGCGAAATTCATATAATTACTCCTCGGTATCTATTCCCTATCATCTAAATAAAGCGGCGTAATTTTTGCGGATAATTCTGGTTCTTTTGAGCTTGAGACAGCGACAATTTCCGCATTTGTTTCGCCGTTTTATTTAGTAGGGATGGGGCTTGCCGCCATCCGGCTCGGCGCGTGCAACCCGGCTCGGGAGCCGCGTTCTAGGGAACCGGACGGGTCTCTCCCCGACACATTTTTATTAATTCTGCGATCGGGGTAGGGACCAGCTTCCAGCGCGTCCGATTTATCATTTCCTACCCGTTGAGCACGTCTTTCTCGTCGCTAGAGAGGGGGAGACGCGCTGGAAGCTGATCTCCTCCTGCATTCATAACGCCTTTCCTCTCCTCTCAGGGAGAGGAAAACGATAAATCCGGACGCGCTGGAAGCTGGTCCCTACCCAAACAATCTCTCTCCTGAAAAGTGTCAGGGAGAGAAGACCCGGATGGGGCAAGCCCCATAGGCGCGAACTTAAGCGGGCATGCCCCCCCAAACGTCTCGCCATCCTGGGATCGCTGCTCACTCCTTTCACGGCGTCGCTGGCATTCTGAGCCAGCGACACACCTGCGTGTAGCGATGGGGCCTCTTGCGATGCCCAGAGCACAAAAAGCGTTGCAATTGGGGCAAACACGCTCGATACCGCTCTGCGGACGTGCTGCCTCGGATCTGTTGGCACAAGAGATCCACACTGATTTCTGCCACCATCCATTCGCTGAGGGGACCGGCCAGATCCTCTTGCCACCACGACGCCTCGGCGGCCTGCCACACCGGCAGCGTCTCCAGATCGCGCTTGCCGCTGAGCGTGGATGGCATCATGCATAGCCAGGCGGATCTGTGCACTCTCTTCTTCCAGTAAAGCCCACCCCAGCAGCAGCGCCGTGATCGTCGGTTCTGCCGTCTGCGCCGTCGTGCAGCGCAGTCGCTGCATGCCCAGCAGTTGCTTGATCCGCTTGAACAGCAGCTCAATGTGCCAACGGGCTTGATAGAGACAGGCGATCTGTTGCTCACTCCAGTGCTCCTGTGGCAACGTCGTGAGCAACAAAATCCACCCTGAGAGATACAAGGTGTCTGGCCGCACCTGCCATTGTTTCTTACTGGCGGTGCGCCTGGTGCGTCGCCTTGCCTTCTGCCGTTGCTCTTCGCTCAGGCGCACCGCCATCCAGCGCATCGCGATCCTGCCACCGCGGTGCTTGACCCACACGCCTCGACTGCAGATGCGCCCGGCTGGGGCATGACGCCCCTTCAACCACCGCACCACATCAATGCCTTTTCCTTGCTCATCTTCCAAGGGAAGCTGACTAGGCGTAAAGCGAACAATGAGCTGGGCCCCCCGAGCGCACACAAAGGCAATGCGTTCGCGTAATCCGTTGGCGCGATCGGTGACCACCAGATCCCCTGGCTGCAGATCAAAGAGCGCCAGATTTTCTCCCACCTGTTGATCGGTCACCTTCAGTTGCGTGAGCCGACCTGCCAACAGGTCAAAGCCGGTATGAATGCGCCAGACCATGCCTTGGGGACCTGGGCATTTGACATGGGTTCCATCCGCCAACACAATGCGTCGCAATCCTGCCCGCAGGAGCCACGGTGAGAGCGCCGTCGAGCTCGCCAGCACCTCTTGTAAGAGCCAATTGAGCCATGGGCTGGCCCGCTGCAAGCGTTTGCGCCAATCAGTGGCCGAGACATCTGCCACTGCCAGCAGCACACTCCAGATGCTCAAATGCTGAAACGAGTGGACGGTGTACACGTAGGCCAGCAACCCTCGCAGCAAATCCGTGGCCGTGCGAAGCTTGCGACACCGCTCAAAGGCCTTGAGGCTCTTGGCGTGCTCTGACAAGCCGGCTGGGAGGCGAGGGACGATTTCCTTCTCCCAATCATCGGGCTGGGCGATGACTTGCGTTGGCGAGACGATCTGTGTATCATGGTGTTGAGATGGCATGTCGTTTCTCCTGGTCTGTTCTTGAGAGATTTTTTTGAACATACCACCAAACGGCTTGCCTGTCCCTTTTTTCCTCCTTTTTTCCTATCTTTCTCCTTAAGTTCGCGCCTATGGGGGCAAGCCCCATCCCTACTGAAATGAAGCTATATATCTGGTAAATAAAGCATCCCACTGTTCAGGGGAAGGGAAGCGCAGCACAAAATAGCCCTCGTCTTCCAGCGCTTCCACGAGATCGGCGTCACGGACCGCGCGTGCGCTATCGTCACCATCCACATAGACGGCGACGCTCGATCGCTTAAAAAAGAAATCAGGTGCGGCCCGACAGCTTCCCAACGGTTCATGCGCGTGCGAAGGTGAAGAGAAGTCGCGCAATCGCAACTGACGCAGCCACTCCTGCTCGATATCGAGATCGCCCTGCACCGTCGCCAGTTTGGAGATGTCCGGTGGCGCAAGTGGAGCGGACTCCTGTAAAACCGCTCGCCCTCCAGTCAACTGCAAGAGATAGGGTTGGATGGAGTGGCGATCCAACTGCCGATGGTCGCGCTGATTGGCGTAGGTCATCAGGCAATGATAGCAGGCGGCCACGCACTCCTCCAGGGCGAGATCAGCTTTACGCAGATCGGTGCCGGTGGCGGGATCGAAGTGACAGCGCGCCAGCGCCTCCTCCGCCACAGCAGCGACGGCCCGTGGATCGTCGGCCAGTTGGCGCAGCACGCCAGCGCCGCCCTCGGTTGCCTCATAGAAAAGAAGGATGCGCCGATGCTGCATATCAGGTAAAGGCTCGGCGGCCAGTTCATTATCTTCCAACTGGTAGCGCACCTGGATAGCACTCTTCAAGGCTGATTGCAGCGAGGTCATCTGGCGCGTATCCAGGTCCACCAGCGGCTCAAAGAGCAGGCAGTTACGCGTATCCTCAACATACGGGATCACACGCACCTTTTTCGCTGACATGGGATCGTCGGGGTCGCCCGTCGACTCATCGTCTTTTTCCCAGTAGCCGCGCTCGGTATCCAGCACAAAGCCATACACGGATTTGTCCTTGCGCCGCAGGGGGCCAAAATTGATGCGCCAGAGCATCGCCGCCTGACCATAGGTCAAACGTGCCAGCGGCTGCTGATCCTCGTCCTCGACCAGAACGGTATATGCCCCATTCGCGCGAGTGGAGAAGCGCACTCCGGTCCGAATATCATAGCCCTGGCGCAGGCGCTCCTCTTCGTCCGAATTGATCTTATCGCGCCGCCGCGTCGAAACATTCTGTAGTCTGAAGAGCGAGTTCAGGGACTGCGGCAGCTTCTTGCCACACTGAATGCAGACATCGATGCTGGCCGTATGGTCGAGCGGGTGCAGATAGCCACAATGGTCGCACTGTTTCACCGAACTGGTGAGCACGCTCGAGCGATCCTCGCGCACGGCAAGCAGCGAGCGATTGATGATATAGCGCGATCCCTCGTGATAGACAATGGCGCGCGGCGCGAACTCCGCGATCGCCAGAAAGCGCGGACGAGAAAGATACTCATCCTGCTGTTTCGAGCGGCGCGCGGGAATATAGGCCGAGAGCGGCAGGCGTGGGAAATTATAGCCAGGCAGAAAGCCCTCGCTGGCAAAGTAGCGATAGCTATAGAACTCCGAAAACTCAGTACGCTCGGATGAGCTACTGGCCGTCAACAGTTCCAGTTGCGCCTCCGCTTCAGAACGCAGGCGGCGGGCCTGATTTTTGTGCTCCTCCGGACGCGAAGCATCGCGGATCACGCTATTCTGCGTATCGCGCTGATCCTGAGCTGCTTTATACAGGCCACGCCAGCGAGCACATGCCTTCTCAAAAAAGGATTCGACGTGATCAAGCTCAATAGTCAGCCACTGGGGAGTATACCAGGCACCGGATGGCTCTTGTAGATCGGTCTTAAGCGTTTCTAGAATATTCTGGGCTCGCCTCTCCGCGCGTTGGCGGGCGCTGGTATCGCGCAACGCATCGAGCACATATGGCTGAAGCGTCAGGCTCGGACTCTCTCCAACGATGTCTAAAAGGTCCCGCAGCGACTCTCCCAGAGCCAGACCGGACTCCGCCAGCCAGATCGCATAGATATGCGCGCGCAGCAGATCCTCATTCGTCAGATCCAGACGTGGAGGCGAGACCGCGCCACTGACCATCGCGCCGGGATGCTGAAAGAAATATTGATCGTGCGAGCTACCGGTAGAACAGTACGAGAAGACCAGCGCGGGCTGACCGCTGCGACCGGCGCGCCCACTGCGCTGCGCGTAGTTCGCGGGCGTAGGAGGAATATTGCGCATATTCACCACGTTCAGTTCAGCGATATCAACGCCCAGCTCCATCGTCGGCGAGCAATACAGAATCGGCAACAACGGCGGCTCGCTGCGAAACTCCTGCTCGCGCTCCTCACGCCGCTTTGAAGGAACCTGCGCCGTATGTTCAGCCGCGCGAATACCGAGCATGCGGTGAAGTTGCTGCGCATTCTCCCGGTAAAACTCCTTGAAGAACGGATTCGTCCTTTTATCCTGGGGAAGATTGGGAGTGCGCAGCGGATCATGATAAGGAATGTGCCCACGCCCATCGCGCCAGATAATCGAGGAAGCCAACAACTGGTAGCCAGGCACATCATCCTTATGGCGCGGTTCCAGCACCTGCTCTACCAGACCAACGTCGCTCAACGTCTTCAGTAGCGACTGAATCACCTCCTGCGTCTCAGCAGCCTTGATGTTTATCTCGTGATTTTTTAGTACGCGCCTGAAAAAACGGCCATAGCTACTCAGGCCAGAGACGTAGCGTTCGCTGCGATCATCCTCTTTCGAGCGCTTGCGCGGGAACAGCCGCGTCGCATACACCAGCTCTTCATCCTCGTCGAAGCCCCAGGGAGCTATCAGGTGCTGACTGCTCTGCTGCTTGACCTCCTCCTGCCGCGCGGGGTCCAGGTAATCGACCTTGATCGCCAGTTCGCGCCGCATATAGTCCAGTAAGGCTTTGGTAAGCTCTTTGCGTACCGAAGGGGAAATTGTGTGCATAATGTGATGACACTCAGCCCAGAGCGCATCATCTTCACAAATCTCAGCGAGGTCCTGGTATTCAATGCGCAAGAGGCCGCACTGTTCCAGGTTGGGCGACGTAATGCGCCAGCCGCGCCGCAGGTCCAGGTAGAGACGGTAGCCCAGAACGTTGCGTAGAGCCTGCTCCGTCTTAATCTTCGCGCTATACTTCAGGTCTTTATTGATGGCATATCTCTCAGGCGGCAATTGCAGCGCCTCGAAGACCTTTAGCGACAGGACATCGTGCCGCAGGCCGGAGTCGCCCGCGAGCTGAACGGCGCAATAGAGCGCGGAACGCAGCAAAGCGACTTCAACGAAGTCGTTAAAGTGTCCCGCCTGCAGAGAAGCGTCCTGTCGATTGTCGGTAAAGCTCAACATCTTCGGCTCGATGGTCAGCTCTTCGCCGCGCTCCTTCGCCTCGCGGAGCAGACGAATGGTCGCCAGGCTCAGAATCGTCGTTGCCGTACTGCGTCCCTCCGAACTGAGCTGTGCCAGCTTCTCAAAATCGTTATCCAGAAACGTATTGTAAGAGACGCCGCAACGCAAGCAGAAACGGAAGGGAGCGGCAACAAAGTGGCAGAGCACGCCCTCCTGATCGCGCCTTCCATCTTCCGCAACGCTGCCATCCGTGCGCACGAACAACGCCCTCGGCACATATTTTTTCCTCGCCGTAGAGGTCAGGCGCTCTTTCCCGTTATGCATCTCGCGCCACTCATCCGGCAGGCGCGGGTCAGCCTCAATTTCCGATTGGTCGCTACTCCATGCATCATCAGGCGACTGAGCAAGATACAGGAAGCCAGGTATCCCCGTTCGCTGCGCGGTTGAGTCCGCGCCATCATTGATATAGCGCATCTGGTCCCGCACCTCGCGGTCGACAAAGGACTCTTCATCCTGCCAGCGTACCGTGTAATATTCCTGCCCACATTCGCGACAGAAGACGAGCGGCAGCAGGATACGTTCGTGACCGCTCTCCGGCGCGTACTGCTGATATTGAAGGGTAATGTGGCGCTGCGGATCGTGTTCCAGCGTTGCATAGACGGTATCACCTTTGCTGATGAACTGGTGCAATCGAAAAGCAAATGGAGCACGCCCGGTCACAGGATGTTTGACGCGCTCATATCCGTCCAACAATCCCTGTTTAATCACCGCAACACAACGTGCTTCGGAGGCTCCAGTAAGCGTGTGCAGCAGTGTGGCCGCGCTCTCCTGCTCTCCAGAAATGCGCAGCGGCTTTGTACGCACCAGGCGCTCATCTTGCTGCCGTATCACGCCAAAGGCACTCTCCAACCAGATCGAGAGCGGATCATTCACGAACTCAGCATACGTCTGAGGTAATGCGGAGAAGCCAGATTGAACGCGCTCCGTCAACTGCTGGCGAAAGGCCGGAGATGCAGTATCGACCTCCTCAGTCACCCGCTGCAACGTCTCCCCGATCACATGTTCAGGTAAGACCGGGCAACCAAAGATGCGCTCACCCATACGAGCAACCTTCAGGCATTGCTCCGCGTAATTTTCATCGCTGGCGAGCGTAGCCGATGTCCCAACGCACTGCAAGGTTTCACCGGGCGGAGTCAGGCGATCGCGCACGCGGCGCACCAGTAGAGCCACATCCGCGCCCTGCCGTCCACGATAGGTATGCAACTCGTCGAGGACCAGGAAGCGCAACTGTGTGGCATCCAGCAATTGTCGCTCGCGCAGGCGCGTCAGAATCAACTCGAGCATCACATAGTTGGTCAGCAGGATATCGGGCGGGTTAGCGATAATCTCGTCGCGCTCCTCAGTCTTTTCCTGCCCCGTATAGCGTTTGAAAGTCACCGTGCGACCTTCATAGCCGATTTTCAGATACTTACCCAGCTCGCCAAGCTGACTATTCGCCAGCGCGTTCATAGGATACACAACGATCGCCTTGATGCCCGGCAGATCGGGGTTGCGCAAGACATAATCGACAATAGGAATGATATAGGCGAGGCTTTTGCCCGAACCGGTCCCCGTCGTCAAAATATAGCTATGGCCGCCACGTGCCACCCGAATAGCATCCTCCTGATGTTGATGCAACTGGAGGAGGTCGCCCTGTGGCCTCTCTGGCTCCTTCCCGCGCCGAAAAATGCTGGCGCAGGCGGGATGCAACATCCCTTCAGCCACCAGCGCATCAATAGAAGCGCCTGGCTGAAAGAGAGGATTGAGCTGGATGAGCGGCTCGGGCCAGAGCATGCCACGCTCAAACAGTTCCTGTTCAACGTAGTCTCGAATGCGGAGATTGCCGACCTCAATAAAGCTTTTCACATAGGAAGAATAGTTGCCGATAAGCTGCTGGCGAAGATCAAAAATGTTCATCATGTACCTCGTAGCGCGAACACAACCACTTATGTCTAAGCATTATAGCTATGATTGCAAGAGCTGTCAACGAATATGCAGGCATAACGTATATTTACGCTTGACGTAATATTAGAATTGATCTACACTAAGCGCGTGTTGCAAAAAGCGTTCCAGCCGTAAATCCAGGATGATCGATCATAGCACGCAAAGAGAAACGTAGGGGCAGGTATGAGCAAACATTATCTTCTTTTTCTTCCGCCAGATATTATTCACAAAAATGTGTCTTACGATCAACCGCGTATCAACGTGAATGTGGCGGTCGCGCAGTTGCAGGTGGATGATAAAATACTCCTGGTACGTGGTGATTTTCTGCATTTTCTGCGCGGAAATCTCTTGCCATTTGTGTATACTGTTATCTATGTGAACCGTGGAGCGGGAACCGTGACACTCCAACTGGAGCAGACACATAACCAGGCCACTCCACTGCCAAAAGATATTCTGCTGGATATGGCATCCGGCAATATATATCTGTTAAGTGCCAGTGACTTCACGCAAAGTATTAAGGGAATGGGTGGAAAGCGCATGGAAGAGAAAGCATTACTGGAGCATATCCAGAGCTATATAAGAGCACACGGCTACTACTTTGACAACGAGACGCTCTATAACTACCACATCTGCCTCAAGGTTCGCCCATTCATCATCCTGGCGGGGCTTTCTGGCACCGGCAAATCGAAGCTCTCGCAGCTCTACGCCGAAGCGCTGGGACACAAGCAACACTACCTCCGTTTGCCGGTGCGCCCCAACTGGAATGACGACCGCTATCTGCTAGGACACCTTAACACCATCACAGGAGAATACTTCACTGAGCCGGCGGTCGAATTCCTCATGGAAGCCAACGAAGACGAAGACAACCTCTACTTTTTCTGCCTCGACGAAATGAACCTCGCGCACGTCGAGTACTATTTCTCGCAGTTCCTGAGTGCGATGGAGGGTGAGCAAGCGGAGGAGCGGCAGATACGCCTGTATGGAACGCGTATGCAGAAGCTATTAGAGGAGCAAGACAAAACGCCGACTCTTCCGGCCCAATTGGTGCTGCCCGACAACCTCTTCTTCACAGGAACCATTAACGTTGATGAGACGACGCAATCCATCAGCGATAAAGTCATCGACCGTGCCAACACGCTCGAATTCTTCAACGTAGACCTGGATAAGATACCACAGCCAACGACGTTGCCTGAACCGGTCCCGCTCTCCACGTATACCTGGCAAAGTTATCGCGTCTCCACGCCGGACACAAGCTACCGCAAGCAAATTATCGAGATCAGCAAAATACTCAACAAAGCCGATCTCGGGCTAGGATACCGCGTCCTGCATGAGATCGAGGTATACCTGGCGAACAGCAAAGAGCTGCTCGCTCCACTCGTTGCCTTCGACCTGCAGGTGAAGCAGCGCATTCTCCCCCGAATACGCGGCAACGAAGCCATCAGTGATATGATAAAAGAACTTCAGAATTATTGTAAGCAGAACAAACTTGAGCGCTCTCAAAAACGCCTGCAAGAAATGGAAAAACGGTTGAAACGCGATGGCTACACAAACTTCTGGCGCTAGTCACTGGCTCACCATCGACAACAGGCCGTTAAGTTTTCGACCTGATGACGAAAATCAGGCGCTCAATATAAAAGAGTACAGCACGCACGAGATCAGAATCACCAATCAAGCGCCTGATCGTCTCACGATCTCAATTGACGGACAGACACTCGAAACGGCCCGCTACGGTATCTGGACGTGGCGGCCCCAACACTACGCCGGTCTCTATCACATCGTTGCCACAGCACCCGACCAGCCGCCGCAAAGCGCCCTGGTGCGTGTCTTCCCGCAGAAATTCACCCAGGCTCGCTATGAAACGATGAAAGACGACCTGAGCAGAGTCGCCATAGATCTGCAATTTCGCCTGGCCTCTCCCGCTATGGAAAGGGCGCAGTACACGCCACCCACGCAAGAAGTCTCGGCTCTGCAGGACTACAGAAAGATACGCAAAATTATTGAGCAATTGAAAGATATCATGGCGCACATTCGCCGTGAACCATACCGCACACTCAGGGAGGAGCATATACAACAGGGTTGGCAGGAGATAAAAAGCTTTTCCAGCGAAGCGGTCCCTCTACCAGGAAGTTATGTACAATTATCAGAGCCGCAGGTGAGCAGGTATGGTATACGCAGCATGCCGCGATACTGGACGCTGCCACAGAGCACCCAGACATACGACACCTACGAGAATCGTCTGCTCAAGCACTTTCTGCACCAGCAATTGATCGCTAAACTGGATATCATTTCCCAGCACGCCGAAAACGAAAAGCAGCGCCTGGAACCGATCTACGCACGGTATCACAATATCGAGGATGGCGAAACACTGCAAAAGCTCAAGTTTGTGCTGGAAGAGTGCCAGCAGATGAAACAGCGCTGCATCCAATGGAGCAATGAGTCTTTTCTCAAAGCGCTTCCCACTCCTGTAGTTGCAGGGAAGGCGACCCAGGTGCTGCTCAAACACCCGACCTACAGCCGCTTCTATCAGCTCTACTTGCAATTTCAGCAGAGCCTTAAGACCACCTACGAGATAGAGCACTATATTAATGAACTGGCCTTGCGCAGAGTGAGCGATCTATACGAGATGTGGAGCGTCTTCTCCCTTACGCACATCGCGATAGAAGAACTACTCACCGCCGGTTATAGCATCACATCCAGCAGCCTTTTCTACGAGATCAAAAAGGACTGCTTCCAGTTCGACGTAAAGAAAAACGTCGCGAGTATTGCGCTGGAGAAAGACGATCTCCGCGTCGAGATCAAATACGAACCGATCTATCCCAACCAGTCCACCGTGAGCTATCGGTCCGCGCTGGTCGCGACAACGATTGGCATGTACCCCTTAACGCCCGACATGGCAATTGAAGCGTATAAGGGAGATGAGCCGCAGCACGTGCTCATCTTTGATGCCAAGTATCGCTGGGAATGGGAAAGAGGAGGCCATTACAATCCTAAACAAGAAGATATCGACAGAATGTACAGGTATCGCAGCAACATTCAGTATAAGCGGTATGATGCGGGAAACAGACGACAGCCCTATACGACCGAGAATATTGTCTCCAGTGCCTATATTCTGTATCCAGGGAACAAAATACATCGCGAGGCAAACAGCAGGATCGGCAGCTTACCACTCATCCCAGGCACATCTCAACATAGCGATGATGTGCGGGAGCAGGTGAAGGATCTGTTGTATTATGCGTATCTGATTGACTAACCCATTAGGGAGACTTCCTCCTCGGCTTGACACCTTCGCCAATCAAGTATACAGTCTGTATGGAAACCATGGAGGGTATGGCCCGTATACAGGATATGCGCTTGCAAGATCGATGGAAAATGGGAGACACGTTTCCTCTCCCTCTTTACGCTCTCTCATCGATCATCACGCTTCGAAAACAACAGGAGGACGGTTCATGGCCAAAGTATTTCGTTTCGGGGTCGTCTCTGCCGGAAATGCATCCCGTTCAGCGAAGCCGATATCATTGCACCGACACTCAAACGAGGTCCGCAGGGAATTGACCCGGCGGATGCCTCACTGGAGCAGAAGATCGGCTGGATACGCGAGGCAGCAGGCGAGCGTTTTGATCGGCTGGAACTCAGCCAGTCTGCATTTGGGATGGAACTGACAGACAGCCCCATTGGGGCCACCATGGCTATCAAGGGGGGACCGCTAGTAGAGTCACAGCCGATGACCACCGAGCAGGCAATAGAGCATCTCGTGAAGCAGCGTGAACGGCTGGGTATTTCCTATATTCAGATCCAGGAGGGGCAGGTCGAGAACTTTGCCCCGGTGGTTGCCCGGCTGAGTGGCAAGTAATCACAAGGAGGAGTTTTCTCTATGGTGCAGGAGCCTACGAGACAGCAAAGGCAACCTGCGAGGGTCGGCATGTCTCTCCCTCGCCAGGACGGGCCAGACAAAGTCACCGGGCGAGCGCGGTATGCGGGAGATCAGGTGGTACCAGGAATGCTCTATGCGCGCCTGAGGATGGAGCTGCCGTCGTGGACGTCGATTACGATCCGCTGCCTGTGGTCATTGATCCTGAGGCTGCCATGCGACCAGAGTCGCCTCTGGCTCGCTCTCGCAATGAGGTCCCGGTCGTGACCGGGGAAGGCGAGCACGCTCCTCAAGAGGGAACGGAGGCCGAAGCAGAGGAACGTTCGCACAATGTCAGTCAGACACCACCGCTGAAGATGGGTGATATCGAGGCTGGTCTGCTCGAGGCTGAGGTGGTCGTCGAATGCAGCTATCGCACCCACCCGGTCCATCAGTCCTATATGGAGCCCCAATCTGTCACCATCGCGGCAAGCCCCTCGGGCCATCAACTGGTGATCTGGCCGAGCACCCAGGGTCTGTTCGATGTCCGTTCGGCGGTCGCCAGGACGCTCGCCATGTCTGATCGGCAGATCCGTGTCGAAGCGGTTCCCATCGGTGGGGGATTTGGCGGGAAAGAAGTCCTGATTGAACCGCTGGTAGCCGCAGTGGCATCCCGCCTGCACAAGCCAGTACGATTGGTCTACACCCGTCAGGAAGATCTCCTCGCTGGTAACCCGGCGCCACAAACGGTGATGACCGTCAAACTGGGCGCGAAGCGAGATGGCACGCTTACCGCTATCCAGGCCAGGATGATTCTTGACTCAGGAGCCTATCCCAATCCTCTTGCCGGTTTTAGCGGCTTCCATTTTGCTGGCATCTATCGCTGCCCCAATCTCGATATCCGTTGCGACGTGGTTCAGACCAACAAACCCGGTACCGGTGCCTATCGCGCACCTGCTGGCCCACAGGCCTACTTCGCACTGGAATCGACCGTTCAGGAACTCTGCCTGCGGCTTGGGATGGACCCGCTGCAGTTCCGCCAGATCAATGCCCTCAAAGAGGGTGATCCGAATATCAGGCATGGCCGCTGGTCACGTATCGGCCTGCTGGAGTGCCTCGAGCAGATCCAGCGCCATTCTTTGTGGAGAGAGCGCGAGCGGGCCAGGGGGGAAGTGCCAGCGGAACTGAAAGACTGGAAGATCGGAATAGGGGTCGCCGCTGGAGGCTGGCCGGGTGGAACGGAGCCCGCAGCTGCCCTCTGTCGGTTGGAGCAAGATGGGACAGTGACCGTTGTGGTGGGCAGTGTCGATGTTTCCGGCTCAGATGCTTCATTGGTGCTGATTGCGGCAGAGGAACTGAACCTTGATGCCTCAGCCGTGCACGTGACCCACGATAACACCGATTCTATGCCCTATAGCGGCCTCTCCGCCGGCAGCAAGACGACCTATACCGTGGGCGCAGCGGTGCAGGCGGCTGCGCGCGATGCACGCAGCCAGATCTTTGCGATAGCGGCTGATATGCTGGAAGCATCTACTGAGGACATGGAGCTTGGGGATGGGAAGGCAATGGTCAAGGGAGTGCCTGAGAAGTATGTCACGTTGCAACAGATCGCCGCACACTCGATGGGTTTTGGCGCGCTCTACGAACCGGTCTATGGTCGTGGTCGCTCGGCCAATCGCGCTTCCTCGCCCATGTTCGCCGCGCATCTGGCGAAAGTAGCGGTTGATCCAGAGACGGGTGAAGTCCGTGTCCTGGACTACGTTGCGGCACAGGATGTTGGTCGTGCCATTAATCTGGCAGAGGTTGAAGGCCAGATCCACGGTGGAGTGGTCCAGGGCATCGGTTGGGCGCTCTTGGAGGGGATGGCCTACGACGAGAACGGACAGTTGCTCACGGCCA
>WNFY01002619.1_pt1 | contig 17052 bp, 15 predicted proteins | sample 5400091 | NCBI WGS metagenome assembly WNFY01 (sample SAMN13153364, study PRJNA577476) | soil metagenome | isolation source: 60 cm soil or saprolite under grassland replicate 1 | place: USA:California | collected 2016-06-15
TAATGTCGCGGCCGATCAAGTCAATCGCGCCGGAACGCGGTTGCGACGCACTGAGCACGGGCGAGTTGTTGTTGACAAACCGCTCTCGCAGAATTTCACGCTGGCGGTGAAACATCCAGCGGCGTTCTCGGCGCTGCTCGAAACTTTATCTCCACGTTTTGAATGTTACGCGATCATCCGAAATCCGCTGGCCACGCTCGCTTCCTGGAACAGTCTCGCGTGGCTTCCCCTCAAAGATGGTCATTCTCCGATCGGCGAGAAGCTCGATGTCGATCTTGCGCGCGATCTGGCCAACAAAACTGACGTGATCGAGCGGCAGATTCATATCCTGGAATGGTTTTACGATCGGTTTCGCCGATTCCTGCCAGAAGGCGCGCTCATTAATTACGAAGACTTGATCGCCTCACGCGGCCGTGAGCTCGCGAAATTTTTTCCGGCCGCGGCAGATCTGAATGAAAATCTGAGTTCGAAGAATGTGAGTCAGTATTACGATCGCGCGTTAATGGCGGATTTGGGCGATCGATTGCTCCGACGCGAAGGAGCGATCTGGAATTTTTACCGCAAGCGTGACGTCGAGAATTTGCTGCGCGATCTTAGCTCGAGCTCGGTCGGCCGCTAAGAGCCTTCGACAACGATCATGTTCGTTTTTGCGGTGCGATGGCGCATTTTGCGGGGCTCGCGATATTCCTCGCAATTGAGCCACTCTTTGGCGCGCTCCATGGATTCGAATTGAAGCACGACAATGCGTTTCGGGTCCCAATCGCCTTCGAGCACTTCGGCCTTGCCGCCGCGGACGATGTATTTGCCGCCATATTTCTCAACTGTCGCGCCAGCGAGCTTTTTGTATTCTTCGTAGCCGACTGGATCGACAACTTCGATTTCGACAATCACGTACGCGCTCATCTCAGAAAGTTAGACAAAATTTACAGGATTATCGCGCTTGTTTCAGAAGAAACATCAGGAGAGCAGGAACTTAGGAAAGAAGAATCAGATTTTCTAGACAGAATTTACAAAATGATCGGAATTTTTCCGGCCAGATAAAGAAGCATTCTGTTCATTCTGTCTTAAAAAACTTCTAGGGGCCGTTGCCGCCGTTGTGGTCTTTGACCGCTAACTCAGGAACTTTTTTACGACGACGCAAACGGAGCCAGTTGTTCCAAGTCTTGCGGAGGCTGTCACGCGGAGTGAGATATCTTTGGTTGAGCTCGTTGCTTTTGAGGATCTGGGCGAGAATCCCCTTCACTGAAAAATCGTTCGTATTCAAAATGGTGTAAGCGGTGCCGACGGCCGCGGCGTGATGCGCGTCGCTGGCGGCGACCATGGGGAGATTCCGGATCTGTGCGTACTTGAATGCGTAGCGATTATAGCGACGCAGGGTGGTCGCAGCGTTAAAAACTTCGATCGCGTCAATCGGAAGCGTCTGTAGAACTGAAAACCGGATTCCGGCCCGAAAAAGATCGTAGGGATGCGGAGGAATGGCGAGACCGCCGCGTTGATGAATAATTTCGCAAACTTCGCGCGCCGGTCTTCCTTTCAAGTAAGGCAGCTCCGCGCCGATGCAAAGAAGGTGACCATCGGCAGTAGTCACTTCGACGCCGGGCAAAACCAGAAAGCCGTCGACCGGCTGGCCGTCGAGACGTATTAAACCTTTTTCGAGCATGTAGGTCACCGCGTCACAGGTGTTGTGGTCGGTCACGGCGATGCCGTGCAAACCTTTCGCGCGCGCGGCGGCGATCAGATCCTCCGGACTGGAAACGCCGTCGCCGGAAAAAAACGAATGGGTGTGAAGATCGAAATTGAAGGGCATTAGTGGGGTTGGATGGTCGATCCTACATTCTTGCGGGTGGAAAATTAAACGAGCTCTTCGGCGAGCACATCGGGCTCGGATGCGCCTTCTAAAGTGACGTCGCGCGGTTGATTAAATTGCAAATCGTAAAGGCGACGGTAGTAACCCGATTTTTCGAGAAGCTCGGCATGGGTGCCGATTTCTTTGATGTTCCCGCTATCGAGCACGACGATTTGGTCAGCCGACAAAATCGTGGAGAGTCGGTGCGCAATTGCAATCACGGTCCGTCCGGCGGCGAGTTTCTCGAGCGCTTTCTGAATTTGTTTCTCAGATTCGGTGTCGAGCGATGAAGTCGCTTCATCCAGAAGCAGGATAGGCGCGTTTTTGAGAAGAGCGCGGGCAATGGCGAGGCGTTGTTGCTGCCCGCCGGAGATGAGGCAGCCCTTATCCCCGATGATGGTGTCGTAACCATCGGGCTGAGCTAAAATAAATTCGTGGGCAAACGCCGTCCGCGCAGCTGCGTAAACTTCCTCGGCAGTCCCATCGAGCCGTCCGAACTGGATGTTCTTGAAAATCGTGTCGTGAAATAAAAACGTTTCCTGGGTGACGAGGCCGATCTGCTCGCGCAAGGATTTTTGTGTCAGCGCGCGCAAATTCTGGCCGTCAATTTTCACTGCGCCGGACGTTGGATCGTAGAGGCGCAGAATGAGCGACAAAATAGTGCTCTTACCTGCGCCGCTCGCGCCAACGAGTGCATAAGTTTTACCGGGCTCGATGTGCAGATTGAGATCGCGCACCGCGTCGGTGACACCAGTCGAGTAGCGGAAGGTTACGTCTTCAAAGTCGATCCGGCCCTGGGAAGAAACCAATTCAACTGCATTTGGCGCGTCTTGCACCGCCGGTACCGAGTCTAAGATGGAAAAGATTTGGGTGGTCGCACCGAGCGATCGCTGCATTACGATGTGAAGTTTACTCAGCGTTTTGATCGGCTCATAAATAATGAAGATGCCGGAGATCAGTCCGAAGAAGCGGCCGGCGGTGAGGTTGGTCGCGTAAACATATAGAAGCGCGAGCCCGACGCCGATCGAGGCGATGATTTCGACGAGCGGTCCGACGGCTTCGGTGGCTTTTACCGTGCGCATCGTATGAGAGAACGATTGTTGCGCGCCGCGCCGGAATATTTTTTCCTGCTGCTCTTCGCGCGCGAACGACTTGATAACTCGAATGCCGGCGAAACTCTCCTGCATTGTTACCGACATTAGTACGCCGCCCGTTTGCTCACGTTGCACCGCCGCGCGTGCGCGTCGACCGAAGATGCGGATCGGTACAATGCAAATCGGAAAGAGGACGAGACTCACCAACGTAAACTTCCAATCCATCAGGAGAAGCACGACCACGGCGCCGACGATGGTAATGGGTTGTTTGAACACGTCGCTGCTCACACTCGCCAGCGCTTGCTGCATGTTGCGCGTGTCGTTGGCGATGCGCGACATGAGAAAGCCGCTTTGCATCCGATTAAAGAAATCCATCGAGTGGCGAATTACCTTGGCAAAGAGCTGATTGCGAACATCATTCACCACCTTGTTGCTCACCCAGTTCATGTAATAAACGTTGCCGTAGGAGCAGAGACTCCGGACCGCCATCACCAGCGGAATGGCGAGACAAATCCAAACGATCGAATCGATCTTTGGGCCGACGTTCAATATTTCGTGATGCGCGAGCACCGCTTTAGGATTTGGCGCCGCGCCGTGGAAAACAAAATTCGAAACCTGGAACACCGTCAGCGGCAGCAGCGAGTTCACCAGACCGTAGGCGACGCCAAATGCGAGCCCGATCGCAAAGCGCCATTTGTAGGGACCGGCGTAGCTGTAGAGCCGCCGATACGGCTTCCATGCCGTCCGCATGGTTTCCCAGAACGAGAGTTTTACTTTGGCGCCTTCTGCCTTGCTCATAACCGTGGCGACGTTGCCGGAGCCGACAACAGCGTCTCCATAGCATCGATCACCGCCTGCGTCGAGATTTGGTTCATCGGCAACCGCGGCTGCTTGGGCACGAATTCGGTAAAGGGCGATGTCGATGTTCCCTGTAAAATCAACGCCGGACTTGCGCGCGGACGCCAGTGGAATGGATTGGTCGGGCCAAAAAGGATCACTTGCGGTGTGTGCGATGCCGACGCCAGATGCATCGGTGCGGAATCCACGGTGATCAATAAGCGCGCTTTACCGACCAACGCCGCGAGTGTGAGCAAGTCGGTTTTGCTGGAAAGATCGACAATCCGGCGCTGCATTTTTGATTTGATGTCGCTGATATGGGTTTGTTCAAGCGGCCAGGATCCGCCAGTCAACACAAGATCGACATCGTGGTCGTCGGCGGCGTGGTTCATCACATCAGCCCATCGCTGCGCATTCCAAAATTTCTCCGGGCGCGCCGAGCCGGGATGAAAAACGATGAAGTCTCTTCTGATATTGTGCGCGCTTAACAATTCGTCGGCGGTTTCGCGCGCTCTTTTTGGCAATTCCAAGCGGACTGCGCGCGAAACGTTGGAAATTCCAAGTGGTTCGAGCAGCGCGAGGTGATAATCGATCATGTGCATGTCTCGCATCCGGTGCTCGACAAATTCGTTATAGAAACGTGTTCGAAATCTCGAACGGACTTTGATTCGAAACGAGACGATCCGCTTTTTCGCGCGCGAGAGAAGCACCAGCAGCGCGGAACGATCGTTCCGTGTGAAATCGACGCAGTAATTGAACTTGCCCCGCGCGATCGCGGCAATCGTCCCAAGTCCGGCGAAACCGCGAGGCATAACCAAAAGCTTGTTAACGCCAGTAATCGCAGGCGCGAGCGCTTTGCCCTCCGATGAAATCACGAGCGTTAAGTGCGCGTCAGGGGACTTCTCGCGCACTGCCGCGATCGCCGGCGTCGTCAGAATCAGATCGCCGATGCGTTTGAGCTGAATCAGCAGGATATTCATGACTGTAGCGGCGCGGAGTTTCCAACCCTCACCATAGCCTCTCCCGTTCAAAGGGAGAGGCAGAAGTATCAGTCCTCAACGCAAATTCTAGCGCGTCTTCGTTCCGTCGTGTTTTTTAATCCGCCTCTCCCCTCGGCGACAGCGGCTTGAGGTAAGGGGTTAACTAAGTCACGAGCGATCAGATAAGTCATTGCATCATCTGAATTGCTCTTTCGTACGCGCCTAACAAACGCATCCGATAATGGTCCCAGGTAAAATTTTCCACGACGCGCTGTCGTGCAGCGGTGCTCATGCTCGCAACAATCTCAGGATGACGATACAAATGCTCAATGCCCGCTGCGATTGCATCGACATCTCCCGGCTGAACGATGATTCCTTCCAAGCCGTCGCGCACCACGTCGCCCGCTTCGCGGGTCGTGATTATCGGCAAGCCGGACGCGGCAGCTTCGTAAATCGTTTTGGCGCTGCCCTCGAGCCGCGATGGGAAAACGTAAACGGAACCTTGCTTGAGATAATTCTCGAGGTCGCGCTTAAAACCGAGAACGCGAACATTCTTGCGCCCGAATTCTTTCAAATGCGGCTTCGCTTCATCATGAACGCTGCCGAGCAACCAGAGCTCGGCGTCGCGCAGATTCAGGCGATGCCAGGCTTCGAGCAGGTGATGAATCCCTTTTCGCTCGATCAGCGCGCCTGAAAAAATTGCGCGAAAAATTGACGGACGCGTTCCTGGCTTGAAGCGCCCGATATCGACGCCTCGCGGCAGATAAAATAATTTTTCGTCCGGAAAGCCTGCGACCCGAAAAGATTCGGCCGCCTTTTCGGAAAGAACAACGACAAGCGTCGCGAGCTGATATTCTTCAAGAAACCTTTCAGGCTGGAGCAAGAATCGCGACTTCCAAGTCCGTCTGTCCTCTGTTCTCTGTCCTCTGTCTTCTGATTTTTGGCTTCCCCGGTGCCATGTCGGAATTTCGATCAACGACGGAATCTTTTTCTTCCTCGCCACGCGCAGTGTTTCCAGACAATCGCCCGACCAGCTATGAAAGAAATCGTAGCGGCCACTATCGAGATGGCGCGACGCGATCCAATCGAGATATTTTTTCTTTGCCCCATAATAATAAGGCCGGTCGAGGAACGAGATCAGCCGGACCGGATGCCAACGGAGCGACTGGATGAAGCGCGACGGGATCTCGCGTTGGCGGTTGTCGTAAGCGATTGCTTTCCCAAGAAAATTTCCTCGATGCGACGCACGCAACGCTTCAAACGAATCGGTATCGAGCCCCGGCCCGCCGATTCGGGCGAAGATGGAATAGAGCAAACTTTTCGGCAGCACGCGTGGCGTTGACACAGAGCTTTGCGATGGCTGCATTTGTGTCATGTCGAGCGGAGTCGAGACATCTCTAGATATTTCTGAAACAATAAGAGATTCCTCGACTTCGCTCGGAATGACAAGATTGGTAAGGCTGAAATGTCGAACGGCAAGCTAAGGATCGCTTTTGTTCGTCGCGGCTATTCGCCGAGCGGCGGCGCGGAAGCCTATCTCAAACGGTTGGCGCGCGGGATTATCGATCTTGGCCACGAAGCGCAGCTCGTTGCGAGCGATGATTGGCCGACTAGCGAGTGGAGTTTCGGTTCGGTCACGCGAGTCAAGGCGACCTCGCCAATCGGATTCGCCAATGAGCTGGAGAAATTGCGTCCGCAAATTGGCTGCGACGTCTTGATAAGCCTCGAGCGCGTTTGGCGCTGCGATGTTTACCGCGCCGGCGACGGCGTGCACCAGGCGTGGCTGAACCGCCGACGAAAATTTGAAATGCCGCTGCAACGATTTGTTCGCGGGATTAATCGAAAGCATCGCGACATCTTGCAACTAGAAGAGTCACTCTTTGCAAAAGGCGGCGCCGGCCGCGTCATCGCGAATTCGGAGATGGTGAAGAAGGAGATTGTCGATTTTTACCGCTATCGCGCGGCCAAGATCGACATCGTCCGCAACGGCGCGTCATTAGAGCAATTTCGTTTCGATCCGGCGCTGCGCGAAAAATCGAGAAATGATTTGAAATTGAAGCCCGACGAGATCGCGCTGCTCTTCGCAGGCTCAGGTTGGGAACGAAAAGGTTTGCGGTTCGCGATTGAAGCGATCGAGCTATGTCGCGACCGCAAACTGTGTTTGCTCGTCGCGGGCCGCGGAAACGAGCGCGATTACAAACCAAAACGGTTTTTTACTGAAGAGCCGGTGCGCTTTCTTGGCGAAGTCGGCGATCTCCGGCCAATTTACTCCGCCGCGGACATTTTCATTTTGCCGAGCATATACGACCCGGCTTCGAACGCGTGCCTAGAAGCGCTCGCATCCGGACTGCCGGTCATAACGACTCGCGACAACGGCTTCAGCGAAATCATCGAGAACGGCATCCACGGATCAATTGTCGATCTTCCAAACAATGTCTTGGCCTTGCGCGACGCAATTGAGCTCTGGTCCGACGAATCACGCCGCGCTGCTGCAAAATCGCCAATTATTGAGCGCGCATCCCAGTTCGATATTTCAAACAATGTCGAGCAAACCCTCGCAATCTTAATTCAAACCGCGATGCATCCGTCTGGGTAGCGTGCGCGTCTCGCGTGCTGGTTTCGGCGTCGCGCCGAAACAATCTTTTCTTTGGATTTGTGCGAGGGGGAATGTGAAGTCACAAGGAAGGTTCGCGATCGCGACGACGCGCTTGCCGACGCGCGAGACGCGTGTGCTACCCGGACAGCGCGGAGTCGACGTCTGGGAAAATCTGGAAGACCTGGTCTAGGCGGGCGATCTCGAGAATGTGTTGGACACTTTCCTGAACGCCAGCGAGCGCGAATTTGCCGCCGTATTCCTGGACCTTTTGCATGCTTTCGATGAGGACGGCGAGGCCGGAGCTATCGAAGTAAGTCACTTTGGTAAGATCGACAACCACGAGTTTCGGCTTTTTCGCGATCATGGAACAGAGCGATTCCGCGACCTCCGACGAAACGTGGAGGTCGATCTCGCCTTCAAGCGGCAGAACATCTGGTTGTTCTTTTAGTGGCATAGGACGCGAAATTGGCCCTGTCTTTCTAATTTCTCCCAAGCATCGCTGGTGGGTCACCAACCGAGCGTATTAATTAGACGGTCAACATCGGAAAGATCATCGATTAAATAATCTGGGTCGTGCTCGGCCAACTTTTGGCGGCTCCAGCTGCCCGTTGCGACCGCAATGGTGCGCGCGCCGAGCGCTTTTCCGCAGGCGATATCGCGCGGGGTATCGCCGATGACGTCGATCTGTTCCGCGGAAAATTCGCGGCCGTGCTTTTCTTTCGCGCGGGCGCGCGCAAATAATCCGAGCTGGTTGCGATCGTGGTGGTCGTCGGCGAAGGCGCCGAATTCAAAAAAATGCCAGACGCGGTAGTGACTGAGTTTGAGTTGTGCGCCGCGGGAAACGTTGCCGGTGAGCAGGCCGAGCACGAGATGCTTTCGCGTTTTCAATCGTTCGAGTAACTCGAACACGCCGGGAAGCAGTTTTCCTTCGCGGCGGGGCAACTCGAGCGAAAGAAAATGGACGTAGCTATCGAGAAACGCGGCGACGTTTTCCGCGGTCGTCGGGATTTTGTGTTTCTTCAGGATGCTGATCACGATCCCAGAATCGGTCATGCCTGCGATCTCGATGTCGTGGAGATCATCTTTGATTCCGAAGCGCTCTGTCAGCGCGAGCTTGAGGGCGGAAACACCGGCGCCACCGGAATGAATGAGGGTGCCGTCGATATCGAAAAGCAATAAGCGTCTCTGCATTCATCGACAGATTACGCAGATTTTCGCAGATGGTAGGGACAAATCAGGGCGCGCGCATTAGCAGGACGGCGATCATGCTGCCGAGAAATGATAGCAGTGCAATTGCGGCAACACTTAGAATGACAAGGCGCAACGGGTCGCGCGATGTCGATCTTTGCCGGAATGGCGACGCGTTTCCGAAGCTGGACGGCGCGGCACTCGACTCGGCTGGTTTGGCTTCGATCATCTCGCGTTGCGGTAACGGTTGGGATCCGCGGACATCGGGCTCGAATTGCGCTTCGACCGCGCCGAAGCGAATCCGGTCTTCGAAACGCAACGCTGTTTCGGTGATCGGAACACCGTTGACCTTGGTGCCGTTGGTCGAATCGAGATCTTTGAGCCGGTAAGTCTCACCGCTCAGCTCTAATTGCGCGTGCCGATTCGAGACTGACGGGTCGTCGATCACGATCATGTTGTCCGGCGCGCGACCGATGGTGATCGAGCGTTCGGCGAATTCGTAAGCGACTTTGCCCTTCGCTTGAGTGGTGAGAATCAGTTTCGGCATGGGCTCAGTATCTACCTCTTCCTCTTAATCTGTTGATAGATAGATACAAGACGAAGGAAAGATTAAGATTGAGAGGAAGCGGAAGAGGAAGATTAAGCGATCAGTTCGTCGGGTCGTTGACCGCTTCTGATCGCGCTCGCATAGTGCGGCTTTCATGGCAATCGAATTGACGCGTAATTTCTGCATCATCGCGCACATCGATCACGGCAAAACAACCTTGTCGGATCGATTGCTCGAGACGACGGGCACGATCCACGAGCGCGACAAGCAAGATCAACTTCTTGATTCGATGGATTTGGAGCGCGAGCGCGGGATCACGATCAAAGCCCATCCGGTGACGATGAATTACCGCGCGAAGTCGGGCGAAATGTACCGCTTGAATCTTCTCGATACGCCTGGGCATGTCGATTTTGCCTATGAAGTTTCGCGAAGCCTGGCCGCGTGTGAAGGCGCGCTCTTGATTGTCGATGCTGCACAAGGCGTGGAAGCGCAAACGGTGGCGAATGTGCATCTCGCTCACAAACAAGGTCTAACCATCGTGCCGGTGATCAATAAGATCGATTTGCCGAATGCCGACGTCGTAAGCGTACATCGACAACTGGAAGAGATTCTCGCCATCCCGTCCGAGGAAGCGATCCATGCGAGCGCGAAAATGGGAACCGGGATCGACGAGATTTTGGAAGCGATTGTGCATCGGATTCCAGCGCCGGAGAAACCGAAGGACGCGACATTACGCGCGCTGGTGTTCGATTCGGTGTTTGACGTTTATCGCGGCGTAGTCGGTTACGTACGCGTGGTTTCGGGAACAATGGAGGCAAATCACGCCATCAAATTGATGAGCAACGACTCGCGTTACGAGATCAAGGAAGTGGGCGTCTTCACGCCGAAGATGTTGGTGCAGCCGGGGCTGAGTGCGGGCGACGTCGGCTATTTCATCGCCAACATCAAAAGCACGGCCGAGATGAAGATTGGCGATACGATTACCGACCAGCGCAATCCCGCGCGCGAAGCGTTGCCAGGATTTCAGGAAATTCATCCGATGGTCTTCAGCGGGATTTATCCGATTAACACCGGCGACTTCGAGCATTTGAAAACCGCAATTGGGAAACTGCGCTTGAACGATTCAGCCTTCATTTACACGCCGGAGAGCTCGGTCGCGCTCGGATTTGGTTTTCGCTGCGGATTTCTCGGACTGCTGCACATGGAAATCATTCAGGAGCGATTGCGCCGCGAGTACAACATGGACATCATCGCGACGAGCCCGAGCGTGGTCTACGAAGTGGAGACGACGCGTGGTGAAACTTTGTTGATCGACAATCCTGCCCATCTGCCTGATCCGAGCCAGATCAAAGAAATTCGGGAGCCGATTGTGAAAACATATGTGCTCTGTCCGAACGAAAACATTGGCGACCTGTTGCAATTGATTTTGGAAAAGCGCGGACAAATGGACCACACTGAGACGCTCGATTCGCGCCGGGTGATGCTGCATTGCGAGCTGCCGTTGAACGAGATCCTGGTCGATTTTAATGACAAGATTAAATCGATCACTCGCGGCTATGGTTCGATGGATTACGAGCACGCGGGTTATCGCGCGGCAAAATTGGTGAAGCTCGATCTGCTGGTGAATGGCGAGGCGGTCGACGCGTTCTCGACGATTGTGCACAAAGATCGCGCGGAGGGCAGGGGACGCCAACTGGCATCGAAATTAAAGGAAGTGATTCCACGACAGCTTTATCAGGTCGCGATCCAGTCGGCGATCGGTGGAAAAATTATTGCGCGCGAAAGCGTTTCGGCCTTGCGAAAAAACGTGACCGCGAAATGCTACGGCGGCGACATCACCCGGAAACGCAAACTGCTGGAGAAACAGAAAGAAGGAAAAAAACGAATGAAGAGCATCGGCAAGATCAACATTCCGCAGGAAGCGTTTATTGAAGTGCTCAAAGCGCAGTAACTGCGCTTTGAAATGACGAAATCCGAATGACCAATGGCGAAGGAAATCCGAAATGACTAATTCTGAATCATTCGAGTTTGGTTATTGTTTCGTCATTCGACATTCCGGCTTCGTCATTTAACTCATGTTCGCGCCGCGCTACATTAAACACAGCAAACTGTTGTTGCGCCATGCCCAGAAATTTCTGCGTTACAAACGCGATATTATGGACACGGAGACGTATGATTTGATTGGCGCGGACATCCGGCGGCTGCAGGCCGCATTGCGCCAGCGCGATCGAAAACAAATCGAATGCCGCGCCGAAGAACTGGACGCGAAACTGCACCAGCTCACGCCGGTGACGTGGGAGTCGCACTGGCGGGAAAATTGCGAGGTGATCCTAGTCGCGATCGTAGTGGCGGTCGGCATTCGTTCTTATTTTTTGCAGCCGTTCAAAATTCCGACCGGTTCGATGCAACCGACGCTCAACGGCATTATCGGGCGCCCGATGACGGCGGAACCGCCAAATATTCTCCAGCAAGTCGCTGAGTTCATCGTTCGCGGGCGCAACTACATCAACGTGGTTTCCCGCGTAGACGACGAGGTCCTGCAAGTTCAACGTCAGAAGTTTTTCTTTTTCTTCACCTGGTCGCGGATCATCTGTCGGCACGAAAAATACCGGGTTTATTGTCCACCTGAGCAATTGGGAGCCGACTTTAGGGTCTCACCGGGAATCCGCTATCGACGCGGCGACGTCATCGCCCGCGGTGCGGTCGATACCGGTGACCAGGTTTTCGTGGACAAATTTAGTTACAACTTCGTCAAGCCCCATCGCGGCGATGTATTCGTTTTTCGCACCAAAAATATCCCCGACATTGGCGATCAGACTCAGTTCTACATAAAACGTTTGGCTGGCTTGCCTGGGGACACGCTGCGGATCGAACCGCCGAAGTTGTACGTCGATGGAAAAGTCGCGGAAGGCTTTGGTTTTGAGCGAGTGATGGAGGTGCGAGACGGATATCGAGGTTATGGTCCGGGGCATTTGGCCATGTCCGATCCAAAGAAAACGTTTCAAGTTCCCGAGCACAGCTATTTTGCGATGGGCGACAACAGCTATAACAGTTTTGACAGCCGTTGGTGGGGGCCGGTGCCGGAAAAAAACCTGGTCGGACGCGGATTGTTTGTTTACTGGCCATTCATTCCGCACTGGGGATTGATTCGTTAGGCCAAAAGATGTTCACGGGTTTGTCCCGCGTTTACCCGCTGATCGGGTTGTTAAGCGGCTACGTCATCGTGCTGCTCTTTAATCCGGTCCGCGTCCCGCTGCGCGACGGGTTTCGTTGTCTGCTTCGCTATAAACGGGTCTGGCTCACATTTGTTCTGCTCGGGTTTGCTTATTTCGTTTTTCAATTTTCCACGTTTACCCCGATTCAGAGCACGGCCGATGTCGATCTCACCCAGATAACTTCGCTGGCAAATTGGCATTGGCCGACATTCATGGAGGTGTGGCAGGAAGCGCCGATTCCGGCGCTCGAAGGCGTCGCTGGGATTTTCGACAATGCCACCACGACTTATCCGTTATCGGCAATCGCGGCCGTGCTGATGCTGATCAACTGGCGGGGTCTACACGGCGCGCTCGTCCGCGCGTTGCACAAGCGATTTCGTGTTTGGGGTTATCCGGTCTATTTGATCTTGCTGCTCAGCGCGGTGTCGGCGCTGCTCAAGCCGATTGTGTTTTGGGCCCTTCCGCTTTGGGGCGGACTTCTTCCGGCGGCCGGTCTCTTGCAAATTTCCGCCAGCGTCGATGCGGTCGCGTTTATTTTCGAATATCTTTTCGGCGTTTACATCCAGATTTATTTGATCGCGGTCTGCTTCGCCTGGATTCGCGGCTTAAGTTTCGAGGAAGGCGAACTCTTCCGCTTTGGCATGCGCCGTTTCAGTTATGTTTTGGAGTGGGCCGGCATCGTGGTGTTGGTGAGCACGCTGATTGTGCGACTCCCGCTGTTGCTGGCTTACTTCGTGAATGTCCCCGACGTGCTTGATTATCTACCAATCGAGCGCGCGGCGATGTGCGGATTGATTATCGCCTTCAGCTCAGTGCAGATTTCGCTTGCCCTCCACAATGAAACCTTGCGCGAAGCGATCCGCGCGCATCGCGAATTCCTTCGAAATAATCTCAGCCGCTTCGGCTGGTTTCTCCTGATTTGCGGGATCCACTTTTTCTTTTTGACGGTGGCGGATGCAATCGTGCGCGGCGCCATCGCCGACCGTTTGATGGCGATGATAATTTGGAAATCGATTTTTGTTTTCCTCCGCGGCCTTATCACCGGTTGGCTGCTGGCGTCGTGGGTGTGTTTGTTCCGGCGGGGCGAAACAGGCCATGTCTATCAACAGGCGTGGATTGAATATTAAACCGCGTCGAGCAGGCTTGTGAACGCGGCTAAAATTACCCGGACCAGCAAATCGAACCTGGCGCTCGCATTTATTTCCCTCGGGCGCGAACGCCGACGTGATATCACAACCTTCTATGCTTTTTGCCGCGTGATCGACGACATCGCCGACGACGTCGATCTTAGTGTGGAGGAAAAAAGGCGCCGGTTGAGCGAGTGGCGCGACTGGATCCGAACGGCGCGGCCTAACGAATCCTCATTCGCAGCCGATGTTCGCAATCTAATCGCCAAGTATGCGCTCACTCCTGAAATGCTCGAAGAAATCATCGCCGGCGTGGAAATGGACTTGAGCATCAAGCGTTACCAGACATTCGAGGAATTGCGGGTCTATTGCTATCGCGTCGCCTGCGCTGTCGGTCTGGTCAGCATCGAGATCTTTGGTTATCGCAACTCCGCTTGTAAGGAATATGCGATTCAGCTTGGCCTGGCTTTGCAGGTGACAAATATCATCCGCGATGTCGGCAAAGATCTCCGCGCTGGCCGGATTTATTTGCCGCAGGAGGACTTGGCGCGCTTCGATTACTCCGAGAAGGCACTGCAGGATCGACGATACAACGAGCGCTTCGTGCGTCTGATGCAGTTCGAGGCGGATCGGGCGTGTGAATTCTTCGCGCGCGCCGCGAAGGCATTGCCGGCGGAAGATCGCAAATCGATGGTCGCGGCGGAAATCATGGCGTCGATTTATCGTGGATTATTGCGGCAAATGGAGCTGGACAAATTTCGCGTGTTTGAAAAAGAATATGGGCTGAACAAATTGGAAAAGGCAGGGCGGATCGGCGCGCAACTGCTTAAGCTTCTTTGAATGAGAAGAAAGCGACATCCGTCTGAGCCATCGAAACCGTAACTAATTTAAATATGAAAAAACACTTAAACCGCGTATCAGTATTAATTCTCGCAGTCTTCTGGCTGCTGTCTGCCGGCACGTCCTCAGGTCAATTAGATACCACCGGCAACGCCAAAATTCCACAAGTTATCTCAAAGGAGGAGGCGGCCAAGAAGTATCCGCCGCCCAATGGCAAAAGCTATCCCGCGGCCACGCCAGTACCCACTAGCACGGGCGGCTTCTACCGCAGCCCTTACACGAATGTCATTTATGATTGCAGGAAAAAGAGTTGCCCGCAGTGCGGAAGCGGGGTCCTGGTCCTAGACGCGACTGCGAATAAGGTTTTCAGGATTCCGTAGCAACTTCACTCGTTTGAATGCAGATCATGTGCATAGCTGCGAGTTGCAGGTGCAACACGTTGCTAGCACAATCTAATCATTATGAGGACAAAATTTTTGGCAGTCGGTTCGGGCATTTTGGTAAGCGCATTTGTATTGGATTCGTGCGACACGCCTACGGGCCAGGGGGCCGCTGCTGGCGCAGGCGCCGGAGCGATTATTGGCGGATTGGCTACTGGTCGAGTTCGCGGCGCTGCCATCGGCGCGGCTGCTGGAGCAGCCGCTGGCGCGTTGATCGGCCACACGATCCAGGAAGATCGCGCGCGCGAATATGGTCCGCCACCGCCGGGAGGTTATCCGTTCGCGACACGTGCCGGTGGGCCGGGAATGTATCGGAGCCCGTACACCGGACGCATTTACGATTTGCGCGGAGTTCCGCCGGGTGGATTGACCCGCGACGTCGACACCGGCCAGCTGTTCCGCAAACCGTAATTTAGGAATCGATTACTTTAGAGACGCGTTGATCTCATCACCGAGATCAACGCGTTTTCTTTTGGAGCGCACTCACCAACGCCTTCGCTTCGTCGGTCATCTTTAGTAACTCCGGCCATTGCCGATGGTAATTTTCGCCCGGCAATTTACGCGTCGCATCAAAGCCCATATGCGAACCGATGTTTTGTTCAGTCGGCGCGTGATCGAGCGAATCGCTTGGATTCTTGATGATGGTTGTGTCGCGCGCAGGATCGGTGTTCGCGCAGAGGCGGAACAATACTTCGCTGGTGTTGTGCACGTCGCAATCTTCATCCACTACCACGATATATTTGCTGAACATCATTTGTCCCATGCCCCACAAGCCGTGCATCACCTTAAACGCCTGATAGGGATACTGCTTCCGAATGCTAACGAAGACGAGATTGTGAAAAACGCCTTCCGCCGGCAGGGTCATATCCACCAGTTCCGGAAAATTCATTTTGAAGACGGGCAGAAAAATTCGCACCACCGCGTCGCCGATGTAAAAATCTTCCATCGGTGGAATCCCGACGATCGTCGTTGGATAAACGGCGTCCCGTCGATGCGTGACCGCGGTCAGATGAAAAACCGGATAGTCTTCGACCGCGGTGTAATAACCAGTGTGATCGCCGAACGGTCCTTCCGGCCGCATCTCGCCCGGCTGGACGTAGCCTTCTAAAACAAAATCGACATCGGCCGGAACTTCAAGGTCGATCGTTTTGCATTTCGCCATTTCGATCGATTTGCGCCGCAAAAATCCCGCGAACAAAATTTCATCCAAACCGTCCGGCAACGGCGCCGTGGCAGCAAACGAGAGTGCAGGATCGCCGCCAAGCGTAACTGCGACCGGCATCCGTTCGTTGCGCGCGTAATAACGTTTGCCGTGCCGCGCGCCGACCTTGTGGACCTGCCAATGCATTGCCGTCGTTCGTTCGTCGAAAATCTGCATTCGATAAACTCCGACGTTGCGCGCACCGGTTTCGGGATCTCGCGTGTGCACGTTTGGAAGCGTGATGAAACGGCCGCCGTCTTTCGGCCAGCATTTGAGGACGGGAAGATTGTTTAGCGAGATCGTGGCCGATGCTGGATGCTGGATACTGAATCCTGGATTTTTTGGCGCCCCGCTTTTGACATCCAGCATCGAGGATCCAGGGTCAAGTATCTGAACGACTTCTTGACACGCGCCTTCGCGAACGCTCTTCGGTCGCGCGTGTAAGAGATGAATTCCCTGTTTCAGTAACGCGAAACCTTCGCGCAGATCGGTCGGAGGTTTTGCTTTGAGAATCAGCTGAATTTCCTGCGCGATCTCTTCAATGCTCTCGCGGCCGAGCGCCATTGCGATCCGCTTGCGCGAGCCCATCGTGTTAATCGCGACCGGAAATTTCGAAACCTTTCCGTCAACCAGCGGCTGCTCGAAGAGCAACGCCTTTCCACCATTGGGCGATTTCATCTCGCGGTCGGCCCATTCGGCAATCAGCAAGTTGGTGTCGACCGGATTGGCGACGCGCGTCAGCTCGCCCGCTTGTTCGAGCGTTTCGAGAAAGTGTCGAAATGAGCGATAGGCCATCTGTGCTCTCGCTACACTGGCGCGCTCCGCGTTCCAACGCGACCAGAATTTATCGGTAGGGCGGGGCCAAATACTGAAACGACATCACGCGTCCGCTTGAAAACGTGACCGTTCTGTACGGGACTGAAATTGTCGGCGGAATGTAGGAGTAATAAAAAGGATCGTAGAACGGATCCCCAAAGAAAACGAACGAGCGTCCGTGGTGCCGCGTCCGAATCACACCGACCGAGCCGAAGCCGCCGTAAAATCCCGGACCGTAACCATAGTAAGGGTAATACGCTGAGCCGTACGGCGCTGTCCGGCTTTCCACATAAATCCAGGTTTCGGTCGCGTGGCCGCGCATTTC
>WNFY01003137.1_pt1 | contig 17050 bp, 18 predicted proteins | sample 5400091 | NCBI WGS metagenome assembly WNFY01 (sample SAMN13153364, study PRJNA577476) | soil metagenome | isolation source: 60 cm soil or saprolite under grassland replicate 1 | place: USA:California | collected 2016-06-15
GGAGCAGGAACGACAGCTCGTTGAGGGCCAGGGGGTACTCCAGCGGCCAGGTCAGCTCGTTCCAGGTGGGCGGGTGCGGCGGGGTGTGGATCGGCCTGGGCACGAACTTGTTCCAGGCGTTGGGGTAGGTGCCGCCCTCGGTCGCCACCGCGCCGAGCAGACAGTTGAGCAGGAACAAGGTGCGGGCGACCTGCCAGCCGCCGAGGTTGCCGGCCGCGGCCGAGCGCCAGCTGTGGGTGGAAAGGCGCGTCCCCGCCCCCGCCACCACACCGGCCACCTCGGCCAGCACGCCCGCCGCCACCCCGGACTCGCGGGCGGCGAACTCGAAGGTGTACTCGCTGTACAGCTCCCGCAGGGCGGTCTCGAAGCGTTCGAAGGTGGGCTCGACGCCGGGGTGCTCGGCGGCCAGGTACTCCTCCCAGTTCCACCAGCGCCGCACGAACTGGCGGTCGTAGCGGCCGCTCTGGATCAGGTGGTTGGCGATGGCCAGCAGGATCGCGGCCTCCGAGCCCGGATAGGGCGACAGCCACCAGTCGGCGTGGGTGGCCGTGTTCGACAGGCGGGTGTCGAGCACGATCAGCTTGGCGCCCTGCTGCTTGGCCTCCATCACCCGCTGAGCGTGCGGGTTGAAATAGTGCCCGGACTCCAGGTGGGCGCTGACCAGCAGGACGACCTTCGCGTTGGCATGATCGGGGCTGGGCCGGTCGATCCCGGTCCACAGGTGGTAGCCGGTACGGGCGCCGCTGGAGCAGACGTTGGTGTGGGAGTTGTGCCCGTCGACGCCCCAGCTCGCCAGCACCCGCTCGGTGAAGCCGTCCTCGCCGGGCCGGCCAACGTGGTACATGACCTCGTTGGGCCGCCCTTCCTGGATCGCGCGGCGGATGCGGCCGGCGATGTCGTCCAGGGCCTGGTCCCAGCTCACCTGGACCCAGCGGCCCTCACCGCGGGTGCCGGCCCGCTTGAGCGGGTGCAGGATGCGGTCGGGATCGGTGACCTGGTTGAGCGTGGCCGGTCCCTTGGCGCAGTTGCGGCCCCGGGAGCCGGGGTGCTCGGGGTTGCCCTCGAACTTGCGGACCTGCAGCGTCTCCCGGTCCACGTAGGCGAGCAGGCCACAGGCCGACTCGCAGTTGAAGCAGGTGGTGGGGACCAGCATGTAGCGGCGCTCGACCCGCTGCGGCCAGGCCTTGGCGTCCAGCTCGACCCAGTCGTCCCAGCGCTCCCTGGGCGGGAACGCGGCCAGGTGGACGCGGCTCGGGCCCGGGTAGAAGGTCTCGCCTCGCGCGGTCACCTCCTCACGGGCCGCGCTCACGCGCGCGCCGAGCTCCTCCAGCGTCGGCCGTCGGTCCGGCCGGTCTGCGATTGCGGATGTCATCGTCGCCTCCTACGCCAACGGCACCGACTGGCCCGCCTGCACGTACGCATGCTCGTGAAGCAGCAGCCCGGCCAGCGCGGCAGGGGCCACCCAGGCCCCCGCCAGGGGACTGAGGAGCCCGACCGCGACCAGTGCGATCCCGACCCAGAACCAGCGCGCGAACCGTCCCCGCGCCAGCTCCCGTACGGCGAGGTGGGCGTGGGCGGTGGGGTGGGGGAGGGTGACCTCGCCGAGCACCAGGAGCAGGTGGGCCAGGCAGGCGCCGGCCAAGACGAACGCGAGTGGCCGCACCGCTCCCGGTTCCAGCCAGGAGGCCACTGGCACAAGGGCGGCTGACCCGGCCACTGCGGCCTGGACCAGCAGGTGCGCTGGCAGCAGCGGGCTCTGCCACAGGTCGCGGGCCTTGGCCTGGGCGAACAGGTAGGCGGTGTAGACCGCGGCCAGGGCCGCCAGCGGCAGGCCGGGCACCGCCACTGCCCGCAACACCCAGGAAGGCGACCGCCAGCAGCGGCGCCGCCCAGTGCCAGAGCGGACTCTCCCAGGACAGCCGGCCCACCAGCAGCAACAGCAGCGGCACCAGGTAGGCGCCCGCGGCGATGCCCTTGGTCCAGGTGTACAGGCTCACTCGCCAGTCCCACGGGGCCGTGTGGCCGACGTCATAGGACAGCAGCGCGGCGGCGCTGGAGTTCCACGGGCCCGGATGGCCCGAGGGCACCTGCTGCGGGCCGGCCGGGACCTCGCTCCACATGTAGGTGCCGCCCTCCGGGCGCCTGGCCGCCAGCGGGTCGAGGGTGGCCTGGGTGGCGCCCCGGTAGAACAGCTTCGGGCGGGTCTCCTTCTCCGGCCGGCGGACCGCCACCGGCTCGCGGTTGACCAGCTGGGCGGCCGCCGAGCCCGGGTCGTCGCGGTGGCCGACCAGGATCGCCTGCGTGGGGCAGACGACCACGCAGGCCGGCTCCAGGCCCAGGTCGATGCGGTGGGCGCAGAAGTTGCACTTCTCGGCCGAGTGGTCCTCGGGGTTGATGAAGATGGCGTCGTACGGGCAGGCCGCCATGCAGGCCTTGCAGCCGATACATACCGACTTGTCGAAGTCGACGATGCCGTCCTCGCGGGTGTACATCGCGCTGGTGGGGCAGGCGGCCACGCACGGCGCGTCCGCGCACTGGTTGCAGCGGGTCACCTGGAAGGCCCGGCGGGCCTGGGGGAAGGTCCCCACGTCCACGGACTTCACGTAGGTCCGCGTCACTGACAGGGGGACCTCGTTCTCGCTCTTGCACGCGGTCGTGCAGGCGTGGCAACCGATGCAGCGGCTCTGGTCGATGACCTTGATCCACGGGCCGGGCGCGCCATCGGCCACCCCGGCACCTGCCCCGCCGGTGAGCGCCTCGCCTAGAACGCCGGGGTAGGCAAAGGAGCCGGCAGCGTCCTGCCCGCTGTGATCCACAATGCCCCCTTATGGAGCGGTCAGCCAGCTATGCTTCCGGCGCCGAGCACGCGGGCCCGCTCCTGGACACTCGTGCACACGATCGAGCAGAGCTGCTCGATCGAGTCCTCGACGATCCGGTAGCGCACGGACTTGCCAACGCGTTGCCGCCCGACGATCCCGCCCAGCAGCAGCCGCCCGAGGTGCTGGGAGGCGTTGCCGACAGACACCCCGGCGGCAGCGGCGACCTCGCCGACGCTGCACTCCCCGCACTCGTGCAGGACGCTGACGATCCGCAGGCGGGTCGGGTCACCGAGCAGGGCGAACCGCCTGGCGGTCTCCTCCAGGACGGAATCTGGAACGACGGGCATGCAGGGACCCTACTGTTAATCATTCAATGAGTCAATGAAGTGTTGTAAGGTCTTTGATGCCGAAGGAAACGATCGCCGGCGGGAGGTTCGGGATGAACGGCGTCGAGGTCTTCGTGACCGCGGGCCTGGGGGACAACAGCTACCTTGTGTCCTCGGAGGGTGAGGCCGCGGTGGTCGACCCGCAGCGGGATGCCTGGCGTTTCCTGCGGGCCGCCGACACCAAAGGTGTGCGGATCCGGGCGGTGCTGGAGACCCACGTCCACAACGACTACGTGTCAGGGGCCCACGAGCTCCGAGCGGCCACCGGCGCCGAGCTCGTCGTCCCGGCCAAGGGTCGCTACCAGTTCCCTCACCGGCCGGCCGCCGACGGCCACGAGGTACGGATCGGCGATCTCCGCCTAGTCGCCCTTGCCACTCCCGGGCACACCCCCGAGCACCTCGCCTGGCTCGTCTATCAGGGCGACGCGACCACGCCGAGCGCGGTGTTCACCGGCGGCAGCCTGCTGGTGGGCAGCGCCGGGCGCACCGACCTGCTCGGCCCCGAGCTGGCCGGCGAGCTCACCAAGGCCCAGTTCGCTTCCATCCGCAAGCTGGGCGCCCTCCCCGACGAGGTCGAGGTCCTGCCCACCCACGGGGCGGGCAGCTTCTGCGTCGCCGCGATGCCCGCGACCCGCAGGACCACCACCATCGCCGAGGAGCGGCGCGAGAATTTCCTGTTCCGCGCCGCCGACCTGGCCTCGTTCGACGAGGAGCTGCGTGGCGAGCTGCTGGCCTACCCCGCCTACTACCGGCACATGGCGCCGCTCAACCGGGCCGGCGCCGAGGTGCTCGGCGGCCTGCCACAGGTCCCGGCCGTGGGGCCCGAGGAGCTGTCGGCTCAGGCGCGTGCCGGCGCCCTCATCGTCGACGCGCGCGACCGCGGCGACTTCGCCGCCGCGCACATCCCCGGATCGGTCAACATCGAGCTGAACGCCGGGTTCGCCAGCTATATCGGCTGGATGCTGCCGTTCGACGATCCGCTGCTGCTGGTCCTGCCCGACCAGGGCGACCGTTCGCTCGAGGAGGCCGTGACCCAGCTCGTCCGCATCGGCTGGCGCCACGTCGAGGGGTGGCTGGCCGGCGGGATCGGCGCCTGGCGGGCGAGCGGCGGCGAGCTGCGCTCCTACCCCTGCGGCGGGGTGAAGGAGCTGTGCGACGCCGTCCTTGCGGGCAAGGCCCCCCGCGTGCTCGACGTCCGCCAGGAGCTGGAGTGGCAATGGGGCGCCATCCCCGGCAGCGAGCAGGTCTTTCTCGCCGACCTCCCTGCCCACCTCAGCCGGCTCTCCCCGGATGAAGTCCACTGGGTCGTGTGCTCCAACGGGCACCGCGCCTCGATCGCCGCCAGCCTGCTGGACCGGGTCGGGATCCCCGTCCGCCTGGTGGGCATGGGCGGCGTCGGCGAGTGGCGCGCACGCTGCCGCCAGGCACTCGCCCAGGCCGGGTAGTCCCGCCCGGCCGGCCGCCACGATCACGGCCTCGGTGGCTTGCAACGTCCGAGTAGTTCTGCAGCAGAAGCTTTCTGCCGGGGTGTACCGCTGCTGATCGCCAACCGTTTGAGGGGCTTGGTAGGCTCAGCGAGGTCGGCTGGGTCGTCTTTGTCCTGCCTGTTACCGTCCGACATGGAGACGGTCGCCGGGTTCGACCTGTGGACGGCACGTTTCAGGCAGGTTGAAGGGTCAGGAACGCAGCGTGTGCAGCGCGGCCCCCAGGCGGCGGGTCGCCTCCTCGGCGACCGGCGCCAGCTCAGGCTGTCCGCTCACGGAGACCATCACCTGCGGGTCGAGCGCCTCGACGACGGTCTCGCCGCCGTCGCTGCGCACGACGACATTGCAGGGCAGCAGCAGCCCGATATGCCGGTCGGTCTGCAGTGCCCGATGCGCCAGCGGCGGGTTGCAGGCACCGAGGATGAGATAGTCCTCCATCTCCTCCCCGAGCCTGTCGCGCAGCGTGGCCCGCACGTCGATCTCGGTGAGCACGCCGAACCCCCGCCAGGCCGCCCAGTCCGGACAGCGAGTGTCACCGCCCACCCTTCCTAGCCCAAGCGAGCTCGACAGCCGCCCGCGCCCCTCCCGAACCAGGCCAGGCCCATGAGCCAGCCGAGCCAGCACCCGGCCGCCCCTCAAGCCAGCCACAGGGCTGACCAGACCGTTCCGCTTTGGTTGGCCCCGCGGAGAAGGTGCCTCACCCCGGTGTGCCGGACTGCTGCGGGATGATCCGCTGCCATGGTGTCCCCAGCCGGCGCAGCAGCCAGCGGTCCAGGCCGACCCAGCCCGCGTTGCGCCACGCCAGGACCAACAGCAGCCCCGCGATGATGAACGCCGGGTTGACCCCGGCCGACCCCGAGAACACGAAGCTGAAGTTCAGCACCAGTCCCAGGAACGCGGCGATCCCAGTGAATAGCCTCAGCACCAGCGCCACGCCGATCGCGAACTCGCCGACCACCACCAGCTTGGCCATCCAACCCGCATTGCTGGGCACCCAGTTCAGGAAATGCACCCACCAACTGTAGGCGACCTGCGGATGCTCGGGTTGCTTGGAGGCCGCGATCCCGCCGGCCGCAAAGCCCTTCAGCGCCGCGCCAGTGTCCCACCAGGCGCGCCTGCCCCCCGCGGTGTTGACCTTCTCGTAGGCCGCGTGCAGCCACTCGTAGCCCAACCACACGCGCACGACCAGCCAGATCCACGCCGCCGCCTTCGAGGCCAGGAACCACTGTGCGACCGGCGCCTCAGCCCACCATGGCTCCTCCTTGTGTCTCGCCTGAGAGTCCCCTTCGACGCGAAGAACCTACCCATTCCGCTTGGTCTTCTCGCACAACGTTGGTGGGCGCGACCGAGCAGATTCCATCCGTCGGCGTCTGGCCCGGGTCAGGTCGCGGTCACAACTTTGACGTTGAGGTGGCCGGTGCCGGTGGCGCCCCAGAGGCGCAGCCAGAGCGCGAGGTACATCTCGGTACCGCGGGCGGCGGCGATGTCGCCGAGGTCGACGATGTCCGTTGCCGGCCAGCCGAAGCTGTGCAGCAGTTCGACGACCTGAGCCTTGGCGGCAGGGTCGTTGCCGCACACGAACACCGTATGCCCGCCGGGCACGAGGCCGGGCTCGACCATGACGTCGGCGCTCATGGTGTTGAGCGTCTTGACCACCCGGGCGTCGGGGAACGCGCGCTGGATCTGCTCGCCGAGGCTGTCGGTGTTGCAGACGCCCAGCGTCGGTGGCATCCCCGAGGTCGGGTCGATGGGGTTGGCGATGTCGATCAGCACCTTGCCGGCCAGGTTGGCGGCGCCCGCGGCGGCGAGGGCCTCCAGGGACGCGGCCCCAGCGGTGGCGTTGACGACGATCTCGCCGAAGCCGGCCGCGTCAGCGAAGTCTCCCTGGCCCGCCGCCGGTCCGGTCGCCGCGGCCCAGGCCGTGGCCTTCGGGTTGCCGGCCTGGCGGGCACCCATCAGCACCTCGTGGTCGAGGCGGACCAGTTTGCCGCCGATCGCCTGGCCGACCATGCCGGTCCCGATTACCCCGAACCTCATTGTCGCTCTCCCTTCTCCTGGTCCAACAGCCCGGTGAGCCGCTCGCTGACCTCCCAGAGGCGGCGCGCCGCGTCCTGGTCGTAGGACCGCTTGGACGAGCGGATCGCGCGGCGCCTGGTGAAGTAGCGGCCGTTCACTCCCTCCACCTCCGGGGACGAGGCGAGCCAGACGACCGTGTCGGCTCCTTGGCCCGGACCCTTCATGAACGGTCGCGCCAGCGGCGTGAGGACCCGGTACAGCAGCGGCCCGCCGCTACCGAAGCTGGTCCGCACCACGCCGGGATGCACGCAGGTTGCGGTGACGCCGGTCCCTTCCGTGCGCCGGGCCAGCTCGTAGGTGAACATGACGTTGGCGAGCTTGGATTGGTTGTAGGCCCGCTGACCGCGGTAGCGCCGCTCGCCCTGGAGGTCCTCGAAGTCGATACGACCAAGCGCCTGGGCGCCGGAGGTGACGGTGACGACCCGGGAGGGGGCACTGGCGCGGAGCAGGTCGAGCAGCAGGTTGGTGAGCAGGAATGGGGCCAGGTGGTTGACAGCGAAGGTCCATTCCAGCCCGTCCTCGGTCGCCCGGCGCCGGTACAGGACCAGCCCGGCGTTGTTGACGAGGACGTGGAGTCGGTCGGCGCGGTCGCGGACCTGTTCGGCAAGCCGGCGGACCTGGGCCTGGGCGGCCAGGTCGGCCAGGAGCACATGGAGACGCTGGTTGCCGGTGGTGGCGGCGATCTGGCGCCGGGCGCGCTCACCCCGCTCCGCATCCCGGGCCACCAGCAGCGTGGTGGCGCCCATGCCGGCCAGTTCCTCGGCGGTGACCCGACCAATCCCGGAGGTGGCCCCGGTGACCAGGCAGACCCTGCCGTGCAGATCGGGGCCGGTCGGGCTCATCGGCTCACGTCGCGCGAGTCACGCTTCACCGCGGCTCCCTTCCCCTTCCGGTGCGGCGCGGCCAACTGTGCCCGACCCCTGCCCGGAGGGGAAGTACCCACTCTGAAGTGAGGTACATACTTCGAGGTCTGTATGGTGCTCGTCGGGCGCCGTCGGGTATGGTCCTGGCGGCATCAGACGGGAGGGACCGTCCATGGGGTCGATTGCCGGCGGCCGGTGGAACTGCGGAGTGGAGGCGACGCTCGAGGCGATCGGGGGCAAGTGGAAGCCGCTCATCCTCTGGCACCTCCAACAGGCGCCGGAGCGCTTCAGCGGTCTTCGCCGGCTGATCCCCCAGGTGACCGAGAAGATGCTCACCCAGCAGCTTCGCGAGCTGGAGCGCGACGAGCTGGTCGTCCGGACCGTCTACGCGCAGGTTCCCCCGAGGGTCGAGTATGCGATGAGCGAGCTCGGCAGGACGCTGGTACCCGTCCTCAGGGCCATGTGCGACTGGGGCGACGAGCGGATCCGCAGGGAGAGCCCCGCCACCGCATCCACGCGCCCGGCCACTGGCCGCCTCGTGCAAGCCGGCCGTTGACAGGACAGGGCTCCCGCTCCTCCATCGACTCGCCCGCAGGCAGTGCCACTGCCCAGCAAATGGATGGCCGCTTCAGGCCGTCACGGGTTCGACATGACGGCCTGAAGCTTGAGGGCCAGGTGGATCTGCAGCGCGTGGTCGCCATGGCGCCAGTCCTGGCCGAGCAGCGCGGCGACACGCTCGATCCGCTGGTAGAGGTGTTGGCGTGGACATACAGTCTCGCCGCGGTACGGGCGAGGTTGGCGTCGGACTGGAAGTAGGTGAGCAGGGTCCGCTCGAGGTCGCCGCCGCGCCGGGCGTCATAGTCCAGGACGGGGCCGATCGTCTGCCGGACGAAGCGGTCGAGCTCGTCTCGCCCGGTCTGGTTGACCAGCAGGCCGTACACGCCAAGCTCGTCGGCGGTGGCGCCGTGGCCGTCCCGGTCGAGGGCGAGGAGCACGTCGAGGCAGCGGGCGCGGCCGCTCGCTGACAATCGCGATGTCATCTCCCATGGGAGTCACTCTACCGTCGAGGTGGCGCTACATTGCCGCCGGGCATGCCCGTGGCCACCAGACCCAAGCCTGGTGGCCACGGAGGCTGGTCCTCGGTCAGAGCAGCCAGCGGTTGCGCTGGACGAACGGCAGCTTGGCCCACAGTTTGCCGAACCCCCAGGTGTTGCCGGCGTACAGCAGGGCGACGGCGATCACGGCGAGTGCGTAGATGATGTGGTAGTCGATGATCGGGTTGGTCGACAGGCTCGGCGCGCCAGCCGAGGTGTGCTTGGCCAGCGGCCACTCCGCCGCCCACATGAACAGCATCATGACGGTGCCGCTCGCCGCCGCGATCCGCAGCGCGACCCCGAGGGTCAGCGCGAGGCCGATGCCCAGCAGGCCGGCCATGAACAGCCAGTCCGCCCAGGGGGCGCCCGCCCAGCTGTGGAACGTCGACTCCAGCGGACCCGCAGCGACGCCGCTCAGGAAGCCCTTGGTCGGTGAGCCGCCGTTGATCCATGCTTTGGCCGACGGGGTCGCGTAGCCGAGCCCGAAGGTCTTGTCGAGGAAGGCCCACAGGAACACGAACCCAACCGCCACGCGGAAGACCGCGAGGAACTTCGCTGTGATCGATGTCACGGCAGCCCCGCGCGCCGGTGGCGCGTCGGCGAGTGGCAGCGTGGGGACTTGGACCGAGCCGTTGAGCCGGACAGGCTCCCGCTGTTGGATGGTCATTTCTGCCTCCTTGTTCTGTCTGCTGCCTGTAGTCTCATCTGGTTGGATGACCCGGGCATGGGCCGAAGGTCCCGGACCCCACCAGGTCTTGGTCATTTCGCTCTCAGTCGCGTCGACCCGGCCCGAGGGTCACCGACCCGATCGACGCGGCCTCCTCACGCGCCAGGCAGTGCCGATGACACGGCATGGTCATCGCCTCCGGGGTGATCGGGCGGTGGAGCCACTGACCGCCGTGGCCATAGGCGCGGCCAGTTGCCGGGCTGCGCACGTCGCTGGTGCGGGCCGACGCCACCATCACGGCCAACACGCCGCCCTGGCGTGCGCCTCGGCTTCCATGGGACGTTGGTCTCTAGGCGGCTCGCTCAGCCGCCGCGATGCTCGACACGGGCGCGAGCCGAGCATGGCGGGGCTCGTTCCGCGTCAGGTCGGCGAACGTGTCGAGAGGAGCGTGCGAAGTGGCCGAACAAGCGGCAGCCCCGGCGGCCAAAGGACCGCGACCTCGTGCCGCGTCGTCGCGCGTCACCTTCGACAGGGACTTGGACGCGCTCGTGCGCGAAGTCTGCGCCCTGGGTGTTCTCGCCAGCGCGGCGCTGGAGTCCGCGCTTGAGGTTCTTGCCGCTGAGGCGCCGAGCCTGTGCGATGCGGTGATCGAGGGCGACGACGTGGTCGACGAGCGCTACCTTGCCATCCAGCGTGAGGTGTTGCGCCTGATTGCGCTGCAGGCGCCGGTGGCCTCTGACGCGCGCCTGCTGATCGCCAGCATGCACATCGGGCTGCACCTGGAGCGGATCGGGGACTTGGCGGTGAACGTGGCCGAGCTGACCAAGCTGTCTGCCGGGCTTCCCCGGGATCCGGTGGTGGTACGGAACCTCGAAGTGATGGGCGCGACAGCGCTCGGCATGGTCGACGCGTTGAATCGTGCGGTGCTGAAGCGCGTCCTGGCGATCGAGACTCCCCGGGGGCGGCACCGCTGGGGCGTGTACATGGACGAGGTCGCGCGGCAGCTCGAGCGGGCCGGCGACCATGCGGTCGACATCGCCGAGCAGGTCTGGTTCATGGTAACCGGCGAGCTGCGGGAGTTCACCAGCCCCGCCCAGGTCCGGGGCGAGTAGCCACCCGCCGGGTCGGGCCGCGCTCGGCTATGGCCCTCCCTCAGAACTCCGGCGGTCAGGGCCGTCCTCAGAGGGTTAGCCGGCGATCTCCATGGCGACGCCCAGGCCGACCTGGGCCGCCTTTGCCAGTGCGGTCGAGGGCCGAACGCCACCATCTGACTGATCGTGCTGATCTTGGCGTGTGGGGTGGTGGCGGGCGCCGAGTCGGTTGGACCGACCAGAGGTCCTATGCCCCGAGGGCCGATGGGCCCTGAGAGTGTGCGGTGGTTCCGAGACCGTATGGATCTGGTTCCCGTCGATTCTTGAGGTCGCCGCCGTGGACGCGCTCGCTCTGGCCAGATGGCAGTTCGCCATTCTCACCGTCTACCACTTCCTGTTCGTGCCGCTGACGATCGGCCTGTCGCTGCTGGTGGCGATCATGCAGACCATGTGGGTCCGCTCCGGGAACCTGGCGTACCTGCGCATGACCAAGTTCTGGGGAAGGCTGTTCCTGATCAACTTCGCCCTGGGCGTGGTCACCGGGATCGTGCAGGAGTTCCAGTTCGGCATGAACTGGTCGGCCTACTCCCGCTACGTGGGCGATGTCTTCGGGGCCCCGCTGGCGATCGAGGGTCTGCTGGCGTTCTTCCTGGAGTCGACGTTCCTGGGCCTGTGGATCTTCGGCTGGGGTCGGCTGTCGAAGCGGCTGCACCTGGCCACGATCTGGCTGGTCGCCATCGGCACCCAGCTGTCGGCCTATTTCATCCTCGCCGCCAACTCCTGGATGCAGCACCCGGTCGGATACGTGCTCAACCGGGCAACCGGGCGGGCGGAGCTGAAGAACATCTTCGCGGTGCTGACCAACTCGACCCTGCTGGTCACCTTTCCGCACACCATCTTCGCCAGCTTCCTGACCGCCGGCATGCTGGTGCTCGGCATCTCCGGCTGGCATCTGCTGCGCGAGCGCCACGCCGAGGTCTTCGCCCGCTCGGCCCGCATCGCGCTGGTGGTGTCGTTCGTGTCGGCGGTGGCGTTCGTCGGGCATGCGCAGGCGCAGGTGATGACCCGCCAGCAGCCGACGAAGATGGCCGCCGCGGAGGCGCTGTGGAGCGACGAGGCGCCCGCAGGGTTCTCGCTGTTCGCTGTCGGCGATGTCGAGCACGGCCGCAACCACGTCAACCTGGTGGTGCCGCACGCGCTCAGCATCTTGGCCACCAACACGTTGAACGGCGAGGTGAAGGGGATCAACGACGTGCAGGCCGAGGAGGTCGCGCGCTTCGGGCCGGGCAACTACCTCCCGGTGGTGGGGGTGACCTACTGGACGTTCCGGCTGATGGTCGGCATCGGCCTGCTGCTGGGGGCGTTCACGTTCCTCGGGCTGGTGCTGCTGCGCTACCGCCGGCTTGAGCGGGGTCGCTGGTTCCACCGCCTGGCCCTGTGGGGGATCGGGCTGCCGCTGCTGGCCAACACGTTGGGGTGGGTCTTCACCGAGATGGGCCGCCAGCCGTGGGTGGTGTACGGCCTGCTGCGGACCGCCCTGGCCGGGTTCACGTTCGTCTACGGCGTGCTCGCCGCGATCGATCTGTGGCTGATGGCCAGGTGGGCGAAGGCGGACCCGGACGAGCTGGAGGGAGCAGAGGGCGCGGAGCCCGACTCGACCCTGACGATGGCGTACTGAGGAGCGATCCGATCATGCGTGCCGACCTCAACACCCTGTGGTTTGCCCTTATCGCGGTGCTGTGGATGGGCTATTTCTTCCTGGAGGGCTTCGACTTCGACTTCGGCGTCGGCATCCTGCTGCCGTTCCTGGGCCGCGACGACGTCGACCGCCGGGTCATGGTCAACGCCATCGGCCCGGTGTGGGACGGCAACGAGGTGTGGCTGCTGGTCGCCGGCGGGGCGACCTTCGCGGCCTTCCCCGGCTGGTACGCGACCCTGTTCAGCGGCTTCTACCTGGCGCTGTTCCTGATCCTGCTGGCGCTGATCGTGCGCGGGGTCGCCTTCGAGCTGCGCGGCAAGCACGACGACCCGCGCTGGCGTAGGTGGTGGGACCGGGCGATCTTCCTCGGCAGCCTGGTCCCCGCGCTGCTGTGGGGTGTCGCCCTCGGTGACGTCCTGCACGGCGTGCCGGTCGGCTCGGGGCAGCGGTTCGTCGGCTCGTTCCTGGACCTGCTGCAGCCCTACGCGCTGCTCGGCGGGGTGATGACGCTGCTGCTGTTCAGCCTGCACGGCGCGGTCTTCACCGCGCTGAAGACCAGCGGCGAGCTGGCCGAGCGGGCTCGCGCGAGCGCCCGCCGGCTGGCCTGGCCGGCCGCGCTGGCCGTGCTCGCGTTCCTTGTGTGGAGCTACGTGAACGCGGTGCGGGCCGACAACAGGGCGTCGTCCCCGGCATGGTGCCGATCACCGCCATCGGCCTGCTGCTGGTGGTGTCCTGGCTGCTGGCGGAGCGGCTGGACGGCTGGGCGTTCGCCGCCACCGGCGCCGGGATCCTGCTGGTCACCGCCACGATCTTCCTCAACCTGTACCCGCGGGTGCTGGTGTCGAGCCTTGGCGCCCGCTTCGACCTGACGATCTACAACACCTCCTCCACCCCGTACACGCTCAGGGTGATGACGGTGGTGGCGCTGGTGTTCACGCCGATCGTGCTGGTCTACCAGGCCTGGACGTACTGGGTGTTCCGCCGGCGGATCGGCCGGGCCGACTTCGAGCGGCCCGCGCCCGGAGGACCGCCCGCGGAGCCGGCGGGCCCAGCGGACCCGGCAGCCGGACCGGCGGGTGGCTCGGCAGGATCGGCGAAGCCGTGAGGCCGCTCGACCCGCGCCTGCTCCGGCACGGCCGGGCCACCCGCGGCTACCTCGTCACCGTGGTCGCCATCGGCCTGGCCGTCGCCGGCTGCGCGATCGCCCAGGCGACGCTGCTGGCACGGGTGATCGCCCGGGTGTTCCTGGGCGGCGCCGGCCTGGCCGCGGTCCGCCCCGCCATGCTGGCGCTGCTGGGGGTCATCACGCTGCGGGCGGCGCTCGCCTGGGGTGGCCAGGTCGCAGCCCACCTGGCCGCCGACCGGGTCAAGTCGGAGCTGCGCCGCAAGCTGCTCGCCCGGGCGCTCGCCCTCGGCCCTGCCTGGCTGGACCGCGAGCGCAGCGGCGAGCTGGCCCGCCACCGCCACTCGCGGGATCGACGCGCTCGACGGCTACCTCGCGCGCTACCTGCCGGCGCTGGCGCAGGCCGCGCTGGTGCCGGTGCTGCTGCTGGCCTTCGTGTGGCCCGTCGACCGGGTCTCGGTGGCCACCATGGCGGTCACCATCCCGCTGATCCCGGTCTTCATGATCCTCATCGGGCTGTCCGCCCAGGCGGCGACCAGGCGCCAGTGGCTCACCCTGTCGCTGCTCGGCGCGCATTTCCTGGACGTGCTCCAGGGGCTGCCCACCCTCAAGATCTTCGGGCGTGAGCGGGCCCAGCTTGCCACCATTCGGGCCGTCACCGACCGCTACCGGCGCGCCACCATGGGCACCCTCCGGGTGGCGTTCCTGTCCGCGTTGGCGCTGGAGATGTTGGCCACCCTCAGCGTCGCCCTGGTCGCGGTGGGGATCGGCCTGCGCCTGGTCAGTGGCGGCATGCGCTTCGAGTCCGGGCTGATGGTGCTGCTGCTGGCCCCCGAGGTCTACCTGCCGCACGGCAGGTCGGCAGCCACTTCCACGCCTCCACCGAGGGCATGGAGGCCGCCGCGCGCGTGTTCGAGGTGCTCGAGCAGCCGCTGCCCGCCGCCGGCACCGCGGCGGCGCCCGACCCGGCGGGGGCCAGGTCCGTTTCGAGGAGGTCTCGTTCGCCTACCCGGGCCGGCAGGGTCTTGTCCTGGACGGCCTAACGCTCACCCTGTACCCGGGGGAGCGGGTCGCCGTGGTCGGCCCCAGCGGGGCGGGCAAGAGCACCGTCGCCGCCTTGCTGCTCGGCTTCGCCGCGCCCACGGCGGGCCGCATCACTGTCGGGGGCCGGGACCTTGCCGCCGTCGACTCGGCCGCCTGGCGGGCCGGGGTCGGCTGGCTGCCTCAGCGCCCGTCCCTGTTCCAGGGCACCGTCGCCGACAACATCCGGCTGGGCCGCCCGGCCGCCGACGACGACGCGGTCCGCTCCGCGGCCAGGCTGGCCGGCGCCGAGGCGTTCGTGGACGCCCTGCCGCGCGGCTTCGCCACCCAGGTCGGCGAGCGCGGGTCGCTGCTGTCCGCCGGGCAGCGCCAGCGCATCGCCCTGGCACGAACGTTCCTGGTCGACCCGGCGCTGCTCATCCTCGACGAGCCCACCGCCAACCTCGACGTCGAGAGCGAGGCGGCCGTGCGCGCGGCGCTGGAGCGGCTCGCCCCCGGCCGCACGGTGCTGGTGATCGCCCACAGCCCTGCCATTGCCGCCACCGCCGACCGGGTGGTGGTGCTGGACCATGGCCGGGTGGACCAGGCCGCTCCGCCCGCGCCGGCAGCCGCTGGAGGGTGCGCCAGCCGTGAAGCCCCCGCGGAACCTGGCGCCAGAGGCGACGCCACCGCCCCGCGGCCCGCCTCGGGCGTGCGCGAACTGGTCCCAGGTGCGCGCGGGCTGGTCCCCGCCCGGCACCCCGGAGGGACGCGGTGACCTCGGCGCCGCGCCTGCTGCTGCGACTGGCCGGACTCGGCCACGGGCATCGCGGCCGCATCGCGCTGGCGGTCCTGGCCGGACTCGGGACCATCGGGTGCGGCATCGGCCTGGCGGCGACCTCCGGGTACCTGATCGCCAAGGCCGCGCTGCACCCACCGATCCTGGAGCTGTCGGTGGCGGTCGTGGCCGTGCGCGCGTTCGGGATCGGCCGCGGCGCCCTCCGCTACGCCGAGCGGCTCGCCGGCCACGAACTCGCCCTGCGGCTGCTCGCCGACCTGCGCGTGCGCTTCTACCAGGGAATCGAGCGGCTCGGACCGGCCGGGCTGGACCACCACCGGTCTGGCGAGCTGGTGGCCGGGGTCGTGGCCGACGTCGACACCCTGCAGAACCTCTTCCTGCGCGTGCTCACCCCGCCGCTGGTGGCGCTCGGCGCCAGCGGGCTCGCACTGGGGCTGTCGGCCGCCCTGCTGCCCGGCGCGGCCGCCGTGCTGGCGCTCGTCCTGCTGGCCGCCGGCGTCGGTGTGCCTCTACTGGCTGCGGCCCTGGGCCGCACCACCGGCCGCCGGCTCTCCCAGTCACGGGGGGCCCTGGCCGGCGAGGTCGTCGAGCTGCTCCAAGGCGCCCCGGACCTGCTCGCCTACGGTCGCGCCGCGGACCGGCTGGAGCGGGTGGCGGCGATCGACGAGCGCGCCAGCGGGCTGGCCCGGCGGGCGGCGGGCCACGCCGGCGTAACCGACGGCCTCGGCACCGTGCTCGCCGGCCTGGGCGCCTGGCTGGTGGTGCTGATCGCGGTCCCCGCCGTGGGCGCGGGCCGGCTGGACGGGCCCGCCCTCACCGTCCTGGCGCTCACCGCGCTGGCCAGCTTCGAGGCGGTGGCCGGCCTGCCCGCCGCCTTCCAGCAGCTCGGCGCCAACCTGGCAGCCGCCCAGCGCCTCTTCGCGGTCGCCGACGCGCCGCCCGCGGTGCGCGACCCGGCGGTGCCGCTGCCCGCCCCTGCGGCAGGGACGGTCACCCTCCAGGGCGCCCGGCTCCGCTACGGCCCGCGGGAGCCCTGGGCCCTGGACGGGGTCGACCTGCGGCTGGACCCTGGCCGGCGTGTGGCGGTCGTCGGGCCCAGCGGGGCGGGCAAGACCAGCCTCGCCATGGCACTGCTGCGCCTGCGGGAGCTGGACGGCGGGCGCGCCACCCTCGGTGGCCACGACCTACGCGACTACGCCGCCGCCGATGTCCGCCGCGTGATCGGCCTCGCCACCCAGGACGTCCACCTGTTCAACACCACCATCCGCGAGAACCTGCGCCTGGCCCGCCCAGACGCCAGCGACACCGAGCTGGAGGCGGCGGCCAGCCGAGCCCGGGTGCTGGAGTGGATCCGCGGCCTGCCCGACGGATGGGACACGACCGTGGGAGAGCAGGGCACGCGGGTCTCGAGCGGCCAGCGCCAGCGTCTCGCGCTGGCCCGTGCCGTGCTGGCCCGGTTCCCGGTACTGATCCTGGACGAGCCCACCGCCAACCTCGACCAGGCCACCGAACGGGCGGTAATGGACGACATCCTGGCCGCCACCCAGGGCACCACCCTCCTGCTGATCACCCATCGGCTCGTCGGGCTGGAGCGCTTCGACGAGATCCTGGTACTCGACCGGGGCCGCGTCGTCGAGCGCGGCGCCCCACGCCGCATTGCTGCGCCGCGACGGTCGCTACCGGCGGATGTGGTCACCGCACCAGGAGGCTGCCGTCCTGCCGCGTGCCCAGTGACCTTGGCGTCCGCGATCCCGCGCCGCGTGGCTCATCCCGAGGGCACGTACAGCCCCTGTCGCTGCCGACGTGGAGGGTGATGCTGGGGAGGGGGAGTGCTGGCCGGTCCGGCGACGGGCGCGGCGCCACGCGAGGGGTCGAACTCGGCCCCGTGGCAGGGCGGGCCAGCAGCCGGTGCCGGTGTCTGCGTCCGAG
>WNFY01004799.1_pt1 | contig 17034 bp, 18 predicted proteins | sample 5400091 | NCBI WGS metagenome assembly WNFY01 (sample SAMN13153364, study PRJNA577476) | soil metagenome | isolation source: 60 cm soil or saprolite under grassland replicate 1 | place: USA:California | collected 2016-06-15
CTACAAACGGTATCGTGCGGGCGAATTTGCACAGAGGGATGGCGCGGATGCGTCGAAGCTCATGGACGATCTCGAGGCAGTCCTGCGTGAGGCCGATCGGGTTCTCGCGGGATTGACTGAAAAGGACCTCGAGCGATCGGTCGTGATTCAGGAGCGAGACACGAATGTGCTGGGCGCGATCTATCACGTCGTTGAGCATTTCGCGATGCACACGGGTCAAATCGTGTTTCTCACCAAGCTTTACGCGCCGGGAAGAATTCAGTTTTACGAAGAGGCCGGCGGCGTGGCGCGGCCCACCTGGCATCGTGGCACTGCTCTGGACGAGGCGCCGCACTAGTCTCCCGGCGGTTGCACCGCCATTTTCCAGATTGTGAAGGGAATTCTGATCGTCGATCACGGTTCGCGCAAAGACGAGGCGAACGAGATGCTTCCGCAGATGGCGGAGCTCATTCAGCGGCTGGCGGGTGAAGATGTCGTCGTGCGCCATGCTCACATGGAGCTGTGCGACCCTGACATCGCCGAAGGCTTTGCTGACTGCGTGAATGCTGGAGCCACACAGGTAATTGTTTTTCCCTACATGCTCTCGCCGGGCAAACATTCCACCTCCGACATTCCGCGGATGGTCGCGGCAGTCGCGCGATCGTTTCCGAACGTCGCTTTCAGCGTGACACCCGCGTTCGGCCTGCACGAAAAACTGGCGGAAGTCGTTCTCGAGCGAGCGGGAGTTGGTGTCAATGCCAACTGAGACGACAACTTCGCTGTCGGCTCTGACTCTCCTCTCCGAGGAGGAGATCATGTTCCGCGACGCGGTTGCGACCTTCGCAGAGGAAGAAGTCCGGCCGCGTGTCGCGGAAATGGAGAAGGCTGGCAAAATCGATCCCGCACTCCTTCCCAAGTATTTCGAGCTCGGACTGATGGGCATCGAGGTGCCGGATCAATACGGCGGCGCCGGCGGAACGCTTTTCATGGTGACGCTCGCCGTCGAAGAGATCAGCAAGGTAGATGCGGCGGCGGCCATCGTCTGCGACGTGCAGAACACACTCGTCAATTATCCGATCCTCCGCTACGCAAGCGACGGACAGAAGTCGAAGTACTTGCCGATGCTCACCTCGGACGTCGTCGGCGCTTACGCACTCTCTGAGTCAGGCTCTGGCTCCGACGCATTCGGTCTCGTCACACGCGCCGAGAAACGTGGTGACCAGTGGGTGCTCAATGGACAAAAGCTGTGGATCACTAACGGCGCAGAGGCAGGAGTGTTCGTCGTCTTTGCGAACGCGGATCCGTCGGCTGGTTATCGGGGCATCACCGCGTTCATCATCGAACGCGACTTCAAGGGATTCAGGGTCGGCAAGAAAGAAGACAAGCTTGGCATTCGCGCATCGAGCACGACCGAGCTGCTCCTCGACAATTGCGAAGTCCCCGACGAGAACGTGCTCGGACCCGTCGGTCAGGGTTACAAGATTGCGATCAACACGCTCAATGAGGGACGAATCGGCATCGGCGCGCAGATGATTGGTATCGCGCAAGGCGCGCTCGACGCGACGATCAAGTATCTCCAGGAGCGCAAGCAGTTTGGAAAACCGCTGGCTGAATTCCAGGCGATTCAGTTTCAGATTGCGCAGGCGGCGACCGATGTCGAGGCCGCGCGCCTGATGGTCTACAACGCCGCGCGCCTCAAGGACAGCGGAAAGGACATTGTTCGCGAGGGAGCGATGGCGAAGCTATTCTCCTCGCAGGTTTGCGAGCGCGTGACTTCATTGTGTGTCGAGTTGTTCGGCGGGTACGGCTACACCAGGGACTATCCCGTAGAGAAGTTTTATCGCGATGCCAAGATCGGGACGATCTACGAGGGTACGTCCAATATGCAGTTACAGACCATCGCGAAAGCAATCCTCAAGTAAAGGAACTGCAACTGAAGACGACCAGCCAAGAGCGGCGGGTGGAGCGGCTGCGGGCTGCGGGCTAAGGCTTTTAAGGCTGCGTCGTGCCGCGCAGGATTCCTTCTCTAATTCGGCGCGCCTTCGCCGAAGCACGCGAGTCCTGAATCAAACGCGAGTCGACTCTCGTAACGAAACGAAGCTGCGCGGTGAGAGTCTGCTCGGCCCCGTTTCTCCGTACTACAACCGGAAGCGCGGTTCCCTCCGGCGACCGAGCGTAGCGCGAGCGGAACTTCTCGGTCCAGTTCGGATCTTCGGCGTTGAACCCGCCAACCGAAAGCAGCTGATCGCCGGGCTGGACGCCAGCGGCCGCAGCAGAACTTTCGGGAAGGACTTCAGTAACGTGCAGACCGCTCGAATCCTGAAGGCTGGCGATCCCCAGTTGCGGAACGCGAGCGGTGTCGCGGGCGAGCCGAAGTCCCGCCAGCGGCAACACGCCATCGTAAGGAAACGGCTCTCGGCCGTCGATGTATCGGGCGAAGAAATCGCCAAACGACTTTCCGTTCGCTGCCTTGGCCACAGTGCTCCACCATTCGTCCGACGTGAAGCCACGACCATTCTTGTACGCCGAGTTGTACAACGCTCGCATCACATCATCGAGCGAACTGTGGTTATCGGTGGCGTCGCGGATCATGATGTCGAGCAGAAAGCCGGCGAGTGATCCCTTTGGATAGTAGATGTACTCGGTTCCATCGCGCGGGTGGATCCAGGTCGAGAGCGATGCATCTTCGAGGGCCGTCGGCGGCAGCGCATTTACCTGCGACATCTTGTCGCTCGTCAGCAGATAGAAACCGCTGGCATCGACGATCCCGCCGCGGACTTCTGCCAGATCAGCGTAGTAATCGGTGATACCCTCGCTGATCCACAGCAGCGGCGTGGGCTGCTCCTGATCATATCGGTACGGCCACAGATCGCTTGGTCGCAGACGCTTCACGTTCCAGGCGTGAAAGATCTCGTGCGCGTAGAGCGACGGCAGAATGGGCGTGCCGAGCATGCCTGGGTTCAGCACGTCGACGTGCGAATTCTGGTGCTCGAGTCCCGAGCCGCCGCCATAAGACTGATCGGCGATCTGCATGACGCTGTACGTATTCCACGGCACCTCGCCGAATACCTTCACTTCGACGGGAATCGCGCGCTTGAGCGCTTCCCAGACGGCGACTCGGGCGCCGCCAGTCACGCTTCCAGACGGATAACTCGCGAAACGAACCCAGGTCCCCGATACCTGCGCGCTGTCCAGATCGAATTGCCCAACGAAGAAGGGCATATCAACCAGATCGTGGTAGTTCGAGGCGGCGTATCGGCGCGTACCTGCGGATGTCATTCCGGTAACGATCTTCCATCCGGCTTCCGTGTTCACTGTCACCGAAGCGGGAAAGTCGAATCCTCTTCCCTCGGGATACAGAAAAAGGTTCGTCCCGTTGAAGAGCAGAAAGTCGGGACGCGCCCAGGTGTTGGCATTGTCGAGGCTGTCCGCCAGGTAGTTGAACCGAACCGTGACCTCGCCAACTCCGCGAGGTCGAATGCGCCAGGTCTCCGGATCGATCTTGTCCCAAACGAGCGAGGTGCCGCTCTGCTCAGCCGAGAAATCGGATACGTCCCGCGCAAAGTTCGCGATCTCGTAGGCCCCGGGTGTCCATTTCGGGAGCGAGAGAAGAACCGGATCTGTTCCCCCGACCGTGAACGTCATCGCCGACATCACCTGTCGCCGCTCGGCGTTCGCGCGCGTGAACGTCACCTCATATCGGATGTCCGTCAGTGGCGCGGAAGTCGCTAAGCCCTGTGCGGTGGCCCGCGCCGAGATGCCCGCGGCGAGCAGGATTGCAAGGCATTGTATGCCTTTTACGTTGATTTGCATTGAGATACAGTTTGGCGTAGGAGCGAAACGGGCAAACCAACATTGCAAGAGTCGTTCGCGTTAGGCGCGTTTCCCGCGCGATGCTATATTCGACGCTCTTCAAAACCGCGCCCCCCGCCTCCCCCCGCATACCCTGATGATTTCTTCTGAATCGCTCGGCTTTTTGAAAAAACTCCTCGACACACCTGGGCCTTCGGGCTTCGAGGGCGCTCCGGCCAAAGTATGGCGCGAACAAGCAAAAAAGTTTGCGAAGGTGAGCGGAGATGTTGCGGGCAACAGTCTCGCCGAGGTAAACGGCAACGGCAAGCCGACGATCATGCTGGCCGGTCACATCGATGAGATCGGCGTCATCATCAACTACATCGACGACCAGGGCTACGCCTACATCCAGCCGATCGGTGGCTGGGATCCACAGGTACTGATCGGACAGCGTGTCCGCTTTATCGGCCGCAACGGAGATGCTTTCGGCGTCGTTGGCAAGAAGCCGGTGCATCTCATCAAACAGGAAGAACGGGAGAAGGCGGCAAAGTTCACCGACCTCTGGGTGGATTTCGGCGCAAAGTCGAAGAAAGAGGCGGAAGAAATGGTCCTGGTCGGCGATGCAGGGGTCATCGACTCGCGCACGATGGAGTTTCCTAATGGGAGACTGGTCTCGCGGTCGATTGATGACCGGATTGGCGCCTTTGTCGTGCTCGAGGCGTTGCGTCGATACGCCGACAAACCGGGCCCCGCCAAAGTCGTCGCGGTGGCTACGACCCAAGAGGAAATCGGCTATCGCGGTGGCGGGGCGGGAATCTGTGCGACGTGCATCGGGCCGCAGATGGCGATCGTCGTCGACGTAACCTTCGCGATCGATCACCCGGGTGTCGAGAAAAAAGAATTCGGTGAAGCCGCTATTGACGCGGGCCCGGTGTTGACGCGTGGCTCTATCATTTCCCCGGTAGTGTTCGGGCTGCTGCGCAAGACTGCGGAAGACGGAAAGATTCCGGTGGCGTTGCACGCCGCGGGTCGCGAGACAAGCACGGATGCCGACGCCATTCACATCGCGCGCGAGGGAGTGGCGACCGGATTGGTATCGGTGCCCAACCGCTACATGCACTCACCGAACGAGCTGGTCAGCATCCAGGATCTGGATCACGCCGCGGAGCTGATCGCGGCGACCTGTCGAGCGGTGACGGCCAAGACTGACTTCACAGCGCGCTGAGCGCGCTGCATGCCGAAGCCCATTCCCGCGCCGCGGGAGCAGGGAGTTAGCACCGCGACTCAAAGCCCTCTCTACTGGGCAAAATACGGTCAGGTGAATGCGCCGAAGTTGGTGGTGCTGCACGGCGGTCCGGGAGCCGATCACTGCTATCTGTTGCCGCAGATGCTGCATCTGGCCGAAAAGTACGAGCTGATCTTCTACGACCAACGCGGAGGCGGTCGCTCCAAGTCGGACGCGCGCGTTCCAATCACCTGGCGGACCCATGTCGAAGATCTCGGCGCTGTGGTCGAAGAGGTTGGACTCGAACCCCTATCTTCCGAACCCCTATCTATAGTTGGGTATTCCTGGGGGGCGATGCTCGCCATGCTGTACGCTACCGAGCAAAGGAAGAACCCCCATCTTCGCGTCCCATACCGTATGGCGTTTATCAGTCCCGCCCCTCTCACGAAGGAGTATCGGCGACAATTTGAGGCTGAGTTCAACCGACGGCAGCAGAGCCCGGACATGCAGCGCATGCGCGACGAGTTGTCGGCGTCCGGTCTGAGAGAGCGGGATCCGGCGGCATACCGGCAGCGCGCGTTCGAGCTCGGTGTCGCTGGTTATTTTTCGGATCCAAGCAAGGCGACCGACCTCACGCCATTCAGGGTGGTCGGTCGAGTACAGCAATCTGTGTGGGAAAGTCTGGCTGATTTTGACCTGATTCAGCAATTGAAAGGCGTAAGAATCCCCTCGATCATCATTTGCGGGCGTGACGATCCGATTCCATTAGCGTCTTCCAGAGCAGCGGCCCAAGCGCTCGGAACGAATCTCGTGGTTCTGGACGAGTGCGGGCATGTGCCGTACGTTGAACAGCCGGACCGGCTTTTCGCGGCACTCGACCCATTCCTAGATGAAACCAATCCGCCCGTACGAAGCTGAACCTCAGCTATGACATCAGACTCCGGCGTAACACAGCACGCGATCAGCTCGATTACGGTCGACGGCAAGGAATACAGGGTAGCGCTTCGTCTCGCCTACGATGGCGTCGAATACATTGGCAGGTTGTGGTTCAGCGATCCCTCGAGCGATCAGATGGGAATCCCGGATCATGGCGCTGTTCCGGGCCGCACGATCGCTGAAGCAGTCGAGGTAGCCAGAAAGCTCACGCCACAGGATCTCGAGCGGCGCTGTCACCGGGCTCTCGCCGACAAGAGACGCTACATCCGCCTTCGCCGCGCGACGGAAGAGATCATTACCAAGATCAAGTACATGAATCGAGTCGCCGTCACGATGCGCCACGGGATGCTCGATAGCGAAGGCGCCAGCCAGGAGCTGGAGCTGATTCAGAAGCAGATCGAAGATATCGTGAAGACCCTGCCCTTCCACGCTGGGATCGAAGAAACGACGTGACAAACCGCCCTCATATATTGAGGGCATGGATTCCCGCTCTGCCGCGCACGTCCTCTCCCAGATCGGCGCACTCCTTCAGGTAAAAGGCGAACAGAAATTCAAGGCGCGCGCGTACGCTGGTGCGGCGCGTTCGCTCATTGCCCTCGACACCGATGATCTCGCGCCCCTGTTGCGCTCGGGGGAGCTGGCGGATACGCCGGGGATCGGGCCAGCGACACTATCGGTCGTGCGCGAGCTCGTCGAGACGGGCGAGTCCTCGTACCTCAACAAGTTGCGAGAGGGAATGCCGGACGGATTCCTCGACCTCCTCCGGGTTCCGGGCTTGAACGTCGCCAAGGTCCAGCTCATTCATGACACGTTGGGCGTTGAGACGATCGAGGATCTCGAGCGAGTAGCGCAGAACGGCCAATTGGCCGACCTCCCCAAGTTCGGAAAGAAGACGGCTGAAAAGATTCTGAAAGGGATCGAAATTCTCCGGCGAAACGCACATCTCCAGCGCTTTCCCGCGGCGATTATCGAGGCGCACATGCTGCTCGCCAACGTCGTCAAGCATCCGGACGTCAGCCACGCTGAAGTCGCGGGATCGATCCGGCGACACAACGAGGTCGTCGCCGACATCGACATGGTGGTCGAGTGTTCGGCGGATCCGACGAAGGTGGCAGCATCGTTCGCTCGCTCACCGGGTGTGGCCGAGAGCAAAACGCGGGAAGACCCGGGCTCGGTGCACATCCGGTTCGTGGACGGAACGCACCTCGACATGCACTGTGTCACCAGCGCTGACTACCCGGTGGCATTATGGCGCGCGACGGGAAGTACCGCACACGTGGAGGAGATGAACGTCCTCGCGCAGGCACGCGGGTTCGAGATTCGGGCGAACTCACTAATTAAGAATGACGGGACGCAGGTAAAGCTGGAGGATGAGCGAAGCTTTTTCACGGCGCTCGATCTCGAGCCGATTCCGCCGGAGTTGAGAGAGGGAATGGGAGAGATCGAAACAGCGGCGCGCCGCGAGCTGCCGAACCTGGTGACGTTCGATGACCTGCGCGGCATCCTCCACTGCCACTCCGAGTATTCCGACGGAACGGCGACGATCGAGGAGATGGCGCTGGCCGCAAAGGAGCGCGGCTGGGATTACATCGGGATCTCGGATCATTCGGAGTCCGCGTTTTACGCCGGCGGACTAAAGCGCGACAAGATCCTGCTCCAGCACGACGAGATCGACCGCCTCAACGCGCGGATGGAAGGCTTCCGCATCCTGAAGGGAATCGAAGCGGACATCATGGCAGACGGCCGACTCGATTACGACCCGCAGATCCTGGACACGTTCGATTATGTAATCGGGTCGATCCATTCACGCTTCAGCATGGATGGCGAAGCGATGACGAAGCGCGTGCTTACCGCGCTCGATGATCCGCGCCTCACGATTCTCGCGCATCCGACCGGTAGATTACTTCTATCGCGCGAGCCGTACGCGATCGACGTAGAGGCTGTGCTCGAGAAGGCCGTGCAGGTCGGAGTGGCGGTGGAGCTAAATGCCGATCCACATCGGTTGGATCTCGATTGGCGCTACTGCCGTCAGGCGAAGGAGCTTGGCGTGACGATCGCGATCGGACCCGACGCACACTCGACGGCCGGACTCGACAACGTGCATTTTGGAATCGGGATGGCGAGAAAGGCGTGGCTCGAAGCAGGAGATATTCTCAACACGCGCAGCGCAGAGGACGTGCTCGCATTTGTGCGAAAGAGACGGAGCAAGTGAAGCGTACGATCGTAAAGTTGAAGATAGGCGAGCCACTGGTCGTCAAGGGAAAGGCTAAGGTGCGCGTCGCGCACAAGCCACGAAGCAGCAATCCCGTCCGAGGCCAGCGGCACAAGACAACGCGCCGTCGAATTGCGAAGGATGCGATGGCACCCTACGCGCTGGAGGTTTTCTCGCGGCTCAAGCGCGCCCACCCCGACGCGCACTGCGAGCTCGACCACGAGACACCACTCCAGCTGCTCATGGCGACGATCCTCAGCGCGCAATGCACCGACAAGCGCGTCAACATGGTCACGCCTCTACTCTTCCGGACATTCCCGACGGCGCAAGCTCTCGCCGATGCACAGCAGGAGAAACTCGAGGAGATCATCAAGAGCACGGGGTTCTTTCGCAACAAGGCGAAGAGCCTGATCGGACTGGGAAAGGCTTTGGTCGAGCGTCACAACGGTGAAGTGCCCGATTCAATGGATGCTTTGGTGAAGCTCCCAGGCGTCGGTCGAAAGACAGCCAACGTCATCCTCGGCAACGCGTTCAGGAAGAACGAAGGCGTGGTCGTCGACACCCACGTTGGGCGTTTGAGTGCGCGTCTGGGGCTATCGAAGCAAACGGATCCCGTGAAAATCGAAGAGGACCTGATGCTGCTATTTCCGAGTGAAGACTGGGCGATGCTGGCACACGTGCTCATCTTCCACGGCCGGCGCGTCTGCTTTGCGAAATCCCCGCAGTGTGCGATATGCACACTCAGCGAGATATGTCCATCGAGCTCAGTTTGACAACGGGCAACACGGAGGAAGTATGAAGATCGGAATCATCGGCGCGGGTCACATCGGTGGGACGCTGACTCGCCGCTTTAGCGCGCTCGGGTACGAAGTCTTTGTCGCGAACTCAAGAGGACCGGAGACGCTCGCTGATCTCGCGGGCGAGACCGGTGCAACGGCAGTCACGGTGAAGGAAGCGGCGCGGGCAGGAGAGGTTGTCATTGTCGCTATACCCGTGAAGAACATTGCAAAACTGCCACGGGATCTCTTTGCGAACGTGCCCGACAGCGTAGTGGTGGTGGATACCGGCAACTACTATCCGCAGCGGGACGGCCAGATTGCGGAGATCGAGTCGGGCATGACAGAGACGAGGTGGACTTCGCGTCAGCTCGGACGGCCAGTAATCAAGGCGTTCAACAACATCTATGCGCAGCATCTGCTCGGGCTGGGGCAACCTGCTGGATCGCCAGGGCGCATTGCGCTTCCGGTCGCTGGCGACGATAAGGCAGCAAAGGCGGTGGTGCTGAAACTCATCGACGAGCTCGGGTTCGATGGCGTCGACGCCGGTGGGCTTGACGATTCGTGGAAGCAGCAGCCGGGAACGCCGGTGTACGGAACAGATCTGGACGCCGAAGGCGTACGGCGAGCGCTATCCGAGGCGAAACCGGATCGTCTGCCTGGGTTCCGCGCGGCAGCGACAAGCGCGGCGGCAGCTGTTAAGCGACCGAGTGATTCAGGCGATGCTCCGGAATCCACCGCTAGATGAACCCGTCGGTTTGTCGGGAGAACTGCAACTGAACGGGCGGGAGGCGTCAGCGGAGCAGGCGGGAGGCTAGAGGTTACGACGCCGGGACGTTCCTACTGTTCGTACGGCACAGGCAGTTGATTGTGCTCCGAATGGTGCTGGTGACGTCCCGACGTAGTGACCTCGCACCTCGCGCCTACACTGCTTGCGCCTCCCGCCCCGTTCAGTTGCAGTTACTTAGTTGCAGTTACTTAGTTGCAGTTACTTAGTTGCAGTTACTTAGTTGCAGTTACTTAGATTCCGCGCCAAGGTTCGATTAACTTCAGTACTCTCTCAGCCCTCACGATGACGAAGTTTGCAACGATAGAAACCAACAAAGGGACGATGCGCGCCGAGCTGTACGAGAAGGAAGCGCCGAACACAGTTGCAAACTTCGAGAAGCTCGCCAACTCCGGATTTTACGACGGAACGAAATTCCATCGCGTCATCAAGGACTTCGTGGTGCAGGGGGGCGACCCTTACTCGAAGGGCGGTGAGCAGGCGAAGGGACCCGTTGGCACTGGCGGGCCGGGTTACAAGATCGATTGCGAGACGAAAGGGAATCCGCACACGCATCAAGTCGGCGCGCTGTCGATGGCGCACGCTGGAAAGAACACCGGCGGCAGTCAGTTCTTCATCGTGCTCAACGAGCAGAACACGAAGCACCTTAACGGTGTGCACACCGTTTTCGGGAAGGTGATCGAAGGTCTCGACGTCGTCCCCAAGATCAACCCGAACGACACGTTGTCGAAGGCCAGGGTCTCGAGCGGCGCGGGAGCGAAGTGATGGCGACGAAAAAAAAGACTGACCTCGGTGCAGCGCTCACCGGATTTATTTTGGGCGCGGTTACTCTCTTTCTGCTGTTGACTTCGATCGTGCTGCTGACGAACGCGCATTTCCGGCACAAGGAGGCAGTGGAAGCGACGCACAAGTAGCCAGAATCCCTTGGGCGAATTGACTTCGAATTTGGCGAATAGTATATTACTGACCGGTCAGTAACTATTTGTTTAGCCATGCCCAAGACGAAGTCAGCTCAACCAAAATGGCGAAGACGCCCTGAGCACCGACCCCAGCAGATCATCGAGGCGGCGTTCGAAGTGTTCGGCGAATGCGGACTCGCCAAATCCCGCCTCCAGGATATCGCCAAACGGGCCGGAGTCTCCAAGGGCACGATCTACCTTTACTTCCCCAACAAGGAAGAGCTGTTCCGCGAGATGATCCGGCAGACTGCCGTGGCCACCATCGAGTCAGCCGAAAAAACCCTCACCCAGGGAACCCCCACCGAACAGCTTTGCGCAGTCATGCGCGGCTACTGGAAGTTCGTCCGCACCCCAGCCTTCACCACGATTCATCGACTCGTTATCGGCGAACTGCACCAGTTCCCCGATCTCGCCGAGTTCTACGCGAACGAGGTAGTCGCCCGTGGACTCAATTTGTTCAGCGGAATCATCCGCCGCGGCATCGACGCTGGAGAATTCCGCGACATCGATCCAATGGTCGCTGCCCGCATGCTCGTTGCGCTGACGATCATGAATGGTATCTGGCGCGCTGAGCGCAGCGGCGTCCCGCTGCTCTGTCACAAGAACGACGAGGATGTTTTCCGCGAGCTGGCCCACTTCTATCTCCATTCCCTCACGACATCCGAGGGTGCCTACGCGCAGGCGGACGGCGCTCCATCGGACGCAGTTTCGTTTCTTCCCTTTCACAATGACTGAATTTTTCTCGAGCCTTCGCTGCCGAATGGTGGCAGCGGTCGCGACGGTTGCAATCGTATCGTCTTCTGGAGCGGCGCAGACGCCGGGTCCGTCGGTAGCTCCTGTCTCTGAGCAGCCTACCTCGGTTCGCCTTAGCCTCGGTGACGCCGCCCGACTCGCTGCGAATCAAAGCGCAATTGCCCAGGGAGCGCGACTGCGCGCCGACGAGGCGCAAGCGCGCGTTCGGCAACGCCGAGCCGATCTTCTTCCGACGCTGAGCAGCTACGTGCAGGAAGCAGGTCGTACGTTCAACACCTCCACGCTCGGCATCGATTTCCCAACTCCGCCCGGCCAACCACCAGTGTTCGATCCGAAGGGTCAGGTGGAAGGACCCGTCAACACGCTCGACATCCGCGGTCGCGTGCAACAAAACCTTGTCGATTTCGGCGCGCTCGGACGCGTTCGCTCCGCGCAGGCGCAAGCGCGCTCGTCGAGCGCAGATGCTGATGCTACCGCCGAGCAGGCGGCAACTGTCGCGACTTCGGCCTATGTGAGGGCGATGCGCGCCGATGCGGATTTGCGCGCGCGTCAGGCCGACACTCTGCTGGCGACAGAGCTGCTCAGGATTGCACAATCACAGCTCCAGGCTGGAACCGGTGTCGCGCTCGACGTCACGCGGGCACGAGCACAGCTCGCCGCCACGCGAGCGAGCCTCATCGCTTCACGTAACGCGCAGGATCACGCGCATCTCGATCTCTTGCGCTCGCTGGCACTGCCGGTCGGGACCGATCTGGTGCTCACAGATTCACTGTCCCCGGCAGCGGCTGGCGAACCGCTTCCGGACGAGGCAACGCTAGTCGCTCAGGCGCTCCGCAATCGGCCGGATCTGGTTGCCGAAGAGGAGCGGCTGCGCGCTGCCAAGCAAGGCGTTTCCGCCATCAAGGCGGAACGACTTCCTTCGCTCGGCTTAGTCGCAGGCGGAAATCCGTCGGCGCGATCTCGAGCAGCAGGCGCAGGCGGATGTTCGTGGGGCGCTGATCGATCTGGCTGGCGCCCGCGAGCAGCTCGACGCGGCAACCGAGAGGTTGCAGCTCGCTCTGCAGGAGTTGGCGCAGGCACGCGACCGCTTCAACGCCGGCGTGGCTGGAAACGCAGATGTAGTGAACGCATCGCTCGCGCTGACGGCTTCGCGCACGCTCGTGAACGATGCGGAGACAGCATATCAGCTCGCGCGCGTGGCACTCGCGCGTGCGACCGGAAGTGTTACGACACTGAGATAATTACCAAGATCCAATTGCACACTTCAACTAGATCATCAGGAACACAGGTAGACTTATGGCAACCGCAATCGAGACCGAAGCTCGCGAGACTCCAGCGTCACGCAACGGACGAACCTCTGCACCCGCGGAGGGCGAAGGCCCCGAGAAATCATCGAGAAAGAAGTTCGTTCTTCCGATAGTTGGTGTCGTCGCTCTGATCCTCGTGGTGTGGGCATTCCAGAAGTTGAGCTATGGTCGCTCCCACCAATCGACTGACAACGCGCAAATCGACGGTCACATCGTTCCCGTGCTGGCGAAAGTCGGCGGTTACGTGAAGACCGTGGATGTGAACGAGAACGATCACGTCAATGCCGGACAGCTGCTCGTCCAGCTCGACGACGCCGATTATCGCGTCCGGCTGCAGCAGGCGCAGGCAGATCTCGTTGCTGCCGAGGCCACAGCTGGCGGCAGCGGATTCGCTGGGCAGGCAGAGGCGCAGGTTCAGAGTGCCACCGGCCAACGCGCTGCTCTCGACGCGCAGATCGGTGCTGCGCGCGCCAACGCCAACAAAGCTGACGCAGATCTCGCCAGAGCGAGGGAGCTCGCGGCCAAGCAGATCATCTCGAAGCAACAGCTCGACGCGGCGATCGCAGCTGCGGACGTCGCACACGCGAACCTTCTCGCCGCCCAGCGTCAGGCTGGAGCCGCTGGTGGAGCCGTGAACACGGCTGAAGCCGGCGTGCGCGTGGCGAACGCTCGCACTCTTGCCGCCCGTGCTGCCGCAGCAAACGCGCAGCTGCAGCTCGATTACACTCGCATCGCCGCGCCTGCATCTGGGGAAGTCTCGAGAAAGCAGGTTGAGGTCGGACAGCTGGTCGCGCCGGGACAGCCCCTTCTGAGCATTGTTGCCGACACAGGCGTCTGGGTCACCGCGAACTTCAAGGAGACTCAGCTCGCCAAAATTCGTCCCGGCCAGCCGGTCGAGTTCGAGATCGACGCCTACGGCGGCTGCGTTGGTGAAGGGAAGGTCGAGAGCGTCAGCGGCGCGACGGGAGCGAAATTCGCGCTGCTTCCACCCGACAACGCGACGGGAAATTTTACCAAAGTCGTCCAGCGCGTTCCGGTGCGCATACGTGTCACGAAACCGTGCGCCGGTAACCATCCCTTGCGCCCGGGTCTGTCCGCGAACGTCCACGTAAATACTTCGAGCCCGTGAGCACCGCGGTACTGAGGTCCTCCGGGATATCGACATCCTCGGAAGACCGCTACGCGCACAAATACATCATCGCCGCCACCGTTACGATGGCGGCGATGCTCGAGCTGATCGACACCTCGATCGTCAACGTCGCCATCCCTCACATGATGGGAAACCTCGGCGCTACGCTCGACGAGATCGCCTGGGTGTCGACCGCCTACATCATTGCCAACGTCATCGTCATTCCGATGTCGGGATGGCTTTCGGCGTACTTCGGTCGAAAGCGCTACTTCACCGGCTCGATCCTGCTATTCACGGTCGCGTCGTTCTTCTGCGGAGCATCGCACTCGCTGCTGGGGCTGATCTTCTGGCGCGTGATTCAGGGAATTGGCGGCGGGGCGCTGCTCTCGACAGCGCAGGCCACTTTGTACGAGTCGTTCCCACCAGAGGAAGCGGGAACAGGTATGGCGATCTTCGGCGTCGGCGTCATGGTTGGTCCGACGCTCGGTCCGACGCTCGGCGGATGGATCACCGATAACTACAACTGGCCGTGGATCTTTTACATCAATGTCCCCCTTGGGATTATTGCGGCCATTCTCACCGTCACCTACGTGCACGACGCCGAGCACCAGGAGCGGGCTGAGAAGATCGACTACTTCGGAATAATCCTGTTGACGCTTTGCGTCGGCTCGCTTCAGTGGATGCTCGAGCGCGGTGAGCGCTACGATTGGTGGGATTCCCGCCTAGTAACGACACTTGGCGTTACTGCGTTGTTGTCGGGCATTGCGCTAGTCTGGCACGAGCTTACGACTGACGAGCCGGTTATCAACTTTCGCATTCTGAAAAGTCGCCAGCTCACTGCCGGTGTGAGCCTGGGCTTGCTGCTCGGATTTGCGCTGTACGGTTCAGTGTTCATTCTTCCCGTCTTCGTGCAGCAGCTATTGCAGATGACGGCTTGGCAGACGGGAAAGATCATTCTTCCCGGCGCAATCGCATCGGCGATCACGATGGCCGTAGTGGGTAGAAATGCGATGCGACTGGATGCGCGTTACACCGTAATAGCCGGGGCGTTTCTCTTTTTCTGGTCGATGTTGAAGCTGTCGCACCTGACATCGGGGAGCGGCCAGTATGATCTGTTCTGGCCGCTGATCCTTCGCGGCGTGGGACTCGGACTCATCTTCGTTCCGTTGACCAACGCGACGATGGCCGATCTCAGAGTGAAAGATCTGGCGCAGGGCACCGGCATGTTCAACCTGATGCGCCAGCTCGGTGGATCCCTTGGGATTGCGGTGATGGCAACCCTGCTCGCACGCTTCATGTCAGCAGAAAAGGCAGTGCTGGTGGAGCACGTCGGCTCGAACGATCCGGAAACGTTGAGCCGTCTCTCGATGATAACCCGGGGGCTGATCACGCGTGGGATCAATCCGTTGGTCGCGCAGCAGCAGGCGCTGGCGATTCTCGATCGCCAGGTTTCAGTACAATCGAGCATGCTAGCGTTCTCGAAGATCTACCTGTACAGCGGACTGGTGTTGATATTCGCGCTGCCGCTGTTGCTGCTGTTCAGAACCGGCCGCGCACGCGGATCGATGGGACCGGTTCACTAGGCGGATATCGCATTGCAGACGAGGGATTCAAACGGCGCCGGTGATCCCGTTCCGGCCGTATCTTACGGCCAGAACGCTTATCAGCCTTCGGTGTCAGGCTCTCAACAATTGAACGCAGCCATACGTATTTCTGATGAGGAGCGAGAGCTCGTAAGTCTGGCCAAGAGTGGGGACGAGCGGGGTTTTGCCGGGCTCGTACGTCTTCACCAGCGGCGCGCATACATAGTGGCTCGCTCGATCGTGATGACGCACGAAGACGCCGAAGATGCCGTGCAGGAGGGATTCCTGCGGGCGCATCAGGCGCTTGACCGATTTGATCCCGCGCAGACTTTCGGGGCATGGCTCAATCGAATCGTCGCGAACGCGGCGCTCGATCTCGCCCGGCGCCGAAAGGTAAGGAATGCGGAGGAGCTCTCTGAAGCGATTCCGACCGCTTTCCGCGATCCGGCGGAAGGCGGAGAGTTGCGAGAGCGGCTCGAGGCGGCGCTGGCGCAACTTCCGGATCGTGCGCGTTCGGTGATAGTCCTGCATGATGTCGAGGGCTTTACCCACGCGGAGATTGGCGAGATGTTGGGTATACCGGGGGGAACCGCTCGCTCGGATTTGCACCACGCGCGGCAAAAGCTGCGCGTGTTGCTGGGAAACTTGAGGGATTAGCGATGGAAGATCGTACCGATTTGCGACTCGACGATGAAGGGGGAAGCGACGCGAAGATCACGGAGATGCTCCGCGACATATACGCGCCGCCCGCCGAAGGCGCGTATTGGAATACCCTCGAGACCCGGATCCTGTCTTACATCAAGTCGAACCAGCACGCGCTGATTCCAGTCAACTGGTGGTCAGATCTCGCAAACTGGGCAGCGCCAGGACTTGCGGCAGCTGCCCTGTTGTTCGTTGCGGCCGGTATGCTTTGGTCGCGGCAGGAGGACGAAGAGCTGCGCACGACTTATGAAGCCGTCACCGAGCCGCTCGCTTCCGACGTACTTCCCGGCGCCGTGCAGGTTGTAACCGCGCCGCATGATGGCTCGTCGCAGCGCGAAGCGACGTTCCGTTACGTCTTGTCACACTGAGGTTCTGATGGAACGCTCCAAGGGGTACGCATTGATGTTTCTGCTCGGCGCTTTCGTCGCCGGTGGTGCGCTCGGCTTCACCGCCGATCGCGTGATTGACGCGAAGCATGGTCGCGAGATGCGCGGGCCGCGCGCCTACAGACAGAAAATGGCCGATGAGCTGAAGCTCACTCCGAAGCAACAGGCGTCCATTGATTCTCTGATCGAACAGAAGCACAGACAGATAGTCGCGCTCTACAAGCCGGTGAAGCCACAGCTGGATTCGATCGCTGTTCTGGCGCGGGTCGTGAGCGACAGTACTCACGCGCAGATCAAGCGGTTGCTGAATCCCGACCAACAGGTGAGGCTCGACAGGATGCGTGCGGCTGCGCATAAAGAGCTCGCTGAGCGTCGGGGCGGTGACACGGCGGGCCGTCCTCCAGGCCCGCCGCCCGGAGCTCCTCCCTACTAAAAACGAGCGAAAAGCCAAAAGCGCCGGCGAAGCTGCACCGGCGCTTTTTTTATTACCGCGAAGGGTTAGATGTCG
>WNFY01002629.1_pt1 | contig 17026 bp, 25 predicted proteins | sample 5400091 | NCBI WGS metagenome assembly WNFY01 (sample SAMN13153364, study PRJNA577476) | soil metagenome | isolation source: 60 cm soil or saprolite under grassland replicate 1 | place: USA:California | collected 2016-06-15
CGCCGGAAAGATCCCCGCTCACCTAAATTCGTGAGTGTGCCCGCCTGCTGTCGTTATGCCGGAAATCCTAGCGGTTGCGGTCAGGGCGGGAAGGGTCCGGACAGCCCCTCTCCCCCACCGGCCCGGGAGGGGCGAGAGGACCTCTGACCAGCGGTTATGCGTGAGTGGGCTCGACCGCGAGAGGGGCGGACACTTCGGGACATGCCGGGCGGATGGGGCTAGCGGCGCGGGCCGGGTTCCCGTGGCCGAGGCCCCCGCCCGCGGCGTCAGGAGGAGTGGGGCGTAGACAGTGCCAGTGTTGGCGTCCGCAGCACCCTCACATTCCGGCTCCCTGTATGCCGCCCGCTGGTAGGTGCTGTACTGGCGCTCGGTGGCACGCCCGCCCGTGGGCGCCAGGGCGAGCGCCAGAGCGAGCCGGAACCCCGGTCAAGCTAGAGCCCCGGGCTGGAGCGATCAGGGCGGCGGCGGCAGGGGTTTCTAGCGCAGGGAGTTTCTAGGGACGGGATTTCCCCGGAGGCTCTGCGGGATGCGGCTAGCGCTGTACGCCCGTTCTAGGAGCACTCACGGGCGCGTTAGGTTCGCTTTCGCGGCTTACGGCGGCGGCTGCGAGATAGCTGATCCCACATAGGCGGCAGCTCCTCCTTCACAGACGACTCAACCCGTCCTTCTGGAATCCAGGGCTCGTCGTCTCGCGGCTGCCCGCCCCTCCGAGACCGCTCCACGTCTTCCTCTGGAATCTCGGGCTCGTGTGGATCTGGCTCATTAGCCGATTCCCGACGATCTGGCTTGTTGCCCAACGTCACGCACCCCCTCCACAAGGAGCCATGCTAGTAAGACCGCCCAGCACAAGCCAGGTCGGACACGAGGAAGGAGTACCAGAACCCTCGGGACCAGGGCGACCGCGCGCCGAGCTGGAGCGCCGCACCGGAGGGATCACGGCTTCGGCAGGGATTTCGGGGCAGGGGTTCTAGGCACGGCCATCCTAGCGAGGACCAAGACGGGGCATCACGGCGACCAGGCCCGAACGGGGAGGCTTCCATACAGGACTCTCCTACACGCCCATTCCCGGGGAAGCCCCTACGGGACGGGGCACCCTAGGGGCAGGGAAGGGGCTCCGTGCCGTGAGTGCGCCGGCCTGTACGCGGGCTACTCCGGAGCCCCGGGGAAGGGTAGACCAGCGTCGATAGTGAAGGCGAAATGCGTTGATACCCTGTGCCCACCGTGGCATCCTGCGCTTGCCCAGCACAAGCCCGGCGAGCGGAAACGTCTGACGATAAGGATGACCATGGGAAAGATGGGGAAGAAGGAACGCGCCCGAATCAAGCGAGCGCCCGAGGAACTACGTGATCAGCTTCGTGAGCAGTATGGCTTTCTACAGCGTTCCGCCGCCGCGTACGACAGCGGGTTTGAAGGCGAGGCCATGCGTCTAGCGACCACCCTGCGTGTCCTTCTGTATGACGGCGGTTCCTCTCGCTCACTTCTTAGGCAATTACAGGTCAAAGATAGACTCCGATTCCAGGATACGGCTCTTTACCCCAGCCCCTATCTGGTCCAAAAGGCGGGCCTGGTCATCATTCAGATAACAACCGGCGTGGAAGCCCGGCATGTGACACCCCTAGACATGCTTACACCTTCTCGCATCCACCGGCCACTACCATTCAAACCCTGGTGGACTCTTAAAGTCATCGAGGGAAGCCAGGGACGGACCTACAGCCGTGGCGATCTGGTCTTGACCATGGCGAATCAGGATGGCGGAGCGCACGTTGATCCTGACCTTGACGCTGATTACGCAGCGCTGCGCCATGATTCTCTCGGTGTGACTCACATCTCTGAGCCAGCCGACCCTGTTGAGAGCGGTGCCCTCAATGATTCTGTCGCATTCGGACTCGCCCTTCAGGCTGGGCCGGACGGTTCTCGGCCGGACGCATCCGAGAACCTTCGCACCGGGACTCCGGCTCAAGGCAATGTTGCGGGCGCTTCTATTCGGCAGATTGCCCATGAAGTGCTGAAGACTCTGGGGGATCAGTTGCGGAGTCTGCTTTGAGCCCAGTCCGCTACGTCGGTTGGCGCACTGCCATCAGTGCCCCCACGGCCGCTCGCACTCTTTGCTGTCATGAGGATGCTTCTCTCTCCAAGTGTGAGTTTGTTCGGATACTCTGTGGCGACACTCTCAGGGCAGGCGGGAACCTGACAGGGGGATTCTAAGAACGCCCCAGGATCGCAGGGGTGCGGCGGGGAAGTTCCGCACCACCGCGCCTCAACTTGGTGCCTGATTCGCGTCACTCTCTGCCTCATCTTGGAGCCTGCCCAGGAGCGCGGCGAACTCCGCTCGTTCCTCAGCGAGGTCAATCGACTCATCGGCCAGTGTTTCCAGAAACTCGGTAAGCGGCCAATCTACAAACCGGCCCCACCGAGCGGCATAGACCCCAACGCTGTTGATCCGGTAGGTGTCGGAAAAGTCGAGTAGCACGTAGCCAATAAGTTGATCTATCCCATTTGTGCGACCGAGATGCAAACGGCGCTCCATGCCCTTCCTGTTGCCGTGTTCCGTCTTTAGCTCGATCAGCATGCCACCACAAATCAAATCGGCGTCGGCACCACCAATTAACCGACTACCGTCAAACGTAGGCCCTAGGGCAATTGGATCGGCAGTGCGTAACGACCCTGGTAGCTTCGTTTCTGCGAGGTCAATCAGTGCGGCTAGGTCGGTACATTCATCCTCAGTCACGAGTGACAAGGCATCCGCTAGTGTCGCATCCTTGCGAAGCTGGAAAAGGCGATGCTCAGGGAACCACCCTGCTCGGTAGAATTCTGTTAGGAGCGCCAGTAGCACGCAGCAACGGTCAAGCCATTCCGCAGACGGGTACTGCTCGCCATGAAGTGCGTCGAATAGCTCGCGCACCCACGGTGCAATAGCTTCCCTAGGGTCACTAAGGTCGATAACTTCCTTCGGTTTGTGCCAATAGAACAACGCACCCAATTGAGCAAGATGAAGGTCTGGAGGCTGTTTGAACATGAACCGCACGCGCCAATCGAACGCGGTTCCTATTGTGCCGCCTGAAACTCCGCCAGGAGACTCAAGCACTTTCGCGCCTTCAAGCGCAGAGAGGAATTGACGGCCTATCGGCCTGTTGTTAGGGAAACGTTTACGAATGAAGCATGTTACCGGGTCTTCGGCATCGTGTAGATGACTGGTAAGTGACATCTCTCATGCCCCCTTTCTTGTTCCGGCGCCAGCACGTCACGTTTATAACACGCGCCCCCGACACGTCACGCACTGATACTCTTCACTTCCCCGCTTTGGACTTCGCCATGTCCGCCGCGATTTCGCGCAAGTAATTGAACGTGTCTACAACGCCCTTGACATATTCGAGTCGAGCAGCGCTGCCATGATCTAGCGCAGCCTGGACAGCCTCAAGCCACACGCGCTGTTCGTCCGCGTACCGTTCCAACAGCCGCTCGGCGAACGACTGACGACTATACCTTTTCGGTTCCGGCTCTTCCGACTCTATGAACAGCGGCTTGCTCACGGCAATCTCCCCCCTCGTTGATAGTGCGCCGCGCTCAAGGTCGGCTCGCAACCACGGCGCCCATCCCCCTCAACGTCCTAGGCTTGAGCCTTGTCTCCATGTGGTCTCCGGTTCGTGCCAGGGTTCCTGGTGGCCGGCTGGCTTGCTGCACCGCAACCACCGCGACGATTGCGGCAACCAGGATTAGCCATCCTGCGGTACGTTCATCAATCTTCACGCGCATCTCACCTCTCTTCTCTGGTTCTGAATGTCGGAGAATACGGGTCCTTGCTGTCCCATGGTTTCGGGTCGCGTTTGACCTCGTCCCACCGCTCCGGCCCGAGCAGTTCTCTAGGCCCGTTCGATCCGGCGGATGCGGCCCATGATGCCGGCCAGATAGAAGAGGAGTACGGCTCCGATAACGACGCCGATAATCGCGGCAATAGCACCGTTCTTGAGGAAATTGAGATACTCCTGGAGCCCGCCAAGATCCACGGTCAACCCTTCTCATGTCGAATATTGCTAAGGAATGTGGTTGAGACGCTGCACGGTCGGCCCACCTCACAGCCAGCATTCGCGGTCCCGGCCGAACACGTCACAGCGTTCGCAGTAGTAGCTGACACTCTCGTCACGTGTGGGACTCTGCATTTCTAGCCTCCTACCGACTAGCCCGCGGGTCTCTGCTCACTCTGCTCTCGGCAATCGGAGCGATATCGCAGCGCTCCCGCTCGTCCCTTGTATGCTCGTGCAGCAATCGCCCGCAGACGAAACAGCGAATCAGCATCACTGCATTACCTCCTTCTCAACGAGCGCCAGCGGAGAGCCGATAAGATGCTCGGAACCTTTCGACCAGCCGGCCAGTTCCTTCGCGGCAAGGAACGCGCGAAACTCCGGCTCTCCTGTCGTGATCGGGATCAGCTCATACTCGCCGTCAGGCTTGAGCCACACGGCGCCCGTCTGTAGCTCCGGGTCTTGCAGACGCCCGAGAATCGGCGGGGTTTCCGCCCAATCCCCGTTCCTGTAGGCCGCGAGCTGGAGAGCCGTTTCCCCATAGATCCCGCTCGCGTTGGTCTTGAGATCCAGCAGCCATGGGTCCTCTCCGAGCATGGCGAGCAGGTCGAACGTTCCCGCGTAGCCATGCTCGACAGAGCCCACGATCCGTTCGACCGCGAGCGGCGACACATGCCAATCATCACGGAACCGCGCATAGGCTTGCGCCTGCGCCAAGGAGTCTTGAGGGATCTGATACGGCTTACCCTGGATGATCGCCTCTGCTGCCTGGTGGAGCTGGGAGCCCCGCAGTGTGGCAGCCTTGTTCTTGGCGAACCTGGCATCCCGGATCGCCTTGTACCTAGATGCGTGGCCGAGACGTGAGAGCTTCTGCCAGTTGTCAACCACGTAGACGGCAGTGACCTCGCCCGCCCAATTGATGAGCGCAGGCTTCGGGACGCCATCTCGGAGGATGCTCGTGACGCTGGGAAGAAATGTCCCCTGGGAGTCAAGGTAAATGTGGCCTCCGCCGTATTCCTTCCGGCTGAACGGCGGAGCGTGCTCGCTCATCGCTACCATCCTCCGCTACGCACGCGGCGCCGACGCTTACGGTTCTCTCTGGTCCGGCGGTTGTCGCATCGCTTGCAGATGTACTTCCGCGCACCTGGCCGGGCCTTATCGTGCTTAGGCGGGAAGCGTTCGAGCGGTAGCCGCTCGCCACACCTGCGGCACGTCCGTTTCTCGGGTCCGAATAGAAGGTCAAGAAGTCCCATGCTGGCCTCAGCCCTACCCGACCGGCACTGATTCTCTTGGCACGGCCATCTGCCGTTTGCGCTCCTGCCAGGCGAGATCATTGGCGAATAGCTCGTCTCCCCGGCGTTCACAGTGCGCGTGCCAGTCGCTCTGCTCACGCTCCGCGTGATAGCGCCACCTCCCGTCCCTCCAATAGGCATAGGTGCTTTCCCCGAGAATCCACGTGTCCGAGTGGTCCGGGCCATCGTCCGGCTTCATGCGCCACTCGCCCGGCCCGCTCCCGTAGGGTTGTGGTGGGGCCTGGCCGGTTGCGATCACTCCATCCACTTCCACGTAGACCGCGCCGACCTCGGGATTGCCGAGCGCTTCCCGGTAGACCTGCTCTCGAAGTCGCGCGGTGATCTCTACCGCGATCGGGAGGAAGTCGTCATTCTTGGAGAGCTGCCCCCACAAGCGGGTAAATAGCCACTTTGCAAGGCTGGAGCCGAACGGGAGCCGTTTCGCCTCCTGGTAGAGGTCAAACCATGCGCCGAACATGCGCGGCTCGGGGTACTGCCCCACATAGACCTCGTGCGCGTCCTGCTCAACGCCGTACTCCAGCGCCATCAGTAGCTCGCGGTTCGGCACCCAGAGATCCGCCGTGGGCTCGTGCGTCCATCCGCCGCGGCTACCGGCAATGACGTTGCGTCCGTAGGGAAGTGGGGACCAGAGAAGATCGGGAACGCGATGCACGGTCACGCGGGAGATCCCGACCTCTCCACGCTCCGGCAGGCGGTCTATCTTGCAGAGCTGCCAGGGGAACGGCCCGCCATGCGCCATCACAGACGGGTACGCGGCAACCTTGTCATAGAAGGTCCCGTGCTCGTACCGGCCTGGCCGTGGGGCCTCGTCCCGGCCGAACAGCGGCAGCGTGCGGTATGCCTCGACCGTGGGCCGATTGGGGTACTGCGCATCCTGGCAGTACCAGGGGGTGAAGCCTCCCGGCTTGAACGTCGGCCAAGTGGCTTTCCATAGCTCGAACGCCATGCGATGCGGAGCGTCCGGCGCCACACCATGCGATCTGGCGAAGTTGAGAAGATCGAACACTTCAGCGGCACGGCTGCCGCCATGCAGGCTGTTGAGCGGCTTGCAGAAGTAGAGGGGCGGTAGCTCCGGATGCTCGAACGCTACCGGCTCTGCCTTGCTGCGCCCGTCGTCCTTCTGACGCTCAATGTAGTAGCCGCCGTTCTGCTTGCGCGCGAACGCGGATTCCGGAAGGCCCGCTGCGGAGAGGATCGCGCGGAGCTTGGGCCATTCGGAGCCGGGCGCGTACAGGATCGTCTCGTACTTGCGGCACCAGTCGAGCGCAACGCGAACGTCCCTGCCGTGCCAGGTGCGTGACTCGTGGGGTGTTGCGATGGTTACCGAATGCCAATCGGGGCTAACCTCTGTAATCACGCCAACCGGGTATTGCTCGGGCCGATGGTCCGGCGGATTTGGACGGTACCTATTCCTCGCGCTCATGTGGCCCTCAGTTCATGCTCGGACTGGCAAGCTGCCGTTGCAGCTCAGCCTCAACAGCAGCGCGCACTTGGCGCAGGGTCGCGGGAACGCCGTTCACGTGTAGCCCATTGGGGAAGTACGCCCGCCCCATCTCGCGCCATGCCTGCGCCGCGGTCTGATCCCACACGATCAGGCAGTCCCCAAACAGACTGTCCACTTGGGTAGGGTCTAGAAACTCCTCAATGACGGGGAACATCCCCCGCTCATTTCGGAGGATCGTTATCGGCGCGGCTGGTGGCGCCGTAGAGTAGAAGCACGTGAACGGCTCGACGCCAGTGATAAGACGGATGCTCGCGCCGTGTCGGTTGGCTCGTGCGATGTTTTCGACGCATCCCGCGCCGATGGTGCCGCCGAGATATCCGAGCCCACGCGGGAGCCTGGTCCGCCCATCGGCATTGGGAAGCACGTAGACCACATCTGCGGTATCGAGGATATGTCCCCATGCGATCTGCCCGCGCCGGTTTCGACGCTCAGCGGGGGTGAGGTATCCCTCTGGCGCGAAGATCCTCGCGTCTGGATGCCGCTTCCTTATGCCCGCGAGTGCTCGCTGTTCGCGCCTGGTGCCCTGTACTGCGTTCGGAGCGACCAGGGCAACGCGCGTTACAACGCCGACCATTTCCCGGGCCTGCTGTTGCTGCTGAGTGGTGATCATGGTTCGTTACCCTCTAGCTCGTCCATGTCGATGGCGTCGATGGGTTCCATGCGCGGATAGTTGGCTCTCGGTTCACAAACGCAGCGCGGAAAGCTGCATTCCTCGTATCGGTGGAAATGTTGGCACTTGGGACAGCGGAGACTGGCAAGTAGGGCATTTGCTTCCGGGTTGCTGCGCGCTTTGGGCTCACGGTTGGTGATCACGATGGGTCACTCGCTTTCGGGCAGTCTTCCAAGTGGTAGATCACTGCCTTATCAAGTGTTCGGGTGATGCTCCGGTCATGTGCGGGGCTGTAGGGTGTTTCGACTTTCTCGCCGCAGAGTGGGCAGTGGACGAATAGGGTGTACTCGTTGGGACGGTGGTAGCCGTATCTACGTGCTTGGCGTGCTAGCTCGCCCATGCGCTTTTTGGTCATGGCCTGCCGCTGTCTCTTGACGGTGGTCATGGGGCTCACCCTCTCCGTTCGTTCCAGCAGCCTGCATGCCACGGCTCATGACTGGCGTTGTGGTAGCAGGTGGAAATCTCGCATCCGCGGCATGGCGCTTTTTCGGGCGCCTGGTGAAAACCCGTCCCGTTGCAATCGGGTTTCTGATCTCGGGCGCTTCCTCCCTGCGTAGCCCGCTGGAGCGCTTCGGTCATGGCGCGTTGCCGTTGGGCGCCGGGGACCGGGACGCCGGCCGCGGGCTCGACCCCGGGCAGGCCGGGCGCCGGCTCACTCTCGGCGGGGTCCTGGTCCAGCTCGGCGGCCGGCTCGACCTCGGGGGGTGGGGGGTCCTCGGCGGTCACGCCCTGGTCGTGCTCGACCTCGGCCGGGTCGGGCTCATTGGTCCCTCGCGGGATGCTTGCCCCGGGCCGGATGCTGTCACCCGGGGTACGTTTGCCCAGGTCAGAGGCCCGATCCGGGGTGACAGCACCGGTGACGGCATTTTCGATGCTGTCACCCGGGGTACGTTTGCCCAGGTCAGAGGCCCGATCCGGGGTGACAGCATCCGGCCCGGATGGCGTCACCGGAGCGGGTAGGACCGCGGCGGTCATGAAGCGTTGTTCCTTGGTCCTGCGCTGTTCGACCGTGGCACCTTCGGCCGAGAGCGCAGCCTGTCCTTTCGGAGAATTGAGGTACCGCGAGAGCCATCCTTTGTTGGTTGGGAACTTCCCCATCTTGCGTTCGCTCTCGGTCGCCTCCGCAATAAATGCTATGAAGAAAGCCTCTGACTCATCCTCGTATCGCCCACCCTGGTTCTCGGCAAGACGACACGCGATCCGCGCGAGCACTTCATAGAGTGATGCTGCGCTCTTCCCACGCATGGGCAATGCCCATTGATCTAGGTCCGCTTCTAGCTCACTGAACGAGTCAGGGTCTTTCTCAACCTGAATGCTCAGGGCGGTACGGGCCTGTACCGCGCTGCCCCATTGGATACCTTCCGCCGCAACCGCTTCCCGGATCTCCTGAACAGACTTTGGGCCATCCTTCAACAGTTCATTGAGAAGCGCTTGCGCACGAACGATATCCCGCGACTGCAAAACGCCCCGATCTGGAAGCAGGAGATCCCTAGCGGTTAGGCCACTTTCCCCGATCCACTCAACACGAGGAACCACAATCGGAACCGGGTTTCCGGTTGCCTCATCGTAGACAACCGTTGTGGCGTCAGTGATCCGATACGCCAATGATGCCGCCCTCGGCCCGTAGCTGTTTTTCTGGAAGACGAGGTACCGACGCTCTTCATTTAGAGGATCGGGAACCACGATCAGCGCAGCACGCGCAGGACCATACACGCCACCCTTAGACCCTCCGAAGTAATCCTCTGGGAGTCGGCAGATTCCCTTTGGAGGATGCACCAGGCAGAGGATTGCAGCTTGCGCGTTAATCGCAATCCTCCGTAGCGGAAGCGACACGTTGCGCCGTGCGCTTTGATCCTTGTACATGTCGGCGTGCTCGCCGACGAATGATGGCAGCGTGTCGATGATAAGGAGGCAACCGCGATGATCCGCGGCGATGTTGTTTAACCGAATCTTGTCGCGTGGCAACTCCAGCGATGAGGTTGTCTTCTCATCGCTGTCGTTGTAGATCATCTCGTCAATGAAGTGAACGCGAGATAGATCCGCTCCCATCGCTTCCAGCTTGGGGCGGAGCACTCTCGCGGTATCTTCTTCAGCGTTCAGGAACAGCACGTTCTTTGAGTCCCGAGGCGGATTATCCTCTCCGGGTAGTGCTGTTCCCCGAGTGACGTGAGCAGCTATGGCGATTGCCACGGTAGATTTTCCGGTGCCCGAGTCCCCGCCAAGTAGGGTTACTTCGGAGAATGGGATTCGATCCTGCCAGAGCCAAGTTTGGGGGCGTGGGGTAACGTCTTGCGCCCGGTCAGTGTGGATGTTCCGCCCGCTGTTGCTCGGGGGTTTGCCTTGCGTGGCTCCGCCGAGATCCCCGTAGACCTGATCGGGTGGAACCTCTTCCCATTCACCCGGAGGGACGTTTGGCCTTGGTGCGCTCATCCTTGATTTCCTCCTCTTCCAGCTCGAACAGTCAGCAGGCAGGGAGGGAAAGCAGGCGCGCGAGCACGACCGCGAACGCTACACAGCGCTGCGGCTTTGGAGACTAGGGAGCCGGGTCCTCGCCGCTCGGCCGGGTCTCCGGCCGGTGGTTCTGAGCCGCTATCGTCGCTCCGGCTGACGCGGCCGGTTCCTCCGCGCGTGGTGCGACGACGGGACGCGCGATGCTGGCGCGTAGTGCCACGGGCGGGCCGAAGCATGCTGCGAGCAGGACACGGTAGCGGCGAGAGCCGGAAGCGGATTGGGCGGCGCTGCTGTGGGAACGGATAGGCGCCATACTTCCAGGCGAGGAACCTCGTGCGGCTGTCTTCGCTCGGCTGAAGAGCATGCGCCACGCTGTGAATGAAAAGCCCCGCGGCATACACGGCTCTCGGGTCCGGCTCGGTAACCGGGGGGATCGAGCGCTCAGAGGTAGTCCCACAGGACTCGACTTTCGCCGAAGGTTCCCATAGGGCTACCTTCTCAACGCTCGTTCCCCCCTCGACTTCGGGCGCCGGGCCTGCGTGGTCCCGACCGTCGCGCCCGACCGCTTTGTGCTGTAAAATAGCCATAGGGAGATGCTCCTCCCGATTCTGGCACCCCTCCCCGCTTCCCCCCAGGGGGAGGGGTGCCTTGCTCATGGGATCTCGGACGCGCCGACCTCGACCAGCTCAGGCGCCGGCGCCTGGTCGTGCTCGACCTCGACGGGAGGCCGGGCCGGCTCAAGCAGGGCCGCGGGTTCGACGTCGAGCGCACGAGCGAGCGCAAGGATGGTCGAGAGTGCCGGGTTCGTTCGCTTGCCGCGCTCGATGAGCGAGACGCCCTCGGGTGTCAGCCCCGACCGGCGCCCTAGCTCTGCCCAGGACAGCCCGGCGCGGTGGCGAAGCTCCGCGAGCCTTGCTCCAAACTGATGTTCGGTCATGGGTCCAGTCTAGCATGGCCGGCAGCCGCTGCGGGGCCAAACCCGCAGGTCAGAGCCATCATAGGTTCTGATGACCCCCCCGACCCCCCCCTCTAAGAATCCTGATGATGGCTCGCGGGTCTCAACGCTCGGGACGGTCGCGCTGTTCTTCCTGTTCTAGGAGCCATCCGCGGACGCTGCCCCAGCGCCAGCGCCTACGCCCTCCGGGGAGCATGATCGAGGGAGGCCCGATCCCCGCCGTGATCCATCGCTCGATGGTGCGAGCCGACACGGATAGAGCCTGCATCAGCTCTTGCTTTGTCAGTAGGTCATCGTCGTGACGCTCTGGCATGCGCGACTCCCCAGGGTGGCTAGGGACGCATTCTGCCTGGTCACGCCGCATATTGGCGAGCCGATTGGTAGCGTGTCGTACTGCGCTGTTTCGGGACGCACCTTGACGCATGGTGGCGATCCGGGCGAGTATCACGGGCGCGGTCGAGCTGGGACGACTCCCCAGGGTCCGCCCGGCTCGACCGGCCCACCGTGAGGGCAGAAGGAGACAGGAACCGTGACCAACAGAGACTCCACGGAACCGATCACGCCACACGAGCGCGCGGCTATCGCTCGGTTGCTGCAAGCGTGCTGTGAAGTGCTACAGGATGAACGCATCCGCCCGGAGGATGGCCGGAAAGTGTTGCGGCAATTGCTAACGACACTAGACCGCGGAATGCTAGCCGTTCGTCGTGAGCATCCTTGGATTGTCGAGCGGATAACCTCCGAGCTAGACCGTTTCGTCGAGACGCTGATAAAGCCATATGAGGAATCCCCATCGCTGGTAACTCGGCCGCATGACTGGCAACACGGTTTCTAGGTTGACTTTCGCTCAGGCGCGGGAGGATAATCCTCGCGTAGGAAATTAGTGCCCCCGCACCGCGCCAACGGCCGGGGGCTGACACCGGGAGGGTACCCCGATGCAGTCTCAGTCTCTCGTCTCCGCGCTTCCCGCGCAAGCCTCCAGGTCGCTCGACTCTGATGCCGTTCTCGCGCTGGTGCAGGCCATCCGTGCTGACGAACTGCGGTACGCGGTGATCCGGCTTATCGAGCATGAGGCCCGGGAGCGTAAGGAGCGCGGAACCTCTCGCGTTGCAACGGCGTTCCTCAGCGGTTGGCTCGCGTAGATTCACTCGCTCATGGTGCCCCCACGTTCTTAACCGGGCGTGGGGCATTCGTGCTTCCGGAGGCTGAACAATGCTCCCCACGATCACCAGGGCAACACCCGATCCGGAAAGCCGCGTGCTCGTGCTGAATGGGCATGGAGTGAGCGCGAAAGTCACTGAGGGCAGTCTCAGGCTAGAGGATGGAATGCATCGCTCGGATCGGCGCGTCATAACCCTCGACCGGGCAACCACGAACCTTGATCGGCTGGTCATCCTCATGCGGGATGGTTGGCTCAGTTTTGATGCCCTCGCGTGGTGTCATGCCCTCGGCATTCAGGTTGTGCTCATCGACCGAGACGGCAACGCTTCACCCCTGAATAGCGTCTCACGTCTGCACGACGCAAGGCTACGACGGGCGCAAGCGTTGGCGCCTGGCAGTGAGCAGGGTCTAGCGGTTGCGAGGTATCTGCTCACTGCGAAGTGTCAGGGCCAGCAAGCGAACCTTCTCCAGCTCGGCTACGACACGCTCGAAATCCAACGTGAGACTTCCCGGGTTGAGACAGCTACCAAGCTGCAACAGTGCCATCTCGGGGAATCGAGGCTTGCGGGGATCTATTGGGACTGCTGGAACGTGGTACCTCTGCGCTGGCAGGAACGGAAGAACGGCCGGAAATCGCATGTGCCGGAGCATTGGCGCACAGTCGGACTGCGGATCAGCCCTCGTACCGGCAAGCCTCGGGGAGCGGTCACACCCGCGCATGCGATTCTCAACTACCTCTATTCGCTGGCGGAAGTCGAAACGACGATTGCCCTGCACGCAGTAGGGCTAGATCCCGCGCTCGGAATCGTCCACACGGATGCACCGAACAGGGACAGCATGAGTCTCGACGTGCTGGAAGCGATTCGCCCCACGGTTGACGCCTATCTACTCGACTTCCTCGACGTGCATACGTTCAGCTTCAGTGACGTTGCCGAGCTACCGTCCGGTGAGATCCGTTTGTCAACAGCGCTCCGGCAGGAGCTAACAACCACTCTCCCGCTGTGGCGTGCTGCCGTGGCGCCCGTAGCCGAGCATGTAGCGAATCTATTACGCCCGGAGACGCGAACGGGCCGGAAGGTGGTCCGAACACCGCTCACGAACGCGAACATCCGCGCATCGCAAGTGGAGATGAAACAACAGCGTGTGCGGGCGGTCGCTGCAAACGGTGAGGTTCATCCTGACCCTTTGATGTCCGTAGAAGCCGCCCTACAATCCATCCCGGCATCGTGGGAGGAGATATATCCGCTGGTACAGGAGACCCCCACGGAACTACTGGCGCAGGTGACAGGGCTCAAGAGCCGGTACGTCCGGAGGATCAAGCGCGGTGGTCGCGTTCCTCATCCGCAACGATGGCTTCTGTTCTACCGGGCCTCGCGTGGTGACGTTGCCCGTGGGAAGGTTCCGACCTCGGAGCCGGAGCGAATGCCGACAACTTGGGCTGAGATTCTGCCGCTGGTACAGCGGACGCCAACGGTGCGGCTTGTGAAGGCTACGGGCCTCTCAGACGAGTACGTCAGGAAGATCAAGCGGGAAGTCCACACACCCCATGCTCGGCGCTGGAAGGCTCTCTATGAGGCAGGGCATGAGTATGCGCGGCAAGACGAGGCCGGCGACCATGGATAGAGAAGCGCAAGAGAACGCGACGTATAACCGCGAGTTTGACGGCGTGCCGAATCCCTGGATTCCGGACGCTGAGGATATCGGCGCTGAGAGCGAGGGAACCCCTGACCCTTCGCCCGTGGCGAGCTAGGATCACATTAGGGGCTCCGGAGTAGACCACCGCTCAGGTTGGCTCGCTCACGGCACGGAGCCCCTTTTCTCATCTGCAATGGGCTCCCTGCAACCCCTTTCGAGAAACCCTACGCCTATGCCCATAAATGATGGTTCAGCTAGAATGAGCGTTTCTGCCTATTCCGGCAGAATCAGCCTAGCGCGGGCATCTGATACGCTCCGCGCATGGCGTGGCCCTGGCGCAAGACGAGAGAACCAGCTCCCCCACCCACGACGGAGAGGGGATCGAGGTACAGCACTGCGGCGCTGGAGACCTTCCTTGAACAGGCCCGAGCAGCGGCAGCCTGGCACGAGGCCCGCGCCAGCGCGATCGAGCGCAAGGCAGGTGTGTTACTGGGGTTCGTGGGGCGTGATCCTGGTTCTTATGCCCACCTTGCGCGGACCTATCGCCAATGCACACGGCCATCACATGCGGATGGCTCTCGTTGGCCTAGCCATCACAGCAGCAGTCCTGCTCGCCCTGGCCGCACTCTGTGCCGCCTTCGTGCTCATGCCTCGCGGCTACGCCGAACCGGGTATCGAACAGTTGCGCAAGGAATGGACAGCATACGTAAAGCAGGGCAATGCCTACCGGACGCCGGAGCACCTGACCGGCCTGTTTGTTGATCAGCTTATCCGCAAGACCGATCCGTCACCGCTTGTGACGCTTCGTGACGACGCGAAGAAACGAGCTTGGTGGATGGAGCGCGCTGCCTGGCTTGTGGTGGCGGGTGTACTCGTGCTGGGCGGGCTCACCAGTATGCTCTTGGTGGAAGGGGGTGCATAACATTGGACGACCAGCCGGAAGAGTCCGTGCCAGATGACCAGACAACTACATCTGAGCCTGAGATTCCTGAGGGAGAAATAGAATGGTCTCGGAGGGGTGGACTGCTGCCGCCGGGTACCGAAAAGAGCGTGCCGGACACTGAAAAGAACGGTTGAGGCACGTGGTGCGGATCTTCTCCGCCGCACCGCGCCTCCCTCTTGGACTGCACGCTCCTGGCGGCCCGCGGAACCCCACCCCTCCGAGGGTGTCACCCCCCAACTCCGCCCGACCCCACGCCGGGCGCCGAAGTAGCCTCCCCGCCCGGGGGCTACCCCAAGGAGGTGAAGATGAAGACACGAGCCAAGGGCTAGAATCCCGGCATGTCATCGGTGATCGCTGTTCTCGCGCACGTACACATCAAGGTTGCCGGTCCTTGGGCGAGTATCGCCGTCGCTTCCTTGGCACTCGTGTTCACTATCGGGTCATTCTGGTGGCTCAACGCTCGCCAAGGAAGGCTCAAGTCCTTCGAGCCTCAATCGTTCGCGGCTTGCCGGACGCCGGACATACTCAGGTTGCGCTTCCCATTGGTGTTTTACAACACTGGAGCAAAGCCGATTGTCGTTCAAGACATGCGGCTCAGCTTCCCCAAAGAATCACGCTGGAAGTCGCTCTTACCCTGGACCACAACGCGCTCTCAGCTCAAGCCAGCGTCCGACGACAAGCACGCCTTTCCTGCGGTGTTCTCCCTCCCTGGTCGAACTGCCCAACAGATGTTCGTTGAATTCGGAGGAGTATTCCCGGAGATTACGCCTTTGGCACGTGACTATCGGGTTCAGATTGAAGTGAAGGTTGGACACCGTAAGAAGTGGAAGCAGTTCATCACATTCACATTCAGAGGAGCGCACATCACGGACCCTGATAGGTACATCGCTTACAGCAACTCACCTCATGATCTAACCGAGGAAACCATTAAGAAATCCGAGGGCGCGCTTAAAAGACTCATCGCTAGGACCGGGGGATAAGTTGTCGGCCGTGTGGCAGGGCTGCACTCCCCGGGGACGTTGAGGACGATACCGAAGCTTGTGCGGGCTTGTGGTGGTGCGGATCTTTTCCGCCGCACTACGCATACCACGAGGATGGGCCTAGAACGGGGCGCACCACCGTAAGCCCTACCTCTGCGGTCTCGCCCACAAATGTCCTGCCAGGAGCCCCTCTCCTCATAACCCCTGCTACCGCCCTGATCCCTTGCAGACACGAGGTTGCCGCCGCGCGGTGGCCGCCCGTGCGGACGTGCGCAAATGCTATACGTTGGTGTACGGTACTTCCGCCACATATAGACGCCGACCTGTCGCCTTCCGCATTGCCAAATTGATGGTAATTCCTGTCTCGAAAGCCAAATGACGGATATGATTGTAATAGTCTTTTACTGTGGTCTTGGATACGGGCTTGGCCGCTGCTCCGCGATGGGCAATCTCGCCGCGCAGGGCAACGTAACCGTCTAGCTTCTCTCTTGCCCGTTCCGCAGACATTCCCGACCACACCCAGCTATCCGAAATATCGCCTATGCCGAGAGCGAATTGGAAGAACTCATCTATTCGATCGGCTTTCGGCGTGTTCAGCCTCCGATTGCGTTCCTCCTGTAGCTCACTCTGCCTCTTCTTGAGCAAGTTCCGCCAGCCATCGTCGGCTAGTTGCCACATTGCCAGTTCATGAGGATCTTTAGCGAGATCCTTCGCAATGCGCTTCCTTAAGCCAAGAGGTAAGTTCTGCGGAGATTCCGAGTATTCGACTAAGTGGGTCAATGCTTCTGTGGCGAGGTCTTCACAGAACGCTTCCCAAAAGGCTGTTACAAGTACAACGGCTGCTTTATTGGCCACTTCCAGACGTTGCCGCCCCCTTCCTCGCTGACCTGCGCGCAATAGATTATGGATCTCGAATATCATAGTGATATCAGCCGAGTTGCTTAAGAGTGTTGCCTGCGCTCTGCTGATCGTTTCAACCATCGCGTTCACCTCGGGTTCCACTGGGGACTCCAGCGTACGAGATCAGAACTTGCTGGCCGCCTGCGTCCGGCAGAGGATCGTAGAACAATGGCTGATCCTTGCGCGACCCCCCGGGTCCTCGGGAGACGCCTTTGTGGTGCAGCTCCTCCTGTCCCCTCGGCCGGCCGGGCTCTCGGCCGGCGACCGGCTCGCGCCGGTAGTCCCTTTCACCGGCGCTGCCCGGTATGTCCGCCCCTCTCGTGGTCGAGCGCCCTCACGCATAACCGCTGGTCAGAGGCCCTCTCGCCCCTCCCGGGCCGGTGGGGGAGAGGGGCTGTCCGGACCCTTCCCGCCCTGACCGCAACCGCTAGGATTTCCGGCATAACGACAGCAGGCGGGCACACTCACGAATTTAGGTGAGCGGGGATCTTTCCGGCG
>WNFY01003221.1_pt2 | contig 17016 bp, 14 predicted proteins | sample 5400091 | NCBI WGS metagenome assembly WNFY01 (sample SAMN13153364, study PRJNA577476) | soil metagenome | isolation source: 60 cm soil or saprolite under grassland replicate 1 | place: USA:California | collected 2016-06-15
AGAACATGTAATTAATTTAAAATATGGGCTTGGCCTGGAATTGAATAATTACTTTTTTGATGATCAAAAGGTACATATGCTTAAAAACCCAACTACTATTATCCTTGACCCACTTTATACCAGCGTTGACAAAAATAAATTGGCGGCTGATTATCTCACTGCTCCTATTATGCTAAATATAAATTTCACACCCGGTCGCGGCAGAGGATTTGGTATCAGCGGCGGAGTAAGCGGGGGGTACCTGTATAGTTCAAGGCAAAAAATAAAAGATGGAGGCCGCAAGGATAAAACGCATGACGATTTTGACCTGAGAAAATGGAAGGTATCGTATATCGGTGAAGTATTACTTGGGCCTGTAAAATTATACGGCAGTTATGCTACAAAAAGCATGTGGGAAAAAGGATTAGATCAAACGCCCTATACGGTGGGCCTGCGCATTTCAAACTGGTAAAGGAGTTTTCTCATGTAGATTTGCAGCCCCGGTGTCGTAAATGACACCGGTTTTTTATTTGCCAAAAAAAAGTTTTATAAGAAATTTTGCGGAATCTTTTGTGAAACTCGTTTGACCAGTAATATTTAATCACAGTTTTATTTTAGATTTGAAAAACATCGTTAAAGATTCCCACATAAAAAATAAAATCGAAAATAGTTGCGTTGATTTTGTGACCGTCAAAGGCTATAACTTATGAAACTACCCATCATTCTCACTACCCTGTTACTGGAAAGCAGTTTAGTTTCCACGAACACCAATACAGCCATTTCAAACAGGTTTTTAACGGAAACGAAAAAAAGAATAGTCACGGGAAACGCAAGAATTCTTCCGGTGGGTTCTGTTTATATAGTCATTGATAAGTCGGATTATGAATTGAATGTATACGATGATAAAGGGTGGTTTGCTACCTATCCTGTAGTATTTGGCAACAATAGCCTCGCTGATAAAAAAATGGAAGGTGATCGTTGTACTCCCGAAGGAAATTTTCATGTTATAGCCAAAAAAATCCATGATAAGTGGGATCGTTTTATGGCCCTGGATTATCCTACAAAAGAAAGCTATGAAAAGTTCAGAGAAAGAAAACTGCATGGTGAAATACCTGAAAGTGCAAGAATTGGTGGTGGTGTGGGCATACATGGCACCTGGCCCCATGATGATTATATTATTGATCGCTATAAGAACTGGACGATGGGATGCATTTCTATGAAAAATCAGGATGTTGAGGATTTATACAGTTACCTGCCCGTGGGAGCCAGGGTAACTATAAGAAAATAATTCTTCTACTTAAAAAGAAAATCACTTATTTCTTTTCTCCATTTCACAGGATCTTTCCTCAGAAAAAACTCATGATTAGCATTTTCATATCCGACTAATTTTTTATCGGCTGAGGCAATATGCTTAAAAATAGAATTTATTTCCTTTAATGAAACCAGCTTATCTAATGCGCCATATTGCAATAGTACAGGACAATTTATTTTTTCCGCATATGTTGAGGTATTCTGTCTAAATCCATTAAATCCTCTTTCAATGCTCGCCCAAAAGGTAACAAGGGTACCAAAAGGTTCTTGCGGAAAACCCAGCATTTCGCCTCTTTTTCCAAAAAGTTTTTCCAAATTATCGAAAGGCATCTCAAGAATTATCCGGGAGGGTAATAAATTAAAATCGTATATGGCTTTCGCTATCACTACAGCTCCTAATGAAGCCCCATACAGAATAATATTTTTCTCCCCCTTTTTCAAAATACAATCGTATGCAAGTTTAACTTCTTCAGATTCGCGAAATCCTATGGTCGTGACCTTTCCACTGCTATTGCCATGTGCCCGAAGGTCAACAAGCATCACATTAAAGCCAAAAAACCGAAATTCATAAGCCTCTTTAAGAAGCATGGATTTGTTTCCTCCAAGACCATGAAACAGGATGACTGTACCCTTTGCCGTATCAACCGGCATATACCATGACTCTAATACGAGGCTCGTTTTTGTTGACAAGTGAATCGTTTCAAAAGGAAAATGAGGAGTTTGATCTATAGCTATTTTCTTAAACTTTGGGCCTGTGAAGATTCTCCAGGTTTTTATAAAAATATTTTTTGACGCAGGATAAACTGGTACTGATGAAGGCTCGTAAAAATAGGTCAGCCTATAAGCATAAAGACAAGCGCTTAGATTAATAAGAATAATCTGCACTAGAAGAACCCATAAAATCCATTTGAATACGGATCGAATTCTTTTTCGTTTCTTAGTTTGAATCATTAAGCCATTCTTTTCGGGAAACAATCTTCAAAAAATAATTTTCAATCAGTAAAAAAATAATAAATAACATTTTTACAAAAAATCATAAAAAGGTATGGATTTTGCTAATAAACCGAAGTTTGTTCTGAACTTATTGAGAAAAACCTTTCAAAGCAGTCTATAGCCCAGACTGCTTTTTAATTTATTAAACTTTTCCATTTTTAATTTCTTCAACGATGGCTGGGTCAAGTAAAGTCGTGATATCCCCTAAGTTACTGGTCTCTCCTTCTGCTATTTTTCTTAAGATCCTTCTCATAATTTTCCCGCTTCGCGTTTTGGGTAATCCTTTTACAAACTGAATTTTATCTGGCTTCGCAATTGGACCTATGATCCTCGCAACCGTTTGACTAATGTTTTTTCGCATGTTCTCTTCCTCGCCGTGCATGTGTTGACAAATCACATAAGCATAAATACCTTGCCCTTTAATCTCATGGGGAAAGCCCACTACTGCACTTTCTACAACATCGCTATGCATGTTGATCGCATTTTCTACTTCCGCAGTGCCAATGCGATGACCGCTTACATTCAGCACATCATCCACTCTTCCCGTAATGCGGTAGTTGCCTTCTTCATCTCTCAGCGCTCCGTCTCCTGTTAGATATAAGTTTTTATATGTCGAGAAATAATTTTGCCGGCAACGTTCGTGATCTCCATAGGTTGTTCTGATAATAGAAGGCCACGGTGCCTTAATGCATAAATTTCCACTGGCGGAATTACCTTTTACTTCGTCTCCATTTTCATCTATTAATACAGGTTGTACTCCGGGCAGTGGAAGTGTAGCGTAAGTTGGTTTTGCCGGGGTAATAGCTGCTAAATTTGAAATCAAAATTCCGCCGGTCTCTGTTTGCCACCAGGTATCTACAATCGGGCATTTCCTTTTTCCGACATGTTCATCATACCAATGCCAGGCTTCTTCATTAATAGGTTCGCCAACAGTTCCTAATACTTTCAGCGTGGAAAGGTCTTTTCCCTCGAAAGGTTTTAATCCGAACCCCATTAATGAACGGATAGCTGTGGGTGCCGTATAAAGGATATTAACCTTATGTTTATCAATAATATCCCAAAAACGTCCCGGATCCGGCCATGTAGGAACGCCCTCAAACATTAGAGAAGTGGCACCTGCATTTAGAGGCCCATAAATTATGTAACTATGTCCCGTTATCCAACCAATATCGGCTGTGCAAAAATGAACTTGCCCGGGTTTATATTGAAAAACATTGACAAAACTATAAGTTGTGTACACCATATAACCACCGCATGTATGCACTACGCCTTTCGGTTTCCCCGTGCTGCCGGAAGTGTATAAAATAAATAAGGGATCCTCAGCATCCATCTCTTCTGCAGGAAAAAAAATGACGTTATTTTTTTCAACCTGTGCTTCCGCATGTTCCATCTCATCTTCCCACCACACATCTCTTCCCTTTATCATACTCACCGGGCTTCTGGTTCGGGTGTATACAATTACCTTTTTTACTGTTTTATTACCAACCAACGCATCATCAATCACATCTTTCAGCGGAATTACTTTCTCTCCTCTGTAAGCACCATCACAGGTTACTACGTATTCAGCACTGGCATCTTCTAACCTGTCTGCAATGCTTTGTGCAGAAAAACCACCAAATACAACACTGTGAATGGCGCCCACCCTGGCACAGCCTAATATGGCATAAACTAATTCGGGTACCATGCCCATGTAAATACAAACTCTGTCACCTTTTTTTACACCATTATTTTTCAGCACCTGTGCAAATTGACATACCCGTTTGTGCAAGCGATTGTACGTTACTACTCTTACCCTTTCTTCCGGATTATTCGGTTCCCAGATAAAAGCGGGTTTATCTCCCAAATTTTTTAAATGCCTGTCAATACAATTTTCAGTGATGTTAAGTTTGCCGTTGATGAACCATTTAACCTGAGGTTCCCTGAAATTCCATTCCAAAACCCTATCCCATTTTTTTCTCCAGAAAAAACTGGATGCCACATCGGCCCAAAATCCTTCCGGATCGTCTACACTTTTTTTATAAGCCAATTTATACTGATCAAAACTGGTGATCTGAAAAGAATATGACATAGCAATTATATTGTTACTGGCTCACAATTTACATAATGCATAAAATTCATTCAGAATAAATCTGTATTTTAAATCTATGAACCAGCCAGCTAACGAAGTACAGGGCATTCGTAAGATCATTGTTGCCTCTTCAGTAGGTACATTAATTGAGTGGTATGATTTTTACATTTTTGGAAGTCTTGCCACTGTTATTGCCAGCCAGTTTTTCCCAAAAAGCAATCCTACTGCGGCTCTGCTGTCCACATTAGCAACATTTGCAGCCGGTTTTATTGTTCGCCCTTTTGGTGCCCTGGTTTTTGGAAGACTCGGAGACCTGATCGGTCGTAAATACACTTTTCTTCTGACTCTTATTATAATGGGCAGCTCCACATTTGCCATTGGTCTTGTTCCCAGTTATCAAACGATTGGTTTTGCTGCTCCTATTATAGTTTTACTACTTCGTTTGCTGCAAGGGCTTGCGCTAGGTGGAGAATATGGGGGTGCTGCTACCTATGTTGCCGAACATGCTCCACCGGGTCGAAGAGGCTTTTTTACTTCCTGGATACAAACAACAGCGACACTGGGATTATTTTTATCTCTCGGCATCATTTTAATTACGCGCAACAGCCTGGATAATGACCATGTAAAATCGATTGCAAAATTTAATGACTGGGGCTGGAGAATACCATTCCTCATCTCAATTCTTTTGGTGATCGTTTCAGTGTACATACGGTTAAAGATGAAAGAATCGCCATTATATGCAAGATTGAAAATCGAAGGAAAAACCTCTGTAAACCCTCTGAAGGAAAGTTTTGTTCATCGCTCCAACCTGAAAATGGTATTGATAGCTTTATTTGGTGCGACGATGGGCCAGGGAGTGGTTTGGTATACCGGTCAATTCTATGCACAATCATTTATCGAAAATGTTTGCAAGGTAGACTTTGAGCAATCAAGGACTATTTTGATCTGGGCAATTTTGTTTGCTACTCCATTTTTTGTTGTATTTGGAAACTGGAGCGATAAGGTTGGAAGGAAATGGATAATGTTGTTAGGCATGTTGCTGGCAATTGTTACCTACCGGCCATTATTTGGGAAGTTGTTTTCAATTGCCAATGAAAAAACCAAAACTGAAATTACTAGTAAAAAAGAAATCAACACAGCAATTAAACCTATTGTCAATACGGAAAATTCGTTGCGAACAATAAGCACGAAACATTTTTTTGAGAATGGAATGATATTAACTGAAACTAAAACTGATACGGCATATTCCGAAGCAGGAAAGACAACACTTAAACCCGATACCAAATTGTCAAAGTTATTGAGTACAGAAGATTACTGGACAATGATTGGGATTGTTTTTATCATGATCATTTATGTAACAATGGTATATGGACCGATTGCCGCTTTTCTCGTTGAAATGTTTCCGACGAAGATCCGTTACACTTCCATGTCCTTGCCATATCACATTGGCAATGGAATTTTTGGAGGGTTAACACCCTTCATTGCTTTGCTGCTTACTACAATTTATGCAGGCGATAAATTAGTTGGACTTTATTATTCAATGATAGTGGCCGGCGTATGTTTTCTAATTGGTCTTTTATACTTAAGAAATAAAATTGATCCGGATGTTAATGATTAATTCTTAAATTAAATTCAATGAATACGATAAAACGAATTGCCGGAGTTTTGTGGATCATTTTGGGGCCGCTTGCTATTTATTATCTTGTCAACACAGCGGCACGAGAAATAAATAAAAAGCCTGTAATCGATACAAAAATTCAATGGGCCGTATTTATCATTGTATTTATCCCTATCGCAATTGGTATTATGATATTTGGGTATTACGCTGTCAAGGGCGAATATGATCATTTGCCCGAAAGTTCAGCGGAGATCACTGAAGAACAAATCAACTATTGACGTTTATATTTGCGGCGAATCTGTTTAAATGAAACTATACGAAAAACTTCTGCAGGATAATAAAGCCTGGGCCGCTTCTCAAATAGATAAAGATCCTAAATATTTTGAGCGGTTAGTTCATTTGCAGGCTCCTGAAGTTTTATGGATAGGGTGCAGTGACAGCCGTGTACCCGCTAACCAGATCACCGGGACTGAACCAGGTGAAATTTTTGTGCATCGCAATGTGGCTAACCTCGTAGTAAATACTGATGTGAATTTGCTCGCCGTTCTGGACTACGCCGTAACACATTTAAAAGTGAAACATGTGATTGTTTGTGGCCACTATGGGTGTGGAGGAATAAGAGCGGCTTCAACCAAAACTGATTATAAGCCAGTATTAAATATGTGGTTGCGTAATATCAAAGACGTAATACGGCATCATAGAAATGAATTAGAAAACATCACCCGTGAAGAAGAACGCCTTGACAGATTGGTAGAATTAAATGTACAGGAACAGGTTTATAACCTGGCAAAAACAACGATCATCCAACGATGTTGGAAAGAGGAACAAAGGCCTGATCTCCATGGATGGGTATATGGATTAAAAAATGGTATTATTAAACCCATTTATGAAATGAACGCAGGAACAGATATTGATCCGTTATATAAATATGAAAATCTCTAAGCACTTATGCGGTTTACAATAATTATCTTATTAATTGCTATAAATTTTTCCTGTAAAAATTCATCACAGACAAATAAATCTCAAAACAATCCCGATAGCCATCGGGATGAAAGCTGGGCTTTATTACCTTTTATAAAAGCAGACTTGGTAAATCCGATATTAATACCTGATTCAACAACCGAATTTTTCTGCCCTGTAAGAAAAGAAAAGTTGAAATGGGAAGAGAAAGATGTTTTCAATCCGGCTGCAGTTATAAGACATGACACTGTTTTTCTTTTGTATCGTGCCGAAGATAAAATTGGAAAGTTTGCAGGCACTTCGAGAATAGGATTAGCCTGGAGTGCGGATGGATTGCATTTCAAAAGACTTTCTATACCTGTTATATACCCTGGTAATGATTCAGAAAAAAACTACGAATGGGAAGGGGGGTGTGAAGATCCAAGAATTGTTGAAGATCAAAACGGCACTTATTATCTTACATACACAGGTTATGATGGTGTTAAGGCGCGACTGATGATAGCCTCCTCAAAAGACTTATATCACTGGACAAAAAATGGTCATGCATTTGCGAATGCATACAATGGAAAATATGTAAATGAATGGAGTAAATCAGGTTCCATTATTTGCAAATATGAAAATGGGAAAGCGATCGCTGTAAAAATTAATGGTAAATATTGGATGTACTGGGGTGATACAGATATTTTTATTGCTTTGTCGGATGATCTGATCCATTGGACACCTGTTGAAAATAATGAGGGCAGATTGTTCAGTGTATTTAAGCCACGGGAAGGAAAATTTGACAGTGATCTGGTTGAATCAGGTCCACCTGCTATGCTCACTGACAGTGGTGTTCTGCTGATCTATAATAGTCGAAATGCTAAGGCAAAAGGGGATACAAGCTTAGCTGAAGGAACTTATGCGGCTTCACAAATTCTGCTTGACAAGAATGATCCTTCGAAAGTTTTGCAAAGAATGGAAAATTATTTTATGAAACCTGATAAGCCTTATGAAATATCAGGCCAGGTTAACCATGTCAGCTTTGCAGAGGGATTAGTGAATTACAGGAACAAATGGTTTCTGTATTATGGAACTGCGGATTCAAAGATCGCAGTAGCGGTGAATGGGGGCAGATGAAATGAACTAAATTTGCCCACCCATTATGTCTATCGAAGTAAAAAATCTTCTCAAAGTTTATGGTAAGCAAAAAGCTATAAACAATATTTCCTTCAAAGTGGATAACGGTGAGATCGTCGGTTTTTTGGGACCAAACGGTGCCGGCAAATCTACTACTATGAAAATAATAACCGGTTATCTTCACCAAACAAGTGGCCATGCATTTGTTTCAGGAATTAATGTTTCAGAAAATTCATCAATGACAAAAATGAAAATCGGTTATTTACCGGAAGCAAATGCTTTATATTACGATATGTATGTGAGAGAGTATCTGGAATTTATTTCAGAAATTCATAAAATAAAAAATAAAAAATCGAAAATCGAAAATGTAATTCAGTTAACAGGTTTGACAGTTGAAAGTAAAAAGAAAATAGGACAGCTTTCAAAAGGCTATAAGCAAAGGGTGGGTTTGGCAGCTGCACTCATTCACGAACCTGAAGTTCTGATTCTTGATGAACCGACCAGCGGACTTGACCCTAACCAGATTGTTGAGATAAGAGAAGTAATCAGGCAACAGGGGAAAAACAAAACGGTTTTATTCTCTTCCCATATTTTACAAGAGGTAGAAGCAATTTGTGACCGTGTAATAATTATTAATAAAGGGGAAATTGTCGCTGATGATAAATTAAGTAATCTTCAAAAAGGAAGTAAAGATAAACATGTCGTAAAGGTTTCTTTTAAAGAGGCAGTTGATAAGAGTTTGTTAGAAAAATTAAATGAAGTTTCAATAGTAGAGGAACTTCAAACCTCAAACTTCAAACTTCAAACCTCAAATCCGGAAGCCGTTCAAAAACAAATTTTACAACTCTCCTTGAAGAATAACCTCAACATCGTTTCTTTGCAGAGCGAAAACCAAAGTTTGGAAGACGTGTTCAGATCACTTACTCAAAAAGCTGAATAGAACTGTAAAAGTATAAGTCCCGATGATAAATGTTCCGACGCTTTGGTCGGAATCGAGACATTTATCGTCTCTGATCTGGATGCTGACCGAAACGTCGGCATGTGACCTGCCGGCAGGCGCAACAAAGTCTGACAGAATTACGAAAGTTCGTTACCAAAAAAGAAACTACAAACAATAAACTATAAACCAAATCATGAGCTACATTTCCGAAATTTTCGCAAGACAAATATTAGACAGTCGTGGCAACCCCACCGTGGAAGTAGATGTGCTAACCGATGAAGGCGCATTGGGCCGTGCCGCCGTGCCAAGTGGGGCAAGCACAGGCGTCCACGAGGCCGTTGAACTTCGTGATGGCGACAAGAAAAGATTTGGCGGCAAAGGTGTTTTAAAAGCCTCAAACAATGTGAATGAGTTAATCGCTCCGAAATTACTGGGTTATGATGTGGCTGATCAAACGGGTATTGATGAAATGATGATACAGCTCGATGGCACCCCCAACAAGGGAAAATTGGGTGCTAATGCAATACTTGCGGTGAGCATGGCAGTTGCAAAAGCCGCTGCAGAAGAAGCAGGACTTCCCTTATATCGTTACATTGGCGGCACTAATGCTAAAACGCTACCGATTCCGATGATGAATATTTTAAATGGCGGTGCACATGCTGATAATAAGATAGACTTCCAGGAATTTATGGTGATGCCAATCGGTGCCGAAACCTTTAATGAAGGATTGCGTTGGGGAATCGAGGTGTTTCATGCGTTGAAATCCGTATTGAAGAAAAAAGGTTATAGCACGAATGTAGGTGACGAAGGAGGTTTTGCCCCCGACATTCAAAGTAACGAAGAAGCCATTGATACAGTAATGACGGCTATCAACGCAGCAGGTTTTAAAGCAGGTACGCAGGTGGCTATTGCCATGGATCCTGCGGCGAGTGAAATGTATGATGGTAATAAGAAAGTTTATCATTTTCATAAGTCGGATGGTAAAAAATTGAGCAGTGAAAAAATGGTCGACTACTGGGCTAACTGGATAAAAAGCTATCCAATTGTATCGCTTGAAGATGGCATGGCGGAAGATGATTGGAAAGGTTGGAAATTATTGACCGATAAATTAGGCAGCAAAGTCCAATTAGTAGGGGATGATATTTTTGTGACCAATGTTACCCGATTGCAGGAAGGAATTGACAAAGGGATCGGCAATGCTCTTCTTGTAAAAGTAAACCAGATAGGAACAGTTACCGAAACCATCAATGCAGTTACCCTGGCCCAGCACAATAGTTATAATACAATCATGAGTCATCGCAGCGGTGAAACTGAGGATACGACTATTGCTGACCTGGCTGTAGCGTTGAATTGTGGCCAAATAAAAACCGGCAGCGCCAGCCGCACTGACCGCATGGCAAAGTATAACCAGTTACTTCGTATTGAAGAACTGTTAGGATTTTCTGCTGTATATCCAAAAGGAAAGATTAAATTTGGTAAACAAATTGGAGCACAAAGTCAGTGATTTGTACCTGGCTTTCCGCTTTTAACACACCACTTCTGGTATGAAATTACTAACCCAATTACCCGCCTGGCTGCGTAATAAATTTTTTTTAGTATTTACAGCATTCACAGTATGGATGCTTTTTTTTGATGAAAGAGACGTATTTACAATGAGACATCACCACCAGGAGCTACGGGAGCTGCAGCGGAGTAAAAAATACTATACTGATCAGATAAATAAAGAAAAAACTGAACTGGAAAACCTCAAAAATAATCCCGCCACCCTTGAAAAATACGCCAGGGAAAAGTACTATATGAAACGGGACAATGAGGATCTTTACCTCATACCTGAAAAGAACAATTGATTTTTCGGGAATTCTATACAATAAGGCTGTTTAATAGCCGTTTATATATCGGACGTTTCACATTTTCTTACTAGGACACACAATTATTGGACATTAACACTTGCACATGGCAAACTTTACCCCTGAGGACCTTTTATTGTATCTATACAAGGAAACCTCAGATGAGCAAACAACCGCAATCGAAAATGCGTTAAAGCAGGACTGGACCCTGCGTGAAAAACTTGCTGTTTTAAAAACTTCCTTAGAAAGACTGGACGGGATAAAGAAATCTCCCCGCACCCGTGTTGTACTGAATGTTTTAAATTATGCAAGAAAAAGGACCAATGAAGTGGTGAAATAGTTAGTAACCACTCTGGTGCATTTTCTATCGCTATTGAACAAATTTATTAGCATCCCGAAAATCGGGATGCTTTTTATTTCTATCCAGCACTTTGCTTTTCTTTATTTTGCATTATGACACGCAAAGAACGCTATCAGTTTGTCATTGATTATTTTGAGAAACAAAATCCTGATGCTGAAACAGAACTGATTTATGACAATCCTTACGAGCTTTTGGTGGCAGTAATTCTTTCGGCTCAATGTACTGATAAACGGGTTAATATAACTACGCCAGCCATCTTTCAAAAATATCCTAATGTCCATTCTTTAAGCAAAGCAAGCTTTGAAGAGCTATTTCCCTATATAAAAAGTATTTCCTACCCCAATAATAAAACAAAACATCTTATTGGAATGGCAAAGGCTGTAGTTGAAGAATTCAATGGTAAAATTCCAATGACCATTGAAGAATTAGTTCAATTACCCGGGGTAGGAAGAAAGACTGCAAATGTAATTACCTCTGTTATTGACCAGCAGCCAAACATGGCAGTAGATACCCATGTCTTTCGTGTAAGTAAACGCATAGGATTAGTCTCAACGTCTGCATCGACCCCTTTGGCAGTAGAAAAAGAATTAATCAGCAATATCCCTGGACAATATATTCATAAAGCTCATCATTGGCTCATCTTGCATGGAAGATATATTTGCGTTGCCCGGACCCCCCGATGCGAAGTTTGTGGCTTACGGCCTGTTTGTAAATTTTTTCAAAAAAACAATTTGAAACAGAAACAATTATCATAAAACATGACAGTTTCAAACATATTGAACATATATTTTTAAACCACATGTTTTATTATTATAAAACATTTAAAGGATCTATTCGTCAGCTAAACCAATCATGAGGTTTAGATGCGTAATTTTGCATTTAACTCATTATTTTTTAGAGTAAAAAAACAGGAGGTCGCTGTGTCGAAAGATTTTTTAGAATATGATACTTCAATTTTTAACAGTCGTTTATCATTTCAACCACTATTAAATGCTTTAAAGAAAAATATAAACGAGGGGAAGCCCGGTTCAAAAAAATTATACGGAGATTTAATTGCAAAAATTGAGGCAATACCGGAACTTCTTCAGTCTTTCTCAGAATTCTCGTTGTCTGAACCACACGCAGAAATAATAGAAATGCTGCTCGCAACATTATTTCCTCCTTCCCTATCGGAGAAGGAAAATCTTTATGCTGTTGTAATTCCATTCAAGTTTAAAACAATTTATTCATCCCCTTTATTTCAACTCTTGTTTTTAAAACCGGGCACAAATGAAATTAAAATACCCGATGACTCTATAGGCCGGAACCTTAACCATCAAAAGCTGGATTTCGCCTATAGGCTTATTCTATCAAAATTCTTTGGATACGAGTCGAAGGAATCGTTTCAAGTTGTTTATCCCTATTTTGATCCTTCTGCACATGTGACCAAATATCTTGAAATCAATTCTGATACAAGATTTGTCGATGTAAATGTGGTTGGAGAGTTGCCCTCCATTCCTGAAAATCTTGTTTGCAAAAAAACCAACCGGAGAATGCCTTTGGAAGAATTGATGAAAAAACTCCCTCTTGATAAATTTATTTTTGAAGGTTTAGTACTCCTACAAATCAATGATGTAACAGAGCAGGAAATTATTTCACAAATCAAGAATTCGCTTTTAGATATACATACATTTACAGACGCTTCCCTGTACGATACACTACAGTCAACCGTACAAAGTCTGTTAGGAATGGCGGATATAAAAGTAGGCGTTACACCGTTCTTCCAAATGAATGATCGCTATGTCTATTCATCTATACACAATTGCAACAGTATTATTTTTAAACATGCCGAAGCCACCAAGGAAAGGGATAAGGTAACCAATTGCTTCCAGGACCTTTTTAAGGATTATAAACAAACTGTAGTTTTTGAGGAACTCGATAAAAAAAATATAATAGAAACTGAAGGTTTGAAACTATATTATGACTTAGGAGCAAGAAGCCTGATCCTCTGTCCACTTAAGGAGAATGATCAATTGCTTGGATTGCTTGAAATAATCTCGGATACTCCGGGTAAGTTAACAAGCAATCATATCGACAAAATCCAAAAAGTAATCCCATTGTTTACGCTGGCAATCGGGAAAACAATGGAAAGCCTGGATACGCAGGTAGATAAAGTGATCAAAGAAAATTTTACGGCTGTGCAGCCTGCCGTCGAATGGAAATTCACAGAAGTTGCTTTGAACTATATCATGGCAAAAGAATCAGGGAAAGATGGAAAAATAGAGCAGGTTGGTTTTAAGGATGTTTATCCATTGTACGGCACGATCGATATACGAAACTCATCAGTAGAAAGAATGCAGGCCATCCAGCTCGATCTTATTGATCAACTACAATTAGTGCGGAAGGTCATAAGAACTGCATTATCAGAAATCAAATTTCCGCTGCTAGAAAGTATAGCATTTAAAACGGAAAAGTATATTGATTCAATAACTGATATTTTACTTTCCGAAGATGAATTACAGGTCTATGACTTTTTGCAAAATCATGTTGCTGAAATTTTCCGTCATCTTGCGGAAACAAGACCGTCATTAAAAAAAGAAATAGATCAATATTTCTCTGTCATTGATCCACAAAAAAATCTGATCTATCATCACCGCCGGGATTTTGAAGAAAGTATTGCCAGTCTCAATGATTACCTTGCCAGTTTTATCGACCAGGAACAAATAGGAGCGCAGGAGGTTTTCCCCCATTATTTTGAACGGTATGTAACCGATGGAGTTGATTTTAATATTTACATCGGCCAGTCTATTGCACCTTCAAGAAAATTCGATGAATTATATCTCCGCAATATGAAGATCTGGCAGCTGGAAGTATTGACAAAGGCTGCTGGTATCGCTTACAGGCTCAGAAATAAATTGTCGCATTTGCTTAATACAACTCAACTCATCCTTGCCCACAGCATCCCGATAAGCATCAGTTTCCGTACCTCCGAAAGAAAATTCGATGTCGATGGTGCCTATAATAGTCGTTATGAGATCATCAAAAAAAGAATCGATAAAGTTCGCATAAAGGGTTCCAAGGAAAGACTTACTCAACCCGGAAAAATTGCCATTGTTTATTCTCTTCCCAGGGAAGCCTCTGAGTATGAAGAGTACATAGAATTTTTACAAACCCGGAAACTATTAAAACCCGGTATAGAGAAATTAGAATTGGAGGAATTACAGGGAGTAATTGGATTGAAAGCCTTGAGAGTAGATGTAAACTATGATAATACAAACGCCGAATTTGATGTAGAATTATCTTCCGTTACTTCCGGAGAGTTGCTTGAACGGTAGCTCCTTTAATTGAATTTTTATACGAATCATTATCCCTGATCTCCTTTCTTGCATTGATATCTTCCCGGATACTCCAGCTTATACTAACCGGTTGTATTTTTATTAAAGAAATATTTATTGTTTGGCAGAACTTTTGTGTAACTTATCACCTTACAAATAGAAGATCGGGAAATATGATACATCGGAATTTTCAATGGCGGTCTAAAAATTTTAATTCTTTCTATTTAGTTGTTGTTCTTTTTTCGAGCCTTCCTATTTTGCTTATAGCATGCGGTACGCAAAACAGTAATTCATATCCGAGTCCTCCGGGTTATGATTTCAGCAAGCCATATCGTTATAAGATGCCGACCATTTTAGATGAAATTTCAGGGGTTTATTATTATCCAAAAGACTCCAGCATATTTGCTATACAGGATGAAAAGGGATGGTTGTTTAAAATACGATTAAAAACACCATTGGAAGTTGAACGATGGAAATTTTCTAACGCCGGCGACTATGAAGACCTTTCCCTGGTTGATAGCACTTTTTATGTTTTAAAAAGTAAAGGTTTTATTGAAAAATTTAAATTTTCCTCAGCTGATTCTATTTCTTTACAATCATTCAAAGTGCCGGGAGAGGAAAAAAATGAATTTGAAACGCTGTTCTACGACAGTACATTGCATCAGCTGATCCTGATCTGCAAGAACTGTGAAGACGATAAAAGAAAGGAGGTGAGCAGTTGGGCCTTTGATCCGGTAACGGATTCTTTTTCTTCTTCTTTTACGATCAAAACATCAAAAATCAGAGTGCAGCTTAATGACGACAACCTAATAAAGCCCTGATAATTCTGAATAAAGACCATTCTGTAAAAAATTCTTACAAGATCAATCCCGCTCTGTTTAAACAACCGGAGGGACTGACATTTACACCTAAGGGAGACCTCATTATCTCAAACGAAGCAGCTGAAAAAGGAGTTGCCGATATACTTTTTTTTAAGTATAACAAATTAAATAGCAGGTAATGAAAATTTTTTATTTTCTGTTCATTCTAGTTTTCGTGTGCACATCAACACAGGCGCAAAAAGATACAATCCAAGCCAGGATTGTATTGATCGGCGACGCCGGAGAATTAACAAATGCACACCATCCCGTTGTTGATGCAGTAAGACAGTTAATCCCCTTGGATACAAAAACAACTATTCTTTATCTCGGCGATAATTTATATAAAGCGGGTTTGCCCGATGAGCAATACAGTTATTACATGGCATCCAGAAGTGTGTTAGACACGGAGTTATCGATTGCTGATAATACACCTGCTAAAATATATATGATACCTGGTAATCACGATTGGGAAAATGGCGGTCGTAGTGGATGGGAAACTGTACTTCGGGAACAATTATATGTTGACCAGTTAGGAAAGAAAAATGTAAAATTTTATCCGGAGAATGGTTGCCCGGGACCCCAAGAAGTTTCTTTAACTCCCGACGTAACACTTGTGATGTGGGATACACAGTGGTGGATCCATCCTTATGATAAACCTGAAATTGAATCGGATTGCGATTACAAAACAAAAGATGAAGTACTTACACAAATGGATGATATATTCAGCCGCAATTCAAAAAAGCTGATCATCCTGGCGGGGCATCATACTTTTAAAAGTAACGGAGCACATGGAGGATATTTTAGACTGAAACAACATATCTTTCCGTTTACTGACATCAATCCAAAACTATACATACCGTTACCGGGCCTGGGTTCTATCTATCCTATTACAAGAAGCGTATTCGGCAGTCTGCAGGATTTGAAACATCCTTTGTATGCAGAAATGATCGGCGCAGTAGAAAAGGTTGCAAAAAAATATCCCAACCTGGTTTTTGTAGGGGGGCATGAGCATAGCCTGGCGCTGATCAAAGACAGCAGTTATAATTACATAGTGAGTGGGGGTGGTTCAAAGCACAATAGGGTCTCTACAAATAAAAAAACGCCATTTGCAACTTCGGTTAATGGCTTTGCCGTTTTAGAAGTGTCCATTAATAAAAATGTAAGATTAACTTTTTATACAGTAGAAGATTCATTGAAAAAAGTTTATTCAGAAATCATTCAAAATTTTTCAAAGATTCCGGAGCCTGTTGCAGATTCTACAAAAAGAAAAATAGAAAATCCTGAAACAATTAAATACAAAGACACCATCAATATTTCTGCCAGTGAACAATATAAAAATGCAAGCTGGGCTAAAAGAATTATGGCGGGAACTAATTATCGTCAGGAATGGTCTGTGCCGGTTAATATGAAAGTGTTTAACATTCACACAGAAAAAGGTGGTTTAATCATTAAGAGCCTCGGAGGCGGCAAGCAAACAAAATCATTAACACTTGTCGATCCAAATGGAAAACAATGGAAATTACGAAGCATTGATAAAAATCCGGCTAATGCCATCCCTGAAAATTTCAGAAACACACTGGCAGCAGATGTAGTCCAGGATTTTATTTCAGCATCGCATCCTTATGCCCCCCTCACTATTCCCCCCCTTG
>WNFY01004970.1_pt1 | contig 17011 bp, 15 predicted proteins | sample 5400091 | NCBI WGS metagenome assembly WNFY01 (sample SAMN13153364, study PRJNA577476) | soil metagenome | isolation source: 60 cm soil or saprolite under grassland replicate 1 | place: USA:California | collected 2016-06-15
GACCGCCTCCGGAAGCTTTGCTTTGATCTGCTGGGCGCCCTGCACGTCAATATCGAGCAGCAAGTCTTTGCCGTCTGCTGCAGCCTTGTTCATGAACCGTTTCGCGGTGCCGTAATAGTTCCCGAATACATTCGCGCGTTCGAGAAACTCGTCGTTGCGGATCATCTCTTCGAACTGTTCGCGTGTGATAAAGAAATATTCGCAGCCGTTCTTTTCAGCTCCTCGCGGCCCGCGGGTCGTGTAGGAAATTGAGAATTCAAGATTCGGCAAGGTGCGTCTAACTACATTAACCAGCGTTGATTTGCCTGATCCCGAGGGGGCGGAGATGATGAAGACGGTGGTCATCCTTATTCGATATTTTGCACTTGCTCACGCGCTTTCTCGATGTCGGCCTTCATGGCGAGTCCCGCTTCGGTTATTCGCACCGCATCTCCGGCCAACCCGGAGGTCTTTGAAAGCAAAGTGTTCGCCTCGCGATTCATTTCCTGCAGCAAAAAATCCAACTTCTTGCCCACCTCGCCGCCGGCGTCAAGCAATCCGAGAAAATGCTGCACGTGGTTCTCAAGCCGGACGAGTTCTTCTTGAATGTCGCTGCGGTCGGCCAGCAGCGCCGCTTCCTGAACAATCCGGTCCGGATCAACCGATGCCCCGAGCCATTCCTGCAAGCGCGATTTTAGCCTTTCGGAATAGGTCTTGAGCACGGTTTCGCGATGTTTGCGTACCTCGGTGCAGCCGGACTGCAGGTGAGCCATTCGCTCGCGCAGCTCGCGAACCATGGCGCAGCCTTCCTCTTCGCGCATGCGGTTCAAGTTCAGGAGGGCTTCATCAATTTTTGCGAGCACGGCAGGAGCAAATTCGGCTTCGCAAGGAGCCGCGCTCGAATCAAGCGCACCAGGAAGGCGGAGCACTGCGTTCAGATCTGGTTCTGCAGCGATGCCGGCTTCGATGGCAGCGGCGCGAAATGCCTGTACGTATGCCGCAACTAGTTGTCGATTGAGGGTGAGCGGCGCACTTCCAGCTTGCTCGAATGAGAGATTCACGTCCACATGACCGCGCGCCAGCTTTTCTTTAAGCACGCGCCGCAGCGACCCTTCGAGCGTATCGGTGTTCGCCGGCAATCTGAAATGAAGGTCGAGAAAGCGGTGATTCACGGATTTGATGGAGAGACTGAAAGCCGTGCCTCCATCGAGCTGACCCTTGACCTGAGCGAAGCCGGTCATAGAGCGGATGGGAATCATCGGGTTACTGCTCCCACGCGCGGAACGTCCACATCAATGAATTGCAGTTCATACAGCCGCCGATAAGTGCCGAGTTTCTGCATCAGTTCTTCGTGCGTTCCTATATCCGCGATCGTTCCATTGTCAAGAACTACGATTCTATCCGCGCGGCGCACAGTGGAGAGGCGGTGAGCGATCACGACCACGGTGCGTCCCGCCATTAGATTTCCCAGCGCCGATTGCACCAGCGCCTCAGATTCGCTGTCGAGGGCCGAAGTCGCTTCATCGAGGATCAGAATCGGCGCGTTCTTCAATAATGCGCGAGCGATGGCAATGCGCTGGCGTTCGCCGCCGGAAAGCCGCACGCCTTTTTCGCCGATAACAGTTTCATATCCGTTGGGCAGTTCCATGATGAAGTCATGCGCTAGGGCCGCGCGCGCCGCAGACTCAACTTGCTTCTGCGGGATTCCGGGCTGACCGTAGGCAATGTTATTCCGCAGGGTGTCGTTGAAAAGCACTGTCTCCTGGGTAACGACTCCAATCTGCGAGCGAATGGAGGAGACTGAGACATCGCGAACGTCCTGGCCATCAATGGCAATTCGGCCTGAGGTTACGTCAAAGAAGCGGGGGACCAGCGAAACCAGCGTGCTCTTGCCCGCGCCGCTCGATCCGACCAGTGCAAGTATCTCTCCGGCTTTCACGTCCAGATTGATGTTGCGAAGGACTTCTCGCTGCACGCCTTCCGACTCGTAGCAAAAGCTCACATTCTCAATACTGATCTTTTTCGAGAACGGCGGCAGTGCTGGAGCGCCCGGCTTTTCGCGAACTTCGTCCTGCACGTCCATGAATTTGAAAATTTCCGAGGAAGCGCCTATTGCCTGCTGGAAGTTGTTATAGAAGAGCGCGAACTTGCGGACAGGATCGTAAAGCCTGAAAACGGCAACAATGAAAACAAAGAAATCGCCGGTGGTCATCCACCCATGAACGATCTGCTCGCGGCCAAGCAGCAGGAGCAGGGCGATGGCGATCGCCCCGAAAATGTCCATCAGCGGGGAACTTATTGACGAAGCTGCCACCGACCGCAAGTTGGCGCGAAACAAACGTTGTGCAGCTCGTTTAAACTTCGCGAATTCCCACGCCTCCATGCCGAAAGCCTTCACGATGCGGTTGCCGGTGATGGTCTCGTGAAGAATGTTTTGGATATCGGCAAGCTTGTCTTGCCCGCCACGTGTGGTGCTGCGGACACGATGCCCGATCTTCCAAGCCGAGAAAATGACGAATGGGACGAACAGAAGTAGTAGCCACGAGAGTTCCTTGCCCTTCATAATCACCACCGCAACCGTGAAAATGAAGGTGAAGAGTTGCTGGAGGGACTCGGCCAGAACGCTGGACATCGCGAACTGAACCCGCTCGATGTCATTGACGATGGTCGAAACCAAAGTTCCGGTGGTGTGCTTCTGAAAAAATGCGGCTGAACGGCGCAAGACAGAGTTGTAGAGCGAATTGCGAAGGTCGGTGATCAGCCCGTATCCCGCGTAGTTCACAAGGTACGTGCCCGCGTAATCGAAGATTCCCTTGAGGATCGTGGAAGCCACAAATGCAAACGCAACGACGGTCCACGCATTATGAAAGTGAGAAGGAACGAAACGCTGCAGGTAAATCGTGCGATGGGTATGAGGGATCGTGAACAGCAGAATATTTTCCGAGCCGGAGGCGGGATTCAAAACGCGATCAAGAATGGGCCCGACCAGTAGCACACGGAATGCGTCGAAAAATCCGACGGCTGCTAATAATAAGACTGAAGGAATGAACTGCCACCAATAGGGCACCAGGAAGCGCAGAAGGCGCGTCAGTTGGCGCATACAGGGCTCCTGAGCGGTGAAATCTGTCGAGTGCGTCGTGTTGCCTGAAATTGCAGGACTCTGCAGCAGGCGTGTGAGATTGGCATCAGGTGCAAATCCTATTCTACTCGACGGCCCGGGTCCGACTGCGGACAGGGTTCAGGCAGCGCCGGTCAATACGAAACTGCCATTCGTCCAAGTAACTGAAATCCCACTTCTCGCAAAAACGGCGAGAAGTGGGGCACCCCACATTTTTTTATTCTTCGGAAACTGAATTACCCGAATTCCGCGCTGACTTCGCGGGCGGCTTTGGTCCCCGACGCGATGGCGCCCTGCATCCATCCCGGCCACGGAGAGGCGTGCTCGCCGGCAAACCAGATTTTGCCTTCGCGGCGGCAAATGGCTGGATGCCACTGCTGCTGGTGGGGATGATAGACAACGTAGGCACCGCGCTGGTATGGATCGTTGGCCCACGATTTTGTGACCACGGTCTCCAGATGTTGGCGGATCCCAGGATGAACTTCATCCATGTCGGCGATGACTTGCTCGGTTCTTTTCGCCTCGTCGAGTTGATCGAGCCGGTGAGCGTAATCCTCATAGCAATACGACTGCAGCAGGCCGCGCTTGCCTGGCTTGCCGTAAGTCGGGTGCCATACCTCGAAATTCTTATCGGAGGAGCCGAAGCCGTTCAGCCCTTCGTCTTCCCAGTAACGTCGGCTCACTTGAAATGTTGTGCGAACCACGGGGCCGTATACGAGGCTGTCAATTACTTTGCGCTTCTCCGGTGACCACCCGGGAGTAACGGCGATTTATCGCAATACGCCGAAGGGGATGGTGCAGATGACCGCATCGGCCTCGACATGGTCGAGCATTCCGGCGCGCCGGTGCGCGATCGTCACTTTCGATGCAGCTCCTTCGATGTGTTCGACAACGCAGCCATAGCGGATCGCGTCACTGAGTTTGGCTGCGAATGCGCGCGGCAGTTGATCGTTTCCGCCTATGATCTTTGACAGCGACTCGGTGTGGTGACTGTAGGCATCGCGCATGAAGTCAAGCGCAGCGTCATCTTCGAATCCGAATAGAAGATAGTGAATAGCATCGTCAGAGGCACCACGCTGGCGCAGGAAATCTCTCATGCTGATGTCACCGAGCTGCGCCATCTCCGGTGGCCACTCTTCACGGATAGCGTCGCCGATCTTGCGCATGGTTTCCCCGTAGTAGTGCTCGTCGAGGCCAGCGAGACCCATGCGATGCTCATCAGGAGTGAGGTCAAGAGGAACTTGCGACATGTCCACTGGCTTTCCAACGGGCATTTTGACCCGTTTGCCTTTGAGCAACGCAACCTCCGAAAGTTCTTTTGGAAAGAAAGGCTCTAGTTCGAGTCCAAACTTCTTGACCCACTCAAGTGTGATCTTGTGCGTGTTTGGAATGCGTCCAGCGCCAGCCTCTGAGTAAAGATCGTCAGAGAGTCCTTCCCGGATGGTGTGTACGCGGCCACCGGGATGAAGTTGCGCCTCGAGAATTACAATTTCGTGTCCCGACCCTTTCAATTCCCATCCGGCGGCCAGGCCGGCCAGCCCTGCGCCAAGTATGACCACCCGCTTGCCGCCCGAGGTCCTCGGAACTGTCGCTTGTGGCATTGCCCAGCCAGAGCGGAATGCAAAATGCAGTCCTCCGGCCGCTACTCCTGCCTGCTTGATAAAGTGACGACGGTTGATCGGCATGTGGTCGGAATTCTAGTGGTGAACGGCTGCATTGGTAAAGCCTGAAACCAGGGCACCGGGAAAATACGTATCTACTCGGGAAACTTACCGGCGCTTGGAATCCGGCTGCCGGTCTGGCTGCATCCTAGCGTCGAGTTCTAACATGCGGCGGCTGTCCCGAACCCGATTTGTCTCCACGATCATTCTCAGTTTGTTCGTGGCATGGCCGTGCGAGCAGACTATGGCCGAACCAATCCCGGTCCGGCACATTGAAGGAGTAAGTTTAGGGTTCCTTGTGCTGCGCACCGAAGACGGTATCCCGATCGCCTACGGTGATCTGCAGCAAGTGACCGAGAAGGATCACATGATGAACGATCTGAAATTCAAGTTTAAAGACGGCTCGTTCTATGAGGAGATCACGAAATTTACCCAGGACCGCAAGTTCCGATTGTTGAGTGACCAGGTGGTGGAGAGAGGCCCATCATTCAAGCAGGCAATGGACTCATGGATAGACGCGACCACAGGAAAAATCACCGTGCGCACCGCGGAAAAAGGAAAAGAAAAAACCGTCACCAAACAACTCACTTTGCCCCCAGATCTAGCCAACGGTTTGTTCCTGATCATAGCGAAAAATATTGACCCCAGCGCGTCGAGAACGACCGTCTCCATGGTCGCAGTTTCAACGAGTCCGCGACTTGTGAAAGTCAATATTTCGCCGCAGCCGGAAGACACGTTTCATGTTGGCTTCGTCCCGTATAAGGCGCAGCATTACCTGCTCAAGATTGACATTGGAGGAGTCAAAGGAAAGATAGCTCCTTTGGTCGGGAAGCAGCCCGCTGACATTCATCTTTGGCTCATCAAGAGCGAAGCCCCCACCTTCGTCAAGTTTCAAGGCCAAATGTTCCAAGACGGGCCCGTGTGGCGGATGGAGTTGGCCGATCCCAGAGAAGGCCCGCCCGCAGAGCAAAGGAACTGAGTCTGTTGTGATCCGGTTCAGTCGCGACAGGAAGGATCGCCTGATGTCTATCCGGACTGGAACATAGTTCGGTAATGCCGGTACCAGTCGCTTTGAAAGCGTTCGTCCGGATCGTACTTCCTCTTGAGCTTGAGGAACTCAGAAAACTGCGGATAACAGCTTTCGACTTGCTCCCGCGAAGCGTAGCGATGATACGTCAAATAATAAGTGCCTCCTCGCTTCGCCGCCATGACAATCAGCCGGCGAAAGGCGTCCGCCGAGCGTTGCAATCCTTCCGGGCTATGGACCGTATGGAGATTGAAGATTGTGCACGCGTACGGCTGTTGTGCCCAAGCCAGGAAGCTCTCGTCATCGCGCTCGATGAGGCGTACAGTGCCGTAGATCAAATCAACTTTGTTTTTCCGAAAGTCAGCCCTAACCTCATCGAAGAAGTCACTCAACATTGATCGGGGGACATTGATCTCTGTGATTGTTTCCGTAGCCGGGTAAGGAGCATGGAGCTTGGCATCGATTTCGCGGTGATAGTTCTCGGGATAGATGCTCAGCTGGTGGGTGTCGGACCAATAGATCTGGCCATTGGTCGAAAGATAATAATCTGCGTACCTTTCAAATGCCTGCTTTTGGTCGGTGTGCGCAAGATAAAGGAGCTTCCGCCAGTTTTCATCGGAGAGTTCCTTTGGCTCGATCGGCATCGGGGTTGCCATCGGAACCGGCCGATAGCAGGAGAAAACACCCTTGTTCAGGAAGTCTTCGGAATCGCGCTCGATGGAAAACTGAAAATCGCCGTATAGAAATCCGTCGGAAATACGTTTCTCGAAAGCTTGTATCAAGCCGCCGACCTCGCGGACTTCCACCACACGCTCGACCTTCGTTCTAGGGACAAGCCGCAGTCGCGCTGATGTGACGATGCCGAAGAACCCGTACCCACCGTGCACTAAGCGAAACAATTCGAAGTTTTCAGTTCTACTGCAAGTACGAATGTTCCCCGAAGCATCGACCAGTACAAATGACTCGACATCGCAGATGAACGGTTTCATTTTCAGGCCGCGTCCGTGCGCGTTTGCCGCGATGGTGCCCGAAATGGTGAGCCGGTCGGCACCCGTCTGCTTCTGGGCGATACCCCAAGACTGGGTGGCGTCATTCTGCAGCGCGAGATAGCCTTTGATGAGCTCCGGCCACTCTATGCCCGCCTCGACTTCGAGAATTCCGCGGTCCCGATCGAGATGCAAGACACGGCTCATCTTTCGGACATCAATGAGCAAGGTGTCAGTTCCAAATTGCTGGCCACCCATTGCGTGGCGGCCACCAGCGATGGAAATCTGTTGCCGGTTCTTTCGTGCCGTATGAACGATCTCCTGCACGTCTTGCAGAGATCTTGGGTCCACGATTTTCAGCAACCTGGTCGGGTTCAATTGCGAATATCGTTGACGAGCGGTGATTCAGATCTTCGGACTACTCCTGAAGCAGCCGAGGCGAGCGCAATAGCAGCGGAGCCGACCACGAATTCGCGTCTTGAGATCACTCTTGGTCTCCAGATTGCATTAGAACAAAAAAGGCACCAGCCGCCAGGTTCGGCGCATGTACTGTTTGTAGGACTCTCCCAGAGCTGCGCTCAGCGCGCCTTCCTCGACGGGTATGCGATATGCATAGGCGGCGGCCAAACAAGAGACGGCCATGGCCAGTGCCGCCCGGTTGCCCAGCGCCAGCCCGAATCCTAGCAAACTCACAAGAGCACCACTGTATGAAGGGTGGCGAATGTATCGGTAGAGCCCGGACTCGACCAGAACCTGACCGCCTTGCGTGGCCACGTCGAAGGTAAAGTATTTTCCCAACAGGCGCGCTGAATACCAGCGGAATGCAGTTCCGGCGATCATCAGGGAGACACCGACGAAGAAAACCGTAGTTCTTCCCCAATGAATGGCCATTTGCGGCAGGAGAAATGATGCGAGAAAGCCTGACGATATTCCCACCCACCACAGGAGTGCAATCAACGTAAGAGATCCCCGATCACTGACTTGCGATGTGGCGGTGGATCGTTTGAATATCGACGCGATGATCTCCGGCACGATCCACAACGCAAAAGCAGTCCAAAAGATCGCTGCGTAGACCAGCTCTCCTGAAAATGGCACGGGGCGCAGTTGCATACTTACTTGGGACTATCGCGATGGGCGACCTTCACCCGGTAGCCCGCCTTCTTCAGGTGTTTCGCCACATCTTCAGCAATCATCACTGACCGGTGCTGGCCTCCAGTACAGCCGAAAGCGATGGTCAGATAGCTCTTGCCTTCGTGAATGTAATGCGGCAGAAGATAAATCAGCAGATCGGAGATGCGCTGAATGAATTCGGTCGTCTGCGGAAACGAGCGAATGTATTTCGCGACTTTGGGGTGGCGTCCGGTCAAAGGCCTGAACTCGGGAACAAAGTGTGGATTGGGCAAGAAACGAACGTCGAACATCAGGTCTGCATCGTCGGGGACACCGTGCTTGAATCCGAAGCTCACGAACGAGACCAGAATGTTCCTGCCCTTTTCCTTTTTTTGAAACAGCTCGATGATGTGTGAGCGCAGTTCGTGAACGTTGAACTTCGAAGTGTCAATGACCAGGTTGGCCATGGCACGGATGTGGCGCAGATGGCGGCGTTCGGCGGCGAGCGACGCTTTCACCGGCGAGTGTGTTCCCAGGGGGTGCGGGCGGCGAGTCTCACTATAGCGACGCAGCAAGACCGAATCCGAAGCTTCTAGAAAGATAACTTTGGTCGCGATCATTCGCCGCACGGATTTGACGATCGCGGGGAGCTCTTCGAGCTGGCGGCCTTCGCGCACATCGACCACGAGTGCGGTGCGCTCAATCTCCGCAGACTGACCGGCCAGTTCCGCAAAGCGCGGGATCAAACCGACTGGCAGATTATCCACACAGTAGTAGCCCAGGTCTTCAAAGGCCTTCAGGACTGAAGCCTTTCCCGAGCCGCTCATCCCGGTGATGACGACCAGTTCGCCTGCGGGCCGGCCATCATGCGGAAGCGGTTTCTTTGGCTTTCGGGGCGGGTCAGTGAGTTTTGAAGTGAGGCGGCGAAGGGCCATGCTGAAAAGATGCTAGCAGCGGATGAGACGCTTCAAGCAGGTAACTGGAAGGCGAGAACCAGATTCACCACGGAGGCAAAACTAAAATTCTTCGCCACGGATTTACGCGGATTAACACGGATCCAAAATATTGGGTTCTTTCTTCCAATTAGCGTTAATCCGTAAAAATCACGCAAAGAAATTCAACTTACTGAACGCTGAGTGCTGAAGACGCCCCAAAGCTCAAAGCCGAAAGCTCAAAGCCGAAAGCCTGACTCATGCGCACAGGTCGCGCCAACCGGCGATTTCTTTCAGCTCCTCGCCGCGGTGCTCGAAAAGCCGCACCCGGTGCCGGGAATGTTCGAACTCGTGGATATCGGCCCAGACCTCGGCTTGCCAGGACATCTCATGAACTGCCGACTCGCCGCAACTAGCGCAACGGGTGTGCAGTTTGGCGGGCACGAGCGGCAACGAACGCTGCGGCTGCAGTTCAATGAAGATGCAGCGGACTTCCTTGATGTCGTCATTTTCGCCGATGACATGCTCGTAGCGCAGGATGTAATCAAAGCCCAGCTTGCCGGCCTCGCGCTCGGCTTCGGCACGAGTGTGGAACGGCCCGTATTCGGCCCGCAACTGCTCGGTAGAGTCGCAGGCCATCCAAAACGTTTCCTTGTAGATCATTCAGCTTCGCCCCGGGAGGATTTCACGTAACTGTTGTCTTGTATTTCTTCGGTTCCAAAGCGGGAAACGCGATGTCCCGCAGCTATTGCTGAGCAATTCGAGTGCCGCACGTGCAGCGCTAATGGGTTGCTTTTTCGCAGGGTTAGCGCGTATTCGAATTCGCTCTGCAACGGTTTGCAACCGTTTCCCCATGAGGCGGAATCCATTGGTGCGCGTCCAATCGTGCGGCCTTATGCATGCGATTTCCAGCCCAGTCACCCGGCTCTCCAGTAGGATAACCAGCCAAAGGGACGGTCGAGATGGGGAAGCGCCGAGAGCCCAGGAAAGCTGTGGAAGTGCCGGTGCGCATCTTTGGGACGGACGCCCACGGCGAAATATTCTCGGAGAATGTTACAGCCCTGGACGTCAGCCAGAGCGGGGCAAGGCTGGGCGGAGTGCGCTCTCAAATTAAGGTGGACGAAATCATCGGTCTGACCTACGGAAAGAGCAAAGTGCATTTCCGCATGAAATGGGCCGGGTCAACGGGCTCTCCGAGCGAAGGTCAGGTCGGATTGTTGAACCTGAGCCCGGAGAAGCCGTTATGGGATTTTCCCCTTCCTCATGGCATTGTGGCCGATAACTTCCGCTCGGCGGTTGAGCGCCGGCGCTCTCCGCGAGTGAAGTGCTCGATCTCAGTGGAGTTGAATCGTGACGGGCAGCCGGTGATTTGGGGTAAAGCCTCGGATTTGAGCGTGGGCGGCTGTTTCGTTGAAATGCCCATACCACTGCCGGTCGAAACCGGCTTTGCGATCGCGCTCTGGCTGGGCGAGACCAAGCTGCGTCTGCACGGACAAGTTGCCAGCTCTTCGCCGGGCTTCGGCATCGGTGTGCGTTTCGCCGATGTCTCGCCCGAAACGCAGGAGTTCCTGCAGCGGCACATGGAAGGCATCGCGACATAAAGCTGCACTGGGCGCCGTTGCGGTTCTATGCAATCCGGGCAGCGAGACTCTGAGTAGCCGCCTGGGCGTGGGCCGCTGGCACTTCCGTTGTCGCCCAGCTTCGTCCCCCGTGGGAAGCCACGTAGAGCGCCAGTTCGAGCCGGCTCCAAACCCCAAGCTTGTCAAAGATTCCGCGCAACTGATTTTTCACCACCTGCTCGGTGCTGGCCAGGACAGCGGCGATTTCAGGGTTGGTTTTACCTTCCCAGACCATGGTGGCGACTTGAATTTCCCTCTGGTTCAATTGATCACGAGGCGACATGATTCATTTGCTCCTTTTCGAAAATGGCGGCTGCCAGGATGACGCGCTTGCGCCCTTGCTTGATTCCAGCCCGCAGAAACAGCGTGCGCAGGTGTTGTTTCACCGTACGTGGGCTGATTCTGGGTTCCGCCGCAATCTCTTTGTTGCTGCAGCCCTGCACCAACAACTTGAGCACTTCATTGTCCCGGCGGTCTTGATTTGATCGAGGCTTAACATGGTTGAGCTCCTTCTTAGTCGTTCGTCGTCGGTCGTTCGCAAAACCTCATCACAACTCTGAGGCCCACGACTGACGACCAACAGCCAACGACTGAACTTCCAAATGCACGTGTTTCGCCAAAGTTTCGCCGTCACGCACGGCGGGACAAATACCTGTGGTAAGGACACTTAGAGTCCACGGGCCGTGACCGGAGTTTGGAGAACACTGTCTGCGAGTCCCTTATCGGGCGGAGTTGTGCCACAATGAAAACTCGCTGGAGGCGGCTGTTGGAGGAACATTGTTGGAGGAGCTATGAGAGGCGGCCTTCGCTTCGCGATTAGAAATCTTTCGGGACTTGCTTTGCTCGGTGGGTTATTAAGTCCATGCGGCGCCGGGCAAGCTGCCAACCAGATTGCACCGTCCAGTCAGTCTGCGCCCGTGACCATCACCCTGCAGGACGCGCTTACCCGCGCGCAGGCAAACGAACCGCAGTACCACGCCGCATTGACCGAACACGGGGTAGCAAGAGAACAGCGGATCCAAAGCCGCGCAGCGCTGCTGCCCAATGTCAACTATGACGCTGCCTTCCTCTATACGCAGGGCAATGGCACCAGCACCGGCCGCTTTGTGGGAGCAAATGGCGTGCATGAATATATCAGCCAAGGCAATGCGCACCAGGCGCTGTCGTTGCAGGATGTTGCCGAGTACCGGCGCACAAGCGCTCTCGAAGCGTTGGCCAAAGCCAAATCAGAGATTGCCACGCGCGGGCTGGTAGTTGCCGTTACCGGGGCCTACTACGGTTCGGTGGTCGCGCAGCGCAAGTATTCGACTGCACAGCGGGCGACTGGTGAGGCGGAACACTTCTTCGATATCACGCAGAAACTCGAGCGCGGCGGCGAGATCGCCCACTCCGATACTATCAAGGCACAACTTCAGTTTCAGCAGCAACAGCGAGCTCTCCAGGACGCACAGCTTGAAATGGAACGAAGCCGGCTGGAACTCGCGGTGCTGATTTTCCCGAATTTTAACGAGAACTTTACTACGGTGGATGATCTCGAAAATGTCGAGCCGCTGCCTTCGTACCAGGAAATGGAAACGGCTGCCGGAGACAAAAATCCACAGCTTCGCGTGGCTTTGGCGTCGCTGAAGGCTGCAAATCAGGAAGTCGCCGTGGCCTGGAACAGCTTCCAAACCGTTTTGCGGTGAACGGATTCGATCCAGCAACCAATACAAGTTTCCGCAATCTTGGATACTCGGCTACCGCAACCCTGCAGCTCCCGATCTGGAATTGGGGAGCGGGCCGGAGCAAGGTTAAAAGTGCGGAGTTGCAGCGCGATCAGGCGAAACGGGAATTGAGCTTTGCCCAGCGAAAACAGGTTGCGGACTTGAAGGCCTTTTATGGCGAAGCGCAGACCGCCCGTTCCGAGCTCGAATCCTTGCGTCAGTCTGCCGATCTGGCTGCCGAGAGCCAGCGCTTGACGACTTTGCGTTACCAGGCGGGCGAAGCCACGGTGCTCGAAGTGGTGGATTCGCAGAACACGCTAACCGCAGCGCAGAATGCGCTGGGCGATGGGCAGACCCGGTATCGAGTGGCGGTAGCAAATCTCCAGACCCTGACAGGAAAATTCTGATTGGAAAACTGGCTCAATCGAAAAGGACCGTATCGAGGATTTCGATCCCGCGTCGCAGTGACGACGGTGCTTGCCTTGGCGCTAGGGATGTGGCTGGCTTGCTCGGGTGCAGCCAAGGATGAGGCACCGGTTGTACCGGTGCAACTGGTGCAAGTCGAGAAGGCGACGTTAGAGCAAAAAGTGACTGCGGATGCAGTGCTGTTCGCGATCGCGCAATCGGCTATTGTTCCGAAGATCAGCGCGCCGGTTCAGAAATTTCTGGTCAATCGCGGGAGCCACGTCCGCGCCGGCCAATTGCTCGCGGTACTCGAAAACCGCGATCTGGCCGCCGCCGCGCAGGAGAATAAGGGCAGCTACGATCAAGCCCAGGCCCAATATGCAACCACCACCGCCGCCGACCTGCCGGCGGAAATTCAGAAGGCGCAACTCGATGCACAAGCCGCCAAGCAGCAACTCGACGCGCAGCAAAAAGTGTATGACAGCCGGCAGGAATTGTTTCAGCAGGGAGCTCTACCCCGCAAAGAATTGGACCAGGCTGGCGTGGACTTGACCAATGCGCGCAATCAGTACGAAATCGCGCAAAAGCATCTGGATGCGCTAAACGCAATCGGCAAACAGCAAACGCTGAAGTCGGCGAAGGGACAGCTCGAGTCGGCGCGGGGCAAGTACGCCGGAGCCTCGGCGCAACTTGCGTATTCCGAAATACGAAGCCCGATCAATGGCGTGGTGACTGACAGGCCGCTGTATCCCGGAGAGATGGCTGCTGCCGGAACACCTCTGCTCACCGTGATGGACATCTCGACCGTCATTGCGCGCGCGCACATTCCGCAGCAGAGCGCGGCGCTGCTGAAGTCCGGAGACAAAGCCACAATTGCCGTGCCCGGCATGGAGCAGCCCATGTCAGGCAAGGTTTCGCTGGTAAGTCCCGCGCTCGATACGAACAGCACCACGGTTGAAGTCTGGGTGCAGATCAAGAATTCCGGCGAACGGCTGAAGCCGGGAACCACCGTGCAAGTATCGATGGTGGCGCGAACTCTGCCCGGAGCTTTGGCCGTACCGGCTGTCGCGCTTCTGACTACGCCGGATGGAGTCACCTCAGTGATGGTCGAAGGAGCTTGTCCCGACAGTAAGAAACCGAGCGATCGTTGCGCGCTGCAGAAGGAAGTTAAGACCGGTATTCGCGATGAGGACCGCGTGCAGATCCTCGAAGGCCTTAACGAAGGCGACAAAGTCGTCGCCTCCGGTGCCTACGGTCTGCCAGACAAGAGCAGGATCACGACCGCTGAAGCCAAACCAGAAGCGAAGAATGAGAAGGAGTAGCGGTGAACCGTCCCGAATCTTCTTACTGGTTTGCGCGCCATTCGAAACCACTAATCTTTCTTATCCTTACCATTGCGGCGCTGGGTGGATATCTCGCGTTCAACATTCCGGTTGCAGTTTTCCCGACCACAAATTTTCCACGACTAGTGCTGGCGGTTGAGAACGGAGTGATGCCGATCGACCAGATGATGGTTACCATCACGCGCCCTGTTGAAGAAGCCGTGAACAGCGTTCCGGGACTCGAAGAGGTGCGCTCGACTACCAGTCGCGGCTCGGCGGAGATTGATCTTTTCTTCAACTGGAACGTCGACATGTTCCAGACGCTGCAATATGTCAACGCCGCCATCTCACGCGTACAGCCGGAACTTCCGTCGACCGCGACCATTGATACGCGGCGGATGACCTTCGCCAGCTTTCCGATCATTGGCTACAGCCTGACTTCGGACACGGTCCCGCAGACGCGGCTCTGGGAGATGGCGACTTACGAGATCAAGCCGCGACTGAATCGGCTCAACGGCGTGGCCACCGTGATGGTACAAGGCGGGCAGGAACCGGAGTTCCACATTGAGCCTGATCCGGCAAAGCTGCTTACGGCTGGAGTAACGGTTACAGATATTCTTGATGCGATCAAAAAAACCAACCTGATTGATTCTCCGGGATTGTTCGAGCAAAACCATCAGCTCGTGCTCGGACTGATCAGTGGACAGGTCCACAGCCCCGAGCAGCTTGCAGGAGTCGTGGTGAAGATCACGCCTGCAGGAATTCCGGTGCGGGTTGGCGATCTGGCGAACGTGGTCCCGGCGGTGAAACCGGTTTATACGATTGTCACTGCCAATGGAAAGCCAGCGGTGCTGCTCAACGTCAATCGCCAGCCGGACAGCAACACCAAGGAAGTTGCGGACGAGGCGCACCAGGAAGTGGAAAAGATCCGCGCCACGCTGCCCGCAGGAGTGAAGATCGAACCTTTCTACGACCAGTCGCAACTGGTCACCGATTCGATTGCCAGCGTGCGCGACGCGATCCTGATCGGCGTGATTCTGGCTTCGGTCATCCTAGTCGTGTTCTTGCATGATTGGGGAACCTCAGTAGTTGCCGGCCTGGTGATCCCTGTCACGATTTTGGTCACCTTTGTCGTTCTGAAAGTCCTCGATGAAAGTTTTGATCTGATGACCCTGGGCGGGCTGGCCGCAGCCGTGGGGCTGGTAATTGACGATGCCATTGTCGTGGTCGAGAACATCGTTCTGCATCGTGACGCAGGGCAAAAACGGTTGGAGGCAATCCGAAACGCGTTGCGCGAGATCACAGTTCCGCTGATCGGCTCGACCGTGACTCCGGTGGTTGTGTTTCTTCCCTTGATTTCAATTACCGGGGTGACCGGTACTTTCTTCCGGGCGCTGGCGGTGACATTGGGGGTTTCGTTGTTTACGTCACTTGCGCTGGCATTGACCTGGACGCCGACCCTGAGCAGCTACTTCATCCGCAAGCATGACGCCGAATCAGAGAACGCAGACGAGCAAGGATCATTTGAAAAGCTGCTGGCTGCGGAAGAGGCATCGCTCGGAAGCCGTTTTCGCAAGATCATCGAGTTCCATCAGCGATGGTTGCGCCGGGCGCTGCAGAAACCTTGGTGGCTCGCAGGTATCAGCGTTCTGCTCATCGCTAGCTCCTATGTTTGCTACCGGTTTTCCGGAAACGATCTCCTTCCGGAGATGGACGAAGGGGACTTCACGGTGGACTATCTGACTCCAGCCGGAAGCTCGCTCTCTGAAACCAACCGCATGGTGCTGCACATAGAGCAGATAATCGACACTGTTCCCGAGGTGGAAAGCAGTTCGCGGCGCACGGGCGCGGAACTCGGTCCGGCGGCGGTGACGGAGGCAAATCGCGGCGACATTCTGGTGAAGCTGAAGAAGAATCGCAGCCGCAGCATCGACGACATAATCGCCGAAGTCCGCAGCAAAGTACATGACCAGGAACCAGCAGTGGACGTTGAGTTTGTGCAGCTTCTGCAGGACATGATTGGCGACTTGCAAGGCGAGCGCGAGCCGATTCAGATCAAACTGTTTTCGCAGAACCCGGCGGACGCCGAGGAGTGGGCTCCTAAGATCGCCGACGCGATCAAGAAGATTGATGGCGTGACAGACGTCTTCGATGGAGTGGAGAACACCATCAGTGGACCCGCCTTGTCATTCCAAGTTGATCCCGCAGTGGCCGCGCGCGCCGGCTTTACCCCGGAAGAGGTAGCCACCGATGCGGCGGCACTAGTGGAAGGCGAGCCTGCAGCAACGCCGGTCATTTCGAACGATCGCGTGTACACGGTGCGGGTGCGGTTTCCCAAGAACAATCGGGCCTCGGTCGAATCCGTCCGCGACACGGTATTGACCAGCAGCAGCGGTCACACCGCAACGTTGGGATCGCTGGCAACCATCACGCAGCTTCCCGGACAGACGGAGATCCACCGCGAGAACCTGCTGCGTTTGACGATGGTGACGGGACGCACCGAAGGGACCGACCTGGGCAGCGCCATGGACGCAGTCCAAAAGGTGGTGCGCGGCCTGCACATTCCGCCGAGCATTCGCCTGGTCTATGGCGGGACGTATAAAGAAGAGCAGAAGTCGTTTCGGGATTTGGTGTTCGTGCTGATGCTGGCGATTGTTTTGGTGTTCATTGTTCTTCTGTTTGAATTCAGAACCTTCGCTGCGCCGTTAGCCATTTTGGCTTCCGCTCTGCTTTCGACTTCAGGCGTGTTTATCGCGTTGCTGATTACCCGCACCACATTCAACGTTTCGTCGTTCATGGGAATGATTATGGTAGTGGGTATCGTGGCGAAAAACGGAATCCTCTTGCTGGACGCCGATCAGAGAATCCGCGCCACAGGAGCTTCCGCCGAAGACGCGATGCTGCAAGCCAGCCGCCGCCGACTGCGCCCGATTGTGATGACCGCGCTCGCGACCATCGCAGGGATGCTGCCACTGGCATTTGCTCTGGGCGCCGGCTCGCAGATGTTGCAGCCGCTGGCGATTGCCGTGATCGGCGGAATTTTGATTTCAATGGTCCTGTCCTTAATCATCACCCCCGCGGTGCACTTCTACTTGAGCCATGAAGAGGGAACCTTCGCTGGAGTGAATGAAGAAACTGCTGTGAAGTAA
>WNFY01008541.1_pt1 | contig 17000 bp, 16 predicted proteins | sample 5400091 | NCBI WGS metagenome assembly WNFY01 (sample SAMN13153364, study PRJNA577476) | soil metagenome | isolation source: 60 cm soil or saprolite under grassland replicate 1 | place: USA:California | collected 2016-06-15
TCGTGTCGGTAGGCGTCGCGTAGCCAACCGCCAGGACCGCGAGGGCGTAAAAGGTCTGCACTTCAACGTCGTCGGGATATTTATCGTAAAGTTTGCGCATCGCGTTTTCATACGCGATCACGCGATCACGCGGTCCCACTGGCCCATGACAGGACTGTCCGACCTCGCCTGTGGTCGGACTGTCGGGCGTGTTGTAGTAAGTATTTAGCGCTGTGATAAATCCCCGCTCGCGTTCGGTGCCCGTCTTTATTGCCATGGCCTTATCCGCTGCCGCCTTGCCAGCCTTCATTTCCTCGGAAGTCGGAGGCGTCCAGATCGGATGCCACCACGTCATGCCGATTCCCCATTGCGCCATGGCGCAGGTTGGATCCTTTGCGGCGACCTCGGTGAAAATCCGGCGCGCCTCTTCATAAAAAAACGAGTGCAGCAACGCGACGCCGCGGAGGAATTCGGGCCGTACGGCCGGCGAGCACGACACCGGAAAATCCACCGTCCCGGCCGTGCGCAAATCACCCGGTTCAGGGACAACTGAGGTTTCGGCGCCGAAGGCTGTAAGACCGCTGATCAAAACGGCGAGGAAAGGCGCGCCGCCAAAGAATGTTCGACTACTCATGTGAAGGTTTCGGTTGATTTTAATGGAGACTTCGAATGCTGCAAATTTGAAAATAATTTTATCAGTCCGTTTTTTCCTTGTCTGACATCACGGTTTCCTCCGCATGGCTCAGCGGACACGTTTCTCGATCTTCTCTCGCAACAATCCGCGCTTCACCATAAGGATTCGGTAGCGCATGCGTCTCGCTATCGCGAACTTTTCCAAAACGATCTCATTTCAACAACACGTCATTTGTCTCACGCGTTTAGAAGTCCGTTGCGGCCGACTTCACGAGTATCAAGGCAAAGCCATTCTTGCCGCCAACGGATTCAAGACTCCGCGTGGCCACGCCGCCTGAATGCGCCGTTTCTTGAGCGCGCTCCGGACGATGGGGCGGTCCGTTTCTACCAGAACTACCAAGCGGTTAGTGTTCTGGCGGGTGTGTATCGCTTGCGCTTGGCTGCACCGGGGTGACAACCGTTTCTCCGGTCGCCTTAACGCGCTGCAAACGTTGCTCGGTTTTTTGGACGGGACCTTCCGCACCGCCCCGCACCTTAACAGGCACCGAGCGTTCAGCTGCTTCCGGCTTTGTCGCGAGCCGAAAAAGGGCCGCCATCAAATCGCGCGATTCGCCTTCAAAGATCGGGCCGTGTCCCGGAATGATCTGCTTCGGAACACGCAGCACCCAGTAATTCGTTTGGTTCGGTCCCTGCCGCTCGATCCGCCATTGCGTCCAGTCGTAACGCGTGCCGGTATAGAGAGTCACGTTTTCGTAAGAGCCAGCCCGGTTCTTCAAATTTAAGTCGAACGGATCTGCTCCCAAATCTGACTTCCCCTTCGTCACCGGGACGAGTCGATGACTTTGGACCGAATCGTTATGGCCGGGCGTTTGAGTGAAATAGTTAAACTGCGAGGTGTCGCGTCCATCCTCGTGGTACTTGCGGAAACTTCCCGATAGCACCTTGGGAGCATTCGAGAGCTTCGTTCCGATGGGAAACGCCAGGCCGGTTGCCATGTCCGCATCGGAGCTAATCATGATGACGTGCGGCCCGCCGCGCAGCGGTGTCGTATCGCGATACATATCAATTAGCTCCTTCGAGTAGATCGATTCCGCCGCGGAATTCACGAGCAGGATGAGATCGGCCGGCTTGAAGACTCGATCCGCGCGCGATTTTTCGACCCCGGGCGCGAACGGCTCCTCGTACAAAAGCGTCCCGACCAACGCCTGCGCCAGCGCCTTTTCCAAAACCAGCGCGCCGAACGAATGACCGATCACGACGCAACGCGAAGTCCCCGGCGTATCACGCCGAGCGGTCTTGATCATGGTGAAGATCGCCTCGGTAATCGGCGTGCTGGAGGAGATCCGCGTGGCGGCATTCTTGCGCGAATAAAAGCTGGCCTGTTTTCCCGCCCAGGTAAGCACGTCCACCACCGGATTGACCTTGTGCACGACACGACCGCGCCAGCTCAAATAAACGCCGAAGACCTGCAGGCCGGACATTTGGATGGTCTGATCCGCGGTCAGGCGCGCGAGCACGCTGCGGAACTGGCCGACGTCGGCGGCGTCTTTCGAGTTGGAATTATTCTGCCAGCCGTGGATGTAGGTAACGAGCAAGATCGGCCGGCCTGTATCACGAATCGCCTGCACGGTTTTGCGCAGTTGATTGCGATCCCAGAAGTCGCCTTGTTCGTCGAACTCGATAAAACCCAGCCGATAAATGTCTTTCGCTGCGCCGCCCCCGGCGGGCGTGACTGCTGTTTCGGTCGGTGCTTCCCCTAAATGATAAGGCTGATTCGCGGCGCAACCAGCGAGAAGAAAGGCGAGGGCACAGCGGACAATCCCAACTGAACCCGTTCGTGATAGAAAGTTCATTCGCAACGCATGCTTGCGTCTGGAATATCAAATGATCCTGCGCCAGTCAATTGCACGATTGCGGCGCGCGTTCCCAGACCACGATCTCGAGCATGACCTCCTCCTGGACAAAACACCGCGCCCGGTCGCGCGCCGCGCGCTCGTCGTCCGTGACGAGTTCTTCGATGGCGTAATAATCGAGCGAGGTCACATCGTTTACAGACTTAGGCCGCTCCATTTCCGCTCTCCGTTTCAACGCCTAAACTTTTCTTTTCAAGAGTGCTATATCTTTTCAAGATTCTGATCCGCAAACGGTCCGGCAGTTGCCGGATTGGCGGGATCGTGGAAATAGCACCCAGCGATGGCACGACTTCACGAATATCAAGGCAAAGCCATTCTTGCCGCCAACGGATGACGACGACCTTCCGGATGATGGCGGTGACGTGGAAGACGGGATACGGCTCGGGCAAGGTGGTAGGAGCCGGTGTGGTCGCCGAAAGAGCCTTTGCAATGCTTCGGCTTCTCAAGCGGGCTTGTCGCGTCCTAGCGCAGCGAAGACGGATCAACCTAGCCTTCGATGACAAAGTCGGCGTTGGCAAAATCATCCTTTCTGGACGCAGCAAAAATAGGAAAAAATAGGAAAACGCGCTTGACGCCCCCTCACATAAGCCCAAAGTCGCGAAAAATTAACCCGACGCAAAAGCAATTCTCTCTAAACTGCGGAGCGTTGAAGAAGCAATATCCTATCAGTTTTTCAGTGACTCCGCACAACCAACACGACCCATCGCCATGAAAACTAAACCCACACACGCCGCCGCATTCGCTCGCATCGACGCGATTCTGGCTGAACACGGTCCCATTCTCGCCGGTCTTCCTGGAGTGGTGGAAGTGTGGTCTGGATTCAAATTCCGTAAGGGCCGATTGACGAATAAACCTGCCATCATCGTCAGTGTGCTGAAGAAACGACCGGTATCGAAGCTGAAGAAAGCAGAGTTGCTGCCGACGAAACTCGACGGAGTGCCAGTCGATGTCGTGCCTGCGAGCGCGGCGCAGTTGGTCCGTTTCGCCCTCGTTCACGGCAAGGCCCTGACCGAAAAATCTGCACCAATGCTGGCCGGGATGGTGATGGCCGAGGCCTCAGTCGCCGCCGCCTTGGTAGCCGCAGCACCGCGCATTCCGTATGTCCCGTCCAAACCTCCGCTCGCGGCCGTGAACGAGAAAATGAAGATGGTCTGCCACGCCAGCCCGGATGCCGGCTGGCGGCTGCTCTCGGAGTTCTTCGGCAACACGGAGAAGAGGATGACAGCGACGATGTATGAATTCACCGCCAAGCACATTTTGAAAAAACTGACCGCCTCGCTGGCCAGTCCGCGCAAACTCGGCTTTATCATGGACGGCGGAAATCCCGAAAACGAAACCGCCCGCGCCGCGCTGAAGCAACCGCTCAAGACGCGGATGAAATTCGTCTGGGCCGCGGTGGCCGATACTTCCCAGGTGACGAAGGCCTTTTTCCCGACGGCCTACCACATCAAGGTCACCGTCCGGGACGGCAAGGTCTTCTGGCTCTCCAGCGGGAATTGGAAGGACTCCAACCAGCCGGCCATCGACCCGATCACGAATCCTTTCCCGACGCAGGCGAAGAAGGACGCCTTTCACCGCAAGCAGAACCGCGACTGGCACGTCGTCGTGGAGAACGAAATCCTGGCCGAACAGTTCGAGCGCTTCATCCAGCACGACATCGCACAGGCCAAGCCGTTGCAGAAAGCGGTGGGGGCCCTCGCCGGAATCGCTGCAGTGACTCAGGAGTTCGCGGTCGCTGCAGCGCTCAGGGACACAGGCGGCGTTAAGTTTTTCCCCGAGCAAGTCTTCGACAAGAAATTGAATGTCACTCCGCTGCTCACACCGGACAACTACATGGATAGCGTTCTCCCCCTCATCGAAAAGGCGAAGAGTAAACTTTACTTCCAAAACCAGAGCCTCAGCGCGGCAGTGAAGCAGTCGCCCCGCTATGCCGAGATGGTGAAGGCGTTGCGCGAGAAAAGCAAGGACCCGAAGGTGGACGTGCGCGTCATCGTCCGCGGCGACTTTGATCCGCACAAGATCCTCTCCGACCTCGCCAAGTTTGAGTTCAACATGGATCGCGTGAAACTCCAGAAGGGTAATCACAACAAGGGCATTCTCATCGACGATAAGATCACCATCCTCGGCAGCCACAACTGGACCGGCCAGGGCACCACCGAAAATCGCGACGCCAGCCTGATCATTCGCGACGCTGACGTCACAGCGTATTACACAAAGCTCTTTCTCCACGACTGGACACGTCGCAGCACCTCCGATGCCCCGGTTGCGCCTGCCATCGCGGCGGTCGCAGGCGCGCGCATCCCTCCTGGTTCGGTTCGCGTCACCGCTCGGGAAATCGCGGCCGGCGGCATGGTTTGAACTCAGCAACCTTCGATCTGGGGCAAACCCTGCTCGACTCCGGGGGAGTCCAAAAGTCTTGACTCTCCCTCCCCGAAGCTCAGACTCGCGACGGAACCTGACGCAAAAACAATCCAACCCCAGGAGTCAACAATCTAACCCACAGAGCCAGTTTTATGAAAAAAACAGTGACGCGAAAAGTCGAGTCGTACACAGCCCATGCGAGCATCAAGGCCGGGGCCCCGGCAAGCGCAGTTCAGTCGGCCTACAAGATTGTCGTGCGGTTTCTTGGGGGCCTGACCACGGCTCAGAAGAATGCCTTCAAGGCGGCGGCAAATCGATGGACTAAGGTGATCGTTGGCGACGTGCCCAGTGTCCTTGTCGGTGGGGAAGTGATCGACGACCTGTTGATCGAGGCACAAGGGGTGGCGATTGATGGGCCCGGCGGAATTCTTGGGCAAGCCGGCCCGACAAACTTGCGCCCGGCATCTGCCGGGGTGAATGCCTTTCTTCCTGCCAAAGGCATCATGTCGTTTGACACGGCCGATCTGGCCCAGATGCAAGCCAACGGCACTTTGCTGGATGTGATCACACACGAAATGGGGCACGTCCTCGGCCTCGGCACCATTTGGTCTCACAAAGGACTGCTGGCGGGGGCGGGTACAAACAACCCCAGATTCACAGGCACTAAGGCGAAGAAGGAGTTCGGAATCCTGAAAGGGACCGGCCCCGTTGCAGTGCCGGTTGAGAACACCGGTGGGCCAGGGACTCGGGACAGCCACTGGCGTGAGTCGCTTTTCAGGAACGAGCTGATGTCGGGATTCATCGCCGCGCCGAATAACCCGCTCAGCAAGATGACGGCCGCCAGCCTGAAAGATCTGGGATACGTGGTAAACATGAACGCAGCCGAGCCATATGCGTTGCCGAATCTTCAGGCAATCGCCGAGGCCGGGTTGATGATGCCCCATATCGGGGAAGAACACCCGCACGCGCTTCCTATTTTGGCCCCGAAGGTTCTACCGGACGAAAGTCTGGCGGTTGGCGCGATCTCGTAGGAGGCGAAAGGAATACCGCATGGATCACATGCGCCGACCGAAGGCGACGGTATTACCGGATTCGGCCATGGTGCCAGAACGGAATCTCCAGCCACCGCCCACTCAGTTCACGCATGAGGTCATCGCGGAGCAACCGTACTACTACGTCGGACCGCAACAACCGGGCCCCCCCGAAGGAACGTTTGCAGCGGGTACCAAGGTTAAGTTGCACGCCCATGACGGTGGACCCGTGTGCCAGGTAGTGGATGCCCGGGGACTATGCGTGGCGACTGCGTGCAGCGGACTCCGACCTCTTTCCTGATGGCTAACGGCCATGGGCCGGCCAAACTGCTCGACATCGCCGAGCGAAATTGAAGTTTTTTCCACCTGGGCTTTCACCGCGGCATCCATCGTGATGAGCGGCGGCCAGGGCGCTTGACTCCTTCGCCCCAGAGTTCTTCGTTGCGTTGATGTCGAGTTTACTGCCACCACAGGATTAATGTTCCATGATTGAGAGTTGAGAGTTCAGATCAGCGGCTGCCGCCGAGCCCTGATTCGCTTCTTCGCCCGACTTCGTCGCACCTCCGAATCAACGGTGACCACGGTACCGTGAACCCCTCACCCCAAGCTTTCTAGGTCCGGATCCGAAAACGGTTTTGAAAACTGGCTAGGATCATGGAAATAGCACCCGTCCATGGCACGACTTCACGAATATCAAGGCAAGGCCATTCTCGCGGCTAATGGATTCAAGATTCCGCGTGGCCGCGCCGCCTCAACCGCTGATGAAGCCGTGGCGGTGGCCAGCGAACTTGCCGGCAAGACCGGCGATGAAGTGGTCATCAAGATTCAAGCTTGGACCACCGGGCGCGCTGGCATGGGCGGGGTGGCCTTCGCCAAAGAGCCGGCTGATGTTCGCGCTCACGCGGCACGCATGCTGGCGATGAAAGTTGGACAGTTTCCAGTCGAAGCCGTGTTGGTGGAAGAGAAGATCGCGGTTGAGCGGGAGTTTTTTCTTTCTTTCACCATTGATGACGCCGCCCGCGCCCCGGTTATTATTTTCGCCGCCGGCGGCGGCAGTGGAATCGAAGAGCGCGCCGCCTCGACACGGTGCATCGCTTGCGATGTGAATCGTGGACCACTGGATTCGGCCGTCACCGAAGCCGTCGCTTCGTGCGAACTTTCGCCGGCGCACGCGACGCAACTCGCCGACGCGATTCAAAAATTATTTACTGCCGCGCGCAGCGTTGAAGCTCGGTCGCTTGAAATCAATCCGCTGGTGCTCACCAAAGATGGTCAGTTCGTCGCCGCCGATTGCCGCATCACGATTGATGATTACGCAGTGGGGCGACACCCTGAACTGGGTATTGAAATTGCGCGCGAATTCGATCATCCGCCCACGCCTCTAGAACGTGTGGCCTACGCTGTCGAACAAAGCGATCATCGCGGCACGTTTTATTTCGCGCAGTTAGCCACGGCGGCCGCCAAAGATTCCAAAGGTCTCGTTGGTTTTCACGGCGCGGGCGGCGGCGGATCCATGATGTCCATGGACGCGATCGTGAACGCGGGATTCACCATCGCCAATTTCACCGACACCAGCGGAAATCCATCCGCGTCCAAGGTGTATCGCGCCAGTCGAATTATCTTGGCCCAGCCCGACCTCGTCGGCTATTTCGGTTCCGGATCTGGCGTCGCGAGCCAGGAGCAATATTGGTCCGCGTATGGACTGGCCAAAGCATTCTGGGAACTCGATCTGGATATTCCCGCGGTGATTCGTTTGGGTGGCAACACCGAAGGTCACGCCGTAGACATTTTGCATCGAATGTCGGAGCTGGTTCGTGCGCCGGTCGAAGGCTATCGCAAGAGCGATACGCCGGCTGTAATCGCTGCGCGTTTCTCCGAACTAGTCGCGGGCGCGGCCGGCGCCAAATGGAAACCGCGCGCTCCGCGCGTACCGAAGTTCGTCAAGGATCCATCGGCCACCATGTTCCCCGTGAAAAATGGACGTGTCTGGATCGACACCGCGAAGTGGCCGCAGATTTGGTCCGCTGTCGAGACGCACTCCGGGGGATTGGTCGTCGATCACGCGGGTGCACCGGTGGCGGCGCTAGCCAGCGAGGAGTTCGCTAACAAAGATTCCGAGTTGCTTGCGTGCGATGTTGAATGTCGCCTCGCCGGAGTCGAAGGCTTCTATTTGGAACTCGATATCCCAGGCCTGGACGAACTGATTGGGCGCAAAGTTGCCTTAGACGACGGAAATTGACACGTCCACGAAGTGTGACTACTGTGACCACATGATCGCGACTTTGCGAGAAACGAAGGCGAAACTGTCGGAGATGGTAAAACTGGCCAGTCAAGGACAGGAAGTAGTGATTACCGTGCACGGCAAGGAAATGGCCAAGCTGGTTCCGGTACCTTCCCGGGAGCGACGGGTCGATCGAGAGAAGTGGTTGAAACGCCTGGGTGAACGCGATTCAGACCATTTCGTGGAGCTGGCTAGGAAATCCGAAACGCGCGCGACCATTTCCCAGCTCTCAATTCACGAGATGCACTGTGTATTGCATCGCAAGGAGTTCGCACGGGCGATCCCACCGAACACGGCCGAGCTCGCTTATCGTGAATTCCACGATGATGTCGAAGACGCGGTTCTGAAGCTAATTCCATATGGACGGGACGTTGCGCTGGAGTTCGATCGAATCGTTCGGGTCTGTTACCGAGCGAGCCCGGTCGTGCCGATCCGCGCGCTCGATGGTCTGCTCCTCGCTTCTGCGTTGACGGCACGGATGCCTGATTTGGTAAGCACGGACTTGCGCATGCGTGATGCCGGATTGCTGCTCGGATTGCGAATTTTACCGAGCTAATGCTGCGAGGAGAAGCTCTGCGAGTAAATTCAATCGAAATTAGGACGCTACTCTAAATGGCAATTTTGATCGACGAGAAGAAGCGCGTTCTGGTGCAAGGCATTACTGGCCGCGAAGGTCGGGCGCGCACGCGTCTGATGCGCGAGTACGGAACCAATGTCGTCGGGGGTGTGACGCCGGGCAAAGGCGGGCAGACCGTGCTCGGCGTGCCCGTGTTCGACACGCCGCAGGAAGCGGTGACCGATCTGGGCAACATCGATATTTCTGTGCTTTTTGTCCCTGCGGCCGGCGTGAAGGAAGCGGCCATTTCCGCGATTGACGCGGGCATCAAACTCACGGTCTTAGTGCCGGATCGCGTGCCGGTGTGGGATGCCATGAAGATCGCGGCGGCGGCCAAAGCAAACGATGCGATTTTTCTCGGGCCCAACACGCTCGGAGTGTTGAGTCCGGGCAAGGGCGTGGTCGGCATGATAGGCGGTCGCGCTGAAAGTGCACGACAATGGTTCAAGCCCGGCATCCCAAAAGGTGTCGGGGTGATCAGTCGCTCCGGTGGCATGGCTTCGAGCACGGGCTACTATCTGGGACAGGCTGGTGTGCGCATTTCAACCATCGCGCACATTGGTGGTGACGCGGTCCTCGGGATTCGTATTCCCGATGCGGCGCTAATGTTTGAAGCCGACGCGCTCACCGAAGCGATCGTGATCTTTGGCGAAATTGGATCGTCACAAGAAGAGGAATTAGCGCAGCTGATTCGCGATCGAAAAGTCACCAAGCCGGTGATCGCATACATCGGCGGCAAGGCAGCGCGGGAAGGCACGCGCTTCAGTCACGCGGGAGCGATCATTGAAGGTGGTCGCGGCACGCACGCCGGCAAAGTGAAGGCGTTGCGTGAAGCCGGCGCCACCGTGGTCGATGCATTTGGTGAACTACCGGGTGCGGTGGTTGAAATTCTCGAGCGAATGAAAGGACAAAGTCTTATGAGTGAAACCGATAAGAACGCAGTGTGGAACACAGCGGTGACGCGCATTGAGCCTAACCGGGTAGCGGTGCGCGGATACGACATCGCCGAGCTCATGGGGCGCGCGTCCTTTGGCGCCGCGGTCTATTTGATTTTGACCGGCGAACTGCCCTCGCCTGCGATCGGAAAACTGATGGATGGGATTTTGGTATCGTCGATCGATCATGGCGCTACGCCTCCAAGTGCGTTGTCCGCACGAACGGTCGCATCGACCGGCGCATCATTAAGCGCGGCAGTCGGCGCCGGCATCATGTCGATCAATCGCCATCATGGTGGCGCGATTGAAGATTGCGCCCGACAACTGAAAAAGATCGCCGATCGCGCCGCGAAAGAATCCATTTCACTTGATGAAGCTGCCGCGCGCACGCTCGCGGAGATGAAAGACGCGGGCGAACGCATGCCAGGTTTTGGTCATCGCTATCACACCAAGGATCCACGCACCGCCCGACTGTTTGAACTGGCGCGCGAAGCTGGCGTGGATGGCGCGCACATGAAAGCGGCGCGGGCCGTTGAAAAATCCTTCGCCGATGCGAAGAAAGCGCTACCCATCAATGTGGATGGCGCAATCGGCGCCATCCTCGCCGATTTAGGGATGAATCCCGCGACTTTCAACGGCATTTTCATGATCGCCCGAACGCCCGGGCTGGTGGCGCATGTGATCGAAGAGCAAGCCCGCGAGAAGCCGATGCGTCGAATTGATCCCGTCAATCACGGCTACGACGGACCGCCTCCCAGAAGCGTTCCGAAATAAGGTGCCTATTATTTGTTTGAGGGTGAAAATCGACGTGCTTGAGAAGAGAGCAGGATTTCACAGACTGAAAATCAGGTGCGGTTCCACTGAGTCGACAGGCTGCTAGTGCTTGCGCCGCGATTTTGAACCCGCGCGCCGCGGGCTCCCGGCGGATGAAACTCCGCCGTGCATAATGCAGGCGTCGGGATACCCCGCCATCGCGAAGAAAAACGGGGTGCTGCCTTCCTCCTCCAGCCGCCGCGAAGCCCTCGCAAGAAACAATGCCTGTGCCACAGCCCGGCCCTTAAGCAGATGCGCGTAAAAATCGACTGCAAGGTCACGCGCCACATCTTCTTGTGACGGCGCCATGCAGCCGATGAAGGTTCCGACCCCGGCACGGGCCACCACTCGCTCGAGGCCAGGGCGACGTTGCTGCATCCGGTGGTAGAAATCTTCAAAGGCATTGTTTCTGTCCTCTGAGATGGGTTGTTCGTCCCCGAAGGCCGGCACGAATCCCGACAAATCCTCGTTCACATAGAGAAGACCGGGCGGATTGCGGATTAGAAGCGTGGCGAGTTCCGACGCGCGCACATGTCCGTCATGCAAAGGGATCACGCTCTCGCCATTGTCGTCCACATACGCGACTCCAGCCAGGTGGACGACGTCGTAGCCATCCGTCATCTCCCGCAACACGCGCCGATAGGACGCCTCGCTCCCCACCAACAATGTAACCTCGTGGAATTTCGAGGCGTCCTTGAAGAGCTTGGCTATCTTCCGCGCTTCATCGCGCGTGCCGGGCAAGGGATGGTGATATTGCACCGATTCCGCGAGCGCGTCGCCGATTGACAGCACCCGCAACGGCGCATGGAAGAAAGGCCGGCCACGGGACTCATCATCGAAGCCGGGCACCGTGCGGCAGAGCGGCACCTGCATGCAAAGAGGCCGTCCATTCACGTGCATCCACTCCCACGGAATGGCGGCGAGTTCGGGAGGGATGTCGAGCATCACCAGGCGGGGTTTGCCATTTGGAACCAGCGGAATCCCAAGGCCCTTGAGCGGGCGTGCGAGCAGTGTCCCCAAATTCCGAATGGTGTTGAGCGAGAAGTCCCCATATGGCGCGTCCGCCGACACCTTGCGCAATTCCACCCACGGCAGCGACGTCGTGCTCCCCATCGACCGTTGGTCCAGCGGAACGCGCACACCTTCCAGGTCATCCGTCGTGGTCTCAAACCACGCGACGTCCAGCATCGCGTCGCGGGGACGAATCGACAGGCGTTGCGCCGGCAGCGGCGACCGCTTTCGCAGCACGGTTATGTGCGCCGCGCGACGCGGCGTCTTCATCTGTGCGGCCGACGCAAGCGTCGTCAGGAAGGTCGCCACATTTTCGTGCTCGCCTCTCGGATAGGAGATGACCTCGATACCCGCCGTACGCCGGAGTACCTGAGTCTCCAGCACGCCGACACCTTCCATGAGAGCGTAGCGGGGTGGCGCTTGCGTCCCGAAAACCGAGAGCTGACTCTCCAGGAGTAGGCGAAAGTTGGGATCACTCAGCGAGTAGCCCACAAAGACCACAGCATGGCTCAAAAGGATTGCCGCCATCATCGATTGAAACGCGGGATTGGCATGAGTAATCCGGCGGTAGTCTTCCGACGTGAAGACGAGCGACGCGGCGTCGTGAATAGTGCCGTGTGCCTTTAAAATGAAGAACGCACGATCCAGCAAGAGCGTACCATGGCGGCCGAGCTGCGCGCCGGTCGGACACTTCGGCACCCCTTTATCGCTCCAGAGCGAATACGCGTCCTCGAGGAGCGTGTCGAAGTTCGTCGTCACGATGGCGGCGTAAGGCGTCTGTACGATGGGACGATGCGTAGCGTCAGGTGGCGACACCGGCTTGGCGAGTTGTGTCCGCAGGAGGGCCGCGAATCGCGAGCGGCCCAGCATTTCGCGGCACTGATCGGCCACCTCCGCATATCTTCCCGCCTCCAGCAATGCGCTTAGTTCGCCGCGCGCCGAATCAACCGCCACGGATTCGATCGTCTCGCGCACGACGGTTTCCATGAGCCCCCGCCACCCCGGGTATCCAGCGGCACGAGAAAGACCCGCCCCCACAAAAAGCACACAGTGTCGCTCGCGCACATAGCTCAGAAGGGCCGGCCGCTGAGCGGCGTCAAGCATCGCTCCGGTTGGATTCGATGTCATCGGTCTATTTCACCAGCAGTTACGCCAAGTGTCGATACCGGGCTCCGGCTCGAATGCATTAATTCCCTCATTTTTCTAGAGCCGTGAGGTAGGCTTAATTAGAATGGATATGACCACCATGACAACAACCCAACGAACCAGCTACAGCGTCACTCAAATCGCGCAACTCTTTCCCAGCTTGATGAAGATCAATGATAATTCGCTGCGCGAACGGGTGGCCGCTGTCTGGAACGAAGCTATCATCCTCGCCGATTTAGGGATGAACCCCGCGACTTTCAACGGGATTTTCATGATCGCCCGAACGCCCGGGCTTGTGGCGCATGTGATCGAAGAGCAAACCCGCGAGAAACCGATGCGGCGAATCGATCCAGTCAAGCACGGCTATGACGGGCCTGCTCTCAGAAGCGTTCCTGAATGAAGGCAGTCCTTCAATTGACCGATCAGATTTGTATCGCTACCATTCGAAAGATGGCATCACTCGGATTCACCTATTGGCAGGATGAAGAGATGTGGCTCGGATATTTGGACCAATATCCCGATTACATGACGCAAGGAACGTCGCTCGAGGATTTAAAAGAGCATCTGCTCGATCTCTACAAAGATTTGTCCTCAGGAGCGATTCCGAACATTCGCCAGCACTCCGAGCTTGAGCTGGCGTGAAGCGACGCGAGCTGATTAAGAAGATCGAAGCAGAAGGTGCAGTCTTCATTCGACACGGTGGGAAGCACGATTGGTATCAGAATCCTGCGACAAAAGTTTGCCAACCGGTGCCACGGCACAATGAGATCAAGGAATATCTCGCTCGAGCTATCTTGCGAAAACTTTCATCAAGACCTTAGCAGTGTGAATGCATACCGGGAATAGTCTGAATGAACTCTCGCTCGCACATGAATGCCCGGGCCGGTGGTCCCGCGACTGCGGGATCATCGAAGAGCAAACCCGCGAGAAACCAATGCGTCGAATTGATCCTGTCAATCACGGCTATGACGGGCCGGCCTCGCGAAGCATTTCGAAATAAATCAGCGCTCGCGATCCATGACGTGATATGCCGCTCCCTCGAATTCGACGCGGAGAAACTTCCGCCACGCCTTGATAAGTGGCGATGTCTTGTATTTCCGTTCACGCCCCATCTCTGCATAAGTTTGCTTGTCGCCTTCTGGGTGAGCTGCGACTTGGGCTGACGCGCGAGCAGCAGGACGCGAGTTTGCGACACGGCCGGATCGCCTCGGCCGTCGCGCAAAAAATTTCGCTCAAATAAATTGCGCAGCGCAAATCCGCGCCTCGCGGGGATCGTCTGCCTACGACACCGCAGCGCTCTCGCGCCATTTTCGTTTGTCTGCCGCCGAAGTGAATTACTGCAGCGGTTTACTCGTGGACGGGATTCAGTTGGACATCGTTCTCTAGATTCCCGCGATATCTCAGGACGAAGTTGAAACCTTGCGCCACGTGACCGCCGATCGCGGGACAGCGGCCTTTATTGGGATACCCATCGTAGAATAGCGCATGGCATTTATCGCAATAACGCCAGGCGGCCTGGACCACGCCGCGCGGTGGAACGTCGTGCGGGAGGACGAAGTTGAAACCTTGCGCCACGTGACCGCCACCAGCTGCGCAGCGGCCCTTATTCGGAAACCCGTCATAGAACATCAGGTGGCACTTGCGACAATATCGCCAGGCGTCCTGCGTGGCGGCAGAGGCTGCGGGCGAGAACAGACTGAGCATGAGAGCGGCTAGCGCGCCGGCGGTCACTGCTTGGGTGTTTGATGTTTTCATTTTTGATATCGGGGTTGTGGATGGGAGCGAAAAGCGATGACAAATGCCTAACGGGGATTCGTCCGAGTTCTTTGCCTTGCGCGACGGGATAATGGCGCCGTTCCCGCGCGCAAGTCAAGAGAATTGTAAGTCTGGGGGTCAGTCCGTGAATCTCGCTCATTTTTCCAGTGCAGCGAGAAAGCGGGCAGATACTTCTGGCGGAACGCCAGCATTCCAGCAGCGGCTGACCCGGCTTACGTGTCCAGGTTGAGCTCCTGAGCAATCCACGCCTTTGCAACGACTGTGTTGAGCCGAATTGCATTCGCGATCGTCAGCGTGCGGGCATCGCCCTTTTTCAAAAGCGCCAGCTCCTCTTTCCGAATCCCAAAGAACGCCAGGCCCTGCTGAAAAATCCGGCGTCCTGTTTGTCCGCATATCTCCCCTAGTGTAAGAGGGAATCGTTCTCGGTCTGCATCATTGCTAAAGATCGCGTCGCGTCGGTTGCCGAGATCGACCCAGGAGGTGATAGACTGATGCACAACCGGCCAGAAGTCTGATTTGCACAATAACTCCAAACTTGCTGCCTCTGTTCGACAACATGAGCATTCAATGCATCGTCTCGACCACGTAAGATCTGCGGGTTAAGCGCGGTGGTAGCGGTATTAGTCACTGAACCTCGCTTTTTCTCTAGCCATCGATTGTTCTGGTCAAGAAACCAAATTAGGACACTACTAAATTAGAATCGACATGTCCACCATGGCGAAACGCAACGAACCAACTACGGTGTCAACAAAATCGCGCGACTCTGAGTCACCGTGCACAAGTGCGAGATAAAGAATAATATTCAAAAAAGGAGAAGGGAAAATGGCAGAAGAGAAAATACTTACCAAACACCCATCGGGTAAGAGCGGGAAAAATATCAACAAGCAAAAATACGAAACGCTCAAGGAGGCCATTCTATCAGCTTTGATAAATAAAGAACTCACTCACACCGAATTATTCGACCAGCTCAACAAGAGCTTAAAGAGCAGATTTTCAGGGAATATAAGTTGGTATGGAGAAACCGTTAAACTCGATCTGGAAGCCAGAAAAATAATAGAAAGAACTTCTTCAAAACCTCAAAAATATCGGCTGAAACCGAGATGACTACCATGACGACAACCGAACGAACCAGCTATGGCGTCACTCAAATCGCGCAACTCTTTCCCAGCTTGAAGAGGATCAAGGACAAGTCGCTGCGCGAACGAGTGGCAGCGGTGTGGAGCGAAGCAATCACAACGGGATGCGGCGGGAAGGGCTGGACCTTTGACGAATTGCGCGCCGTCAAGTTCACGCTGCTCGCAGGCGACATTGACATGACTTTTGTCGAGCACCTTAATTCCTGCGCACGGCAATGTATCGCCATTGCGGACGTGCTGGACAAATCGTTCCGCTGCGACATTCCCATTCAACGCGATTATCTCATCGCCGGCGCGTTACTAGCCGATGTCGGCAAACCACTGGAGTACGATAAGGATGCGTCGGGCAAGGTGATTCAGGGAAAATTCGGTCAGCAAGTACGCCATCCATTCAGCGGCGTCGCACTGGCCTACAAGCATGGTATTCCGGGCGAAGTGTTGCACATCATCGCCACGCACAGTCATGAAGGCGACAAGGTGGAGCGCTCGATCGAATCCATCATCTTCCATCACGCCGATTTCGTGGACTTCGATATCGCTAAGTTCCTCGGCAAGCGCGCCGCCAGGAAGTGATTCCAAGGCAGTTGATTGTTGAGAGCCTGAAACCAGCCGTCTCGCTGAGCAGCTTGCGCTTTCACATCTGATGCGATAACATCAGATGTATGCGGACGACACTTGAGATTGACGATGACATTCTGGGAGCAGCCAAGGAGCTGGCTCGTCGGGAAAAGAAAACTGCGGGGAAAGTCATTTCTGAACTGGCGCGCAGCGGAATTCAAACGCATCGCGGAAAGCCAATTCAAAAAATCCGGAACGGCTTTGAAATCCTGCCAGCAGGCGATCGCGTTGTTACGCCGGAACTGGTGCAGAAAATCCTCGAGGAATCCAGCGAAGCGTGATCGCGCTGCTCGACATCAACATGCTCGTCGCGCTGTTCGATGCTGCGCACGTCCATCACAAAGCGGCGCATACCTGGATGGCACAGAATCAGTCACTCGGCTGGGCGACGTGTCCGATAACACAAAATGGATGCGTCCGCGTGATATCGCAGGTGCAGTATCCCGGGCACCTGCCCGTTCCAGAAATCGTGCGCCGACTGCAGGCAGCGATTGCTGCCAAGGAACACGCCTTCTGGCCTGATTCCGTTTCGCTCTGCGATTCCGATTGCTTCGCATCGGATCGAATCCTCACTCCAAAATCACTTACCGATATCTATTTGCTGGGTCTTGCAGAAAAAAACAGCGGACGATTAGTTACTTTCGATCGCGGGATACCGCTCGCCGCAGTGTCCCGCGCGAAGGCGCGGCATCTTCTCGTGCTGTAAAATCGTGATGAACGAGATCGACATCGTGCGCGACATTTCGCACAG
>WNFY01002632.1_pt1 | contig 16999 bp, 14 predicted proteins | sample 5400091 | NCBI WGS metagenome assembly WNFY01 (sample SAMN13153364, study PRJNA577476) | soil metagenome | isolation source: 60 cm soil or saprolite under grassland replicate 1 | place: USA:California | collected 2016-06-15
TGCCTGGTAGGTGTCGTACACGGCGACCCCGGTGCCCGGGTCGGCAACCGCGGAGACGTCGTTGCCTGTGCGCTTGCTGCAGCCCGAGTCGGTTTGCCAGGACGGCTTGGTGTCGTAGCCGGAGCAGCCGGATCCGCTGCCGTTCCACACCTTCTCGGACCAGCCGCGCGTGGTGCTGCTTGAGTTCAGGCTGGTGCCGCCGACTGCGATCACGTAACGGGAGTCTGCGGGGTATGCGGTGGCGTAGCCGCCGTCACCGGCAGATGCGGTGATGGCCACTCCTGGGTGGTTGTAGTACTGGCTGTCGTAGCTGGTGTCGGCGGACGACTCTGAGGCGCCGTAGCTGTTGGAGACGAACCTCGCGCCGAGCTTGACCGCGGTGTTGACGCCGGTGCCGAGGTCGCTGATGTAACTGCTTGAGCCCTCAACGAGCAGGATGTGGCAATTCGGGCAGACCGCGGAGACCATGTCGAGGTCGAGCGAGATCTCGGCTGCCCAGCCAGCGTCCGAGCTTGGATAACTGGTGCCGCCGTTCTGGTTGATCTTGCGGAAGCAGCCGTTGGCGGTGGTACACGGCGGAAGGCCGTAAGTACTGCGGTACCGGGCAAGGTCGGACTCAGCATTCGGGTCGTTGTAGGCGTCCACGACCGCCACGACGCGGCCGGAGCCACGGGTCGACGGCAAGTTGTAGGCGCGTTGCAGGGCGGACGGACCATACCCAGCGGGCGTCATCGGCGATGCGGCGCGCTCACCAGCGCTGCGCGCACCTGTGTTGCCCTGGAGTTGCTGACGTGAAATGGCGAAACAAGCTGCCTGGCCGGAATGCGTTGGCGCCGCGCATGCGGCGCTCAGCTCAACTTTGTCATTCTGCCTGGTATACGAATGCAGCGCTGCGAAGGGCGAGTGACCCTGGACGGTAACCTGGCTCGCCTGCGCGGGTGCGACACCGACCAAGAGGCAAGCAGTTGCAGCAGAGGCCAGAGAGGCGATAGCCATGGCCGCGGTCTGCCAGCCGCGTCGGACGCCGCCGTGCCACCGTGGTGACGCCGGGCGAGGCGACTCCTGGTCGCTTGGGGCGCGGTTCACAAGTGCGGACATGACATCTCCTAATTACTGAGGGTGTTGTCATATCCACTCTCTGTGTTATGCCTTTTTAGGCTCAGAGGATGATGACCCGCGTTGACCGGGCGTAAATCCTCGCCTTTTCGGCCCATGCCCAAACGCCGAACGGCCCGATCCAAAGGACCCTATCCGCAACGAGACAGCCAGCGATCGAGGAGCTTGTGCGCGCGTGGGAGATCGGCCGCAGGGTCAAAGGCGGCGGGCGCGGTGGGATCTCGCTCAGCCGTGGCTGCGGGGGCAGATCTCAGTAAGCCTGTGGGCGCGTTTGGTCGGGGTGGCTCGCGGTGGGGCTTCGGGCCCGTTTGCGGTCGGGGTGGCTCGGGGTGGGGCTTCGGGCCCGTTTGCGGTCAGGGCTGTTCGCGGTGGGGCTTCGGGCGCGATTTGGTCAGGGTTGCTCGCCGTTGAGCCGCGGTGAGTGTGGTCCCTGGAGGGTGATCTGGATCCGCCACTGCTCGTCGCGGAGTTCGGCGTGCGCGCTGGCGCCAAGAGCCGCCGCCAGTTCGTCGAGGGACGCCTGTGCTGCGGACTGGTCGCCCATCGCCCGGCCATCTTCCGCCGCCAAGGCGAGGGTCAGCTCAACCTGGATGCGGTGTCCCGTGGTCTGCGCCTTCACGTGTGCGTGCGCTGGTGAGCCGGGTGCCATCTCGAGCAGGATCAGCTCAACGATGTCGCCGATGACGGCTATCTCCACCGTGCGTGGCGGCGTCCCATCGCCGCCGACCTCGACGGTGGCCGGGGTAGCTAGCAGCCAGGCGGTTCGCTGCTGTAGCGCAGCGGCGAGCTGTGTTTCTGGCCGCACGAACGGCCAGTGGCCATCGACCAGCCAGCGTAGCGCTCCGGCCGCGGTATCCAGCCGTTTTTGCACCGCGTCGATATGCCCAGCCACAGGCGATGACGCCGCACGGCGGCGCATCATCTCCAGTTCGAGCGCGGCTGCGGTGAGTTCCTGTATCGGGCCGTCATGGAGAAAGTCGACAAGCTCGCCGCGTTCACGAGCGCGAAGTCGGCGGGTGCGGGCAAGCAGCTTCCACATCCGTGACTCGCCGGCGTGCGGCCGCGTCCCTTCCGGCGCCTGTGGCTGCGGGCGAGGTCCCTGAACCATTGCGGGAACCGCGTGCCGATTGCGCGGACGGGAAGTGTCAGCCCGGTGGGCCGTGCGAACTGCCTTGAGCAAATCGTCGATCCGGAACGGTTTGGCCAGGCACAGCACGCTTTCTGGGATGTCGTCGGCCGCACCGCCTGTGATTACCACGCACCGTGCGGCCGCGGTGGGGTCTTTCGACACCATCGCCTCAACCAGGTCCATCCCCCGCTCAGGGCCGAGGTTCGCGTCGACGAGTACGGCATCGTAAGAGTCAAGGCCCATCTCGCGCGCTTCGGCGAGCGTGGCAGCGACATCGACCTGATAGCCGCTTGCGCTGAGCGCGCGGCGAATCAGAGACCGCATGTGGTCGACATCGTCGACGACGAGTATCCGCTGGCCAGACAAGCTCCCCGTCACCGTGTCAATCCTTCGCTTTCGCTAACTCGCTATCGGCCCGATCGGATGCGGCGGCGCTCACCGCGAGGCTGCCGCGCCACATTGTGTCCGGTCGGCCTCAGCATGACGGCAACTACTAAGAGTAGCATGATGATGACACTTTGTTGAAAGGAAGTTCGGCGCGCAAGCCCGCGGCGCGCAGATTTCTCGGCCGCGGCGCCGGAGCGCGGACCGGGCGCGGAACGGGGGCCCGCATGGAGAAGAACGCTGAACAGCAGGGACGGATCAGTGTGTTCCTCCTCGACGATCACGAGGTGGTCCGTCGGGGGGTGCGGGACCTCCTCACCTCCGAACCAGATATCGAGGTCGTCGGCGAGGCAGGAACCGCGGAATCCGCGCTCGCCAGGGTGCAGGTTCTCCGGCCAGACGTGGCCGTGCTCGACGTGCGACTGCCGGACGGTGACGGCATATCCGTATGCCGCGAGATCCGTTCCAAGCTGCCGGAGACCGCATGTCTGATGCTCACCTCGTATGGGGACGACCAGGCGCTTCTTGGAGCGATCATGGCTGGCGCCGCGGGTTACGTGCTCAAGCAGACTTGCGGCTCCGACTTGGTCAGCGCCGTCCGCACGGTGGCAGCAGGCCGGTCGACGCTCGATGCGCACGCGACCCAGAGGGTGATGGACCGGCTGCGGGACCGTATGGCCGCGGTAGACCCGCTGTCTGCGCTGTCCGATCAGGAAAAGCGCGTGCTCGACCTTGTCAAGGAAGGCCTGACGAACCGGCAGATCGCCGAGCGCATGTTCCTGGCGGAAAAGACCGTCAAGAACTACGTGTCGTCGCTGCTCAACAAGCTCGGCATGCAACGACGCACGCAGGCTGCCACGTTCGCCGCGCGGCTCGCGGAGAAGGCGACTGACTGAGAAACGCGAGCCCTGAGAACCTGAGCGGCTGATTTGTGCCGCTCAGGTTCTCAGGGCTGGCCTGCGGCAATCGCCAAGATCGTCGATAACACCGTCAGGCTCGCGGCACGGCGAGGGCATGCGGCTTGCTCGGCGGCGGGTACCAGGTCTGGGCCTTCGATCTGCTGCAATCACCGAGCCGGACCTGTGTGCCGTCGACCGTGGAGCCCTTCGGGTCTTCCATACACCTGCCTGACCAAGGATTGAGTAGCTCAACGCCGGGAACCCGAACGATGCCGTCGACCTCCCAGAACTGTGCGCGTGAGCCGTTGCAGCTGGCCAAGACCAGGCCAGCAGCAGCTGACTTCCTGCTTGCTTGCAGGCACTTGCCCAGGATGCGAAGCGTGTTGTCGGTGGGCACCGTCCACCGCTGGGTGGATCGGCCGTTGCACTGATTGATGTCGACCACCAGGCCATGTCCGCTGTTGTCTGCGCGGTCAGCGAGGCACTTGCCGTGGATACCGGACGCGATCGGGCCTGTGACGCTGTGCTGAACGACGACCAGCGCAGGCAGGCCGGTCCAGGCTGCGAGCGGGAGCACCGCGATGGCTACGACGAGCCCCACCGCTGCCCTCCGCATGCCGCTGCGAAATGCAGCGCCGATGCTGTCCAGGTGTTGCCGCATATAGTTAGCCACCGTCTTGTGCGATGATTACGATCGGCTACTTAAAGTAACCGATCGTAATCATAGCGCGGCCAGCTCGGGTCGTGACAAGCCCGCCGACCAGCGGCGGCTGCCCGCTCGCGGCTGAACTCCACCGGCCGGGAACCCGCAGAAACCGCGAAACCACGAACACCGCGAAACCGCGCGAACACCGCAAGACCATGAACTCCGCAAGACCGTGAAACTCTGCAAATCGCGCGGCATCCCACGCGGCTCAGGAACTGGCGGAAAGCGTGAGCTGGAGGAAACGCTCCTCCAGCGTTGCGGGGGCCGCGTTCACCTTGGCCTCGAGGTCGCCCAGCATGCGGCGCACATCGGAAGGCGAGGCGCCGGGCACACGGACAGTCCTGCCGACAAGCGCGGCGGCGGCGCCGGCTCGTTCTACGGCGTCGAACGCGGCGGTCCAGTCGGCGGTCTCGACCACGGTGACCTGTGCGTCGCCCACGATTTCCGCCACCTGCCCCTCGGCGACAACCCGGCCTTCTGCCATCACGACCAGGCGGTCGCACTCGGCCGCTTCATCCATGTGATGGGTCGTAACAAGCACGCCGACCCCCGCAGCGGCGGTGTCACTGATGATCTCCCACAACCGTGCCCTGGCGAGCGGATCAACTCCCGAGGTCGGTTCGTCAAGCACCAGCAGGTCGGGGCCGTGAGCCAGCGCCTGCGCGAACGCGACACGGCGCTGCACGCCGAGCGGGAGCCGGCCGGTGGCGATCTTGCTCATCGGCCCAAGGCCGGGCGGAAGCGCCCCCGCATCGCCGTCACGACCGCCGCCGCTATCGCCGCCGCGGCGGCCGTGACCGCCGCCGTGACCGCCATCCTTCTCGATGCCGAACGCAGCATCGGCGAACGACATGTTCTCCGCGGGCGTGAGGTCGTCGTAGAGGCCGAGCCCTTGTGGGACGTAGCCGAGCCTGCGACGGGTGTCGATGGACGGCAGCCGCCCGAACAGCCGAACCTCTCCGCCGCTGGGTCGCAGCAAGCCGAGCAGCATCCGGATCAGCGTCGTCTTGCCCGCTCCGTTCGCGCCGAGCAGGCCGACCACCTCACCGGGCGCCACCTGCAGGTCGACGTCATCGACCGCGGCCACGCGCCCGAACAGCCGCGTCGCGCCGATGCTCTGCGCAAGCGCCTCAGTCATGCGGACCTCCCAGCTCACGCGCGAGGGCTGCGACGATCACGGCGTCCTGCAGGTCAGGTCTGGTGATCTCCCCGGCAACGGACGAGGGGGCGTCCGCACCGGGCGGAATCCAGACCCGCCACGTGGCGGCGTGTCGCCAGGCACGACGGGCGACTGGCCCGCGCAGCCGTTCGGGAGAGGTCAAGACGGTACCGGGTACGGCCGAGACGATCTCGTCCGGCGTTCCGCGGGCAAGCGCGCGGCCGCCGTCGAGCACGAGCACGGAGGCGGCGCGTTCGGCCTCGTCGAGGTAGGTCGTCGTGAGCACGACAGCGGCGCCCGCAGCGGCCGCTCGCGCGATCAACCACCACAGGTCGGCTCTGCTGACCGGGTCGACCCCCGTCGTCGGCTCGTCAAGGACAAGCAGCGCTGGCTCATGCACCATCGCGCGGATGACGCCGAGCTTTTGCCGCATACCTCCGGAAAGGTTGGCCGCCAGCCGGCGCCTGGCCCGGTCCAGCCCGGTGCGCTCCAGGTATTCGCGGGATTTCTCGCGGGCGCGCGCCATGGGAACGCCGTAGCCCGCCGCCGAGAAGGCCAGGTTCTCCTCGACGGTCAGATCGGGATAGGTGCCCGAACTCGCCGACAGGTAGCCCGTTCTGGTCGCCGGGGGCCGCCTGACCTCACCGGCGTCCGGCGCCAGCGCGCCCGCGAGGACCCTGAGCAGGGTCGTCTTCCCCGCGCCGTCTCCGCCGACCACGGCTGTCACCTGGCCGGCAGGGACGTCCAGCGTCACATCGGCCAGCGCTGCGCGCGCGCCAAACCGGACCGTGACCCCGCGGATCCCGAAGGACGGGCCGGTGCCCTGTGTCGCGGCAGCTTGCTGGGTCACCGTGACGCTCCCGCGACCGCGGCTTCACTCGTCGGCTCTGGGTGGCCCCGCCGCGGCGAGGGCGCGAGGAAGCGGCGGAAGCGCAGCGTCGCAAGCGCCGTGACGACGGCGCCGATCAGGGCCAGATAGGCGAACGGCTGCCACAGTGAGCCAATCGGGGCGCCGCGCAGCATCACCCCGCGGGTGATCTCGGTGAAGTAGGTGAGCGGCAGCAGGTAGCCGATCCAGCGCACGCCCGCGGCCATCGACGACAACGGGAAGATCAGCCCGGACAGCATGATCTGGGGCAGCATCACCATGATCGCAAGCTGGATCGCCTGGCCCTGGGTCTGTGACACGCTTGAGATGAGCACGCCCATGCCGAGCGTGACGAACAGGAAGAGCAGCGCGCCGAGCACGAACACGGGCACCGAGCCACGGAACGGCACGGAGAACACTGCCACGCCCATGGCGATCACGATCGCGAGGTCGATCGCGGCAACCAGAAAGTAGGGCGCGATCTTGCCGAGGAACACGTCACGCGGGCGCAGCGGCATGACCGCGAGCTGCTCCAGGGTGCCGGCCTGACGCTCGCGCACGACGCCGAGGCTCGTGATCACCATTCCGACGAACAGCAAGATGAGGCCCGCGAGCCCGGGGACCATGATGTCCGACGTCTTGAGCTTGGGGTTGAAAAAGACCTCAACCCTCGTCCCGAACGGCTGCGCTGCCTGTCGCAACCCCTCGGCCTGCGTCGCCGCCACGGTGCGCGCGCCCGGCCGGGTATGCGCGGCACGCATGGCCGGCGCGGCGCTGGTATGCGCCGCCGACGCGGAGCGCGCCTGCCGGGCCTGCCGGGCCTGCCGGGCCGACATCGCGGCTATCGCGGTCTTTGTCGCATTGGCCGTGAACAGCTGCGAGCCGTCCAGGAGCACCGAGGTGCCGCCCGCGCCCGCGACGATCGCGACAGGAGTGCGCCCGTCGCGCAGCGCCGCGATCGCGTCGGCGCGGTCCTGGCCCGGCGCCACCTTCGCCGGGTGGAATGGCGGGTGCAAGGCCGAGGCGGCCAGGTCGGCCCGCGGCCCAACCACGGTCACCGGGATGGTCTGCACATCGAAACGTGCGGCGTAACCAAAGATGATCAGCAGCAAGACGGGCAGAAAGATCATCATCGCGAGCGTTCGCCTGTCGCGCCGCAACTGACGGAATTCTTTGACGATCATGGCCCACATGGCGTGCCCTCCTTGTCGCCATGGCTGCGGCCGGGTGGCGCCAGCCGGTGAGGCGTGTCGGCGCCAGCTGGTGACGCGGCACCTGGCCTTATATCAACGCTCGTTGAATTTTATGCTCGGGGCTGGCCCGGATCAAATCGCGGCCGCGGCGACACGCCGCATCTACCGAAATCTAAGGCGCACGCTAGATCGCGCCATAGAGTCCGATGCCGTGGACCCGGTACGCAATCCGTACGCTCCCGGCGCTGGGCAGCGCCCGCCCGAGTTGGCGGGCCGCGCTCGCGAGATTGCCCAGTTTGAGGTGGTGCTCGAGCGGGTCGCTCGTGGCCGGCCAGAGCGCAGCATGGTGCTCACCGGCCTGCGCGGTGTCGGCAAGACCGTTCTGCTGAACACCTTCCGCTCGATGGCCATCGGCCGGCTGTGGGGAACAGGAAAGATAGAAGCACGGCCCGACCAGTCGATCAGGCGGCCGGTTGCGGGCGCCCTGCACATGGCGGTGCGCGAACTCGCGCCCAGGCACCGGGCGCCCGAGCGGATCGACTATCTGCTCGGCGTGCTCAAGGCCTTCGCGGCGCGCAGCGCGCAGGCTCGGGGTCGGCCGGAGGCGGCGCTTCGCATCGACGCCCTGCTTGTTCGGGGCCGCGCCGATTCCGGCGACCTGGAGATCGATCTCACCGAGCTTTTCGCTGACGCGGCGTCCGTCGCTACCGATCTCGGCGTCGGGATCGCGCTGTTCGTCGACGAGATGCAGGACGTCCCCGCAGCCGACGTGTCCGCGCTCTGCGCCGCGTGTCATGAGCTTTCACAGACTTCCGGCCCGCTTATCGTGGTCGGCGCGGGCCTGCCGCACCTGCCGTCGGTGCTGTCGGCGAGCAAGAGCTATTCGGAACGGCTGTTCAGGTACGTGCGGATCGACCGGCTGGACCGAGAGGCGGCCGACCTGGCGCTGATAGCGCCGGCCGAACGCGAGGGCGTGGAGTTCAAGCCGAACGCCCTTGACGCGCTATATCAGGCCGCGGATGGATATCCGTACTTCGTTCAGGCGTATGGCAAAGTCACCTGGGACGTCGCGGCGGCCAGCCCGATCTCCGCAGACGACGTCGCCGTTGCCGCGCCGGAGGCGGAGGCGGAGCTCGCCGTGGGCTTTTTCGGCAGCAGGTACGAGCGCGCCACCCCGGCGGAACGCGAGTACATGCGGGCGATGGCCGTGCTTGGCGACGATCCGGTGCCGACCTCGCAGGTCGCCGACGAGCTTGGACGCCGGCCGTCGAGCCTGTCGCCGGCGCGGGACGGCCTGATCAAGAAGGGCCTGATCTACAGCTCCGAGCGTGGGCTCATCGCGTTCACCGTTCCGCATTTCGGCAAGTTTCTGCGAGCCCAGCCGGCCTGAGTTCTGGCGGTTTTCATGATCGTTTCTTCTTTGTACTCTGGGGTGCACCTAACCGGCCCGAAACCGCGGTGCTTTACGACATCCGGGAGTACAAAGACGTCCGCGGCCGATGTGGAGGCGGCGGTTCGGGCGGTTGCCCGTCGCGGACCGGGGCGCGACCGGATTCGCGGCCGCCCGCAGCCCGCGTTTCGCCGCTTGCGGCCCGCCCGCGGCCCGCTCGCAGGCAAGCCCGCCCGCGGCCCGCCCGCAGCCCGCTCGCGGTTCCCGTGTCTGCGGCTATCTATCTGTTTCTAATGGTGACGCTAGAACTCATTAGAATCTCCTACCCCGGTCGGCTCGATGTCACGACCGGCGCCTTGCCGGCCGCGGTGGCCGGTTCGGGCTCGTCCTGTCCAGGGGGCCGCGCGGGCCGCCCGATCGTTGCGAGCGTCTCACCGGTGACCGCGTCCACGATCGCCGCACGGATCGGCGGGCTCCAGCGCCTGGTGTAGACCGCGAACACGACATCGACGTCGCGCCCATTCATCGCGCCGCGGTAAACCACGTACCGCCAGCACAGCTCCCGCCACATATCCGTGGGCTCGGTGTCAGTAAGCAGGCTGACGTACCTGCGCCAGGCCCGGCTTGCGTGCAGCGCGACCAGTGTGCGTTCGGTGGCAAGCAGGCGTCGCTCGCAGGGTTCGCGGTAGCCAAGGCGGATCAGGGCCTCGCCAAGCTCGGGCGAGAGCACGCAGATAAGCACGACTTCCACGGTGACAAGCGCGACAAGCAGACGCGCGTCCAGCGTCCCGTGCACCGCGCCCGGAATAATCGCTTTCTCGGTCAGCCGAACCGGCGGAACCCCAACCGTGGCGGCAGCGGCTAACGTGAACAGCGCGGAACGGGCGATGGTGCGCAGGCTCACCGGGCTGCTGCTGAGATCGCCGAAACATCCGCAGCCGACGTCGGGGCGATGTGCGCGAAGTTCGATGAGCGCCGCGGTGGCGGTGGCGAACAGGAGCACCGTGCCCAGCCGGACCAGCGTCGCAGTTGGCGGCCACGGCACCAGGTGGTCTGCGGTCATCACCAGCATGACGCCGAGGCTGAACTCGGTCGCGCACATCACCATGGCCGCGGGCCTGCGCAGATGCAGCGGGAACATGGTGGTCGGGCTGAGCGCTTCATCGATCGACCGTGATCTTGCCGCTCGCGCCGCCTTGCTCGCGCAGGCGAGCAGTAACAGCGCCGACAACAGCGGAAGCTGCATCTCGCGTAATGCGCCGAGCATCTCAGCCGCCAATTTGAATCGTCGCGTTGAAGCAGCCCTTGTGCAGCTCGCCGCCGAGCTCGACGAAACTGGTGATGGTGAGATCGGCGATGCGACCACGCGGCGAGATGCCGCAGTCCAGGCAACGGTCGCAGAAGCGGCTCGCGGTCGATCCGCATTCGGTCACCTGGATGGCGCAAGAACGGCCAGAACAGTCGTTTCGGATCATGAGCAGGCTGCCGATAGACAAGTAGGGGAGCCGTGAGCAGCTCACTGAGGTGTCGCAGGGCGCGTTGTCGCCGCCGCATCCAGAGGGTGGGTCAAGGGCCGGATACGCCGTGCCGTGCAGCCCGTCCGGCTCCTCGCCTGGCTCGTGCCAGCTCGCGCTGCCGCTGACCATCTCCGGGACGTGCCCCCTGACGAGCGCGGCGGGCGGAACGTGGCTGCTGTGGTAGGGCGGCTGGGACGTGGCAGGTAGGCGCCCTTCGACGTAGCCGCCGCGGCGGAGCCCAATCACGTCGATCAGATAGCCCGGCTCCAGCTTGGGGAAGCGGACGCGGATCCGGTCGGCACCGCTGGATGACAGGACAATGGTGCCGCGGCCACGGGTGTGACCCTGGTCGACTAGCAGCTCATTCCCCTTGCGTTCGAGGATCGTGCCGGTAACGCGGCCGATGTCGGCCCAGATCCGGTCCGCGACCTGGCCACGGCCGAAACGGCGGACCACGACGCGCTGTCCCGGGCGAAGCGTCGCGGGAGCTGTCCGCGTGCCGCGCCAGGCCGGCGTGTTGTCCGTCAGCACGAACCGCTCCTCGTCGTCCGCGTTGGCGCCGACGACGAGGACGTGCGGGCTGGCGTCAAGCAGGGTCCCGGTCACAACGCACGATGGCCGCACCGTGGTTGGCGCCTTGCCGCTGTCACCGAAGACTGCCTGCTTGAGCAGCAGCCGCCGGCGTGCCATATCGCGCGGCTGATACGCCATGGTCCTCCCTGGCGACGTGTACCCGCCGTCATGACCATGCGTAACTTCCGCCCCCTGCGTCAAGTGGTTCTGCAGGTTTCGCTGGCCAGGCCACACAGGTCCAACCTTTATGGCTAGCCAGAAAACGGGTCGCTTCGGTGCGGGCGGCCGGCTTCCCACGTGGGCTCATCGGCGGGACAATGCTGGGTACGGGTTAGGGTGTGAGCGTCGGGGGCGATCACATCATGCCGGGGGCGCACGGGGGTGTCGTGCCGGGGTGCGAGGAGCATGCTGACTTTCGCGACTATGTCGTGGCGCGTAGCCGCACGCTCTTGCGTGTGGCTTATCTGCTCACTGGGCACCGCGCCGACGCGGAAGATCTTGTCCAGGTGGCGCTGGCCAAGACCTACATGGCCTGGGAACGCATACAGGATCGCCGATCGGTCGACGGTTATGTGCGCCGGGCGATGGTCAACACGCAGATCTCGTGGTGGCGGCAGCGCAAGGTCGAGGAGTTCCCGACCGAGCACATTCCCGAGCAAGCGGTAGATGATCATTCGGGGGAAAGCGAGCTGCACGATTCGGTGTCCCGTGCGCTCAGACGGCTGCCGCCGCGGATGCGCGCGACGATAGTGCTGCGCTTCTACGAGGACATGAGCGAGGCTGAGATCGCCTGCATGCTCGGTGTGAGCGTGGGCACGGTCAAGAGCACGATCTCCCGTGCGGTGGCCAAACTGCGGATCGACGCTGAGCTGCTCGGCGACTTTGGCGCGAGCGCCCGAGACATTCCCGTGCTGGCCGAGTGACGAGCCGCCCACCCCGTGAGATCATCCCGGAAGGGCCGGTTTCGGCTTTACACGGAGGTGGCCGGTGCGCAGCACGATGATGGACGTTCCACTGACTGTCGCGGGAATCATGCGCTGCGGGGCAACGATTTTCGCCGACTCGGTGGTCGTGACCTGCACAGCAGAGGGGGCGCGCAGCCGCTCATACGAATCAGCGGCGTGCCGGGCGGCGCAGCTCGCCGGCGCGCTGCGTCGCCTCGGCATCGATGGCGATCAGCGGGTCGCCACGTTCATGTGGAACAACGCCGAGCACCTTGAGGCTTATCTGGCCATCCCCTCGATGGGCGCGGTCCTGCACACGCTGAACATCCGCCTGTCGGCGGACCAGCTCGCCTACATCGCCAACCATGCGGCTGATGAAGTGGTCATCGCCGACGCCACCCTCGTACCGCTGCTCGCCGCCGTGCTCCCGCAGATGAAGACGGTCCGCCATGTGATCCTGACCGGCCCGTCCGACCGAACGGCTGCCGCTGCGGCGGACCAACTCGGTAAGGCGGGCGTGCAGCTGCATGGCTATGAAGACCTGCTGGCCGCGGAGCCTGAGTCGTTCAGCTGGCCCGCCATCGACGAGCGGCAAGCCGCGGCCATGTGCTACACAAGCGGCACCACGGGCAGCCCTAAGGGAGTGGTGTATAGCCACCGGTCCATGTACCTGCACTCCATGGCTGTCTGCATGGGAAACACCTTCGCCATATCCGAACAGGACCGTGTCCTGCCGGTCGTGCCGATGTTCCACGCCAACGCATGGGGTCTGCCTTATGCGGCTCTTCTCGCCGGCGCCGACCTGGTCATGCCGGACCGGTTCCTGCAGCCCGAGCCGCTCGCCCGGCTGATCGCCAGCGAGCGGCCGACGATCGCCGGTGCGGTTCCGACGATCTGGAACGAGCTGCTGCGCTACGTGCGGGCCAACGGAGGGGACTTGTCGTCGCTGCGGATGGTGCCGTGCGGCGGCTCGGCGGTGCCGCACTCGCTGATGGAGGCGTTCGAGACCGAGCTTGGCGTGCGGATCGTCCACGCGTGGGGGATGACGGAGACGTCGCCGCTTGGCAGCGTGGCACATCCGCCGCGCGGCGCGTCCGCGGAGGAAGCGTGGCGGTACAGGGACACCCAGGGCAGGCTCATCCCGATGGTGGAAGCGCGGCTTGTCGGTGATGGGGGGATCCTCCCGCACGACGGCAAGGCGGTCGGCGAGATCGAGGCCCGGGGCCCCTGGATCACAGGTTCCTACTATGGAAACGAGGACCAAGACAAGTTCGACGACGGGTGGCTGCGCACGGGAGACGTCGGAACGATCGACGCGCGCGGCTTTATCACGCTTACCGACCGCGCCAAGGACGTCATCAAGTCGGGCGGCGAGTGGATCTCCTCGGTCGAGCTGGAAAACGCCCTCATGGGCCACCCCGACGTCGTCGAAGCCGCGGTGATAGGCGTGCCCGACGACAAATGGGGTGAGCGCCCCTTCGCCGCCGTCGTGCTCAGAGAGGGCGCCTCGGCTGGGCCTGGCGACCTGCGCGAGTTCCTCGCCTCCCGGGTCGCCCGCTGGCAGTTGCCCGAGCGCTGGTCGTTCATCACCGAGGTGCCCAAGACCAGCGTCGGCAAGTTCGCCAAGACGCGCCTGCGCGACGGTTATGCCAAGGGCGAGTACGAGGTGGTCGAGCACGGCGGCCGCACTGAGCCTGGCTGACCCTGGCTCGTGGCACGAGCGTGGCGGCCGGCTCAGCGTGGCACGAGCGTGGTGGCCGGCCTGCCCCCGCGCAGCCGTTCGGCTGACCGGGCTTGTGACTCGCGTGTCCCCGGTTACAAGGAGGCACTTACGGTTTGATAGTGGCTGTTGTGGCTACGTCAGCGTCACCCGTCCGGCTGTGCCAAGGCCTTCCGCGCCGTCTTTGTACTCCACAGCGTTGTTCCGACCCCCGAAATACCGGCCAGTAGCAACACTCCAGAGTGCAAAGACGTAGCGCTACCCTTACGCTACCCTTTGTGACGACGAGTTCCCGCAGCTCACGGTGCCGCGCGTTCAGGTCCACCAGTTCTACAGGCCAGTCTCAGCGACGTCGGACTAACTGATCATTGCTTTGCTGCACCGGCGTCGCGGCCGGTACGCTGTGTCGGACCGTATGGTCGTTCAGGAGGCTTCGCCTAGTCCGGTCTATGGCGCCGCACTGCTAATGCGGTTAGGGTTCGCGCCCTTCCGGGGTTCAAATCCCCGAGCCTCCGCCACTGACCTGGGAGTTCGTACTTCCGACACCGGCTCCCAGAGCTGTTCCAGTGATCATCTTCGGCACCTGGTGGCACATTGGTGGCACGAACGGCTCAGAACTGCTTTGGCGGGCGGGCGCCGCAGAGGCTTAGCTGGCCATCGGGTGGGCGCCGAGATGACCTTTCAGGTGATCGGGAGCGTACGATGCCGTCCCGCAGGTCGTCCGCTGGTGGAGGCGAGTGAGGTGAGCTGGAGCGGATTCGTACCGGACCTACTATCGACGTTCGCGGCATCTGTCCTTGCGATCCCCGGAGGACTCTTCCTCGACCGCACGCAACACCTGCTGTTAGCGACCTCGTTATATGAAGATCCATCGGCCGGACTGCATGAAGACGCCTCGGCAAGGCTCCGTGAGCATCCCGCTCTCCTCGGCTGCTCGATCTTGCGTCGGCCCTCGCCGCCGTCCAGTGTGGGCGGCCACCAGCATCCCGCTGGCGGCCACGAGAAGGGCGCCGTGGCCATCACAGAGAGCGACCGGACTCTCCGGGTCGCTGCGCCCGGTCAGCCGCCGAACGAACGATGCTCCTATGTTCTGTCAAGGGCCTGGACGACATTTCGACGGCCTATCTTCCTTGGGTTTGGTAAATGAGGATTGTGCGGGCTGGGCGGCTGCTGGGCGGTGGACAGGACAGGGAGGGGCCACCCGTAGCGGAGGGGCAAGCTCTTATGAGGTCACATGGCCAGCAGGCTGGAATGGGTCCTGGGGACGGCCGGCGAATCGTTCGAAGGCCAGCAGGGATGCGGCAGCCGATTAGCGGGCCGGGCCGTCCCCGGAGCTGGGGTGTCAGTCAGCGGCGGCGCGCAGGCGGGGGTAGATCTCGCGGGCGACGTAACGCTTGAGGCAGCGGATGATCTCTGTCTTCGACAGCCCCCCGGCGGTGCGCCGCTCGGCGTAGGCGCGGGTCGGAGGGTGCGAGCTCATCCGGGTGATGACGATCCGCCACAGGGCGTGGTTGGCTTGGCGGTCGCCGCCGGGGTTGAGGCGGTGGCGGGTGCGCTTGCCCGAGGATGCGGGGATCGGGGCGGCGGCGCACAGGTGCGCCCACGCGGCCTCCGAGCGTAGCCGTCCGGGGTGGTCGCCCGCGGCGATGAGCAGCAGCGCCGCGGTGCCGGGGCCGATCCCGTAGAGGGCGAGCAGGCCGGGGGCATGCGCCGTCACGAGGGGAACGATGAGCTCATCGAGGCGCTCGAGCTGGCCGTCCAGGAACTGCGCGCGCCGTCCCAGCTCGCGCAGCGCGATCCGGGTGGCGTAGCCGACGGTGCCGCCGGGGCGGGGCCGCAGCGATGCGGTCTCTGCCACCAGGGCGGCTACGGTGTGGCGGGCGAACCGGGTCCGCAGGTCATCAGGCCCGGTCACGATCAGGGACCTGGCCTGGTTGATGGTCTGGGTCCGCTCGGAGCGGGCGCTTCGCTTGGCGACCATCAGCGCGCGGATGGCCTCGACGGCGCCGTCTCGGCCTTTCGGCGCGCCGCGGGCCCGGCCGGACTGGGCGGCCCGGGCGGCGCTGACCGCGTCGAGCGGGTCGGACTTGCCTTGCCGGCGCCGGTCCTGGCGGTCGGAGCGGTCCACTTCCACGACCCGGACGCCGGCGGTGGTGATGTGGCGGGACAGCCCGGCGCCGTAGCTGCCGGTGCCCTCGATCCCGACCAGGCAGACGGTCCCGAACCCGCCCAGCCAGCCCAAGAGCCGGGCGTAGCCGGCCGGGGTGGCCGGGAACTCCGCGACGCCGAGCAACCCGCCAATCGGATCGAGCGCGGCGGCGACGTGCACGTCCGCGTGGGTGTCCACACCGCCGGTGATGGCGCGGGTCTCTACGATGGTCAATGCCATCTCTTTTCTCTGGTTGAAGGGATGGCACGCACCCGCTGGCCGCCGGACCTGTGAACCCCGGCCTCTTCCCAGGCCAGGCAGATCAGACCGGCACCGCCGGTGGGCGCCAGAAAACCTGGGACCCGGCCGACAGATCGTCTCGCAGGACAGCCCGAGGCGGCGTCAGCCGAATCGGAGGTCAGGCCGGGACCCAGGCTCCCGACCCTACGCCCACACCACCGCAAAACCTCGGAAGCAGGGCCGGAAGCACTATTCACATCCTCCCTGCCGATTCGGCACGGCGCCCTTTCGTGCTGACAATGAGATCGAATGGGCGCAGATCGCTCCATTATTTGCGCCGTGTGGACTCGGATGGCATCCGCGATGATGGACTCGCCGCCGCGCGGTCAACTCGTTACACGCGCCTGGTAATCGAACCGGGGGTGAGCAAGACAAGCAGCCCGTCCGCGTCGCGCGCGGTAGCCAGGGTTATCAGCCCGCGTGGCGTCGATTGAGTGGCGCGCCGGGGCGGGCCACCGAGGCCGAGAGCCGCAAGCCGGCTCAGTGTGGCCTCGACGTCGGCGAAAACGACAGCAGGAACAACCCAGTCCTCGGCGGCGAGGGCGGCGGCCCTGTCGGGATGTCACCGTCAGAGACGTTGAGTTCCAGGACACCAGCGTGGTCGTCGGGAACTGCGGCGTCGCCGAGGAAGACCGCGCGCAGGCGGCGGCTGGGCGCGTCGAGCAGATCCGGCCTGTCGCCCTCAACGTGCCGGTCCTGCAGCAGGTCCAGGCCGATGCCGTCCCGGTAGAAGCGCAGGCTGGCTTCGAGGTCGCGGACCACCACGACGGAATGATGAATGCCTCCGGGCACAGCACGCGAGGCTAGCAGGCAGCATCACGGTGTCATACCGGCATGCGCTGAACCGTATGGGTAGCTCGCGTTCAGGCAACGTTGGTGGCGGTATATGCTGCGGGACTCCCCGTGGGTGACGTGATGAGGATCTTCAGGTAGCGGAACGCGGCTTAGCTCA